>Ga0335077_10004550_pt1 | contig 16918 bp, 16 predicted proteins | sample Lox_Sample_31_FD_207151 | JGI IMG/M metagenome (GOLD analysis project Ga0335077, IMG submission 207151) | Soil microbial communities from Loxahatchee National Wildlife Refuge, Florida, United States - Lox_Sample_3.1 | ecosystem: Environmental > Terrestrial > Soil > Wetlands | place: USA...
CATTGCGATTTTCGTGATCGCAAAATTTGATGTTAGGGAGAATCAATCGATGAAGAACGCAACTAAGAAAGCTGCGAAGAAGAAAGCCGCCCCGAAGAAGAAAAAGTAGTTGGCGGCGTCCCGCAGAGGGACCCAAACGAGTTTGACTCAAGGCCCCGATTTTTCGGGGCCTTTTTGTTTCTGTCCCCATTTTTCCCAGCCCTCTTATTGTTGTCCCGCCTTCCTCTGCAGCAGCGTCCGGAACGTCTCTCCCATGCCGAACAGCAGCTGCTTCAACTGCAGGCTGCGCCTCCTCGCCTCGACCGGTGATCCCGCGTCGAGCACCCGGGCGAACTGATCGCCCTCTCCAGCCTCAATCAGCGTGCGCGCCAGCGGTTCGAAGGCCACAGTCTCGAGACCGATCCGCTTTCCATGCTGTTCCAGAGCCGTGAAGCATACGTGCGCGGTGATGTCCTGCTCGCCCGGATGCTTCAGTACGTCCTCGAAGGCCTGATGGCGCCGGTAGCTCATGAGCGTCCCTCGGGGGAACCGGGGAAGCTCCGCCGCCGAGTAGCCGTAATCGATGCTCAAGACGTAGCCTGCCTCGAGACGGGCGGCAATCCGTTCGAGCCACCGAAGCGCTTCCAGGCTGACTTCAAACACCTGGCCATCGGAGAGGAGGCCGAGATATTTCTTTCGATAGCATTCCACCTCTTCAGCTACCGGCCCCGCTTCCACCCAGGTGAAACGTTCGTTCGCAAAACCGACACGCATCTCTCGCGCGGCGCCCTCGCGCATGATCGCCACGTGGACCGGCAGGGCGTCGAAGAACTCATTGGAGAAGACGACGCCGCGGATGCGTTCCGGCAGGTTTCCGTTGCCCAGGTCGATCGGAATGTACTGAAACTCGCTGAACGCCTCGGCCATTTCACCTCGCCCGGCCCCCAGCTCGACGACGGCGAAGTCCTCCGCATTCCCCATGCCATTCCGCAGCATGCGGATGCGTTGCGCGATGAGAATCCCGTAGGCAGGCTGAATCTGCTCGGCCGTGTAGAAGTCGCCGCCGGCGCCGAACGGGTCTCGTTTCCGGCGATAGTAACCGAAGTCAGCGTGGTAGAGCGCCACTTCCATGAACCGGGCAAACGGCAGGGGGCCGCTGCGGCGAATCTCATCACGGAGAATTTCACCAGCCGGCGTCATGGCTCGCGGCTTTGCGGAGTCCGAATGAACATCTCCACCAGGTAATCGTGCAGGCAATCGTAGAGGTAACGCTGCAACGTCCACGGGAACTGCGGGTGGTCGATGTCGCGGGGATGGAGCGGGGCGTAATAAGTGTGAAGCCCGAGCCGGTTGTCCTTGAGCGCAATCACCAGCTCGATGGAGCCGTTTTTTTCCCTGGCCGAGAAGTTCACGAGCGCGTGTTCGTAACGGGCAAGCTCGGCGCGAACTTTGGCCAGGGCCGGGTTGTCCTGTGTCTCCACGCACCTATGCTAGCTTGAAAACGGAGGATGCCTCTACCAGACACGATCCGTGTGAAGCTCAGCTCGGAAGCCGCGGAGTACATTTCGCTCACGCCGGTTGTGGTGCAGCAAATGCCGACGCGCGAACTGGTGGAGCACATCCTCGCCATCACCGGAAAGGATGAATCCCGAATCCGGGATCTGCTGCTGCGTGGTGCGCTGGTTAGCGGCGCATCGCGATTTCGGTGGACCGGGATGGAAGCCGATGAAGCCGGTCTTCACGCACTCCTGGCGAGCTTTCCCGATCCTGACCCCTCCCGCCCGTTCCTGGCGAGCCGTTGCGCCCGCGCCACCTTGCGGGGGCCTCGCCAGCCCGTCGAGATCCCGCGCGAGATCGGTTCCCAGCGGCGATTGCTCGACGGAATTCTCCGGCGCGCCAGCTTCTGGGATCTGCTGATGGGCATCGCCACATCCCGAGTTCCGCGCTACTGCGACTATTCATATCGCGATCGCGCCGATATTTATCAGCTTGCAATCGATCCCCAGGATGCAAAGCGCATCCGCGACGCGTCGCGCCAGGTGCGCTATACCGCTCTTGAGGCCCAGATCCGTATCGCGCCGATCGAGTCCCTGGAGCTATATGTAATACGAGAGGAGATTTTGCCCCGCCGATGAATCGCGCCCTTCTTGTTCTGCCGCTGCTGATTCCCCATGTTCTGCTGTGCCAGAAACCGCATTTCGAAGAGCTGGTCCGGCATTTTGATTACGACCGGAGTGCGCCGCTCGATCTCAAGGACGCTGGAGAAGAGGATCGCGGCGGCGTTACCGTGCACGATATTTCTTACGCCAGCGCCCGAGGCCGCGTGCCCGCCTATCTGGTGATTCCCGCGGGACGGGGGCCGTTCGCCGCCGTGCTTTTCGGCCACTGGATGATGCCAGGCTCGCCCATGAGGAACCGCAAAGAGTTTCTCGACGAGGCCGTGCTGATGGCGCGTTCCGGGGCCGCCGGCCTGCTGATCGACTCGCCGCAAGTGCGCCCCGGCTTCGTGGAAGATCAGGACCCGGTCAGCCCGCAGAGCGCCTACGCGGCGCAGCAGCAGGTGATCGACTTCCGCCGGGGTCTGGACCTCTTGCTGGCAAGGCCGGACATCGATCCCAAGCGCATCGCTTACGTCGGGCACAGCTTTGACGCCCATGTCGGAGGAATTCTGGCCGGCGTCGAGAAGCGCATTCAATCCTTCGTGTTGATGGCCGGCTCCTTTGCCTCCGAGGAATACGTCATGGACCCGCTGAATCAGGAGATGGTCAAGATGCGCAGGCAGATTGGGGAGGAGAAGATCAGAGACTACCTGACCAGGTATGCCTGGGATGACCCCGTGCACTACATCGGCCACTCCTCGCCGGCATCGGTGTTCTTGCAATTTGGATGGAGAGACGAGCCCATCTCGGAGAAACTCGCCAGGCACTACTACCACATGTTCGGCTCGCCGAAAAAGATCGCCTTCTATGAAGCCGGGCACAGCTTGAACAACGCCGCCCGTATCGAGCGCGTGCAATGGCTGGTCGAGCGTCTCGCCCTGAAGCCCGTGGATGAAGCCGCGCTCAGCCAAATCCCCGAATTGAAGTAAGGACACGCGGCCAACGCGCCTTATGCGCTCGCCGTTCTCCGCTTGCGCAGCTCGTCCAGCGTAACCGCCAGGATAATCACCGCCCCGATGATGGCCTGCTGCAGGTAGGGCGACACCCCCAACAGATCGCTGCCGTTCGACAACAGTCCCATAATGAAAGCCCCGATGAGGGTTCCGACCACGCTGCCCTCGCCGCCCTGCAGGCTTCCTCCGCCGATGACGACCGCGGCGATGGCTTGCAGCTCATAGCCCTGCCCCGCCGTAGGCTGTCCGGTCATCAGGCGCGACGCTTCGATCATTCCGGCGAGGCCAGTGAGCATTCCACCGATCGCATACACAGCGGTGGTATGAAACTTCACCGGGATGCCGGCATAAACGGCGGCCTCGCGATTACTGCCGATCGCGAACGTGTACCGTCCCAGGCGCGTATGCTCCATGAGCACGTGCGTGGCCAGCGCGCAGGCCACCAGAATCCACAACACGAAGGGCACGCCCAGCACATTTCCTTCGCCCAGGAACGAAAACTGTTGCGGAATGCGGTGCACCGGCAGCCCGTTGGAGATCATCAGCGCGGTCCCGCGGAAAATGCCCAGCGTGCCCAGCGTCACGATGAACGGCGCGATGCGCAACTGCGTAATCATGAGCCCGTTCGCCAGGCCGCAGAGCAAACCCGTGCCAATCCCTGCCAGAATGCCGGCGGGAATGGAAAAACCTTTCTCCATCGTCATGGTGCCGAGCAGTCCACCCATGGCGAGAATTGCGCCCACCGAAAGATCGATGCCTCCGTTGATGATGATCATGGTCATGCCCAGCGCCATGATGTTGATCACCGCTGTCTGCCGCACCACGCTCGATAGATTGGTGTTGGTCAGGAAATGGGGAGAGGCGATGGCCAGCGCCACGAAAAGAATGATCAGGCTGAGGAACGGGAGCAGCCGTTGCAGCATAATACGTTCTCGCCCGCGCCGGGCGGGCACGGGAGGCGCTTCGGTGCGCTCTACGGCGGGCTGGCTCATTGGCGTTCCTCGGAGACCGGCTGGGTCTCAAGCGCGGCATAGCGCATAATTTCTTCCTGCGTGGTGCGTCCTGGCAGCTCGCCGGTGATGCGCCCTTCGCGCATCACCAGAATCCGGTCGGCCACTTGCAGCAACTCCGCCATTTCCGAACTTACCATCAGAATGGCCGCGCCTTCGCGCGCCAGCTCATCCATCAGGTTGAAAACCTCCACTTTTGCGCCGACATCAATCCCCCGCGTCGGCTCATCGAAAAGGAAAACCTGCGCTTGCCGGAACAGCCACTTGGCGATCACCACTTTCTGCTGGTTGCCGCCGCTCAGCCGTCCGGCCAATTGGCGAGGTGAAGCGGCCCGGATCCGAAGGCGTCCGATGAAATCTTCGGCCGCGGAGTTCTGCGCGCTGCCGTTCACGAAGCCGAAACGGCTGATAGATTTCACGCCGGCGAGCGTAATATTTTGCGCGATCGGCAGGCGCAGGACCAGCCCGGTGATCTGCCGGTCTTCGGTAACCAGGGCGAGGCCCGCCTTGACAGCTTCCTTCGGGGAGCCGATGGACACCGGCCGGCCGCCAATCGAAACCCTGCCGGAATCGATCGGATCCACGCCAAACAGCGCCCGGCACAGTTCCGTGCGGCCCGCGCCGATCAGCCCCGCCATTCCCACAATCTCCCCGGCGCGCAGCGAGAAACAGATATCGCTCAGCTCTCCCCGCCGCGTCAGATGCTCCACCCGCAACCGCTCGTCTCCGGGCGGAAGCGGATTCCGCTGGTATAGGGCCGAAACTTCGCGGCCCACCATGTGACGGATGATGCCCTCGGTCGTGAGGCCCGCAAGCGGCCCGGTGTGTACGGTCCTGCCGTCGCGCAAGATGGTGACGCGATCGCCCACCGATTCCAGTTCGTCGAGGCGATGCGTGATATAGATGACACCCACCTTACGCTCGCGCAGAGTACGGACGATGCGGAATACTTCAGCCGCTTCCGAGCCGGAAAGCGACGAAGTCGGCTCGTCAAAAATCACTAGGCTGGAGCCGTGCAGGATGGCGCGGCAGATTTCCACCAGTTGCTTGCCCGCGGGCGTCAGTTTTTCCACGCGCCACTCGGCCCGCAGCGGAAAACCGTGCTCGGCGATCAAACGGCCGGCCGCTTCCATCATGCGGCTCCGCCTCACCCAGCCGAATGGCAGGCGTTCCTCGCGGCCCAGGTAGAGGTTTTCCGCCACCGTCAGGTGGGGCGCCAGCAGCGACTCCTGGTGAACCATAGAAATGCCGATGGCGGCGGCCTCGCTCGGCGTTTTGAGATGGACCTCGCGGCCCTGCCACATCATCTGTCCGGCATCGCGCTCCACGATTCCGGCGATGATCTTCATGAGCGTGGATTTGCCCGCGCCGTTTTCGCCCAGCAGTAGATGCACTTCGCCCGGCTCGACGGCCAGGTTGCCGTCGCTCAGCGCAGCTACGCCCCCGTAGCGTTTCTCAATGTGATGGAGTTCGAGGAGCACCGGAAGCGAACCAGTGTACAACGGATTCGACCGGCTGGATGGCGTGCAAGCAGCGGGAGGGCCGAATCCGGCGTGGCAGCCAAACTCGGGGAATCCTCCCGCAAAAAGGATGGTTCCAAGTGATCCGCATCACAGCCACGCTCCCCACCGGCATGCTCGGTTGAAGCCTTGGCAACCAGGACCGTGAGACGATGTCCTCTCGGCTCCCCGCTCCTCCGTTTTGCAGAAAAGCGGTTCAACGCTTTGAAGCTCGCCTGCGACTGCGTCCTGCCTGGAGCCGACGCCTCGATGCGGCCTTTCGCTCGCTCATAGCGGCTGCCTGTCGCCAGACTGCCGCCACGAGGTCGACGTTCCCGGCCTGCCTCTTCGGCGCCCCGCTGGAACTTTCATCGAACCCGTTCGACCTATCCCTCCGCTGCTCCTTCCGGTTTGCCCCGGAAAGGGCGACATCTACGCGATAGACCCGTTGCCCGACTTTGCTCCGGCGTTCTCCGCGGCTGCTGAATCTCCACTCCCCGCAGAGGACTGTTTAGAATCCCCCTTGGATCGCAGCGTTCAATCCAGCGCGCCGCTGAAAAGCTCACCTTCTGAACCGCCCGATTTCCCTTCGCTCCCCTCCAGCCTTTCACTTTTGGCGATCGGCCTTCGGATCATCGTTCCAGGTTCGCTACGTTTCACTCGGCTCGACTGTTCCGTGAACCCCTTGGAACCAAAGCCATGATGCCTCGGAACGCGTTTTGCGTCAAACAAAAAATTCGCCGGGGGAATCCTTTTCCTCAACAATTTTCTCGTGTGTCTTCATTCGCTTACGGAAGACGAGCGGTGGAATGCCAGTGGAAAATATGCGGACAAAAGTGGAAAAAACAGGTCAAGATCCCTATGTTTGGTGCCGGCGCAAAAAGGCCGGTCCTCACCTCCCCTAGAGATCGCTAAAGCTCTTGCCACACAAAGCCGATCCTTGCTCTGAGGGTCTGTCCGCTGACCTCAAAGAGGAGAAGGTGAATGCGTAGTAATCGACAACCTTGTATGGCAAAGTGGCTGACTTCGGTTGTGCTGCTCATCTCGAGCCTCTCGGTCGCGCCGCTCCGGGCCCAGTGGTGGGACGCGCCGGCGGAGGCCGCGGCCAAGATCAGCGAACAAACGGACGGCAAAATTTCCTTCACCTTCGAGGAGCGAACCCGATTGGAGGACAAAACCGGAGTGAATTTCGGCGCAAGCCCGGATCTCTCCTACGGACTGCAGCGCACCCGGTTCGGGATGTCCTGCAAACCGTTTGAGTGGCTCAAGGTTTCGGGCATGGTGCAAGACTCGCGCGCGCCGGGATACGAAAAAGCTCCCTCGACCGTGCGTGATCCCGCGGATCTGCACGAAGCATACTTAGAGATCTTCCCGGATGAGAAAACGGGATTCGGGATGTCGGCGGGCCGCCGGATGATCAGCTACGGCGACGGGCGCTTGATCGGTGTGCCGCAATGGGGCAATATGTCGCGCACGTATGACCACGCCCGCGCTTACTATCGCTGGCGCCGGGCCCGCATCGAGATGCTATTCGCGTCACCCGTCAAAATCCGGATCGGCGAATTCAATCAGCCGGTCTTGGGCGACCATCTTTGGGGCACCTACAACGTGTTTTCGAACCTTTGGCAAGAGAATTCGCTGGATGCCTATGCTTTGCGGCGCGAACAGAATCGCCCCGGCGGATTTAACGGTGGCAGTGCGGCAACAGGTACGGACCGGTTGATCACCAACACCTATGGATTCCGCCTGACCGGTCCTTTGCCCTTCGGCATGAAGTACAACTCGGAAGGGGCCTTGCAGTGGGGAGAGGTCGGACCCGCCAGCCAGCGCGGGGCCGGCTGGTTTTCGGGTGTCAATCGCCCCGTCACATTGTGGGAAAAACCTCTGAATCTCTCGGGTGAGTACAAATATGCCTCCGGGAACAAGAACCCGAACGACAAGACGCACATCGGAACGTTCGATCAGTTATACGCTGCCTTCCACGACGTGTTCGGCCATCAGGATCTGTTTGGCTGGCGCAACGTTCACCACGTGCGTTCACTCGAAACTTACGGACTGACGAAAGCCTTTGCCCTCAATTTCATGTACACCAACCTATGGCTGGCAAGTGCTCGCGACGGCCTCTACAACGGACAAGGCAAGATGATCGCGCAGTCCGTAACGGGCAGCGCCGGAAGCCACGTGGGCCAGGAGACAGATCTCTTCGTCACCTACAGGTTCCATCATTTTCTTCTTGGCGGGGGCGGCGGTTACTTTTTCAAAGGGGAGTTTATCCAGAACACCACGCCTGGAGCCGGGCCAGCCTACGCATACGTGTTCCAATCCTACTCGTTCTAGTCGCCTTCCGGCGCGTCTCCCAGATCTTCGGCGCGGTTTTCGAATTTGGTGAGATGGTGCAGAAAAACAAGGTCCACTTTGCCGATCGGCCCGTTGCGCTGCTTGGCTACGATCAACTCCGCGAGCCCGCGCAAATCTTCACGGTCGCGCTTGTAAACCTCTTCGCGGAAGATGAACGCCACCAGGTCGGCGTCCTGCTCGATGGATCCCGATTCGCGCAGATCGCTCAACTGCGGCCGGTGATCGCCCTGGCGGGTTTCGGGCGCGCGGCTGAGTTGGGAAAGCACCAGCATCGGCACGTTGAGTTCCTTGGCCAGCAGCTTCATGCCGCGTGAAATGGTGCTGATTTCCTGGTTGCGATTTTCGAAACGGCCGCGGCCGCTCATCAACTGCAGATAGTCCACCACCACCAGTCCCAGTTTGCGCTGCTGCTGCAGACGCCTGAGCCCGGCGTGCATCTCGATCAGGTTGATGCCCGCCGTGTCATCGATAAACAATGGCGCTTCCACCAGTTGCGCCGCGGCCGCCTGTAGTTTGCGGCGCTCGTCCTGGTTGAGATAGCCGGCGCGGAACCGCTGGCTGTCCACGCGCGCCGTTGCGCACAACATGCGCGTGAGCAACGATTCTTTCGACATCTCGAGCGAGAAAACCGCCACCGTCTGATTGAGCCGCGTAGCCGCGTGTTGCGCGATGTTCAAAGCCAGCGCAGTCTTTCCCATGGAGGGCCGGGCCGCCAGAATAATCAGCTCGCCGCCGTGCAACCCGCCGGTCATCTCATCCAGCTTGGCGTAGCCTGTGCTGATGCCCTTGATGCGCTTGCTTGGATCGAGAAAAGCGTTGAGCCCGCCCTGGTATTCCTCAATCACCTGCCTGGGGCTGGCCAGGCTGGATTTGACGCGCGACTCGCCCAGTTTCAGCAGGCTCTCTTCCGCTCCCGCCAGAATCTGCTCGGGATCCTCTTCGCCCACCAGGCACCGGTTCATCAGGTGCTGCGAAGTGAAGATGATCCTCCGCAGAATCGCTTTGTCTTTGACAATGCGAATGTAGCTGTCGAGGTTGAAAATCTTCGGCAGGCCGTCGTCGAGCGAAACCAGGTAGCTCAGGCCGTCGCAAGATTCCAGTTCGTTGTACCGCAACAACTCGTTGGCGACGGTGACACGATCGATGCGCTCTGCGCGCGCGCTCAACTCTCCCATGCGTTGGAAGATGCGCCGGTGCTTTTCCAGGCTGAAGTCGTCCGCTTCGATGGTGCCCGCTACCTGAATGAACTGCGAATCGTCCATCAGGATGGACCCGAGGACGAATCGCTCTGCATCCAGATTGCAGGGGAGCCCCTTTTCTAATGCCAGACCGGCGGACGACATGGCGCGCGTTGTCTTACCTTACTCCCAGGCGATATTCGGAATTCTGAAAATGTTGTGGCACTGTTTTGTGCGCATTACCTTCTGCAAAACAAACCGCGCTCGACCAGCTCGTGGTTGATGCCTTAAACCATTTCCGCTCAGCGTGGCCCGCGCATCTCGAGGCGGCCTTTGCACAGAAGTTCACATTCCATACACAGCGTTAAACAACAAAAACCACTCATTATGTTTTATCCGAATCCGCCGGCTTTTGCCATATCTTCTCCTCTCTTTGCTTGTAAGCTATTGAAAAACAGGCGTGTTTTAGTTACCCCTAAAAGGGCGTAACCGGTTCGAAACGGAGCTAGTGATCTTTGATACAATCTGTAGCGAATAGGATTGGCCAGCCCGGGCCGCCCGGTGTGAAACCGTCCCGGCGCTGAAGCGTCATTATTAGTACGGGTTGAGTTTTTTTAGAGGTGCCGCAGCTAACGCGGAGTTTTGCTCTGCGCCAATGGCATTTAGCGGCACCAGCCGGTGGGCGCACTCCTCCGAGCGTTCACCGGCTTTTTTATTGCCTGCCGCTTGGGGTTAGTGGAAATACAGCACGTCGGGACGCACGCCATAATTGGCCTCGGCACACGGCCCGCATTCCACCGTGTAACCCGGCCACGCGGCCCTCGCCAGTTCCGGAACTTTCTGCGGATGGTCGGGAGCGTGATACGTGCACAGCGCCATGCGCGGGTGATACTTCGCGATCGTCTCCCGGCCGCCGATGAGCGCTTTGGGCTCTGCGCCTTCAATATCCATCTTGATGAAATCCACGCGATCGAGCTGCAGCTCTGCCACGAGTTTGTCGATGGTAGTCAGCGGGATGCCGCGAGCCTCCGTTCCGCCCTCGCGATGGATGAGGAAACTGTCCGCAGCCGAGTTGTTGGGATCGATCTGCATGGGCATGATCTCGTCCTTGTCCCACACGCCCTTGGGGTAGAGAATCACTTGGCCTGAGGCAATCTCGTCCTTGAAGTTGCGGCGCAGGCACTCAATGTTCTCCGGCGCAGGCTCGATCGCCACCACCTTTTTCGCGCCGGCCTGGAGCCACACGCGAACGGTCACGCCCACGTTGGCGCCGCAATCCAGTACCACGTCCCCGGCACGAGCCGATTGCTGGTCGTTGCCGTAAATCCGCCGCTTCTGCTCCGCCAGATTGTACGGCAGCACCCAGCGGCTGCCAGAGGGAATCCAGAAGCGGCCCGAGGGCGTGTCCCAAAGCTGATAGCCGGTCTGGTCGGTTTCAACAAGCTTGCTGGCCTTGATGATTTCGTCGTTGTATCGGATCTGCAGCCTCAGGTTTTCGTCGGCCTTGACGGCGCTGGCCAGGGGGCAGGCAGGGCTTCGCCCTACGACGGACAGAGCGAACAACCGGGCAGGAGCGTACCACCAGAGAGCCGCTAGGATCAGCAAGACAACTATCGGGGTCAACCACCGGAGAATTCGCGACAAGATGCGTGCTCCTTTTAGCTGCGGCGCAGGATGATGGCCGAGTTTTTGCTGCCGAAAGCGATGCAATTGGCAACCGCGTACTCGATATCCATGTGACGCGGGCCCTCCGCGATATAATCCAGATCGCATTCCGGATCCGGCTCTTCCACATTCTTGGTGGGCGGAGCGACGCCGTCGCGCATGGCCAGCAGCGTGGTGGCGATGCCCGCCGCGCCGCATGCACCCTGCGGATGTCCAATCAGACTCTTCACCGACGAGCCGGCCACTTTGTACGCATGGCCGTCCATGGCCAGCTTGATGGCTCGGGTTTCGATACGGTCGTTCAGCTCGGTGGCGGTGCCGTGATAGTTGATGTATTGCACCGCATTGGGCGGCACACCCGCCTCTTTGAGCGCCATCAAAATGGTTCGTGCCGGCTCCTCGCCGCACTCCTCCAGGCGCACACGGTGGTACGCTTCGCAGGTTGAGGCGTACCCGGCGATTTCTCCGTAGATGTGCGCCCCGCGCGCCAGCGCACGCTCTCGCTCCTCCAGAATAAAAAACCAGGCGCCTTCGCCCAGCACGAAGCCGTCACGGTCGCGTGAGAAGGGCCGGGAAGCCCGCTCAGGCTCGGCATTCCAGCTCGCGGTGAGGATGCGCATCAGGATGAACCCGCGCAGGATGAGAGGAGCGATGGGTGCGTCCACGCCGCCCGCGACCATGGTGTCGATCACGCCTGCCTGAATGTTTCGGTATGCGTATCCGATGGCGTCCGTCGAAGAGGTGCAGCCCGTCGAAACGATGTGGCTCATCCCGCGAAAGCCAAAACGCATGGAGACTTCGCTGGCCAGAGTGCCGATCGTACCCGTGGGAATGGTGTAGACGCTGCACTGCTTCTGATGGCCTGTGTAGTAGAGCCGGTACTGCTCCTCGGTGAACTCCTGGCTGCCGCCCCCGGATCCCACGATGACGCCCACGGTGCGCAGTTGATCGCGCGTCATCGAGCTGGGGTCGATTCCCGAATCCCCCAGCGCCTCGTGAACCGCGGCCAGCGCCAGCGGCACCGCTCTCGAAACATGCGGACGATCTTTTGGCTGTACCCAATCGTGCTCGTCGAAGTCCACAACCTCGCCCGCTACCTGAACCAGGTGAGTGGACGGATCAAAGCGCGTGATGCGGCGAACACCGCTTACGCCTTCGCGCGTCGCGCGCCAAAAATTCTCTCGGCCCAAACCATTTGGGCTGACTGCTCCGATACCCGTAACGACAACGCGTCGAGACATGTTCTAAAGTCTTTAACGAAACGGCGCCCTCCGCGTGACCGTGCCGCCGGGAGCGCAACCGCGCCCCCACAGCCCAGCCTGCGACTGGGGAACTGCTTTGCCTTTTACCTTTCCGTCAGTATAGGCTGTTTTCATGCCTTCAGGGAATGGACACCGTCCAAACTGGTTTCTGGCGGTGGCGGGAATCGAGGCCGGCACCGTCGGGGCGCTGGTGCTGCTGGGGTACCTGGCACTCGATTCGGCTTGGCACCGCCGCTCCATCTGGAGCGTGCCCAACCTGTTTGCCTCCACATTTTACGGGGAATCGGCCTACCAACCAGGCTTCGGCGCGCGCACCAGCGCAGGTGTCGCGCTTCTCTTGTTTCTGTACGGGGCTCTGGGCCTGCTGTTCGCGCTGGCGGTGCGCGATCACGGCACGCGCGTCCGCGTGCTGCTGGCCGGGTTGATTTACGGCACCGGCTGGTTTTTTCTCTCTTTCGACATCCTATGGAAGCACGTGAATCCGCTGGTGCACCTCTATAGTCCCGACCGCGCCATGCTGGTGGGACATGTACTCTACGGCGGCGCGCTGGGCCGCGGCTTTCCGGCATACCTGAAGTCGATTCGTCAACAACCGGCTCCCCCGCCCGTGGAAGTTGCCCCCCAACTGCCGCCGCCTCCGGAAGACCAGGACCCTACAGCAACCGGAAATTAATTTCGATACTGGCCTTAACAGGCACCGGCCTGCCATCTTTCGTCCCCGGCTGGAATCGCCAGGCCGAAACCGCGTCCAGCGCATTCTGGTCCAGACCGGGATCCAAACCTTGCTTGATTTGCAGGTTGTGTGCCTTTCCATCCGGATGTACTTCCAGGCCCAACACCACCGTCCCTTCAATCTTCGCGGCTCTGGCGTCCTGGGTGTACTTGGGATCCACTTTATAGAGAACCCTGGGCGCTACCACGCCGTCGGAAACGCGGTAGACATGAGGACGCTGTGCATACAAAGGGAATGTGCGGATGGCCAAAGCGCCCGCGGCCACCAGGCATAGCGTGATGCTTGCGAGCGACAAGACCAATCGGGACTTTTTCATGGCAACCTCCTCGAAAATCGATGAAATGCGTCGCGCCAGGTGATGCCGGTGCGAAAACGCCGCAGCTGCGACCACGGAATCTGACGGGACACCGGCAAAGGCGAGCAGCGCTTCCACGTATGGACGCCTTGTGCCGGTCAGCCGGATCACCGTGCGATCAACTACCTGCTCCCGCGCCAGCCGGATCTCCGCGATCAGCCACCAGACGGCAGGATGAAACCACAGCGTCGCGCGAATAACTTCCTCCGCCACATGGAAGCCCCAGTCCTTGCGGCGGACGTGCAGGCATTCGTGGCACACAATCGCGCTTTGCAGGCCCGGCTTCAAGGCGAGCCAGCGCACCGGCAGCAGAACCGTCGGATGCCACAGACCGAATGTCACCGGCGCCGTGATTCTGCTGGACAGGTACATGTCCAGCGTCACGCCCGCCGCGACGCGAAATGGGGCGATGACCGATTGGTGCGCATCGAGACAGCGCGCTTCCCGGCGCCACCGGCAAAGTCTGGCGTAGCCCATCGCCAGCCAGATCAGGCGTGCGGCCATACCGGCGGCGAGAAGCGCGCCCACCAGCGCAAGAAGCGACAAATGCCCGGGCCGAGCCGAAGGAACCCGTGCCGCTGCGGCCACCGCAATAGAGATTGCGCTGATGCCGCCAGGCTCCGCGGTCCACGGTTCGAACACCGGCAACAGTAAGAAGAGCCCCAGAAGCGCCTGCCACGACAGCAGCGCAGCGCGCGGAGAACGCAACCGGCAGGCGCGGGCCGCGAGCGCCGCCGCCACAGAAATGACGGCCACCTGCAGCCAGTAGGCGAGAAAATTCGCCAGCCAGAGGTTCATGGGGTCTTCCGCAACAGGCGCTGGATCTCTTCAAGATCCTCGCGCGATAACCGTTTGTCCTCCACCAAATGCACCAGCAATGGTTTGGCCGCGCCTTGAAACACGCGATCCACAAAATCCTTCACCATCCCGCTCAATACCTGCCGGCGCGGCTTTGCCGGCTGATAGACGTACGCCCGCTCGATCTGCTCTTTGTTGAGATGACCCTTCTGCTCCAGGATTTTCATCATGGTCATGACGCTGGTGTAGGCCACTTTGCGGCGCCGAAGCAGGATCTCGTAAACATCGCGCACCGTGGCGCGCCCCTGGTCCCAGACGACGTGCATGATCTCGAGCTCCGCGACGGTGAGAGTCGTGGCCGGCCGCCTCATGCTAAAAATTTAGTACTAGCTTAATAGAATGTCAAGCGGGAAAAAACGAGGTCTTACCTTTGCTCGGCGCTGTGCGCCGCCGGCTCGACGGCGTGGAGGTACTCCAGCCCCGTCCGTTCATCCGCCACGATGTGCATGACCGTATTGAGCCGCGTGAGCTCGAGCACTTCCTGCACCCGGTGATGCGGTCCCACAATCACGAAGCGCCCGCCCAGTGTGTTCTTGATTGTGGTGTACACGCCAACCAGAAAGCCGATACCCGTGGAATCGACATAGGGCACGTCCCGAAAATCAGCCATCACTTTGCGGCATCCGCAGCTCTTCAATTCTTCCGTCTTGGAACGCAGGTACGCGGCATCCAGGCCGGTTGCGAACCGCCCCCTCGGGCGGAGAATGCAGACATCGTCTTTGAATTCGAATTCAATGAGCATCCGGCGGGCTCCGTCCTCTGGTATCGTACTACATGGAATGGCCGTCCCGAAACGCATACTGATTGTGGACGATGACCCCGCGGTGCATGGGCAGCTTGTAGACGCTCTGCAAGCTCCTGACCGTGAGATCGACAGCGCCCACGATGGTCTCAAAGGGCTCGCATTGATTGAGGCGACGCCTTACGACCTCGTGCTCGCGGACCTCACTTTGCCGGGTCTGGACGGCTTGGCCTTGCTCCAGCGCACGCGCCAGTTGCGGCCTGCGGCCCGCGTAGTCGTCATCACCGACTCGTGGACACCCGAAGACGTGGTATGCTCCATCCGCGAACAGGCGTTCGCCTATTTCAGCAAGCCTCTCGCTATGGGCACGGTGGTGGACATCGTTGCCAGCGCGCTGCACGGATCGTCCCGCAATGACGATATCCAGTTGCTCTCCGGCCGGGCCCAATGGCTGGGAGTGCGTATGCGGTGCAAGATTGAAACCGCCGACCGCATCGTTCAGTTTCTGCGCGAATTGCCCGCCGATCTCGCGCACACCGATCGCGAGAACATCGCCGCGGCCTTCCGGGAAATACTGGTGAACGCCATCGAACACGGAGGCGGCTCCGACCCCAAGAAGTGGGTTTATATCACGTACGTGCGAACCGCGCGGGACATTCTGTATTACGTTCGCGACCCGGGCAAAGGTTTTTCCCTGGGAGATCTGCCCCACGCCGCGATTTCGAATCCCGACGGCTCACCCACCGGGCACGCGGAAGTTCGCGACCGCCTCGGCCTCCGTCCGGGTGGATTCGGAATCCTGCTGACACGCCAGTTGGTGGATGAGCTGATTTATAACGAAGCCGGCAACGAAGCCCTCTTAATCAAACATCTGACCTAGGTTCTGAGTCAGAGATACGTTGAATAGATCCGCGGGCCTTATTTCTGGCTCAGGACCCAGCTCGCTGAAGAAGGAAACCATATGAGAAGGTTCATCATCACCGGCGCGCCGGGTGCCGGGAAGACAGCCATCATCCGTCAGTTAGAACTCGACGGGTTCAGCGTAGTCGAAGAGGCAGCTACTGACATTATCGCTGCCGCGCATGCGCAGGGAACCGTTAAACCCTGGACCCATCCTTCGTTTATTGACCGAATCGCTAATCTGCAGAGGGACCGCCAGATTCGAGCGTCTTATCAACCAGATGAGGTTCAGTTACACGACCGTTGCACTGTGTGTACCGCGGCGCTCGCACTCCACCTCGGGCACCCTTTTTCACCGTTTCTCGTCAGCGAACTCGAGCGCGTCAAAAAACAAGCCATTTACCAAAACCGGGTCTTCTTCATTCGCAACCTTGGCTTTGTGACGCCTACCGAAGCGCGGCGAATCAGCTTTGAGGAAACGGTGCGTTTTGAGAAAATTCACGAAGACACTTACCGGGACTTCGGCTTCGAACTGATCTCAGTCGAGCCAGGAAGTCTGGCGGAGCGGGTCAACATCATCAAAGCGGCAATTCGTTAGTCGAAGCACAAAGCGCCTGGGCGTGCTGTGCCGCCGCTACTGAACCTGGATGCTGCCCGATCCAGTGCTCACGTCCACAATGGCGCTGCCGCCGCCACCCACCTTGGCCATCAGCTCATGCTTGCTGATCGTGCCGTGGACGGTCATGGGCCGGTCTACTGTAATGCTGCCCGATCCGGTGTGCGCCCTCAGCTCGAACCCGGCGGCGGTCGGAGTATGCACCGTCACGCCGCCTGACCCGGTGTGCGCCCGGATGTCGCCGGAACCGGTCTGCTCGACGTTGACGCTACCAGACCCCGTGTCTGCGACGATCCGTCCGGTGATCCGCGATCCGCGAATCGACCCGCTCCCCGTGTGCGCGTCCACGCTGCCCTTAATCGAATCCAGCTCAATGCGTCCCGATCCGGTGTGCGCGCGGACCTCATCGTCGATTTTGGAAATCGTGACGGAACCCGAGCCGGTCTCCGCATTCACCGGCCCGTGGACGGCATCCACAATCACGCTGCCGGAGCCGGTGTTGGCCCGCAGTTTCGTCGTAGCGGGAACCGTCAGCTCATACTCAATGGATACGCCTCGCCGCAGTTCCGGGTCATCCATGTGCCCGATCCGGATGACGTTACCGTTCTGCTGGATGGGTGGGTGCGTCTCTATCGCCCGCACCCGCTCGCC
>Ga0335077_10004551_pt1 | contig 16918 bp, 16 predicted proteins | sample Lox_Sample_31_FD_207151 | JGI IMG/M metagenome (GOLD analysis project Ga0335077, IMG submission 207151) | Soil microbial communities from Loxahatchee National Wildlife Refuge, Florida, United States - Lox_Sample_3.1 | ecosystem: Environmental > Terrestrial > Soil > Wetlands | place: USA...
GGCCGGATAAATCGAGTCAGATATCGGAGCCTTGCGACGATCGAGCCGATGCGCAAGGTGGCCTTCCCCCCGCCAGGGGCCCCGTTGCGAAGTCCCGTTCGGAGGGCCCGGGACGACGGTCGGCGCGGCGGCGCGGCGCGAGGCGAGGAGGCGACCCGTCCCCCCGTCTCGGCGCCGACCCCCTCGCCTCCGCCCTCCTAGGGCTCTCCTAGGGCTCGGTGGCGAGGGTTGCCTCGACGTCCTCGAGCCGCTCGTCGGCGACCTCCTCGTCCGGGCGGGCGAGCGCCGACCCGGCGAGGACTCGAAGGCGGTTGCCGCGCCACTCCACGGTGCTCGTGAGGAAGCCCCGTGCCCAGGCCGCGGCGAAGACGAGGTCCTTTGCGGGGACGAGGAGGAGCGAGGGGAGCGGGAAGCCCGTCCCGCGAAGCGCCCGTGCCGCAGCGTCGTCGAGGACGGCCTTGAGCGCGCAGACGGCGGCGAAGAGGGCCAGAGACTCCGCGCCCGGCGAGAGCGCCGCCGCCGCCCCCGCCACCACCACGGGGTTCAGGAGGAGCTGGGCCCCGTAGACGAACGAGCCTGCGATCTTTCTCTGCATCGTGCACCAGCGGGCGTAGCGTCCGAAGAAGTCGCGCAGGGGGCGGACCCGGTTCACGTTCTCCACCGGGACAGCCGCGATGGCGACCCGCTTCTTGAGCTCGAAGGACACCTTGAGGCCGAGGACGTAATCCTCGGCGAGCACGTCCTTCACGCACTCGAATCCGCCGAGCAACGCGAGATCGCGGCGGCGCAGCGCCATGGACTTGCCCACCACCACGTCCCGGCGAGCGAGGCACTTCGCCGCCACCATGCCCGGCGTCACGCTGGAGGCGAGGTGGAGGTTCTCGAAGAGGGCTCCGACAGACCGCTCCCCGACCCCGGCGATGGGGTGGGTGACGAGGCCCACCTCCTCGCAGCGAAGGTGCGAGGCAATCTCCGAGAGGTAGTCGGGGCGCACCCGCACGTTCGAGTCGCTGATGACGAGGATGTCGTGACGGGCCGCGCCGGCGAGGGTGATGAGCTGGTTCACCTTCGGGTTCAGCCCCGGCTCCCCGCGCTGGCGTACCAGCCGAAACCGGGCGGGCCAGCGGGCCTGGGCCGCCGCCGCCACCGGCCACGCCGCGTCCTCGGGGTCCCGGACGCCGAGCAGGACCTCGTAGCGCGGGTAGTCGAGAGCCGCGAACGATTCCAGGTTCCTCCACAGGTCCTCGTCCACCCCGCACAGCGGCTTCAGGACCGAGATCCCTCCCTGGTCGCAGCGCTCGGGACGGGGCCTCGCCGCGTGGCGCCGGAGGACGAGCAATTGCAGCCCCACGAGGAACACTCCAAAGAGCGATATGGTGAAGAGGACGTGGCTCGCGGTCACGCGGATGCTCCCTTCCCACCCCCGGATACCCGATCGAGCGTACGGGAGGCCGGTCGCGACTTGGTGAGGCGGATGCGACGACTTGGAAACGGATCGCCGCTCTCCGCGCCTGGAGCCCACCTCCGGCTCCACTGTGGGAGACGGCGAGGCGACTTCGACGGGCCGTTACCCACCCGGAGTGCGTAACCTCTCGGGGTGAACGGCGAGGACTCCGCCGGGGCCGCCCCTCTTTGGCCTCAGGTGCCCGCCCAGGCGACGCCCCGGGGCCCCGCGGAGGTTCCCGCGACCTCGACCGGCTCGCGATCCCGCTGGCGGAGCTTCCGGAAGAGGAGCGCACCCTCCCGCAGACACCGTTCGAACTGGTCTCGGGAGCGCATGGGGGTGCCGTTGGTGGCCTCGTGAATGGCGAGGTCGGCGACGGCCCGCTCGATCGAGGAGACGCGGCCGCGCCAGAGCCCGAACCCGGACCCATCCGGGCGGCCGCTCTCCCCCTCGCTCTCGAAGTGGGAGGCCTCCCGGAAGGCGCTCGCGTAGATGGCGTACAGCTGGTGGTCGGTCACGAGAAGCCTCCTCCCCCTGCCCGGCAACCCGGCCCCACCCCGACTCCCCTGCCCGCCCTGCCTTTGCCTCGAGGCCCATCTTCCGCGCGGATCTTGGCTATCCCGTGGCCGGGGCGTGTCGATTCACCCCTGGCGACGAGCGCCGGGGCGGGCCGGAACCCGGGAGGCGGGCTCGATCGTTTTCCGGTAGACTGCCGGTTTCCATGCAGGAACTCCTCACCCGCTTCTCGGGCCTCCCCCCCTGGCAGATCGCGGCCACCGCGACGTGGCTGTTGCTCCAGGCCTGCGTGCTGCCGTCGCTTCCCGAGGAGATCGTGGTGGCGACCCTCGGCATGCTCGCGAGCCAGGGGCGCATCGGCTTCCTCACGGCCTTCGCGGCCGTGCTCCTCGGCCTCTTGCCCGCCAACTCGGCCGCCGTCTTCATCGGGAGCCGGCTCGCCCGGGGGCTGTCCGCCTTCGGCCCGGCGCGGCGGACCCTCGAGTCCCGGCTGGCTCAGAATGCGCTCGCCTCGGTGCGGCGGCACGGTCGCGGGCTCGTCTTCGCGACCCGATTCATTCCGCTCGTCCGCGGGCCCATCTACCTCGCCTGCGGCGCCTCCGAGATGGGGGTCCCCCGCTTCTTCGCCGTGGATGCCTTCGCCGCCTGCATCCACGTCCCCCTCGTCCTCTGGGCCGGCGCCCGCCTGGGCCAGGGCGCCGCTTCGCTCGAGGAGGCCTGGCAGCGCATCGGCCTCTTCGGCGCCGGGCTCGTCGGGGTGGCTCTCGCCCTCCACCTCGTGCGGCGGCTCCGGAGCGCGACCGCCTGAGCACGGTCGGGCGGAATCCCGGGCCCCCGTCACCTCGTCGTTTCCGCGCCGAAGCGCGCGCGGGTCTACCCTGTCCCCGGTGCGCCGGACCCTCGCCATCGCGGCGTTCGCCGCCGTCCTCCTCGGCGTCGGGGCCTTCTCTCCGCTGCGCTCCTGGCTCGCCGCCGCCCTGGAGGTCGCGCACCGAGCCGGCCCCCTGGGAGCCCTCCTCTACGCCGCTCTCTTCGTCCCGGCCGCGCTCCTCCTCCTGCCGTCGGCGCCCCTCGCCGTCGGAGCTGGCCACGCCTTCGGGCCCGTGGAGGGAACGGTCGTCGCGGTGCTCGGGACGACCCTCGGGGCCACGGTCGCCTTCGAGGCCGGTCGCCACCTCGGCGGCGACGGGGTGAAGCGCGCGCTCGCCCGAAGCCGAAGGCTCGCGCCCTTCTCCCGGGCCCTCGCGCACGCGGGGTTCGAGGTGGTGCTGTGGCTCCGGCTCTCGCCTCTCGTCCCCTTCTCCTTGCTCAACTACGGCTTCGGGACGACGGGGCTCCGCGCCCGCGACTACGCCGCGGCGACCCTCCTCGGGCTCTTGCCCGGCTCCGCCCTGTACGCGCTCTTGGGCTCGCTCCTTCCCTCCATCGGACCGGGGGGGGCCGAGGGCGGCCAGCGGCTCGCGGCGGCGGCGGGAGCCGTCGCCCTTTCCGCCGTCTCGGCCCTGGCCGCGCGCCTCCGACTGCCGCGGCTCCTCGGGCGGACGGCCCCCCGCGGCCTTCCGGAGGAGGGTCCGGCTCAGTCGCAGGCGCTCCCCGAGTAGGTGCGCTTCGCCCAGGCGGCCGTCTCCCGGGCACCCTCGGCCATCGGGGTGCCGTCGAGGCCGAACCGGACGCGGAAGCGCCGATCGTCCACCACGAACGGCTCCTCCCACTGGTAGGCCATCTCCGCCACCTCTCGGACCTCGGGCACGAAGAGCCCGAGCGCCCGGGCCGCGAGCCCGGTGAGCGAGCGCACGCGGATAGGGCGGCCCAGGGCCTCCGCGAACTTGAAAACGAGGAACCGGGTGCTCGCGGCCGGCGCGCACGGGAGCATGAAGGTGCGGCCGAGGACGTCGTCCTCGGCCAGGCCCAGGCTCGCGAGTCCGCGGGCCACGTCGCGCATGAAGTGGTAGGTGTGGGGCGGGTCGAGCGAGACGAGGAGCGGGGCGGCCCGGCCCGCCAGGGCCGCCTTCCAGAAGGGTTCTCCGAAGTGGGTCCGGACCCCTGCGGGCCCGTAGAAGTCCGAGGCCCTCCCCAGGGTCACCCGGACGTCGCCGCGCCCGTGTGCGGCGAAGAGGCCCTCTGCCACCCGGGCCCGCACCTCCCCCTTGCGGCTGCAGGGGTTCATGGGGACGTCCTCGTCGATGAGGCGCCCGTGCGTTCGCCCCAGGGCGTAGAGGTTGTCGAGGACCACGAGCCGCGCCCCGGCCCGGCCGGCAGCAGCCTCGAGGTTCACGGCGAGGCGCGGGAGCTGCTCCTCCCAGATCCGGGCGGAGTAGGGAGGCGCGAGGCAGTGATACACCGCCTTCGCGCCCCGCGCCTGCTCCGCGCAGAAGCCCGGGTCGGTGGCGTCCCCGCTCACGCACTCCGCGCCGCCTGGCCCTCCCTGCCCGCTCCGCCGCACCACCCGGACGCGCTCGCCGAGGTCGAGGAGCCTTTCCGCGAGGAGGTGACCGACCTGGCCGGCTCCGAAGACGACGTGGAGATCCTTCATGCGGCTTAGTCTCGACGGGACGAGTGACCGATCGGTGACGCTTCGGTGACCGACGCGTGTGCCCGCAAGGACCCATTCTAGGCCCGCCCCCGCTTCGTCACCGCAGCGTCGAGGCCGCGACGCACGAGGAAGACACCCTGGCGGGCGTGCGCATCGCCTACGGGGTCCACGGCTACGGCAGGGGCCACGCCACGCGGGTCCTCGCCCTCCTGCCGGAGCTCGCGAAGCGACACGAGGTCCGGGTCTTCGCGGGCGGGGACGCCTTCGAGCTCTTGGCGCGGCGCTTTCCGGCCGAGCGCATCCCTTTCCTGTCGTTCGACTATCGGGACTTTCGCCTCTCTCTCGCCTCGACGATCGCCGCGAACGCCGGAATGGCCTGGGACCTCTTCGCGCGGGGACCCTTCTCCCGGCGACTGGAGGAGCGGCTCCTCGACCTCGGGCCGGAGGTGGTGGTCTCCGACTCCGAGCCGCTCTTGCTCCGCGCGGCCCGGCGCCTCGGCATCCCCACGGTCGGGCTCGACCACGTCGGCGTCATCGCCCACTGCCGGCCGCGCGTCCCCCTCCGCGATCGGCTGCAGCTCGCGGCGCAGGCGGCGGTCTACCGGCTGGTGGTGGGGCCGGTGGAGCGGGCCGTGGTCTCGAGCTTCTACGAGGCGCCCCCGCGCCGGCCCGGGGTCCGCTGCGTCTCGCCCATCCTCCGGGAGAGCGTGCTCGGAGCGACGCCCTTTCGCGGGGCGCACCTCCTCGTCTACTTCAACAACGGCGACCGCCTCTACGCGCCGCACGTGGAGAGCGCGCTGCGGGCGCTCGACTGCCCGGTGCGGGTCTACGGCGCCGGACGGGAGGGCCAGGACGGGAACGTCTTCTACGCCCCCATCGACGAGGACCGCTTCGTAGCCGACCTCGCCGGCTGCCGCGCCGTCTTCGCCACCGGCGGCCACCAGCTCATCAGCGAGGCTCTCCACCTCGGCAAGCCCATCCTTGTCTCCCCCGAGCGGAGCGCCGAGCAGCGGCTGAACGCCTTCCAGGTCGAGGCCCTCGGCGTGGGCGTTTCCGTCCGACACTCGCAGATCTCCGCCGCGGTCGTCGACGAGTTCCTCCGGCGCGGGGACGGGTACCGCGCCGCTCTCGCCCGGCTGGAGCGCCGGCGCGCCCCGCCCCCGCTCGAGGTCCTCGAGCCGGTCCTCCGCGAGCTCGCCGCCGAGAGGCTCTCGGGCGTCGGAAGTACCGCGCCGGCCACGGAAGACCGAGGCGAATTCGCGAAGTCGTCGCCGGAGCGTGACCGTTCCTCCACAGGGAGCGGCTAGGGTGCACGCACTCTCTATGCCCCGACGCGACATCCGGCCCCTGCGCTCCGACGACTTCTCCGCCCTCATGCGCCTCGAAGACGAGGTCTTCGGTGCCTCGGGGGAGGCCGTCCTCGGCCCCTACTACGTCCGCCTTTGCTGCGAGTTCTTCCCCGACACCTGCTTCATCGCCATGGAGGACGGCGTGGCAGTCGGCTACGTGCTCTGCTTCGTCCGCGGCCGGGAGGCCTACTGCACCACGCTGGCGGTCGCGCCGAAGCTGCAGGGGTCGCGCGTCGCCTTCCAGCTCCTCCGGCAGCTCATCGCCTCGCTCGCGACCCGGGTCGACTCCTGCTGGTTCACGGTGAAGGAGGACAACCTGGCGGCGCGGGCGCTGCACGCGGCCCTCGGGGCGAAGGAGCTCGCTATGCGGGACGAGTTCTACGGTCCCGGAGACCGACGCATCGTCTCCTGCGTGGACCGGACCACTTTCGACAAGCTGCAAGACCGCCTGGGCCGGCTGGGGCTCGTCGAGCCTCGGGTGGGCCTCGCGGGGGTGGCTTGAGCCCTGCCCGACAGGGCCCGCCGGCCGCCGAGGTCGGGATCCGGCTGGCGCGCGCCGGCGTCTGCATCGCCGCCTCGAGCCTCTCCGCCGCCGCCGCGGCCGGCCGCCTGCGCAAGCTCCGCGGCGCCGGGGACCTCGACCAGGCGAGGGCCCGGGCCCTCGTCCTGCGGGACGTCTGCCGCCGCCTCCTCGACCTCCACCGGGTGAGGGCCGAGGTCGAGGGCCCCATTCCTCTAGGGCCCGTCCTCCTCGCCTCCAACCACGTGAGCTGGCTCGACCCGCTCGTGGTGGGCGCCACGGTCCCGTGCGTGCCGGTGTCGAAGCTCGACGTGTCGGGCTGGCCCATCATCGGGGGCCTGGTGACCGAGCTCGGGGTGCTCTTCGTGAACCGCGGCGACCCGGGGAGCGGGGCCCAGGTGATCCGAGGGGCCGAGCGCGCGCTCGCTGCCGGCGTGCCGGTGCTGAACTTTCCCGAGGGCACGACCACCACCGGCCAGGAGGTCCTGCCCTTCCGCCGCGGCCTGTTCGGCCTGGCGAGGCGCGCCGGCGTACCGGTGGTCCCGGTGGCCCTCTCCTACGACCCCCCCCACCTCGCCTGGGTCGGCGACGCCACCTTCCTCCCTCACTACCTCCGCCTGGCGAGCGACCCGAGCGCGCTCGTCCGCATCCGCCTGGGCCACCCGGTGGAGCCGGCCGGCTACCCCGGCCCGGCCGACCTCGCCAGCGCGGTGCGCGAGCGGATCCTCGAGTTCCTCGGAGGGACACGTGACGCAGCAGTCGGCGCTTGAGTACCTCGCCCACGGGCAGACCCCCTTCTTCCGCCTCCCGCAGGCGTCGGCCTCCGGGCCCCTGCCGCTCGGGACGCGCGCGGTGTTCCTGGGCGTTCCCTTCGACGGCGGCGCCACCTACCACCCCGGGGCGCGCTTCGGGCCGTTCCACGTCCGGCGGGTGAGCGCGCTCCTGCAGGGCTACCACCCCGGGCACCGCGTCGAGGTCTTCGAGCGGGCCCCGGCGGTGGATGGCGGCAACGTGGTCTTCCCTCCGTTCCAGCCCCAGGCCATGCGGGACCGGGTGGAGGCCCAGGTGGGCCGAGTCCTCGCCGCCGGAGCCGTCCCCTTCCTCGTCGGGGGCGACCACTCCATCGCCCTCCCCGCCCTGCGCGCGGCGGCGCGCGTTTACGGGCCTCTCGCGGTCGTGCACGTCGACGCCCATTTCGACAAGAGCGGCCCCGAGGTATGGGGGGAGCGGTTCCACCACGGCACGCCGTTCCGCCACGCGCTCGACGAGGCGCTCGTCCTCCCCGGACAGCTGCACCAGGTGGGGATCCGCGGCCCCCAGGGACGGGCGGACGAGGACGGGCCGGGCGCCGAGCACGACGGGCGGGTGGTCTCCGCCTTCGACCTCTCCGAGCGGGGGGTCACCGCGGTGGCGGCCGAGATCCGCCGCGCCGTGGGCGACCGTCCGCTGTACCTCTCCTTCGACGTGGACGCGGTCGACCCGGCCTTCGCCCCGGGAACCGGGACACCAGTGCCGGGAGGGCTCACCTCCCGGGAGGCGATTGCGCTCCTCGGTGGGCTCGCTGGAGTGAAGCTCGTCGGCATGGACGTGGTCGAGGTTTGCCCGGCCCTCGATCACGCCGACCACACGAGCCTGCTCGCCGCCCACCTCCTCTTCGAGGGGCTGGCGCTCGTGGCCGTGGCCGCTCCCCGGGAGCTGGCGGCCGCGCGGGCCTCGGTCTCCTGCGCCGGGGCCTGAACACTTTCCGGAGCGGAAAATTCGCCCGCCGGGAGAGCCGCGGGCAGTAGAATGTGCGCCCCGCGCGCGGCGCGGTTCATCCCCCCAGGCATCCGAGGAGAGACATGATCGAGTTCGGGAAGCGCATCCTGTTCGTAGGCTACGGTGCGGTAGCGCAGTGCACGCTTCCCATCCTCCTCAAGCACGTGAAGGTATCGCCGAAGAACATCACCGTCCTCGACTTCGAGGACCGGCGGAAGGTGCTCGCCCCCTTCGTGAAGAAGGGGGTGCGCTTCGTGCGCAAACGCGTCACTCGCGAGAACATGGGCGCCGTCCTCGGGAAGTACCTTGGGCCGGGGGACGTCCTCGTCGACCTCGCCTGGAACATCGACGCTTGCGAGATCCTGCAGTGGTGCCACGACGAGGGCATCCTCTACGTGAACACCTCCGTCGAGGTCTGGGACCCGTACGAGGGGGCAGAGTCGAAGCGTCCGCAGGAGCGGACCCTCTACTGGCGCCACATGAACGTCCGGCGCATGGTCGCGGGGTGGTCGCAGCCCGGCCCGACCGCGGTGCTCGAGCACGGAGCGAACCCCGGCCTCATCTCCCATTTCACCAAGCAGGGGCTCATCGACATCGCCGCGCGGATGCAGAAGGATGGCAAGGCGAAGGGGCGGGACGCCGAGGAGCTCCAGCAGCTCGTGAAGGACCGCGCCTTCGGCCCGCTCGCCAGGAAGCTCGGCGTGAAGGTCATCCACTGCAGCGAGCGCGACACCCAGATCACCGACCGGCCCAAGGCGGTGGACGAGTTCGTGAACACCTGGAGCATCGAGGGGTTCCGCGAAGAGGGCACCACCACCGCCGAGCTCGGCTGGGGCACCCACGAGAAGGAGCTTCCGCCGCTCGCCTACGAGCACTCGGAGGGGCCGAGGAACCAGATCTGCCTGGCGCGGATGGGCATCAACACCTGGGTAGTCTCCTGGGTGCCCGACTACTGCATTCACGGAATGGTGGTGCGCCACGGGGAGGCCTTCACCATCTCGGACAAGCTCACCGTCTGGGAGGACGGCAAGGCGGTGTACCGCCCCACCGTCCACTACGCCTACTGCCCCTGCGACTCCGCCGTCGCCTCGCTGAACGAGCTTCGCGGTTACGACTACAGGCTGCAGAAGAAGCAGCGCATCCTGAACGACGAGATCACGAGCGGCTCGGACATCCTCGGGGCCCTGCTCATGGGCCACCCCTACAACTCCTGGTGGATCGGCAGCGACCTCTCCATCGGGCAGTCCCGGCGGCTCGTCCAGCACCAGAACGCTACCACCATGCAGGTGGCGATCTCGGTGGTGGCGGCGGTGTCGTGGATGATCGAGAACCCGCTGCGCGGCGTCGTCGTCCCGGACGACATCCCGCACGAGTACGTCCTCAAGGTCTCGAAGCCCTACCTGGGCCGCTTCATCTCCAAGGCGTCGGACTGGACGCCGCTCAAGCACTACACGAACGCCTTCGAGGGCCACAACAACCCGTCGATCGACGCCGAGGACCCCTGGCAGTTCAAGAACTTCCTCGTCCGGGACGGCGACTAGCGGCCTTCTGCCTCGGCAACGGAGGGGACGAGATGGTGACCCAGGCACAGCTCCACAAGCTCGCCAAGGAGCACGGAACGCCGCTCTTCGTGGTGGACCACGACGAGCTTCGGAAAAACTACGCCACTTTCAAGAAGTACCTCCCCCGCGTGCAGGCTTACTACGCGGTGAAGGCGAACTCGGACCCCGCCATCGTGAAGACCCTCTTCGACGCCGGGGCGAGCTTCGACGTGGCCTCGATGCCGGAGTTCATGATCGTCCACGAGAACGTGAAGGACATGCCGGACCGGCAGCGCCAGGACTGGATCTGGGACAAGATCATCTACGCGAATCCCATCAAGGCGAACGAGACCCTCCGGGCGCTCGACCCCTACAAGCCGCTCGTCACCTACGACAACCCGGAGGAGATCCGCAAGATCAAGAAGTTCGCGCCACACGCGGGCGTGGCCCTCCGGCTGCGAGTCCCGAACACCGGCGCCATGGTGGAGCTCTCCTCCAAGTTCGGGGCCTCCCCCGGGGAGGCGGTGGACCTCATCCTGGCGGCCGCGGCGGAAGGGCTCGTGGTGGAGGGGATCTCCTTCCACGTGGGGAGCCAGACCACGAACTTCCAGAACTACGTGCAGGCCCTGAACCTCGCCGCCAACGTCTTCCGGGAGGCCCGGGACCGCGGCTACACGAAGATGAACCTCCTCGACATCGGGGGGGGATTCCCCGCCCCCTACGACGCCACCGTGAAGCCCTTCCGGGAGCTCGCGAAGATCCTGAACCGCGAGCTCGACCGGCTCTTCCCCAAGGAGGTCCAGATCCTGGCCGAGCCGGGACGCTTCTTCGTGGCCACCGCAGGCGCGGCCGTCTCCCGCATCATCGGCCGCGCCGTTCGCGACGGGAAGCTCTGCTACTACGTGGACGACGGCGTGTACCACACCTTCTCCGGCGTGGTCTTCGACCACTGCCAGTACCACTTCCACGCCTTCCGCAAGGGGCCCACGGAGATCTGCTCGGTGTTCGGTCCCACCTGCGACGCCCTCGACGTGGTCTCCATGGCCGAGGAGCTGCCGAGCGACCTGAGGCTCGGCGAGATGCTCTACAGCAAGAACATCGGGGCCTACAGCCACGCCTCGGCCACCCACTTCAACGGGTTCCCGCCGGCGAAGGTCGTCCACGTACACCAATAAGGCGGGGTCCAGAGCGCTCCGAAGGTGACAATTCCGTGTCCCGGGGTTCACGCCCCGCGGGAATTGTGTCATCTCTCCCCCATTCTCCGGAGAGCGCCTTGACGACCACGCAGGAGCTGTCCTGGCTGCACTTCAACCGCAGGGTCCTTGCCCAGACGGGCCGCCCGGACTTCCCTATCCTCGAGCGGCTGCGCTTCCTCGCCATCTGGGCCTCGAACCTCGACGAGTTCTTCGCCGCTCGCATCTCCCGGCCGTTCCTGGAGGAACGGGGCAAGGATTCCTACCGGGCGCTCCTGCGCGAGGCGCACGCCCAGACCGAGCTCGCGAACGAGGCCTACCGGTCCCTGCTCCCTCCGCTCGAGGACCTCGGGATCCGGGTCGTCCCGGCCTCGACCTTGGCGCGGGAGGAGCTCGATTACTTCGGGGCGTACCTCGCCGAAGAGGTGGCGCCGCGCACCGACGTCATTCGCGCCGAGGCCGTTCGCGAGGTCCGCAACCAGGCGCTCTACTTCGCCACCGGCGTGGGCGTGCTCGAGCACCTGGTGCGGATCCCCGAGGGCGTGCCCCGGCTGCTCGAGATCCCCGGACGCGAGGGGACCTACGTGAGGCTCGGCGAGCTCTTGCGGCTCCGGGGCGACCTCTTCCTCGAGAACCGAGAGCCGGAGCTCTACGAGCTCCGGGTGGTGAGGCTCGCCGCCATCGACCAGCTCGGCCTCGACTGGGAGGACCTCCCGGCGGCACTCGAGACCCGGCTCGACGGGCGGGTGAGCCACCTGGAGGTGGAGAGCACCTTCCCGGACCACTGGAGCGAGTCCATCCGGCTGGCACTCGGGCTCGAGTCCGAGGAGGTCTTCCGGGTCCAGCCGCCGCTCGACCTCCGCCTCGTGAACGACATCGTCGACAACGCCCCGGCCCGCTACAAGTTCCCGTCCCTGCAGGCCTGGCGCGTCCCCAAGTTCCGCGAGAACCCCTTCTCCCTCATCGACCGGGGCGACGTCCTCCTCTTCCACCCCTACCAGAGCTACGAGGCGGTCGAGAACTTCGCCCGGGCCTCCGCCGAGGATCCGGAGGTGACGTCGGTGCGGGCCACCCTCTACCGGGTGGGCGACGACAACGTCCTCGCCCACTCCCTCATCGCCGCCGCGCGGGCCGGCAAGGACGTGGCGGTGCTCCTCGAGGCCCGGGCCCGCTTCGACGAGCTCCAGAACCTGGAGTGGGGTCTTCGCTTCCAGAACTCGGGAGTGAAGGTCCTGCCGCTCCCCGAGCGCAAGGTCCACGCCAAGGCCTTCTGGGTTCGGCGCGGCCGCCGCGAGTACCTGCACGTCGGCACCGGCAACTACAACACCCGCAACGCCCGCCTCTACACGGACTTCTCCCTCTTCACCGGCGACCGGAAGCTCACCCGGGACGCGAAGGCCTTCTTCGACGCGCTCGAGGCCGGCAAGGTGCCGCGCCCGATCCACATGCGCACCGGGGCCGCGATCCGCGCCCTGCTCCTCGAGCGGATCCGGGCGGAGAGCCACCCGAACGGCCACATCATCTTGAAGTTCAACCACGTGACCGACCCCAAGGTGCTCGCCGCCCTCCGCGCCGCGGCCCAGGCCGGCGCCCAGGTCGACGTCCTCGTGCGCACCACGCTCACCGAGGTGGAGCCCGGGGTGCACGCGCGGAGCCTGGTGGGGCGCTTCCTCGAGCACGCGCGGGTGGCGGCCTTCCGCGACCGCGGGCAGTGGCTCGTCTTCGCGGGCAGCCTCGACGCCATGCCCCGAAACTTCGACCGCCGCTACGAGCTCTTCTTTCCGGTGAACGACGCGCGCGCCAAGCGCACCGTGCTCGCCGAGCTCAGGGCCCAGGTGGCGGACGATGTGAACGCCTTCAGCCTCCTCCCCGGCGGCGTGGAGAAGCCGCTCTGGGGGGGGACCGTGGACGCCCAGCGGCCGAACACGCACCGCCCGATCCGCGCCCGCGGATAGGGAGCGGAGGGTCTCCGCGCTTCCTCGGCGGCGAAGCCCGCCTGTGGGGGAGCTGGACCTCGAAGGCCGTTCCCTGCCGGTACTCGGCGCGGGTCGGCCGCTTTTCCGGATCCGGCCCCCTCGGGGGTCCCCTCGCGGATGCGGGCGCCGGTGCGTCCCTCGGGGGCCGCCCCCGACACCGAACGGACACGCACTGGGATCGGCTTCGCCATCCCCGGGGACTAATGTAGGTGTTTTGCGGTGCGGTCCGTTTCGCCGCGCCGATTCGGAGGTGGCGCGCGGTGGCGGCATGGAGGCGGATCTGCTGTCCGGTCGACTTCACGGCGCCCTCGCGACTCGCCCTGAGGGTCGCGGCCGAGCTTGCCCAGGCGTCGAAGGCCCACCTGACTCTCCTCCTCGTCACCGGCCGGCGCGTCGGGCCGGCGAACGTCTTCGCCCCGCCGAGCGCCCTCGGGCCGGGACGGCGCCGCCGGGAGGCGTTTGCGGCGTGGCTCGAGGAGGCGGAGGCCCTTGCGCCCGGGCGGGTGGACTCGGCGGTGCTCTCCGGGGTGGCGGACGAGCAGGTCCTCGGCTTCGCCGAGGAGTGCGGCTTCGACCTCATCGTGGTGGGCACGGCCGGCCCCCGGAGGGTCTTTCGTCGCGCCAGCCCGCTCGCGGAGGCGCTCCTCCGCCGCGCAGCCATCCCCGTTCTCTTCGTGCCGCCGACGTCGCCCGGCCCGGCGACGGCGACCGCCTAGCCGTCGCCTGGGCGCGCCGGCGCCGGCGGAACTGCGCCGGACTCGACCCCTACCCCTGCTGCTGGATGTCCCGGCTGTGGGGGTGGCGTACGTCGGTGCCGCGGACCATGTAGACCACCATCTCGGCGAGGTTGATGGCGTGGTCGCCGAAGCGCTCGAGCTGCTTCGCGGCGAACATCACGTTCGTGGCCCGACGGATGACGCGCGAGTCCTCCATCATGTAGGTGAGGAGCTCATTGAAGAGCTTCTGGTAGAGCGCGTCGAGGAGGTCGTCCCCCTGGATGACCTCCTCCGCCTTCTCCACGTCCTTCTCCACGAAGGAGTCGAGGGCCTTCTTGAGCTGGGCCTCGGAGAGGTCGGCGAGGGTCACGAGGTCGTGGAAGGGCTTCACCGGGGGAGATTGGTTGAGCTGCAGAGCTCGGTCGGCGATGTTCACCGACAGGTCGCCCATGCGCTCGAGGTCCACGACGATCTTGAGCGCGGTGGTGATGAAGCGCAGGTCGCTCGCGGCCGGCTGGCGCAGGGCCAGGATCCGGCGGCACATGTCGTCGATCTCCACCTCCAGCCGGTTGATGTCGCGGTCCTGGGTCCGCACCCGCTCCGCGAGCGAGCTGTCGCGCTCGATGAGCGAGCGCACGCTTGCGGCGATGGAGGCCTCCACCTTGCCGCCCATGTCCAGCAGCTTGTCGCGAAGAGCGGTGAGCTCGACGTCGAAGACCTTGTCGGTGTGCGCCTCGGGGGCCATGGCTATCCGAACTTTCCGGTGACGTAGTCGTTGGTCTGCGGCTTGTCTGGGTTCGTGAAGATCTTCTCGGTGGGCCCGACCTCGACGAGCTCGCCCAAGTAGAAGAAGGCCGTCTGATCGGAGACGCGGGCGGCCTGCTGCATGTTGTGGGTCACGATGACGATGGTGTAGTGCTCCTTGAGTTCGTGAATCAAGTCCTCGACTTTGGCAGTGGCGATGGGGTCGAGGGCACTCGCCGGCTCGTCCATGAGCAGCACTTCCGGCTGCACCGCCAGCGCCCGGGCGATGCAGAGCCGTTGCTGCTGCCCTCCGGAGAGCCCGAGCGCGCTCTCGTCGAGGCGGTCCTTCACCTCTTCCCAGAGCGCGGCCTGCCGGAGCGTCCGCTCCACGATCTCCTGGTGATTCGCCCGGATCCCGTTCAGCTTCAGGCCGGCGGCGACGTTGTCGCGCACCGACATGGTCGGAAACGGGTTGGGGCGCTGAAACACCATGCCGACCCGCCGGCGGAGCACCACCGGGTCCACCTGGCGGCCGAGGAGGTCCTCCCCGTCGAGGAGCAAGGTCCCATCGCAGCGGGCGCCGGGCAGGAGCTCGTGCATCCGGTTCAAGCACCGGAGGAAGGTGGACTTGCCGCAGCCGGAGGGTCCGATCGCAGCCATGACGCTGCGGGGAGGAACGACGAGGTCCACTCCCTTGAGGGCCAGGGTCTGCCCGTACCAGGCCCGGAGCGCCCGAATTTGGAGCTTCGGCTGCTCCCGATCGGCGGTCGAGGGCGCGACGTGCGGCGGGGGGGAACCGGCGGCGGGCCCCGGGGAAGGGGCGACGACGGCCGGCACCCCGGACGCCTGGCTCGTCTCCGCCTCGCGCCGGGTAGCGGCTTCTTGGGCCGGAGTCATCGGGCTGCCTCCATCCGGTTGCGCGAGAGGACGCGCGCGAGCAGGTTCAGGAGCCCCACCAGGAGCAGGAGGACGAGAGCCGCCGTCCACGCCTTGTGGTGCCAGTCCTCGTAGGGGCTGATGGCGTAATTGAAGATCTGGACGGTGAGCGAGGCCGTCGGCTGATCCGGCTCGAGGTTCCAGTACTGGTTGTTGAGCGAGGTGAAGAGGAGCGGCGCCGTCTCCCCCGCGGCCCGAGCCACGGCGAGGAGCACGGCGGTGACGATCCCCCCTGCCGCGGTCCGGAGGACCACCCGCAGGCTCGTCTTCCACTTCGGGACCCCGAGCGCCAGCGAGGCCTCGCGGAGCGCCCCGGGCACCAGACGAATGAACTCCTCGGTCGATCGCGCCAGGGTCGGGACCATGAGGAGCGCGAGGGCGAGGCCGCCCGCCAGCGCCGAGAACCGCTTCATCCGCTCCACCACCAGTCCGTAGGCGACGATGCCGATGACGATGGAGGGCACGCCGGACAGGACCTCGGTGACGAAGCGGATGGCGTCGCCCACCCGCCCGTCCCCCTTCTCGGCGAGGAAGACGCCCGCGCCGATGCCCACGGGCAGCGCGATGGCACTCGCGATGGCGACGAGCAGGAAGGTGCCGACGATGCCGTTCCCCACCCCGCCCCCCGACTCCCCCACCGGCGCGGGGAGGTGCGTAAAGAAGCTGAGGGAGAGGTTCGCGGTCCCCTGGGAGAGGACGAGCCAGAGGAGCGAGAGAAGCGGCACGAGGGCGAGGACCACCCCGGCGCCGCTCGCCACCGTCCAGAAGCGGTCCACGAACTTCCGCCAGCGCAGAGACTTCATGGCGCCCCCCGCGGCGCGCCCTGGCTCACCGCCCGGATGAGGAGGTGCGCGAGCGCGTTGAGGAGGACGGTGAGGCCGAAGAGGACGAGCCCCAGGGCGGCGAGTGCGCTCACGTGCACGTTTCCGGTGGCCTCGGCGAACTCGTTGGCGATGACGGCCGGCAGCGAGTAGCCGGGGGCGAAGAGCGAGGCGTGGATCTCCGGCGCGTTCCCGATCACCATGGTCACCGCCATGGTCTCGCCGAGCGCGCGGCCGAGGCCGAGGAGGGCGGCGCCGACGATGCCCGGCCGCGCGTAGGGGAGCACCGTCATGCGGATGGCCTCCCAGCGGGTGGCCCCGAGGGCCAGGGCGCCCTCCTTGAGTGGCAGCGGCACGGTCTTCAGCACCTCGATGGTCACCGAGGCGACGGTGGGCAGGATCATGATCGCCAGGATGAGGCCGGCCGCGAGGTAGCCGAGGCCGATGGGAGGCCCATCGAAGAAGGGCAGGAAGCCGAGCACGGCCTGGAGGGCCGGCTCCACCGCGTCCCGCAGCCAGGGAACGAGTACGAAGAGTCCCCACAGGCCGAAGATGACGCTCGGGATGGCCGCGAGGACCTCGATGCCGAAGGCCACCGGACGGCGAAGCGCCTTGGGGCCCATCTCGGAGAGGAAGAGGGCGAGGCCCACGGACACGGGCACGGCGACGAGGAGGGCGATGCCGCTCGTGACGAGCGTCCCGTAGATGAAGGGGAGCGCGCCGAACTTGTCCTGCACCGGGTCCCAGTCGCTTCCGGCGAGGAAGTGGATGAGCCCGAGCTTGTGGAAGGCGAGCAGGGACTGACCGCCGAGCTCGGCGAGGATGAGCCCGGCGGTCACGAGGATGCAACCGCCGAGGACCGAGATGCCGG
>Ga0335077_10004552_pt1 | contig 16917 bp, 12 predicted proteins | sample Lox_Sample_31_FD_207151 | JGI IMG/M metagenome (GOLD analysis project Ga0335077, IMG submission 207151) | Soil microbial communities from Loxahatchee National Wildlife Refuge, Florida, United States - Lox_Sample_3.1 | ecosystem: Environmental > Terrestrial > Soil > Wetlands | place: USA...
CTTGCCATTACAGGTTGCGCTTTATCGCGATCAGCCGGTAGTTGTGGGGCCGGAAAAGGTACCCTCGGCTCCGTCTGCGACAAGGGCTGTGGCGGAGGAGAAACGGGCGGGGGTGTCGAGTCGAGCCCGGAAACAGCGTCCGACTTCACCGCTTGATGTGGGTGCCCTGGTGCTCCAGGACGCCCGCCTCGCGCTAACACGCCCAACATCCTTCCGAACCAGATAAATGCGCGCCTGACCATCGTTCGTCCTTATCGCTGCCTCGCTCGCCGGACCACCGCAGCGACGCACGCAGCAACGGGATCTGTGAGCCGGGGAAGCTGTTGCGTGTTGCTTTCCAGTTCTTGGATCTGCGCTTCCAACCTCGCTTGGGCCTTGCCGAGTTGCGCTTCAAATAGGCCCATGACCGTTGCGGAGCGCTCACGGAGACGAGCGGTGCCCATTCGAAGCGCAATCTCTGCGCGACGATGCTCGTACTCCGCCTGAAGGGTCGCCTTCCGCCGGAGATAGAATGCTTCGTTTTGTAGCGCCCGGTTCTCCCTGAGTTCCCGGTTTCGGCGACGTGCCTCGCCCAGAATTTGCTCCCAGATCGCGGGGGAGTCTAGCGGGGGGGCTGGGTCGGGCGATGCCCACTCTTCGCCCTGCTCGATCACCAGGTGCAGCAACCGTTCCCCAGCCTCGCCGTCAACAAGGCCGCCCGAATCGCGATGCCAGGCAACAGGTTCCATCTCGCGGCGTGAGATAGTCCCGCCGACTTCGTGCGTAAAGACGAAAATGAAATAGACGCCGGACGTCAACTCCACGTCTTCATCCTCGGCGAGATACAGCATCGCCTTGCCCACCAGTGCGACTGGCTGCTGCATTCGTGGACGCAGCGCGTCAACGGCGGCCCTGAGCAGTGGGTGGGACAGGTTTAGCAATTCCAGGCCAGGCCGCTCAAATGCCAGGACCCCATCGGTCGTGAAGTGCAGTTCCCTGCCATTGCCGCGCCAGAGTTGGCCCTGTGCGCACGCTCTGCGTAGGTCCCTGTCCAGATCCGCTGTGATACGAAGTCCCAAAACTCCCTTCGACTCCTCCCACATCTGCACATCTGGGTGGAAGGACTCAAGAAAACTCTGAACCACCGCCCGCATGGAATCCCCGCTTATGTACCGGCCAAGTTTGTTGATTCGCTTTAACTCGTCCTTTATGAACTCCTCGTGGCCAAAGAGCTCACCAGCGCTTCTTTCCAATTCCTCTGTATGAAGGCGCCGCTGCTCGATCGCTATGGCAGCCTGTTCGACACGAGCCTCCGCCTGCTCGGGAGTGAGCTGACCGCTGAAATACTCGCGCCGGAGTTCTCGGACCGTTTCACCCAAGATCGCTTCGAGGTCCCCGATGCTCTCTCGGAAGATACCTAGGCGGTCGAAAAGCCGATAAAGGATACGGTCTTCCACTGTTCCTTCCACCACTAAGGATGCGTAAATAAATAAAGTTTACAACCTCGTGTTTGGAAGGATCGTGTAATTCCATTCTCCGTGGAATTTGTCGGGCTTCAAGTTGATTTGCATGAACTCTTTGTCCGTAACCTTGCGTCCAACGGGGTACTTGCTGTGATCCAGGCGGCAGGTCACCTTTAAGCCTTTGGCGGTTGTCGTTGCGGCGATCAACTGCACGACCGTTTCATAATCGCGCAGCGGTTCACCCCGCCAATTCGACGAGATGAAAGAAAACAACCGGTGCTCCACCTTGTTCCATTTGCTCGTACCGGGTGGGAAATGACAGACGCTCAACGCCAGCCCCGTCCGATCGGCCAGACCTTGCAACTCCCATTTCCACAACCGGAGGCGCCAACCGTTGCTGCCACCGGCGTCGGCGGTAATCAATAGCCGGTCCGTATGTGGATACAGGCGTCGGCCCTCGGCCCGCCACCAACCGCGGATCGAGGCCACGGCAAATGCGCCCGTATCATGGTCCGTGCCCACGTTGACGAATCCAGCGTTACGTCCCAGATCGTAGATCCCATAGGGATAGGCGCGGGGCACCTCGGGATCGGGAAAATCATGTCCTCGAACCTGCTTCGCCTTCCCCTTTGGATGCCACTGGCGACCCCGGTTTTGGTAATTGCCGATCAATTCTTTCTTCTTCGTGTCCACGGAAATCACAGGCTCGTCTGCGCGCAAAGCGGCTTTCACGGCGCGGCTGATGTAACGGAACTGCGCATCGCGGTCGGGATGATCTTCTCCTTCCTCAGTTTTACGATTGCCTTGCAGGCTGTAACCGTCCTGTTTGAGGAGTTGGGTGACTTTGGTGTGGCTGACTGGATGACGGCGGGCCGTCAGTTCCGCCGCCAGCGTGCGGGCGCTCTTGCACGTCCAACGTAGCGGTGACTCTGGGTCGCCACGCGCGGTAGGCTCGACCAGACGGTCTAAGGCTGGGATCAAATCGGGATCGTTGAGCGTCAGCGCACGGCGTCCACCGCCCTCCCGGCGAATCCGCCCTGGCGGCAGTGGTGCGGCCTGCAATTCCTCAATACCTTTGGTCACCGTGACGCGCGACAGGCCGCAGGCGTGACTCACCCGCGACACACCTCCATAACCCAGTTCCACTGCCTTACTGGCGGCTACGAGCCGGCGCGCATGTTCATCCAGATGCGGCCATATGCTCGCGAAATACTGAGTGGGGTGGGCGTCGGAATCCACACCCAACGTAATAGCACGATGGATGGTAGATGTAAAGCTTATTTATTTACGAATCCTAAGCCAGCTGATGCGTCACGAGCGCGACCTCCGCGATTCAAGTTCTTTGTGTCCTTCTTATCGCACCCTGTCAGGCACATACTCCACTATCGGATGCTGGGTTTTTCGTGGAACCACTCTTGTCCGAAACAGGTTCTTGCAGTCTGAAATAAAGGAGAGTGCCCTCCTGTAATCGACGTTGGCGAGTAATTCCTTGGCCGGACCTCGCCAGACGCTGCCCAAAGGAGGGCAATCCAATCGTACAAGTCGCGAGCCTGTTCAATCAACTGCTTCAGCACTTCCCGCGGACTGAGTTTGCCGCACTCGTGAACAAGCACGCCGCCGAGCGTGCCGCCAAGGGCTTTACCTGCTGGAGGCACTTCGTTTCCATGCTGTTCTGCCAACTCGGCCGCGCCGATTCCCTGCGCGAGATCTGCAACGGTCTGGGGTGCTGTCTGGGGCGACTGGTGCATGTGGGGATCACCCATGCGCCGCGCCGCTCGACCCTGTCCTATGCCAACGAGCACCGTCCCGCCGCCCGGTTCGAGGATCTGTTCTGGGCCGCTTCGGCCCGCTTCCGCGAGCAACAGGCGCTCGGCGGCAAAAAGCACAAGTTCCGCTTCAAGAACAAACTCCTGTCGCTGGACTCGACCACCATCTCGTTGTGCCTGACCATGTTCCCATGGGCCAACTTCCGCCGCGCCAAAGGTGGCGTCAAGGCCCACGTCCTGCTGGATCATGACGACTACCTGCCGGCCTACGTGCTGATCACCGAAGCCAAACGCAGCGACGTGAAGTTGGCCGATTCTTTCCGGCTGAATCCCGGCTCGATTGTGGCTATCGATCGTGGCTACATCGACTACGCCTTGTTCGCCCGCTGGAACATGGCCGGGGTCTTCTTCGTCACCCGTTTGAAGGATAACGCCGCCTTTGAGGTGGTCGAGGAATGCCAGATCCCGCCGAACCGCAACATTCGCGCCGACCAAATCATCCGCCTCACCGGCGCCAAAGCCCAAGCCGACTACCCGGAACTGCTGCGCCGCGTCGTGGTCTGGGATGCCGACAACGAGTGCGAGATCGTCCTGCTGACCAATCAACTGGAATTCGGTGCCACCACCATCGCCGCCATCTACAAAGAGCGCTGGAAAATCTAGCTCTTCTTCAAGGCCCTCAAGCAAAATCTGACCGTGAAGACCTTTGTCGGCACCAGCGAGAACGCACTCCGCATCCAGATTTGGACAGCCTTGATCGCCCTGCTCCTGCTGAAATGGCTGCATCACCTTTCCAAAGCCAACTGGTCTCTGTCCAACCTGGCTTCGATGTTGCGTCTGAACCTGTTCACGTACCGCGAATTGATCAAGTGGCTTCACGATAGGGACATCAAGCCAAAAACGGAAGAGAGGTTGGATTGGTGCACCAAGACCGCGTGTGATGTTTCGATGGGATGAGATTGGCATCTTCCTGCTGCTTTCTCTTGCTGCTTTCTCTTGGTGTTGATATCAGTTAAAGTAAGACCGTCCATCATGTCAGACGATGCACGGACGCCGCCGTCGTTAACGGTGCGCGTACGCGGGTAAAGAGACTGTTTGCGGCGGACTCTCCCGCGTGGCAACGAAATGGCGTTGGCGCGGACCGGGCGCGGCCCTTCAGTGCGTCCCGGCAGCCCGGCGAAGTGATACCATGCCAGAAATCGCGCCCCGATGAGCCCACAGCAATCCATCGCCCATTACCGCATCGTCTCCAAGCTCGGGGGAGGAGGCATGGGCGCTGTCTATCGGGCCACTGATACGAAGCTGAATCGCGACGTCGCGATCAAAGTCCTCCCCGAGTCCTTCGCCGCCGACCGCGATCGCATGGCCCGATTCGAGCGGGAAGCGCAGGTCCTGGCATCTCTGAATCACCCGAACATCGCGCAGATCTATGGCATCGAGCAGGGCGCCATCGTGATGGAACTGGTTGAGGGCGACGATCTCAAAGGCCCGCTACCCATCGACACCGCGATCGACCACGCCCGCCAAATCGCGGCCGGGCTCGAAGCTGCGCACGAAAAAGGCATCGTCCATCGCGATCTCAAGCCCGCCAACATCAAAGTCACTCCCGCAGGCGTCGTCAAGCTGTTGGACTTCGGACTGGCCAAGGCCACGGAGAACGCCGCGTTCGCCAGTAGCGCCGCCAGTCCGACAATCTCGCCCACTCTTTCGCTGGCCATGACGCAGACTGGGATGATCCTAGGCACCGCCGCCTACATGTCACCAGAACAGGCGCGCGGAAAACCGGTGGATCAGCGCGCCGACATCTGGGCCTTCGGCGTAGTGCTCTTCGAAATGCTGGCCGGCAGCGCCGTGTTCGGCGGCGAAACCGTCACAGACACAATCGCTTCGGTGGTAAAGCAGGAGCCCGACTGGAAGGCGCTCCCGCCCGAGACGCCACCGCACCTCCGCAAGTTGCTGGAGCGCTGCCTGAGGAAGGATCCGAAGAGACGTATGCAGTCGATCGGCGACGTGCGGCTGCTGATGGAGGAACCGGACGAAGTTCCCGCCTCCGCGGCGGCCGCGCCCGCGGCAGTTCGGCGAGTTGCGCCTTGGTGGAGCTATGCCACGATGGCGATCTGCCTCGTCCTGGCTTTCCTGTTGTGGCGCGCCACGAGGCCCGTCGAGCAAACCATGCAGCGCTTTACCGCCGACATGGGGCCGGACTCCACCGCCAATACGCGCCAGACGATGGCGATCTCTCCCGATGGGACGCGCATCGTGTTCCCCATCCAGCGATCCGGTGGACAGGTGATGCTGGCGACCCGCCTGATGGACCAATCCAAAGCCACGGTTCTTTCCGGCACCGAGGGCGCCGCCATTCCCTTCTTCTCGCCGGACGGCCAGTGGATCGGGTTCTCCGCCGGGGGGAGTCTCAAGAAGGTTTCGGTGCTGGGCGGCGCGCCGGTGGTTCTTTGCGCAGCAACCAATTTTCGGGGTGCGTCGTGGGGACCTGACGGCTACATTGTCGCGTCCCTTGGATCGGGCGTGCTATCGCGCGTTCCGGAAGCCGGCGGGGAGCCGCAGTCGCTCGGAAAAACGCCATCGGAACGGCAAGAACTGCGAGCACGGACATCAGAGGGTATTCAGCGGTGGCCGCAGATTCTGCCTGGAGGCGAAACCGTCCTGCTGACCTTCGGCTCCACGCCTACCGAATGGGACGATGCACTCATCGAGGCGTTGAATGTCAAAACCGGCGAGAGCAAAGTGGTCGTGCGCGGCGGATATTACGGCCGTTATCTTCCCAGCGGGCATTTGGTGTACGTTCACCAGGGCACGCTCTTCGCGGTTCCCTTCGATCTGTCGCGCCTGGAACCGCGGAGACTGCCGGTTCCCATCCTGGACGACATCGCCGGGAGCGCCGCGTCCGGGGGCGGACAACTGGATTTCTCGCGCACCGGCACTTTCGCCTACCTGAGCGGCAAGCCCAACGACACAACGCTGCAACTGAACTGGCTGGACGCCTCCGGCAAGCGCGAATCGGCGTTGGTTGGGATGGTTCTGGCACCGAAGTTCTCTCCGGGTGGCAAACATCTGGTCGGCACGGCTACCGGTGAGGTCCGCGTCTATGACCTCGAGCGGGGCGGCTCGACACGGCTGCCGTCCACTGGAAACGACAACGTGTTGCCCACCTGGACGCCGGATGGAAAGCACATCGTCTATTCGAACTCGAGCGGCCTCTGGTGGATACGCGCAGACGGCTCCGGACAGCCCGAATTGCTCCTGGAGCGCAACGATAAAGCCAGCGGCGAACTCATCATCAGCGGATCCATATCCCCCGACGGGAGGTGGCTCGCCTACTCGCACCAACGCGGAAATTCGCCCCGTGCGATTTGGACCCTCCCGCTGGATACCGCCGACCCGGATCATCCCAAGGCCGGACAGCCCGAACTGTTTGTTGCCCCTAATGGCGGTGCTGCGCAGCCTGCCTTTTCGCCGGATGGGCGGTGGCTCGCCTACACCGCCTATGAGAGCAGTTCAAAGGCTCAGGTGATTGTCCGGCCGTTCCCCGGCGGCGCCTCGGGAAGTGCGCAGGTCCAGATCTCGACTACCGACGGACTGAATCCGATCTGGTCGCGCAACGGCAGAGAACTCTTTTACCTAACGTCGGACGGACACATCATGGTGGTTGCATATACAGTGACCGGCGGGAACTTCACGGCCGGAAAGCCGCGGCGATGGGGCGAAATCGGGTACCGGGCAGGCGGCCCCGGCCAACCCCTCGACCTCGCACCGGACGGCACGCGGTTCATCGTTCTATCGGCGCAGGCCAGTTCCCCGGAGGTCGAGAAGGCCAATCTGCACATCACGTTTCTCTTGAACTTTTTCGACGAGTTGAAGCGCAAGTTACCGCCGGGAGGCAAATGAGCTCCCCTGCTTCCATCGCGCACTACAAGATCACGGCCAAGCTTGGCGAAGGCGGCATGGGCGCTGTCTACCGCGCCACGGACACCAAGCTGAATCGCGACGTCGCGATCAAAGTCCTCCCCGATTCCTTCGCGAATGATCCTGACCGGCTGGCCCGCTTCGAGCGCGAAGCGCAGGTGCTGGCGTCGCTGAACCACCCCAACATCGCGGCAATCTACGGGGTCGAGGACCGGGCGCTGATCATGGAACTGGTGGAAGGCGAGGATCTGCGCGGGCCGCTGCCGCTCGAGACAGCGCTGAATTACGCCCGGCAGCTCGCGGCGGGACTCGAGGCGGCGCACGAGAAGGGTATCGTCCATCGCGATTTAAAGCCTGCCAACATCAAGGTCACACCCGAGGGCGTGGTCAAGATTCTCGACTTCGGTCTTGCCAAGGCGGCGCAGAATTCGGCTTCAACAGTCAATTCGCCGACACTGACAATCGGCGCGACCGTGGCAGGAGCGATTCTCGGGACGGCTGGGTATATGGCGCCGGAGCAGGCGCGTGGGCACGAGGTGGATAAACGGGCGGACATCTGGGCTTTCGGCGTCGTGGTCTACGAGATGGTGATCGGCAAACCGCTGTTTGCGGGCGGCGAGACGGTGACGGACATCCTCGCGGCGGTGGTGATGCGCGAGCCGGAGTGGGAGATCGTGCCGCAGCGCGTGCGCCGATTGGTCAGGGCTTGCCTGGAGAAGGACCCGAAGCGGCGGCTGAGGGATATCGGCGACGCGTGGCGGCTCGTGGAAGAACCCGGGGCACCGCCGGCAGCGGATCGGCAGAGATGGCTGCCGTGGGCCATCGCCGGCCTGTCGCTGGCGATTGTGGCTGGAGTCGCAGGCTTCGCAGTGCTGAGCCCGAAAACGCCGGATGCGGTTACGGTCCGGTTTATGCTCCCCTGGCCGGAGGGCACGCACGACGCAAGTTCCACGGTGCTTTCGCCGGCCACGCCTTCGCCGGACGGCCGGAACCTGGCCATCGTGGCGGCCGGAGCGGATGGGCACGCCGCACTGTGGGTGCGTCCCCTAGATTCGCCCGAGGCCCGCCGGCTCGACCATACGGAAGGAGCGGCCATCCCATTCTGGTCGCCGGACGGCCAATCCATAGGTTTCTTCGCCGACGACAAGCTGAAGAGAATTCCGATCGCCGGGGGTTTGCCGCAGACGCTGTGCGACGCGCCGCGGCCGGCGAGACAGCAGGCAGCAGGAGATGGGGGGACGTGGAGCCCGGCGGGTGTCATCGTATTTGCGACCGGCGAAGGGCCGCTGATGCGCGTGACGGCAGCCGGCGGACTACCGACACCGGTCACTACGCTGGATACCACTGAGGGCGAGACGCATCATAGCTGGCCGCAGTTCCTACCCGACGGACGGCATCTTCTCTACTTCGCGGCCGGCGGAGATTTCTCCCGGAGCGGGATCTACGTCCAGGAGTTAGGCTCGCGCCAGCGGACACTGATCAGGCGGAATCCACATCGAGGGGCGTGGTCGGCGCCGGGATATCTGCTCTTCGCCAACGATCGAACACTCTTCGCGCAGCGCATGGACGCTGGGCGACTGCGTCTCTCCGGCGAACCCTTTCCGGTCGCAGACGGGATCAATGACGATAACTTGAGCGGGCGATCCGGTTTCGACATTTCGGGCGGCGTGCTGACGTTTCGAACCTATGCTGCCGCCGGCCTGGCTCAACTGGCCTGGTACGGGCGGGACGGCAAGCGGCTGGGCGACGTGGGCAAACCGGGCGATTACGTATCGTTGCGCCTTTCGCCTGACGACCGGAGCGCCGCACTGCAAGTCGGGGTCCTGCCTCGTTCGGACCTCTGGATTATGGATCTCGCGAGCGGTGGCCTGCGGCGAGTGACGAACGGCGAGCAGATTTCGTTCGTGCTCGGACCGTGGTCTCCCGATGGACGGCGGGTCGCGGTCAACCGGTCGCTGGCGCGGGGCATCCTGGAGGCCGACGCGGTTTCCGGCAGCATCCGGCCGCTCGGGCCTCCTCCAGTCTATGCCACCGACTGGTTTCCGGACGGAAGTTTCGTCTTGTGCTCGGATGCCAACGGTGAGCGATGGTCACTGCTCCGGCCGGACGGCAGCCAGCAGATCCAGCCGCTTGCGAAGGCGGGCGTGCGGGGCAATTTCGCGCGGCTCTCGCGGGACGGCAAATGGATAGCCTACCAAAGCAGCGAATCCGGGCGGGTTGAAATTGTGGTGGCCTCGTTTCCGGGCTTTGAGGAGAAGCGCCAGGTCTCTGTGGAGGGCGGTCAACTGGCGGTCTGGCGGAAGGACGGCAAGGAGCTTCTGTATCGCGCGCCAGACGGGATGATTACGGCCGTGCCGATCCGGACGACGGGGGGCAGGATCGAGGCCGGAATTCCACAAGGGCTGTTCAAAGTGCGGACCCGTAATGGTGGCCCGTTCGAGTATTGGCCGGCGTCGGACGGGCAACGCTTCCTGGTGATCGAGCGCGAGGAGCCGCTGGCCGCGCAGATCATGGTGGCGGTGAACTGGGCGGGGGAGTTGAAGCAATGAGCCCACAGACGATCAGCGGATCCGCGCGATCGCCGCGGGCGTGAGCGCTACGGTCGCAGGCAGCGGAAAGGCCGGCTTCTCCGGCGACGCCGGACCAGCCACCGGCGCCTCACTCTACTTTCCACAAAGCGTCGCCGTGGACGCCGCCGGAAGCCTATACAGTGTCGACGACGAAGAGGTGGCCTGCAGCGTCCAAGGCGATGCCCTGCGGGAAGGCAAGGTACGCGCTCGATGCCGGTCCATTGTCCCCGAGGACCGCGGCGCCGCGAACCTGCGGGCCGGAACACAATGTCTTTTTGGTGGACCTGTCGCAGGAGCTTCAGCGGATCTACCTTAGTTCGCACTGTATTCGTTGCCGCGAGTTGCTGTATCCTGAGAAACACCTAGCTTCGGAGCCGGAGGGATGTCGCGCGTCTACCTGGCATGGGACCCGGAGAATCGTCAACAAGTCGCCGTCAAGATTCTGTCTGAAGATGGGAACCAGAACCCGGAAGCCAAGAGTCGTTTTGTCGACGAGGCGTGCATGCTCTCCGGAATAAAACACGAAAACGTCGTGCGGATGTATGACTTTGGCTATGAACTGGAACAGCCCTTTATTGTGATGGAGTTTCTGGAGGGTGAGGGCCTGCATCACGCCATGAAAAACGGTCACGACGCAGACCTGAAGCACATGCTGGGGATCGCGAGGCAGATAGCTGGTGCGTTGAGGCATGTCCACGAGCGAGGCATCCTCCACCGCGACATCAAACCGTCGAACGTATTCATTACTACTACCGGCATCGTAAAACTGATAGATTTCGGCATCGGCAAGATGCCGGGAATTGACAGGACCCAAACGGGCAACATTCCGGGGACGGAATTCTACATGGCTCCGGAGTACTTGAACGGCGAACTGCCCACCGTGAAGGTGGATTTATACGCGTTCGGCACGGTGCTAGAAGAGTTGGTGACAGGCGTCAAACCTAAGAAGGTGGCGAGTCAGAACCTCATGGACTTCGTGTTCGACTCGGCCGCAATGGAACAAGCTGGGCTGCCGAATGAACTGTCTGACCTGGTGTATAAGTTGAGGGCCAGGCGGGCGGATGATCGACCACAGGGTTTCGCCTCGGTGTGTACAGCTCTCGATAGAATCTTGGCTGCCCTGCTTGGACCGCAAGAGAACCCGACACCGGTAAATGCCGGTCTGGGCCAAACGCGGAGGAACGTCCTCATCCTTGGCGGTGCCGGCCTGGCAGCCGCCGCTGTCGGAGGCGGTGTCCTTATACGGGCTGACAGACAGCGCATTCACGATATTGAGGAGGCCGACGCCCAACGGCGTGACTCCCGTCTGGCGTCCGGGCAAGGGAAATACGAAACGGCATACGCAACCAGTGTGCGCGCAGCGACGACACTGGAGCGCTGTGGTGAGAACACATGTGCCGTCGCCGCCCTTACCGAAGCCATTACGGCCGCGCGTCCGGGTCGGCAGTCCGCGCGTTTGCGAGAGGTGATTCTCTGGGTCGAACGGCTTTGCGACAAAGCCAAAATCGGCATCGACGAGCGTTGGCTGTTTCTCGACAGGCTAGCACTCGTGATGTTCGATTATGCCCAGATTGACGAAGCGGCGTGGATCATCGACGCAGCCGGACAACTTTGCCGGAGCAGCCCAAGGCGGCTGGAAGTTGACTCCGCGAACTCGTTCAGGCGCAGAGCGCTGATCCAGGGAGCGGCCGATCGGTTGGGTGCGAAGCGACGCATCCGAACCGTGATCGAGCGGTTAGAGGAAGATGCGCAGCAGTTCCTCAGTGACCGCCAGTTCAGTTCGTATTGTACGAATCTGGATGTCGGCGGCATGCTGGCTACAGACGTGCTCGGCGAACCTGAACTCGGGCACTCGTTCTCCCAGCAGGCATTGGAATATCGCAGAGATATCAATCAACCCTGGTCTTTGAAGGAAATCCTCCGCCGGGAATTCAAATACTACGCAAAAAATCGCCAGCGGTCCCCTGCTCTCGAGTATCTGATCGAACTCGTCATACTTCAAAGCCGGTCGCCAGTAGTCTTTGAACCTGTCCGAACCGAACAGGGCTTTGGGCTGGAAGATCTCGATGTAATCGTCGAACACCAGGTTGGAATCACCAGAGACGAACTGGCAGAGCATGGAGTCAATCTTAATCGCCTGAGGATGACCCCTCTTGGGATTAGCCGTCAGGAGATGAATCGCGTCGTCAATAGATTGATGGGATGAAAACCGAGCCAGTGGAATCCACGCTATTCGCAGGGGGCGCGCCGCAGGGGGCCACCCCCAAGTGCGAAGCGAGGGAGGGCAACTGAATCGGCCCACTGATCACGGCCCAAACAGGCTTATGCCGGAGCCGGTGAGGATTCCGTGGCAGGATCAGCCTGCGGCCTGCGGCCTCCGGAATCGGTCATGCTTATACAAAGCAGGGCTAAAGCACCGTTCAAGAGGACAGCAACGGGGAGCGCCCCGAAATACACCTCGTTATGCGCTGATATCGGAAGCTAAACAAAGGGCAATGCCGCTCTGTTCGCTTTAGAGGCCGCTCTGATCCAAACCCTCGTCGTTACAGGCGTGAACTCCAAGGAGGGCTACCGGACGGAGCACCATCGCTTGCAGTGACTTGATCTACGAACCACATCCGAAATGTGTTATGGTATCAGCCGGGACCAGCGCAAATCATTAAAGGCCCGCCACTTGGACACCGACCTCATTGGACCCGTCAGGGCCGAGGTTTTCCCGGCGGGATTGATCTTCACGGGAGTCGCGGGTGTTACGCGGGCTCCCGGGATGTGCAAGTCGGCAATCCCGCGGGCACGACGAACAGCTTCCAATCGGGCATCATCGGCGCCGGGCTGGACTATCAGCCGAAGAGCTCCGCCCTCGCGCCCAATCAGCCGACCACCATCCACGTCTATCCGGACTTCAGCAATCTGAAACCGGAAGTATCCAGCAAGGTTCGATCACGCTTCAATTTCAGGATTTCTCGCCGCAACGGGTGATCAACGTGCTGACCGTCGTCTCGCCATCCGGAAGCACATCGAGCGGCCTTGTGGCGCATGCGTCCTGCGCCAGCCAGAGCCTGTCGATCGTCTTCCGGGAGCCGCAGCCGTCGCAATCATCATTCAGTGCGGTTGTGGGCCAGGCGACCACGATCGATGTGCAGGTCACCGACGGGTGCGGCAACTTGGTCGGACTAGATCACAACGCCGCCGTAAGAGCTGTTTTTACCAGCGGCGATTCCGTGACGATGGCTCACATCGGGAATGGGATCTGGCAGGGAAGTTGGCGGCCGTTGAGCCCCGGAACCGTTCCGATGCAGGTGGTCGCGTTTGTCACGGGATCGAATGGTAGTCTCAGGCCCAGAATGGGGTCGCACTCTTGCGTGCCGCGTCCCACTCATCGGTACGTTTGGCCTAAAATTCACGCCAGCCGTGCCCGCGGACTCGCGATTGTCTGCACCTTCAACTCCCCCGCGTCTTTCCGCAGGCGATCCACGGCCCCCGTCGCATCCTGCATCGGATCCACATACACCTTGACCGTACCGTTGTCCTCGTCAATGGAGATGCCGTGAATGCCTTGCTTGCCGAGATATCTACGTGCGAGCACACCCTGCAGATGCTTGGTTTGTTCGCTCATAAGCCTTCCCTACTTCAATTCTAGCGTGATCTCGAGATCCTTGAGCACCGTCGCGATCGGCTGTGCGAAGTAGAACGATCCCAGATCGTCCGCCGCATTCAGTAGCCCCACCGCCTTGCGCGAAGCCGCATCGACCACAAGCGACCCGCTATCGCCCAATTTCCCCACCGGCGGATCGTGGGCCCCGATCTGCTCCACGCGGAACAAGTCCAAAAACGTCAGCTCCACGTCGTGTTCCGGATCGTTCACCTGCGCCGTAATGCCGATCGCCGCAATTATCCCCGTGCTATGCCCCGAAGTTCGGCCGTGTTTCTCGACCTTCATCTTCGCTGCCGGGTCGAGTGTTCCCGCCACGTCGCCCACCGTGCAAATGGTGTTTTCAAACGCGACGCCCTCATTCAACTGCGCAATCGCCCCATCGGCCGTGATCGGCACCGTGCGGGTGAGTCGCGTCGCTCGCAAAACGGCGCCGACCGTTTCCGGTCCCTCATCATCCGCAGCGGGCTGCACTACCTCCGTGCCCTGCACGCGGCCCGAATCCGGCGCCAGCACATGGCTGTTGCTCAGCACCAGCACGCCGTTCGGATCGCTCGCCCGCGCCGAGCGCACGAACGCGCCGAGTGTCCAGCGGGACCGCCCGCCCGCCCGATGCTGACCCCGCCCACCAGCGGCCGCACGCGCCGCTTCCGTGCGTCCGAACAAGCCGCCAGCCTCGCCATGGGGGATTCCACCACGTCCGTACGCACGCCCGCGATGTTCGCAGGCACCAGCACGGTTGGGGCCAGCCGCTCTTTTTCGATCTTGCGCGTGACATACACCACGACGCTCGGATCGCCAGTGCCGTTCTTCGGACCGATCCCCACCGCGTGGACGCGGCTCTCCACCGACTCTGGCTCGAATTCGGCCCCGGGGAATGGGACAGCCCTCTTGAGCATGCTGCGGACGCGCGGAGAGCGCGGGGCCGCAGCTAGGCGAACCATGCCGCGCCGCCGGGGCTGCAGGTAACGGTCGATGAGTTGATCGCGGGCAGCCAGCAGCGTGCTCATGAGTTGCCTGGCTTACTTGCTGCGGGCAGTTTGACCCCCAGCGAGCCGGCCACCGTGGAGGGCGTCAGTTGACCGGCCTGCGCGCCCACGGCCGTAATTCCCATGCCCCACGCCAGGCACACCGCCAGGTCGTAAGCCGTGCCGAAGGCGGGATTGATGAGAATCAGCACCAGGGCGCCGCTCAGAACCGAAACGCTGCCCCAAATGATGAAAGCCGCCAGATTGGCGGCGGCCACCTCAACGTTGAGTTGATGAATCTCGTCGGGAATGGTCGCGGCGGCTGTTCGCGGAGCGGCCGCCAGAGTTGCCTCCGGGGCTATCTTGGCATTCGTGCGCAAGTCTGACAGCGCCTTTGCGATGCCGTCCCCCACCTTATCGCCGGGTGGAAGCTCAGCGAGCGTTTCGGCGGCTGTATTCATTTCCGCAGTGTGGCCGGAATGTGACTCCTGCAGGCGCGCCACGGTTTCCAGCCCGTCGCGCAACAGAGTGCGCAGAAAGGTAAAGGTGTTCCCCAGCTCCGTCATCTTGGTTCGGAACGTTTCCAGCCGCTGCACTTCGTCATCGAATGCCTGCGGAATAAATGGCGGCATATCGTTTTCCAAGGACTTGTCGCTCAGGTCCGTTTCCAACTGCCGCTCCCGATCCGACCAGCCCTTCGCGGCCGTTTTCAGATTGTCCGGGAGTTTTGCGAACTCTGTCTTGAGGTCCACCAGCCGCTCGCGAAGCAGCAGCACCACCTGACGCTGTTCATTCCGCCGGATGAGCGGTCGTATGACGAGTTGCAGGAAGGACGAGACCAATACGCCCGCGTCCAGGCACAGCACCCCCAGCGGAAGCCCGTAAGGACGCGGCGAATAAATCGTCAGCGCCAGCACCTCGGGATCGGGCTTCTCGAAAGGCAGCAAGCCGAGATTGCCCTTCAGCGTACCGTACGGCAGCGTGCCGTCGGTCCGCACGTAGACCGTATAATTCTCCCCAGCCAGCATCGGATCCGGCACGGGCGTGTCCCGATCAGCATCCGCGGACAGCCGAAAATGCGGCAGCGCGATCGTTTGGCGCTGCTTGTCGTCGGACACAAAATCGGCCTGGAACAGGCCGAGCTTGGTGGCCGGCCGGTCGTTGATTTTGATCTGAATCGGAAACGCGGCCATCGAACCGAGATTCCACTCCGCGTTCGCCTTCACGCTCCTGGTGAACCCCTTCGAGGGTGAGTTGGTGAGCGTGTACGGCAAGGTCTCGCGTATGTCGCCATAGGAGATCGCGAAGTTACGCGTCTGGCTATCGGAAAGGCGGAAGCCGCTCACCTTAAACTCGAAAGTCAGAAGCTGGCTCTTCCCTTTCGGATTGTCACTGCCCTTGTAGTCCGGCTGTGTGACGGAGACGGGTGGCCATTGTGGCGTGCCGGCATCTACCAGCAACGGCTTAATGGCCGCTTTCTCATCCACCGGAAGGTTCGTGCCCATTACCAGTATCTTGAACGGGTAATCCGACTGGCCCGGCGGCAAGACCAACGGATTACTGAGCAGAGTGAACCTATGATCGGCCGGGGCCGCCGCATCGGCGGCATGAGCGAGGCCGGCCAGCATAGCCAGGCCGGCAAGTGCCTTCATCATAAGCGCTCCTACTTGGCTACCGTCTCCACCTTCTCGTTGACCACCTCAAGCGTCATTTTGACCGTCCCGCTGGCGGACACCAGCGAAATGTCCTGCGTGCGCGCCACAGTGGTCGCACCGGCCGCTGCAAGTCCCTTGATCTTGATTTGCTTGGCCGATTTGTCCGTGATCGTGAGCGCCGTCTTTCCGAACAGCACCGAGGTCACCGTGTTCAGCCCGTCGCCGTTAATGGTCGCTTCATCGGCCCCCACCGTGACGCGCTCGGCGAATTTGGGCGTCTGATCGGTGGAGGATGTGCCCGCTGCCGGCAGCGCCGGAAGAGCTACTGCGAAGGGCCGTTCGCCGGGCCGCTGCAGAAGCAGTTGCTTGATGTTCTTGGCGTTATCGACCGAAAGGGTGATGAGCGCCATCGCGTCCGGGTCCACTCCCGCGCCCGCGCCGACCGATTGAGGGGTAATACCAGTCGGTGAAGCCACGGTGATGCCGGCCAACCCTCGTCCCAGCAGGAGATACGTAACCGTCGCGCTGGTCTGAGACACCAGCACGAGGCGGTCGCCCTCGGTCCTGGCTGGAAACAGCGTGGCGTTCCTGGCAAGATCGGGATCGGCCAACAAGGGCATCACCGTCAGCGTCGCATTGGAGATGAGGAACGACGTTGGCAGGGCAATCGAAAGAGTATTGCCGGTGACGGTCAGCGGGGCGTCCGAATAGCCGTACACTTTGCCGCCGATCACCACTACCAGCGGCCGGAGCGGATTATAAACGCCGGGTTTCAATGGGATCTGCAGCAGGCTGTTGGTATCGTCCAGCGGCGTCACCGTGGGCGGATTGACGAAGTCCACCGGTCTCGCGGGATCTTCATGTACCAGGATGTCGGTTTCATTACCGTCGCGGCTGACCAGCACCACCCGCTTGGTGGCCAGGTCGGCAATGGAGGCCT
>Ga0335077_10004553_pt1 | contig 16915 bp, 16 predicted proteins | sample Lox_Sample_31_FD_207151 | JGI IMG/M metagenome (GOLD analysis project Ga0335077, IMG submission 207151) | Soil microbial communities from Loxahatchee National Wildlife Refuge, Florida, United States - Lox_Sample_3.1 | ecosystem: Environmental > Terrestrial > Soil > Wetlands | place: USA...
TTCCTGAGACATAGCTTACACTTTAGGGCCAAAAGGGTTGTTTAAGGGCTGCAGAGTCCTTTCCTCCAGCTCGACGTAGCCGAGATCCTGGTCCATAAAGCTGACCAGCCAGATACCCTCGTCGACTTCTTTGAGACCCACAGATTGACAGGCGAACACCCTGCTGATATTGATTTTCTTGCGGTGCAGGCAAATGCGTCCGCAGCAGGTGACCCGGATAGTGGTGTCGTGAAAGGGATAGGCCAGTTCGGGCAGGCCGCGACAGCGACGCGGGGAAGGAACATAAATTTCAGCCGGACACTTCATATTCAGAGCCTCATGCGGCTGTTCTGTTGCGGATGACCGGGCCGGATGCGTTCGATGGTGATGCCCAGACGTAACCATCACACGGAAAGTTTGGAGAGCTGGAACAAGGAGTCGGGCGAGGCGAAGGGCACACCATTGTCGGAGCGGATACTTTGTGGCAGGCCGTGCTCCTGCAACAGCCGGTCAAAGGCCGTAAAAGCAAGAGATTCACAGGTGGATTCCGGCGCTTCGCAGAGCAGCAGATAGCGCGAAGCGTGGTCCGTGGCCGTCAACGGGTAGCAGTATTTTTTGTTGCCCAGTCAGATCTCGCCCTTGTAGTCCGTGCACCACAGGTTGTCGGGTTTTTGTCCCGGGGACAAGGACGTGCCCTGCGCGTGGTGGTGTTTGCGCCTGTGGCTTCTTCGTGCTGGCGTATATGAAGTTTGGGAGACGATTTCGGCAACTAAGAGTTCTTGCCCGTACTGGCCCGTTGAACGCAATCTGCTCCGGCGAAATCAGCGCAATACGTGATTGTATGCGGGGAGGAACTCCCGGCATCTTGGTTCTGCATACCGAGGTGTTCTTCAAGGGACAACTCCGGATCAAGCTTGAAAAACGCCCGCTTCCCATGTGTGTCCGGCCGGGAAATCCCTGGGAGGAATCAAGGCTGGCGCGCAATCTGCACAAAAACTTATATCTTTTTCTCACGGTCCAAAATCAAAGATATCTGGGAATGGTGCGATGGGCGTTTGACGGTGAAAAGACCAGAGAAGGGGGAGACCAAGCAATGCAAAGTCTGGACGGGCAGTCGGCATCTGCGGAGAAGCTTAACACTCACCAGAAAGCGCTGGCCATCAATTTGGATCCCGCCAGCTATGGATCCTTTGCCGAGATCGGTGCCGGCCAAGAAGTCGCGCGTTGGTTTTTGGTCGTTGGGGGAGCCTCCGGGACCGTCGCCAAATCCATTTCTGCGTACGACAAAGAGATCAGCGATGATTTGTATGGTTCCGGTGCGCGTTACGTTTCCAAAGAACGTCTCAACGCCATGTTGGATAGCGAATGGGCTCAACTGATCAACCAATTGAAGGAAAGTCGCGGGTCCAATACGCGCTTCTTTTCCTTCGTTGATACGATCTCCGCCCGCAATTATGCGGGGACAAATGAGCCTCACGGCTGGGTCGGCCTCCGGTTTCAACTGTTCCCTGGTGGGCAGCCGAACGACGTAATCCTCCACATCAACCTGCGGGATCCCTCCAACCACCTCCAACAGGAGAGTATCGGTATCCTGGGCGTGAACCTGATCTACGCAGTCCTTTATCAATTGCAGACAAAAGAGTCTTTCTTCGAGAATGTTGCTCAGGACATCGAGAAGCGCGTTGAAATCGACTGTGCGGAGCTGCGCGGACCCGCATTCGAGGCATGGGACGAGCGCGCGATACTCGTCCGCCTGATTCACACCGGCCTCGCTGAAGCTGTCTATTTTCCGCCCGGCGGCTTGGCTGCGCCGCCCATCGAAGTTCTCCATAAGAAAGCCGTAGTGCTCGCACCGGGATCTTTCGAGCACGTAGATCCAACTCATGCGGCGATTCATGAACGCATGTTGGCCGCAGCGATCCAAAAACTCCGCGGGGAGTCAGATGAGAAAATCCCGGCGCCACTGGGCTTGTTCTGTCTTTCGGCGATGCCGTTGGGAACTGGCGATCCGCGTCCAGACGTTCCGGAACTGTTAAGACGCGTCGACGCACTCCGCGCGCGTGGCGGAGCGGTTCTCCTGTTCCGGGAACGCGAACTCTACAGTATGACTGCTCTCCTCAATCGCTATACCGCGGAGCATGTCCGCTTCGTCGTGGGCTTGTCACTCCTGGTTCGCGTGTTCGAATATCGCTACAATCAGCTCGCAGGCAGCCTGCTTGAAGGTTTATCCCGCCTCTTAGCGCAAAACGTCCGCATTTACGCTTATCCAATGCCCTCCATAGACCTCCGGCAATCAATCGAAAGCCTATCTGCGACCAGTTGGAAGTGGACCGATACGAACGGATGGGTGTCGGCCAATCAGCTTCGTCTTGCGCCGCCGCTTGGTCATCTTTATGACTATGTTCTCGCGAGCAAATTCCTCGTTCCGATGGAGATTCCCGAGGTTTTGGCGGCCGACGCATAGCCGCTATACGAATGCACGCCGCCGCCTTCGTGTCGGCTCTCTGCCTTAACCGTTTATGGTTTACCTGCTGCCTGGGGATCGATCGTGCCTTCCGCAAGCTGCGATGCGTGGCCTTGGTTCCAACACTATATTCATAAGCACAATCCGCAGCGAAGGGTATTGCTGAGCTATCCCCTCCACGCAGACCATACAGAGTTTAGGCCAGTTCCACGTTCTGTGGATCTCTTTGTGCTGCAGCGGCGCCACCCAATTGGGATTGTCCTGACGTCCCCTCATCCAAACCGCGCACCGCAAGCAGCCGCATGGTCAGAATCAGTGCCGGCACCATATAGACTAGGGTAATGCAAGTCCACATCAGGGCACCCGCGCACTGCTGGTCTTGAAGAACGGAAATGTTGAATTGCCGTGGGATGGAGAGGTAAGCCGGATAAACAACGCGGCCGCAAAAAACAAGAAATGCGGAAAGTATGTCGCATGGCAGCGTAGCTAGAAAAAGATAGGGGAGCATCGACCACCGCGGCCAGACCGCGACGCTTGGCCAGGGTTGAACCACGGGCCACCAGAAAAGAAGTCCGGACGCGAAGAAGGATGCGTGTTCGACCACATGCCAAGGTTCCGATCGCAAGCCTAGAGTAAACGCGGCCGGAATATGCCACGCCACCAACGCGACGGCGCCGGCCATCCAGCAAACCGCCGGGTGCGAAAGCGCGTGCCCCAGCCCTTGCACGGGCGGCCAGCGGAATAGTGGTCCCACAACTCCACGCACAAAACGCTGCGGTAGACCGTGCAAGAGCGGCATCTCTGGCGCGCCCAACAAAATCAGGGGAGGAGCGAAGGCCATAAGCAACAAATGCTGAATCATGTGGACGGTCAGCAATTGCTCGTCCAGTGCGGCAAGAGGCGAGCCTAGCGCCGCCCAGATCAGGAAAAGCCCAAATAGAAAACTGCCTACCCTCCAGGCAGCAATCAAACTTCCGCCGGCCGAGCGAAGATGAAGCCAGCCGCGCAAGTACAGGAAGGCGGTGACTCCCAAGATGAAGGTCAGCGGCAACGGAAATTCCCACGATTCCAACGCGAGTTGAAGCGGTGAGGCCATGGATCGCCTTAGGGATGCACTGGTGCGCGCCCCTCCGGGCTTTCGCCTGCTGCCAAGTCGCGCGACGCATCGCGCGCGGGAGGCTGACCTGGGGGATGCAGGGTCTCGAGAAATGACACCAGCGCCGTTATTTCCGCGGGATTCAAATTCTTGCCGTACGCCGGCATGTTGCCGCCCCCTTGGATCACCTGGCGGATAAGTTGATCCTGCGTGAGTCGAACGGCGACGCTATCCAAAGCAGGGCCACGCTGGCCGCCCAAATCTCCAAGCGAATGGCAGTTGCGGCATTGCTTGACCTGAAAAACGAGGGCACCCTGCCGCTGAAGCGCGGTGGTGCCTCGGAGGAATTGCTCCGGGACGGGGTCGCTGCTCCAAGCGTTCATGTGCGGGCTCCACGGAGTGTATCCGGCAAGATGCGTGAATGTTCCGAGCGTTATCGCAACGAGGAGCACGGTCAAGACAGCGATAGGCCGACGGCGCCAGCTCTTTTCTCCTTCCCCCGACAGAAACGGAAGAAGAATCAGAGCACCGATTACGATGACCGGGCCGATGAGAAGCGCCGGAGTTTCCATCGAAGGCGGCAGCAGAGAGAGCAAGGCATAGAGCCACAGGAAAAAGTAATCGGGTTTCGGCACCGTCTGAATGATCGTCGGATCGGGCCGCCCCGTTGGCCCAAACGGACCGAAGTAAAGTGCACAAGCGGCAACCGCCAACAGAATGAACGCGGCAAAAAAAAGGTCTTTCCAGATTGCGTAAGGCACGAATGGCACACCATCTCTTTTCGTCAATTCATGGTATTCGGCTTCGTAGGTCGCTCTTTTTACGATGCGTCCGGGCATCGGCCATTCGTTGATACCCAGTTTCAAAACCATCAAAAGATGAAGGCCAACGAACCCGATCAGCAACCCTGGAATCACGAAGACATGAAGCGCAAAGAATCGCGAGAGCGTGGCGCCTGCGATAATGGGACCGCCGAGCATTAGTTTCACCGATGCCGGACCTAAGATTGGGACGCGACTCGCGATCGATGCTCCGATCCCAAGTCCCCAATAAGCGTCTTGATCGAAGCGCAGCACCTGCCCGGTGAACGCCATACCCAGGGTCATAAGCAAAAGAAAGACGCCCACGATCCAGGTGAGTTCCCGCGGAAACTTGTACGCCCCAAAAAGGAAAACCTGAACCATGTGAATCAGCACGATGGCGATCATGAAGTTCGATCCCCAACCGTGCAACGCGCGGATGAACCAGCCGAGAGTCACGTCATGGTTGAGTGCCTGCAAACTGTTCCACGCTTCAGCCGCTGAAGGAACATAAATGAGAGCCAGAAGAATTCCAGTGACGATTTGGAGCAGGAAAACAGTGAGGGCCGCGCTTCCGAACACGTAGAACCAGCTCGCCGTATTCCGAGGGACGAGATGCTCCCCCGTCTCTCGAATCGGGGCGGCGATCTGCAATCGCCGATCGAACCATTCCCCTATTTGGGCGATCAAGCGCATGGCGGTTTCTTTCCGATGACGGCGGCGATTGGCGTGCCCGGAGTGGGCAGCTGGCCCGCCTGAATGGTGACCAGCCCGTTCTCCACTTTGTACGGATATTCAAACAGCCCGCGCTCTGGCGGACCGGAGGCACGCGACCCGTCGCGGTAGTAAACGCCGCCGTGGCAGGGGCACATGAATAATCCGGATTGCGGAAACCAGCGCACGGGGCAACCCAAGTGAGCGCAATTGACCGCGAAAACCTGGAACTGATCGCCTTCGACGTGCCGCACCCAACATGCCGTGTCCACTGTCTTTCCATCTGTCGGCATCACGTTGGGATTTCGAAAGGTGGCCAGCCGCGTCTCTCCCTCCGGAAATTCGTTTAGCGGCCCTAAGGGCACCCACGCAAGGTAGGCGTTCTCTCGCCCTCGGGTGATAGATGACAGAACAAACCCTACCACCGGCACCGCCAGCGCTGCAGCCACCAGGCCGTTGAACAGGATTCCTAACTTGGTGAATAACCCGCGGCGGGAAAGCAGAGTTTCATCTGACATCGTCAAGCTCCTAGCGCTGTGCATTGCTCGAAACGGAATACGGTTGCACCGGGTTTTGAGCCCGCCATGATGCAAGCCAAGCCACTACGTCCGTGATTTCCTGGTCGGACATCGGCTTCCCGGGAACATCTCCGCGCCAGTCTGGCGCGTTCAATTCGGGTCGTCCAACGAGGACTATGGTCCGCAGTTCCTGATCGCTGACCAGGGCGAGATACGAACCATTTGTAATGGCGCTGCCTTTCGATCCTCCACGGCCACCGGGGCCATGACAGGATTCGCAAAAGGTCTTGTAGGCGACTTCGCCCTGCTGGGCGTTGCCTGGGGACTTTGCCCTGTAAGGAGGCGGATTGGCTCCGTCGAGGATCCCCGGCCGGCTCCAGTGGGATCGAATCCCGCTCGTGATTGCATCAATTTGTTTGTCCGTCAGCATTCCGCCTGCACTCTGCGCGAAGGCCGGCATCGCCGTTCCCCGCACGCCGTTGGCGATGACTTTGCGGATCGCCGGGTCGTCCGCGACGGCAAGATAAACCGGATTCGCCAGCGAGATGGCGGCACTTCCTCGCCCTTCCTTGCCATGGCAGCCGGCGCAGTTTTCCCCGTACAATGCCCCAAAGTCCAAAACCTCATTCGGAGCCAAAATCTCGGAACCGGCGCGCGGCTCCCCATGCGGCGAACCGCAGCCCAAAAGCAGCATCGCGCCAAACGCCCCGCAGGCACATAGATCCCGAAAGGCCCTCACAGCTCACTCCCGCCGCGATTTCGCGGCGGCATCGTTCCCGGAGCTTCAATTCCGGCGCGCAGAGCAAACGGCATATTCTCGCGGGTTCGCACTCGATGCTGACGCAACACCACGATCCCCGCCACCACACCAAAGGCTACCTGCGAAGCGATGAACCAGCTCCAGCGAATATGGCTTCCGAGCACAGGATTCAGAAGATCCATCGTCGAATACAAAAGACCGGACCAAAGCACGGGAACGATAAGCCCGCCGAGGAGAATCGGACGACGCGCGAACATGGGCAGCATCGCTCCGTAGAGCAATCCCACGAGCGTGGATCCTGTGAGATGCAGGATGACGGCGATGAAAAAAATGACGGGGTGAAATGAATTCAACCACGCAGGAGTCAACGAATACGCTTCCTGCCGTGAATACACCAGCGCTGCGAGCAGATTGATGGGGTACCAAATGCTTCCCTGGCTGATGATCCCGTACGTGCACGCGATCACTGCCATCGCTACGCCGCCCGCAAGTCCACCTTTCAGTCCTGCGGAAATTGGGTAAGTTTCCACGGGCAGCCAGGCGCGGACCTGTTCCTCTGCGAGGGGAACTCGCTCGACCAGATGGCGCTTCGTGGCGATCGTGATCTCCTCACGAACAATTGGAACAATTTCCTCCTTCTCATGCGGGAACAATGCTCGGAACCACCCCATACAACCGGCAATGGACAGCACCGCGCCCAGGATCGTTACGGAGACACTCGTCAAAAGTCCCGCAAACAGGAGCGCGAAACCAAACGCGAGAACGAACGGCCACGCAGTCGGCGCGGGAAGTTCGATCTCGCTCGGTGTCCTGGGACCTTGCCCCGTACGCTCCGCTGGTGAGGGGATCGACATTTCTGTTCCTCAGCGCCCAACCACGTAAACCACCGTAAAGACTACGACCCAAACGGCATCCACAAAATGCCAGTACATGGAAAGGACTCCGATGCGAGCGGACTGCTCCGGCCCAACACGCCCTGCTAGCCCAAAAACCAGCACGACGCAGAGCATCAGCAGACCCGCCGTGACATGCGTCGCGTGCAGCCCGACCAACGAGTAGTAGGTCGTCCCGAAAAGATTAGTGGAGATCGTCAGCCCGTGCCCGTAGATCAGCCGATGCCATTCCTGGCCGGTCCCGAACAGAAATAGCCCGCCAAGTACAATCGTTAAGAACCACCATCCGAGGAATGCACCTCGCTTGCCGCGCTCCAGAAACTTTGCGGCTAGATGGATTGTAAGACTGCTGGATAACAAGCAAATCGTGAAGAAGATTGGTGTCTCCAGCACTTCCCGGGGAGTCGGCCCGCTGAGACTCTTGCCTAGATAGAAGAGATAAGCCACGACGAAAATCGTGAAGATAGCCGATTCAGCGATAATCAAGCAGGCCATCCCCACGGTTCCCCGATAAGGAAGCTTCCACGCCGCAGGTGTTTGCGTGATCGGAGCCGTCATTGCGCTCATTGCTGGTTCCCTTCACTCATAGCGGCTGTCCGGATCTTCCGGATGTTTCAGGTCCCACAGCGGGCGTCGGCTCGCGACCGTCGGAATGGTAGCGAAGTTATACGCTGGCGGCGGCGAACTCACTGACCACTCCAGAGTCCAAGCGTCCCAAGGGTCGTTCCCTGCCTTGGTTCCCCTAAAATAGGAAAAGACCAGGTTCGCGACAAACACCAGTGTGGCGATGCCCTGAATAAACGCGCCGATCGTTATGATCACGTTCAGAGTCTCCCAGCCGCGGCCGGGCTCGTAGGTGTAGATTCGGCGCGGCATGCCCAGAAGGCCGGGAATGTGCATGGTGTCGAAGGTGAGATGAAACCCGATCAAGAAGAGCCAGAAATGGAGTACGCCAAGCCTCTCGTTCAGCATCCTTCCGGTCATTTTGGGGTACCAGTAGTAGAACGCGCCGAAAAGGGCGAAAAGGATTCCGCCAACAATCACGTAGTGGAAGTGCGCGACGACAAAATAGGAATTGCTCAGCTGCCAGTCGAAGGGCGCAGCACCGAGCATAATGCCCGTCAACCCGGCGATGAGAAACTGAAATAGAAAACCGATGCAGAAAATCATGGGCGTCTTGAAGATGAGTTTGCCGCCCCACATGGTGCCTATCCAGTTGAAAATCTTAATGCCCGTTGGCACCGCTATCACCATGGTTGTGAAGACGAAGAAAGCGTTGGAGTACGAACTCATCCCGATCGTGAACATGTGGTGCGCCCATACGCTCATGCTTATGAAGCCGATACACACAGTGGCGCCGACCATAACGGGATACCCGAAAATCGGTTTGCGGGAAAAAACCGGAATGATTTCGGAGACGAAGGCGAAGCAGGGGATGATCAATACGTAAACCTCGGGATGGCCAAAGATCCAGAAGAAATGCATCCAGATGGCTGCCGAGCCCCCCGCTTGCGTGTCGAAAAAATGGCCGCCCAAAAAACGGTCGACGAGCAGCATGATTTGCGCGGCAGTCAGCGGCGAGATCGTAATCAATACTAATCCACCCATGACCAGGTTGAGCCAGGCAAGCAACGGCATGCGGCTCAGCTTCATGCCCGGGCACCGCATACAAAGAACCGTAGCAACGAGATTGACTGCTGTTCCAATGCTGCCGAAGCCGGAAACCAGCACTGCGATTGTCCAGTAGTCCGTGCTGTGGCCGGGGGAAAAAGCGCGCGACGTCAAGGGGGCATACGCCCACCATCCCACGTCCGGCGCATCGCCTGCCCCATAGAGGCCGTTTCCGCCAACTAAACTGAAATAGAGAAGAATTCCTCCGAAAGCCGTCAGCCAAAAACTGAAAGCGTTCAGCCGGGGAAACGCCATGTCCCTTGCGCCGATCATCAAGGGAACCAGGTAGTTGGCGAATCCGAAAAGAATAGGCATGGCGACGAAGAAGATCATGGTCGTGCCATGCATCGTGAACATGCGGTTGAATACCTGTGGCGAAACAAAGTCGTTGTGCGGTCGAATCAACTGGATGCGGATGATGAAAGCTTCGATCCCGCCGATAACAAGAAAAACCAGTGCGTAAAGAATGTAGAGAATGCCCAAGCGCTTGTGATCAACCGTGGTCACCCAGCTGTGGAGCGTCTCCACCCATGGCCTCCCCGCTGCCTGCGCGGTTCCGATGGCCATCGCATCCGATGACATAGCTGGTCTCCCAGTCCTTCAACTAACGAAGCGTCTCGAGATACCGCACGAGCTCGTCTAGATCGTCGTCGCTCAACTTCATGGCCGGCATCAGCGAGCCGGGCTTGATGGCGTCCGGGTTCTGGATCCACAGGCGCAGGTTTTCGGGTGTATTTTCGGCTGCGCCGGAGGCGATTGTGGTCCGGCTCATCAAGTGCGTCAGGTCGGGGCCGAATTGCCCCTTTGCATCCGTGCCGCTGACAGTGTGACAATTCACGCAGGCTGTCGTCTCGAAAATGTACCTGCCGGCTGCTACGTTTTCGTCTTGAATGGCGGGCCGTTTTTGTGCACGAATCCAGGCCTCAAAATCCTCAGGGCTGTCCACCGATACTCGCAAAAGCATCTTCGCGTGTTGCGTGCCGCAATACTGCGCGCACTGGCCGAGAAAGATGCCCGTTTGTAGAGGTGCCAACCACATCTCATTTACGCGATTCGGGATTAGGTCTGTCTTCCCCCCGAGCTGCGGAATCCAGAAGCTGTGGTCCGTGTCCGCGGAAAGCAACTTTAGGTATGTGGGCCTGGGATGGGCGGGGTCGCTGACGGGGATATGCAGTTCGTTCGCAGTCACGACGCCAAGTTTCGGATATCGAAACTCCCACCAGAACTGGTGTCCGATGACAGTAACTTCCACAGCCTTCGGAGGCATTGGAGCGTCCTGAATAGCGTGAATCACCCGGGCCGCCGCGAGAAAAAGCACAATCACGATCAGTATCGGGATGACCGTCCAAGCGAGCTCAATCTGTGTGCTCCCGTATACCTGGGCCGGTTCGTGCCCGGTATCCGTTGCTCGGCTGCGGAATTTCACCACCACATAGGCCAACAGACTGAAGACCACCAGAAAGATAAAGCCGGTAATGGCAAGGACGAAATTCGATAGGTGATAAAGCACTTCCGCATTCGACGACTGAGGATCAAAGATGCTGGAAACGCGGCTGTGATTCGGCGAGTTTGCAAGGCACAACCCCGCACTTAAAGATATCCCCGCTAACGTCACGAGTATTCTCGTAACCCGGTTGAAGACAGCTCTCAGCTCCAGCTTGTTCTTCTTCCACATAGCCACCTGGCCCTCATTCCTGCGGAACCCTCTCAGGCGCAAGCCGTCGGCCGGTTAGAGGCCTGACAACTTACTCCCATTACAAGCTCGAAAACAATTGCAATAGTTTGAATTTCCGTTCTCATTCGCGAGCAGCGTCTAGGTCGCAAGGCAAAATGCTCTCCGTCCGCTGCGCCTCTTGCCCCAATAGATCTCACTTGACTCCTATCTATCTCATTTCTTCACAATCGTTTCTAGGCAGATGCTGCCACCCGATTGACCGAATTGAACAATGGCAACCTGTTGTAACATTCGGGATTAGGCCAGCGGCGCAGAAGAGAAGCAATTAGACGAAGGTATCGGCGGCACCCCCTTGTGAGTCAGCTTGCCAACGGCCCTCCACTTTTCAGTTCGGGATCGCTTTGCCGCTAAAGAAGCCGGGGCCAGATCCATAGGAGTACAGCGACGAAGAACTTAACGCAATGCTGAAGGTCGCCGGCCAGGAGGAGCGGCTCACCCTGCTATCCTTCTAGCTCTCCGCCATGTGGAGGGCGAACTGGCTCATCTAGCGTATGGTGACATTGACTTCGCCGATCCCATTTGGCGTGTGTGTGCGAAACCCGGGCGGAATTGGACGCCAAAGAGTGATACAGCTCAGCGCGACGCTCCTGTCAGTGCCAGTTTGACGGCGGAAATCGCTGAACTGCGGAAATCGGACAACAAAACGGCAACCGATTTGATTTTCCCGAATGAGGGCGGAGATCCAAATGGCCGCTTGTCACGCAACGTCAAGAGTGTCGCTGCCCGTGTTGGTCTTGGCCGGGACAAGGTCTATTGCCACAAGTCTCGAGTCGCCGAAATTACACGCTGGCTCCAAGAAGGGTGCTCGCCAACTGACGTCGTGCGATGGTCGGCCACGGGAACCTTTATGCCGTCATGATTTATGCGGCACAGGTTGACGTGCGAAGCAAACTTAAACTGGCAAAATTCGAATTGTCGTGATCTTCAACTGATCCACCCCGCTTCATTCGCCTTGCATTCAATTCTGTGGGAGGTCTTTCTTGTGTGGCACAATTCCAAAGGGAGATGAATCCATTGTCCAGCTTCGTCTCAGGAGCGTAATGATCCACGGTCTTCTCACCAAATCCCGATTCTTCGTTTTCTCTCTTCTGCTGTACGCCGTCGCTCCGTCTTCCGTTCCAGTACGCGCTGCTCAACGGCCTCCTGCCCTCCCAACGCATACCGACATCCTCCGCGGCGCCTACGGTCCCTACCGCGCCAACAACGATCTTCTCTTCTACCATCTCGATATCCGCGTGGATCCGGACACAAAATCGATCTCCGGTAAGAACACCATCCGCTTCAAAATGCTCAAGGACGGCACGCGCATCCAGCTCGACCTCTATCCCAATCTCAACGTGGACAAAATTCTTCTCGGCTCCACGCCGCTCAAATACGAGCGCGATGCCGGCGCCGTCTTCGTGAACTTTCCCGAAACGCTTCGCGCTGGCCGCACCTATTCGATTGATTTCTACTATTCCGGAACTCCCGAGCATACTGGCCGCTTTGGCGGTTTCACCTTCGGCGCCGATCCCTCCGGCCATCCGTGGATTTACACCTCATGCGAAGACGATGGCGCCAGTATCTGGTGGCCGAACAAGGATCAATGGCGCGACGAAGTCCAGAGCATGGAAATCAGCGTCGCCATTCCCAACGGCCTCGTGGACGTCTCCAACGGCAAATTCATGGGCAAAACCGATCTCGGCGACGGCTATACCCGCTGGGATTGGTTTGTCCACTATCCCATCAACAATTACGACGTCGCCCTCAACATTGGCAACTACGTTCACTTCTCCGACTCCTACCGCGGCCTTCCACTCGACTACTACGTTCTTCCGGAAGACCTCGAAAAGGCCAAAAACCAGTTCACGCAGGTCAAAGGAATGCTCGCCGCCTTCGAGCATTACTTCGGCGACTATCCCTTCAGGAAAGACGGTTACAAGCTCGTCGAAGTCCCCTACGCCGGTATGGAACATCAAAGCGCCGTCGCCTACGGCAATCATTTCGCCAACGGCTATCTCAATCGCGATTGGACCGGCGTCGGCATCAGCACCAAATTCGATTTCATCATCGTCCACGAAAGCGCGCACGAATGGTTCGGCAACAGCGTCAGCGCCGCCGACCGCTCCGACATGTGGATTCACGAAGGTTGGGCCACGTATCTCGAATGCCTTTACGTCGAGTATCGCTGGGGCCGCGCCGACGCTCTCAAGTACACCAACGCTTACAAGCTCAAGGTCAAAAATCAGCGCCCCATCATCACTGAGCGCGGCATCGCCGCCACTCCTCCCGAAGATCAGTACTTCAAGGGCGCGCTGTTTCTGAACACGCTTCGCAGTGTCGTCAACAACGACGCAAAGTGGTGGAAGCTCATCCGTGGTTTCTACCAGCACTTCAAGTATCAGAACATCATGACCGAAGACGTCGTCGCCTATTTCAACCAGCAGACCGGCATGAATCTCACGCCTATCTTCAATCAGTATCTCCGCCACACAGCCATTCCCACGCTCGAGCTGAAATTCCACGAGGCCGATAGCACGGTCTCCTACCGCTGGCTAGCCGATGAATCTGACTTCGCTATGCCCGTTCGCGTCGGCGAAAAGGACCATTGGGAAATCATCCATCCGGCGACCCAATGGCAATCCATGCAAACCCCCCTCAAAAAAGACGCTTTCGACGTCGCCACCGACCTCTACTACATCAACGTCAGCAAGCTCTAAGCCTGGCCACTGTCCGCTCGCGCGACACCCCAATCCCATGACCGGACATTCTCCCTTCGACCCTTCGATCCCGGCAATCGTTAATTGCCCTATTTTCATCAACTTGGATGACTGCGCAGCCCGGTCACCGAATTGCCTCTTTCTCGTCTAAAGGCATAGGTGTCCGTTTCTGGCTCGCCTTCCAGGAGGCTTCCATGAAGAAGGTTGACCGCATCCGCGAAAAAATCACCATTCTTCCCACGGCCCAATATATTTCCAAAATGCACGATGCCGGCTGGACCCTCGTCGCTCTCGAATGGGAGCGCGAAATCGAAGTCTCTGGCGAGCCGCTCCCCGCCCAGGCAGACTCTGCCGCCGACGAAATTCCCTTCGGCCTGCGCATCGCTTCCGATTGCCGCCACCTCGAAGAGGATCCTCTCGAAATGCAAACGCTTAAATTCCTCACCGAGATGATCGTCCAGGACGTCTCCTTCCGCAGCATGGCGGATGCGCTCAACGCGCGCGATTATCACTCCCGCGATGGCCGCCTCTGGAATGCTGCACGGGTCTTCAAGCTCATGCCGCGCCTCGTCGAGGTCGCTCCTCGCGTCCTTTCCACTGCCGAGTGGGAATCGCACAAAGAGCAGCTCTCCCGCGTCGCCTGGAACTCCTGAATCTCGCCCCGCTCTGCGGCGAACTCGCACGGTCTCCGCCAGCTTCGCGGATCCATTTCCCAATGCCGCTCTGCCGCGTTCATAACGCTCTCTCCACTTGCATAACTTTTTCCTCTCGCGTTATCTTTTCCCTGAGGCGCCTCGCATGCTCCCGGAACCTGCTCCAGAACCCAAATCCATTTTCAAGAACCCTCTTCTCTATTCCTACGTCGTGGTCGGCGTCGTCGCTCTTTCCGTGTCGTGGGTCATACTCTCGCGATGGGAGAGTTCTCGGTCCTTCGAGCGCCGCGAAAAACAGCAGCAGCTCGAACGTCAGCGCGAACAGGATCAAGCCACACTCGAACAAATGGGAGGCACAGACCTCGCCATCCAGATGTTCTACGTTTCCCCTGCCGCCATCCGGCGCGGCCAGTCCGCACAGCTTTGCTACGGCGTCGCCAACGCCAAAACCATCTCCATCGAGCCTCCGCCCGGTCCGGTCTGGCCTTCCTATTCCCGTTGTCTCGATATAACTCCTTCTAAAACAACGATATACACGCTTACAATCGCGGGCGCCTCAGGTCCCCCGCAGTCCCAATCCGTCACTTTGAAAGTCCATTAAACTCCTCACTCCCTGCTTGAGCCTCCAATTCCCCCGCGTCTATAATAGAAGCGCGCGGGGGCGGTTCCGCCTTTCAGACGATCCCTCCCCCGCGAATCTTTTTTAGTGAATTCCAATGCCCGATCCACTCGCGAAGATCAAGCAGAAGATCCAGGAGGAAATTGACCACCTGGAGCATGAGCTCAACGTCGAGCTTCCCAAGGAAATTGCCGTCGCCCGCGCCCACGGCGATCTTTCCGAAAACGCCGAGTACAAATTCGCCAAGGAACGCCAGGGCTTCGTCAACGCGCGAATCGGCAACTTGAAAAAACGCCTCGGCGACCTCGGCATGCTCAACCTCGCCAATATTCCCAAGGACCGCTCCGGCTTCGGCTCCCGCGTCGTCGTCCTCGATGTCCAGCGTGAAACCGAAATCGAATACAAGCTGGTCAGCAGCGAGGAAGCCGACGCCGAAAAAGGCCTCATCTCCACCACCTCGCCTATCGGCCGCGCGCTGCTCAACCGCAAGGTCGGCGACGAAGTTCAGGTCGCCACGCCCGCCGGCAAGAAGGAATTTGAGGTCGTTCGTCTCCTCACCATCCACGACGCCGAGTAACCCCTCGCCGCTTTCTCGCGTCCTATGGAACAACATGTGCTGGCCGCTTGTGAGGAATCATGACTTGGGGAGCCGGTTCAGCTCTCGGTTTTCTGGCTGTCGTCGGTTACGTGGTTTTTGTCTGCGGCGCTGTCCTTTTGTGGATCCATCGCGGCGACGTTCCCACCTGGCTGCATGACGAGCTCGGTGCGATCCGCCGCAAGCTTGTCGCTCATTTCGTCCCGGTAAAATCCCCCGGCCTTCGCGAGGAATCGCGGCTGATCCTGCTTCCCTCTCGCTTTCTTCGCAAACTCGGCCGCATTCCCCACCGTCAGATCAATCGCGCCGCAATCCTTCTCTGTATCGGCCCGCTCCTCTTCCTCCTCGACTTCTTCATCTGATCGGAAACGCAAATTTCGAAACCTCTTTAGGGGGTCGGAGCTTTAGCTCCGATATTAGCGGCCGGGCAAAATGGGGCTTTAGCCCCTGAAGAAAGCCTCTTCTCGGAGCCGCATCAACTCAGGGACAAACCTCTCACATTCACCAAGAATTCGCTGTCATCCGGAGGTCCCCGTTTCCGATCGGCGACCGAAGGATCCCTATGCTCCGTCCAATCCTTCGATCCGCCATGCGGAACCCGCTCCTTCTGGACAAACTGCCGCGCCTTTGCCATTCTCCTCGCCATGAAGCCTGCTCTCATCGTTCATGGCGGCGCGTGGGACATTCCCGATGAAGCTGTCGAAGCTTGCAAGCAGGGTTGCCATCGCGCGCTCGTTGCAGGATGGTCCGTTCTCTCCACCGGCGGTTCCGCCCTCGATGCCGTCGAAGCCGCCGTCGTCGTCCTGGAAGACGATCCCGTCTTCGACGCCGGTTATGGTTCGCATCTCAATCGCGATGGCCACGTCGAATGCGACGCCATCGTCATGGACGGCGGCACGCTTCGCGCCGGAGCTGCCGCGGCGCTTCGCCGCGTCCGCAATCCTGTTCGCGCCGCGCGTGCCATCCTCGAAAGTTGTCCTCACATGATGCTCGTCGCCGAAGGCGCCGAACGCTTCGCCAAGGATCATCACGTCCCCATGTGCAAGCCCGAGGAACTTGTCAGCGAAGCCGAATGGGACGCCTTTCTCCGCTGCAGCAAGGACTCTCACGCCGCGATTCATCATCGCGGCCATGAGCAGGGTACCGTCGGCGCCGTCGCCCTCGACCGCGAAGGCCGCCTCTTCGCCGCCACTTCCACCGGCGGCACTTGCTGCAAGCTTCCCGGCCGCGTCGGCGATTCTCCGCTCATCGGCTGCGGCTGCTACGCCGATTGGACCGCGGGCGCCGCTTCCTGCACCGGTCTCGGCGAAGCCATCATGAAGATCGTCATGGCCAAATCCGCCGTGGATTTCCTTCGTCGTCCCTCAACGCCCGGCGAAAGCGATCAGGATTTTGCCACGCGCGCCGCCCTCGACGCCGCCCAGCTCCTCAAGGAGCGCGGCCACGGCACCGGCGGCCTCATCCTCCTCGATAAATCCGGCAACCCCGGCTTCGCCTTCAACACTCCCCGCATGGCCTACGGCTACGTCTCCCCCGACGGCTCCCTCCTCACCTCCGTCTGACCTTGCTTCGTACCGCCGGCTTCCAGCCGGCTCCCCGCCTTCCGTTTCTTCTTCCTGGTGGGGGGTCTTCAGCCGGTGTTCCTGACCCGCTTCGTACCGCCGGCTTCCAGCCGGCTCCCCGCCTTCCGTTTCTTCTTCCTGGTTGCGGGTCTTCAGA
>Ga0335077_10004554_pt1 | contig 16911 bp, 19 predicted proteins | sample Lox_Sample_31_FD_207151 | JGI IMG/M metagenome (GOLD analysis project Ga0335077, IMG submission 207151) | Soil microbial communities from Loxahatchee National Wildlife Refuge, Florida, United States - Lox_Sample_3.1 | ecosystem: Environmental > Terrestrial > Soil > Wetlands | place: USA...
TCGGAATTCATGAGGTAGAGCTGGGGCGTGCCGCCACGATCGCTGACGAAGGCGACGAGTTGGCCCGTCTTCGGATTCCATGCAGGAGAAGTGTCGGCGCCACGGGAATTGAAAGTGAGGCGCTTGGGGCGATTGCCAGAAGCGTCGGTGACGTAAAGCGCAGGATCACCGCCCTGCATGGAGGAAGAGAACATGACCTGGGAGCCGTCGGGGGACCACGTGGGGGAATTGTTGGTGCCGCGAAAGCGCGCGAAGGAAACAGGTTTGCCAAGGTCGAGCGAGTACATGCAGATTTGCGCGCTGACAACGCCGCTGACGGGTTCAAAACAGGTGAAGGCGATGCGAGAAGAATCGGGAGACCAGTGAGGGGTAAGGGAAACGGTACCGAGAGAGGTGACTTTGTGCTGATTGGCGCCGTCGTAATCCATAACCCAGAGTTCCTTGACGCCAGCGCCGCCGCGGATGAATGCAATCTGCGTGCTGGCAATGCTGGCCAGGCCGCCGGAGAGCTTGGAGATGATCTCGTCGGCGAATTGATGAGCGAACTTGCGGACTTGAGCGTCAGTGGGATTGCCGCGGTAGACCTTGCCGACGATGGCCTGATTGGAAGGATTCACGACGTCGTACATCCAGGCAGAGATGCCTGCTTCGGCGGAAGTTTCGGTGAGATTACCGAAGGCGATGAAGTTGGCGTTGACGGGGCCCTGGGACCAATCGAGCACGCGGAGCTCGCCGGGCTGGGAAGGAGCGGTCTGCGGGTAGAAGCTGGGGCTGGCGAGTTCGACTACGCCGGAGAACGCGAGGTCGTCGCGGACGACGTTGGTGAAGAGAGCGGAGTGGGATTTGGCTTGATCCGATTTGGAGGCGAAGTCGGAGACGGCAATGCGGGGCCGCTGAGAGCTCATACCGATGGCCGTGTGGACCCAATCTTGAGCTCTTGTGAATGGTGAGATAAAAAGAAGGACAGTCAGCATCAGAACAAACTTCGGACAGTTCTTCTTCAGCGACAAGAGAGCCTCCTGGTATACGGGGTGTAATTAACGTGCCGAGTCATAAGGGGAGGTCGAACCCAAAGTCCAAAGATACGTTGATGTGGTTCCCGGAGTAGTCAGGAGGAAGTGGACTGAAGTGATCAACGCTCAAGAGTGAGCGCTGGGCGGCGTCATCCATCGAGCGGTTACCGCTGGATTCGGAGACGCGGATATTTCTGACAGTGCCATCACGATTGATGGTGAATGTCAGCGTGGTTTTTGCTCTACGGGCGGTCCGAACCGCGGGGTCAATGGTCATTTGGTTCTGATTCCAGTATTGTGCGACGGCACGGCGCATAGCTTGAACGTACCAGAGATAGCGACCGGCAAAATCGCCGCCGCCCTCGCCGGTGGCGGCAACACCGCCGTTCAGCGGGCCGGGGGTTGGGGAGTAGCCGCTGGGGATGTTCATGGTGCCACCTTTGCCGTAGGGAACAGCGTTATCGGGCGGAGGAGTTTTGGACTCGAAGACTTTGGACTTCTTGCTAGGAGGAAGTGGCTTTTCTTTTTCGAATTTGGGGATTTTGGTGGCGTCGGTCTTGGGTTCCGGTTCCTTCGGCTTAGGTTCTTCCTTGTGGAGCCCCTTGGTGGGGTCGACGGCTTCACTTTCGGTGGTGTTGGTGGGCTGCATCATGGGGATGCCGGCGGAGGAGACGAGGTTGACTTTGACGCCGCTGTCACCACCGCCACCAATGCCACCCCAGGCATCGCCAGTACGTTGAATCCAGATGGAAACAAGAATGAGCGCGGTAAGGACGATGTGGAGAATGACCGACCACGTAAAGAAACGCTTGAAGGAGAGGTCGTCGATGGTGAAGATGGTGTCCATAGCTACTGAGTACGGTTCCGGTCGGTAATGGGTTGGGTGACGATGCTGACATTGGAGACGCCGGACTGGCGAAGCTCGTCGATGATAGTGGCGAAGGCGCCGAAGGGAACGGTTTCGTCGGCACGAAGGAACACCGCGTCGCCTGGATGCTTCTGCTGAGCTTTGATTTTGTTGGGGAGTTGGTGAATGTTGATGGGATCGTTGCCGAGGTAGATTTTCTGGTTTTTATCGATGGTGACGACGAGGCGCTGCTCGGTGATTTCCTTGACGGTGTGAGTCTTGGGGACGTCGACTTCGATACCGGACTGGAGAATGGGCGCGGTGATCATGAAGATGATGAGGAGAACGAGGACGACGTCGATGAAGGGAACCATGTTGATGTCGGAAAGGGAGGTTTGCGTGGATTTGATGAGTTGTGGCATGGCTACCTCAGAAGTGGTGAGTGGTTCGTGGCCCTTCGGCTCCGCTCAGGACAAGCGAGTGGTGAGTGAAGAGAAAAGCAGAAGCCTCAGGCCTGAAGGCCTGAGCTACAGAGCTCGGAATCGCGACAGGAACAGCGCGCCGCTCAGGATGATGACCATCGTGTTTTCGTTGCGAACTCATAATGATTACTGCGAAAACGTTTTCTCGATCTGGGCGGCGAATTCCAAAGCGAAGGTGTCGAGGCGCTGAGCGAGATCGCGGATGTCCTGGAGGAAATGGTTGTAAGCGATCAGCGCGGGGATGGCGGCGAAGAGGCCGGCGGCAGTGGTGACGAGAGCTTCGGCGATGCCAGGGGCGACGGCGCGAAGGCTGGCGGAACCGGCGCTGCCGAGGCCGGAGAAGGCGTCAATGATGCCCCAGACCGTGCCGAACAAACCGATGAAGGGGGCGACGCCGGCGGTGGTAGCGAGCCAGGACATGCCTTTCTCGACGCGGCGGACTTCTTCGGTGGCGGCGAGTTGCATGCCGACAGTGATGGCTTGAAGGGACTTGATTCTGGGATGCGGATTGTTGCCTTCGCCAGTGACCTGACTCTGGAGCTCGCGATAACCGGCGGCGTAGACGTTGGCGAAAGGAGAGCCGGCCGAAATGACGCCCTGCGGGTTGGCGACGCCCTTGGTGGCGCGAAAGATCCGAAGAAATTGGTCAGACTGGCGGCGGATACGGCCGAAGATGCCGAGTTTCTGGAAGATCAGCGCCCAGGAAACTAGAGAGAAAAAGAGCAGAAGCGCGAGAACGGCGCGAGCGACCAAGCCGGTTTGTTGGAGGATGTCAAAGACGTTGCCGACGACGATGGCAGATAGCAGAAAAATGATGTCAGCCCCTCATGAACAGAAAATTTTTCTGAGCAATTTCACCGTAGCACACGAGTAGGAGCGGGTCAAAACGAATAGGATGCACGTTGATACCAAAGCGTTTACTGCAAGTACTAAGAATCAGGGGTACGCGGGCGGCAGAACTTTGTGGCTAGAGCCTTCCAGGAAACAAGAATGAGCCTGACGCCATTGGGTGGAAGCCGTACAGTGGGTGGCAGGCGAGAGAATTGGAGCGAGCGGAGGTAGACTGCGTAGCGAAGGAGCGGAGCGAGGAAAAACGGTGAGGGCAAAGCCAAGGCAGGCGAGACATGGAAGGCATAAATCTGGAAGCGATTGTGGGTGGAGGGAAGAGGATGAGATTCGCAAAGATTGTTTTCGGCGTGGCAGGGATTTGGGGATTGTTGGTGATTGCGCCATTGTATTTTCTGTTTGACGTGATCGGCCAGAAGGACCCACCGGCGATTACGCATCCGGGATTCTATTACGGGTTTGTGGGCTGCGCGCTGGCATGGCAGATTGCGTTTCTGGTGATTGCGCGGGACCCGTTGCGGTTCCAGCCGATGATGATCCCGTCGATGGTGGAAAAGTTCACGTACGGGCCGATGATCGCGATTTTGGTGATGCAGGGGCGGACGAATCCGCGGGACCTGGTGTTTGCGGCGACGGACACGTTGCTGGGGGTGCTATTTGTTGTGGCTTGGGTGAAGACGAAAGAGAGAAGAGATTGGGAACAAAACCGTATAACGTGAAACGTAGAAAGTGAAAAGTTCAAAGGGTTGAGATCCTTCGGCGCAAAAAGCGCGCCTCAGGATGACAGCGTTCTTTTTTGCCGGTTGGAGGGATGGAGATGGGAGTGATGAGACTGATCGCGGGACTTCTTGTGCTGTGCTGCGGGCCGCAAGTCGCATTGGGGCAGAGTGCGCAAGAGAGCAAAACGCCCGCTAGGAAGTATGCGGCGACGATTGAGTCGTTGAACAGGCACCCGCTGCCGGAGTGGTATAACGACGCGAAGCTGGGGATTTTTATTCATTGGGGATTGTATTCGGTGCCTGGCTGGGCGGTGCTGACGCCGGAGGGGACGAAGCTGTCGGAAGAAGAATACATCAAGCGGAATCCGTATGCGGAGTGGTACCTGAACACGCTGCGGATCAAGGGATCGCCGACAGAGGCGTATCACAAGGAGCATTACGGAGCGGATTTTGATTATTACAATTTCGCGGAGGTCTTTGACAAAGAGATTCTGAATTGGAAGGCGGAGAAATGGGCACGCGTATTCAAGATGGCGGGAGCGCGCTATGTGGTGCTGACATCGAAACATCACGAGGGATTCACGTTGTGGCCGAGCGAGACGCCGAATCCGTTTTTGCCGAAGGAGCGACAGCATGCCTCACGGGATCTTGTGGGGGAGTTGACCACGGCGGTGCGGGCGGAAGGGATGAAGATAGGTCTGTATTATTCGGGCGGGTATGACTGGACGTTTATTCCCGGGCCGATCACGGATTGGAAGATGGCAAAGAGCGTGGAACCGCAGACGCCAGAGTATGGGAAATACGCGGACGCGCACATGCGAGAACTGATTCAGAAATATCAGCCATCGATTTTGTGGAATGACATTGATTATCCGAAGTCGGGGCACCCGTTGGAGATCATGGCGGAGTATTACAACGCGGTGCCGGATGGGGTGATTGATGACCGGTTTGGCGTGGAACATTCGGATTTCACCTCGCCAGAGTACGAGACGCTAACGGACATTCAGGAGAAGAAGTGGGAAGAGTGCCGCGGGCTGGGGAGGTCGTTTGGGTACAACCGGACGGAAGGGGAAAAGGAGACGATCGCGAAGGATACGCTGATTTATCTGCTGGCGGACATTGTGAGCAAGAACGGGAATTTGCTGCTGGATGTGGGGCCTGAAGCGGACGGGACGATTCCGCCGGTACAGATGGACCGGCTGGAGGCGCTGGGAGCGTGGTTGAAGGTGAATGGCGAGGCGATTTACGGGACGCGTCCGTGGGAGCGGGCGGAGGGAACGACCGGAGAAAAGATGAAGGTGCGGTTCACGAAGAAGGGGTCGGCGGTGTATGCGGTGATCCTGGGGGAGCCGAGCGGGAAAACGCTAGTGCTGAAAGAATTTGAGGCGAAGGCGGGGGCGAAGATGTCGCTGGTGGGAGTGAGCGGGGAATTGAAGTGGAAGCAGAATGGGGAGGATGTTGAGGTGGAGCTGCCGGGAGGGGAGTTGCCGTCGAAGTATGCGGTGGCGGTGAAGATGGAAGGGATGGAGTGAGACCGGGGAGCGATTAATGGCTGGAGTGCGGCCTACCGCGCGCTAAAAAGGCGTGTGGTAGAGTAGGGCTATGGGGAAGGCGTTTGATATTGGGCTCGAAAGGCTCACGAGAGATTGTGTGGGTGGGAGTGTGCCACAAGGGAACGGCAGTAGCGAAGCCGCGACCGAAGATGCCGGCCTAAAGGCGCGGCGCCACGAAGAACGGACCGCCGCGGAAGGCGGTCCCTACAACGGCAACGGAAGTGGGCAGACGTTTTATCTGGAGACATTCGGATGCCAGATGAATGAGCACGACTCGGAGAAGGTGGCCGGGGTGCTGCTGGCGCGGGGGTATAAACAGGTTGAAACGGTCGAGGCTGCGGATGTCGTGTTGTACAACACGTGCTCGATTCGTGAGAAGGCGGCGCAGAAGGTTTTTTCGAGGTTGGGGGAGTGGCGGCCGGAGTTGGTGAGAGAACGGGAAGAAGAGGCTGCGCGAGTTGCGCAAGAAAGAAGAGCCCAAGACCCACCCTTACAAACCAAGGATGGGGCACCCAAAGAAGATCTAAAAGCCAGTCTCGAGACCGGCGTTCCCGGGAAAATCATAGGGGTGTTGGGGTGCGTGGCGCAGCAGGAGGGAGAGAAAATCTTCACGCGGGCGCCCTGGGTGAGCCTGGTTTGCGGCAGCGCAAGCTACCGGAAGCTGCCACAGTTTATACAGGAACTGGAGCGCGGAAACCGGAGGGTAACCGGACTCGATACGGATACGGACGAGACGTTCGAGACGGAGATCACGCGGCGGGATAATCCGTGGCGGGCGTACCTGACGATTATTGAGGGCTGCGACAAGGCGTGTTCGTACTGCGTAGTGCCATTCACGCGGGGGCCGGAGCGGAGCCGGACGAGCGCATCGATTTTGGAGGAAGTGCGGCAACTGGCGGACGCGGGATATACCGAGGTGCAGTTGCTGGGGCAGACGGTGAATTCGTACGCGGACCCGAGCGCGCGGAAGATGCGATTTTCGGAGTTACTGGTGGCGGTGGCGGGAGTGGAGGGAATCCGGCGGGTGAGATTCACGACGTCGCATCCACGGGATTTCGGAAAAGATATTGTGGAGGCGATCGAGGCGGTGCCGGCGATTTGCGAGCACGTGCATTTGCCGGTGCAAAGCGGGTCGACGCGAGTATTGAAAGCGATGGCGCGGACGTATTCGCGGGAAGAGTACCTGGAAAAGGTCGCGCTGATGCACGGAGCGAAGCGGCCGATTGCGATTACGACGGACTTGATTGTGGGATTTCCGGGCGAGACGGAAAAAGAGTTTGAGGAGACGCTGTCGCTGCTGGACCTCGTGCGATATGACGGGGCGTTCTGCTTCAAGTATTCGCCGCGGCCGAACACGCCGTCGTTGAAGATGGAAGATGCGATTCCGGAAGAGGAGAAGTCGCGGCGGCTGGCGATCTTGATGGAAAGGCAGCGGGAGATTCAGCGAGCGCGGAATGAGAAGTTGGTGGGGAGCGAGTTTGACGTACTGGTGGAAGGGAAGTCGAAGAAAGAACACCAATGGTCAGGTCATACGTCATCCAATAAGGTGATGAATTTCACTTCCCGCCGAGAGGAAAGTCTGGGAGACTACGTGCGAGTGAAGGTGACGGGAGCGACGCCGAATAGTTTGGTGGGACAAGTAGCTGGTGATTGAGCAAGGCGCGGCGGCTGAGATCCTTGGCTTCGCTCAGGATGACCGTTCGAGTTTAGTAGCAGGGCTGGAGCAGTCGGCAGAGGTGATGGGGAGGAGGGCGCGATGGAAGTGGAAATGAAGATACGCGGCCTGATGATGGACCCAGTGACGCAGATGCCGATTGTGGTGCTGAAGGACGTGCAGGGACAGGCGGTGCTGCCGATCTGGGTGGGGGCCTACGAGGCGAACGCGATTGCGCTGGAGATTGAGAAAGTACAGACGCCGCGGCCAATGACGCATGACCTGTTGAAGAACGTACTGCAGGGACTAGAAGCGACGGTACAGAAGATCGTGGTGAATGATTTGCGGGACGATACGTTTTACGCGTTGATCTGGGTGGAGCGCGATGGGGAGTTGATGAGCATCGATTCGCGGCCAAGCGATGCATTGGCACTGGCGTTGCGGATGGACTGCCCGATCTTTGTGGACGAGACAGTACTGAAGAATTCGAAAGTGAGCTCGGCGTTGACGGAGAGGTCGTCGAACGAGCAACTTAGGAGTTATCTGGAAGGGTTGAGCGACGACGATTTGGGAAGATACAAGATGTAAAGACGGAAAGTAGAAATTAGAAAGTCGAAAATGGGAACGGCGTGGCGAAAGCTGCGCCGTTTTTGTTTTTGGTGGAACGGCGACGGGTTAGTTAGGCGGCGTTACCCCGGTGGAGGAAGAGCCTGGCACCGAGCCAAGATTGGGGCAGGGCGAGCAGGACGAGCGCGACCGGGTACCAGTGTGGTCCGAGGTTCTTATTCCAGGTGACTACGGCACCCAGAATGCCGAGGAGGATGCCAATGCATCCGCCGAGGAGCGCGTGAAACATGGGGCGATTGGGGGCGAGGCGGGCGGTGATATAGCTGCCGATGACGCCGTAAATGATGCGATAGAAAGTGGCGAGCGCGAGAGGCTTGTCGGTGGTGTACTCACCGAGAGGAGGAAAGACGCCGAGTTTGTGGAGGAGCGCGTCGGTAACGATGGTGATGACAACGACAAAAAGAAATCCGGCAGAAATGGCCCATACGCTTCGACCGAAGCGACTTGGCCGGGCAGGAAGGATCGGTGTTGTAGCCATACGGATCTCCTGGAGTTTTATCGATGGGGAAGAAAGTTCGGGTATGGTACCGAAATTCGAGTGGAACGCGAAGGAAAAAAAGCTGCCATGACCCTTCGAGGCTCAGGGCGAGAAGGCAGCGCTACAGGGGAGAACTAAGAGAGGCGATAGGAGGCACGGCGCCAGAAAAGCAGGAGAAGTATGCCGATGAGGATGAGGGAGAGGCTGAGGCCGACCCAGAGGCCGAGGGCGCCGAGGTGGCGGCGGAAACAAAGCCACGCGCCGAGGGGGAGACCGATGAGCCAGTAAGCGGTGAAGTGGCAGAGCATGGGCGTGCGGGTGTCGCCGGTGCCACGGAGAGCGCCGGTGGCGACGGTCTGGATGCCGTCGAATAGCTGGAAGGCGGAACCTGCGGCGAGGAGAATGATGGCGCTGTGGATGACGACCTCGTCGGAAGTGTAGACCCGGGCGATATAGCGAGGGAAGACAAGCAAGGCAACGCTCATGGTCGCCATGAAGGAGGCGCCGAGAATGATGGCAGTGTTGCCGGCGTTGCGCGCAGCGACAGGATCGCGGCGGCCGATGGCCTGGCCGACACGAACGGCGGTGGCGGAGGAAAGGCCGAGGGGAACCATGTACGTGAAGGCGACAGTATTGAGCGCGATTTGGTGGCCGGCTTGTGCGACGGCGCCCAGGCGCGCGATGAGAGTTGCAACCAAAGCGAAGACAGCAACTTCCGCGGTGAGTTGGAGAGCCGCGGGGAAGCCAAGAGTGATGAGTTCTCGAATGCGTGTGAGATCGGGCTGCACGGGAGTTTTGAGAAGTTCGGTTTTGTGGCGCGCGTCATACCAGAGAAGATACGCGACAAGAATGAGAGCGAGATAAGCGCGGGAGACGCAGGTGGCGATGCCGGAGCCGGTGACGCCATAAGCAGGAAAGCCGAGTTTGCCAAAGATGAGAACGTAGTTTCCAGCAAGATTGACGAGGTTGGCGCTGATGAGGGCGAAGGCGATGGGGCGAACCATGTTCATGCCCTGGAGGGTACGACGAACAGCGAAGTAAAGGAGGAGGGGGAGGAGTCCGGCGGAGAGCGTGCGCATATAGGGAGCAGCGAGGACGGCGACGGAGTGGGTAACGCCGAAGTTCTCGAAGTAATGAGGAATGATCCACACAGGAATGGCGAGGAAGGGAGCGATAGCGAAGCTGAGGTAGATGCCGTTGATCAGGGAGCGGTGGCAATCTTCGCGATGGCCAGCGCCGAAGGATTGGGAGACCAGCGTGTCGAGGCCGATGAGAATACCTTCGCCGAAGAAAGCGAAGACGATGAAGAGGCTGGAGGAAATGCTGACGGCGCCGATCGCTTCGGCGGAGTAAGGAAGGCGGCCGACCATCATGGTGTCGACAATCATCATGCTCATCCACCCGATCTCGGCAAGGATGAGGGGAAGGGCGAGGCGGAGGGTGGGGCGGAGTTCACGACGGAAGATGGAGAAGAAGGACATGAGGTCGAGAGATGAAGATAGCAGAGGAGGAGCGAAGGTGGCGAGTGACGAGCGAAAATGGAAAATAGAGACAGGAAGAACGGGTCGGGATGACAGCGTCTTATTCGGTGCGGTCCTGGGGGCGCATCATTGAGGCGGTGGATAGTCGATGACGATGGGAGACGAAGAAGGTATGACTGATAGGGGACTTAGGGGGACGAGTTCCATTGACGGAGGGCTGCGGCCGCCGTAAGTTGAGTAGCGGGGACCCTGTGCTCCGGCTAGGCAGGAGGGTAAATCGTGAGCGTATCGAGCGAAGTGAATTACGCATTCAAGATGCTGCAATATATGCGCGCCGGCGCGCGCGTGAATTCGCGCGTGAGGGTACTGTTAGAGTGGAGCGAAGCCGGACAGTCACACACGGCCGAAGGGTACACTGTGGACATCAGCCCCAAGGGGTGCCTGGCGATTGCGCCGCAGGGATTTGCGGTTGGACAGAGGTTGCGTTTGAAGAACACCAGCAATAAGAAGGAATCAGATGCGATGTTAATCTGGCGCGGGCACGAGGGACGCGCAGGTTGGGAGCTGGGGCTGGAGCTGGTGCACCCGCCCGCGGATTTTTGGGGAGTGGAGCTCTAGGGCAGGGAAATCAGCAACATGATGAGCCGGCGTGACGCGAGTCGCGCCGTTGTTTTTGGGGACCGCTATGTGCCATGCGGAAAGCAGCAGAGACAGCTCCCAAAAGGGAGATTTCCACTGGTATACAGGGGAAATCACAGAATTTGCTTGCGTGGGCGCGGTAATGGACCGTAGAGTGGGCGTATGCCATTGGGCCTGGCTGCCGGCATAATCACAGCAAAAATTGATATGGTGTCAGTGCCTTCGGGTGGATGGGTGTAGTCAAGGGCAGTTTGCGTGGCGCGGAGCGCCAAAGAAGGCGTGCTTACAGCGAGAAGAATTCGAGGGCCAGGAAGGGCGAGGGAGTAGTGGAGGCGGGAAGTAGATGACGGCGATCATCACAGTGGCGAATCAGAAAGGCGGCGTCGGGAAAACGACGACCGCGATCAACTTGTCGGCGGCGATAGCGGGAAAGGGCCGGCGCACGCTGCTGATCGATCTGGATCCCCAGGCAAACTCGACGATCGCGTTTTTCGATATGGGGGAAGTGAAGGAGTCAATGTTCGACGTGTTGGGCGATGCGCGAGCGCCGATGGCGAATGCGATCAAGGTGAGCAAGGACGCGATGCTGAGCGTGGGGCCGGGGCGTCTGGCGCTGGCGAAGCTGGAAACGGTGCTGAGCGGGCAGTTTGACGCGCCGTATCGGTTGAAGGACGCGCTGGCGCCGGTGCTGAAAGATTTTGATTATGTGGTGATTGACACGCCGCCTTCGCTGGGGATTCTAACGGTGAATGCGCTGGTGGCGTCGACGCACTTGCTGGTGCCGATTCAAGCGGCGTATTTCGCGATTGAGGGCACGGACGATTTGCTGGAGACGTACGAGAGAATCCGGCAGCGTCCGAATCCGCAACTGAAGATGCTGGGCGTGGTGATCACGCTGTTTGATAAAAGGACGAATATTTCGAAGGATACTCACGGACAGATCCGGTCGGTGTTTGGCGAGGTGCTGTTCAAGACGAAGATCAGCAAGAATGTACGGCTGGAGGAGAGTCCGGCGTACAAAGAGACGATTTTCACATTTGCGCCCAAATCTCCGGGCGCGGTGGAATACAAAAAGCTGGCAGCGGAGGTAGTTCAACGTGTCGAAGAGAGTCGGGTTGCCCGTCACGCTGAAGATGCGGCATGACGCGCACTACGTAGAATCGCTGGCAAGTTATAGCGGCGCGGCGGTGGGACGGATGATCCCCGTGGATCAAATTCGTCCAAACCCGGAGCAGCCGCGAAAGGCGCTGGGAGACTTGCGGGAGTTAACCGAGTCGATCCGCGAGAAAGGCGTGCTGGAGCCGCTGCTGGTGCGGTTCATGCCGCGCGAGGACTGCTACTACATCATCTCGGGCGAGCGGCGGTATCACGCGTCGCGAGCGGCGGGGCTGCGCGAAGTGCCGTGCATCGAGAAGATGGCGGACGACGCTGAGACGCTGGAGATCGCGCTGATTGAGAACATTCAGCGGAAGGATTTGACGCCGTTTGAAGAAGCGGATGGGCTGCAGAGACTGGCCGAGCAGTTTGACTACACGCACGACGACGTGGCGAAGAAGATCGGGCGGGCGCGGAGTTCGGTGAGCGAGACACTGTCGCTGCGGCTGATTCCTGAGGCGCTACGGAAAAAGTGCATTGACGGCGGAATCCTGGCGAAGTCGCTGCTGCTACAGATCGCGAAGCAACCGACCGAAAAGAAGATGGCGGAACTGGTGGCGAAGATTCTGGCGGGCGGGATGACCCGCGACGCAGCGAGGAAGGATCGGGCGGAGGATCGGCCGGGGCCACAGAAACCGCAGCCTTTTATTTTTCAGTATGAGCCGGAGAACGAAGCGTTCCGGTTCCGGCTGCAGTTCAAGAAGAGCCATGTGTCGCGGGACGAGTTAATCCGGACGCTGCGGGAGATACTGGCGCAGTTGGAGGGGCACGAGGCGGACTCGACGGCGGCTTAAGATTGGCCACGGAGACGCGGAGAGCACAGAGGAATTCGTTTTTGGGGACGGCGTGACCCTGCCGGGTTGCGCCGTTTTTGTTTTGCGGGGAAAGGTATGAGGGCGAATAGGTGTAATGGTGCAAGGTTGAAGAGAAGAAGTAAGAAAAAAGTAAGAAAGTGGAATATTGCAAGAGTGGAGTCCTAAGTCCGGAAGAGGAAAAACCGTATAAGGTGAAAAGTATAAAGTGAAAGGTGTAAGCGTCGAACAACAGAAGGCACAGCCCCCTTCGCGGAAACGGCTCAGGGCAAGCCGGAATGGGTGTAGCACGGTATAATCGCGCTGTGATGGAATTGACGCGGGTGCAGATGGAGACGTTGGAACGGTTGTTCGCGGCGGGGTTCCGGCCGATTGCGATTCCACCTTATGAAAATGCGTTGTGCGTGCACCGGGGGGAGTGTGTGGCAGTGCTGGCTCCGGTGGACAACGGCGGATTGCGTCTGCTTGCACCGGCCACATGGATGGTGGATGGGAATTTCAGCGTGCGGTTGAAGAAGCCCGGCGGGGACGTGTTTGTATGGAAGAAGGCGGAAGTGGCGGCTACGGAGGAGAGGTTGGCGGAGTTGGATAAGTTTCGCGGGGAGTTGGTGGGGATTTTGGAGATGGCGGGGAAGCAGTGAGAACGAGCTTTGTAGGGCAACTAATGCTAACGCTGATTGTGCTGGCGACACTCTTGCTAGCGCCGGTTGTTGTATATGGGAAGCGTGTGCCCCCCAAGCCAGTGAAGCCAGTCGTTGCCAATGGAGTCACATACTCCGCTGATGGAGACGGAAGAGCGGGGTACATCATTGCGACAGAGAACGCTACCGGGAAGGAACTGTGGAGAACTCGCGTATACAGCGTGCATATTAAGTTCTGGATGGAAGAAGATGTCCAATGGGTTTACATCACGAATCTGAAAATCGTCGGCAATAGCCTGCTGATTCGAAATGAGACTTCTCGTTGCTACGATCTCGACCTGACAAAACGAAAATCGAAACAAATATCCTGCCCTATGGATTGGCAGACCGCAGATGATAAATAGGTGGGCTGCAAGAGCGAACCCAAGATGGAGGCGTAAAGCCTCCGCTACAAGAGAGCGGATACGACGGAGGCAAGACGCGGGGGTTGAGATCCTTCGTCGCGGAAGGCGCTCCTTAGGATGACGCGCTTTGCTTTTGGGAGAAGCTCGAAGAGAGATTCATCGCGCAAACGGTGGGGCGGAGGTCTTCGCTCCGCGGACTCCGCGCGGAATGACGGGATACGGAAGTGAGACAGGGAGAGTAACGGAAGTGGGATTGGGGAAATCGAAGAGGGATGATGACGACTAGGTACGATGTGATTTGTGTGGGGGCTGGGCCGACGGGGCTGGCTTGCGCGATGGAAGCGAAGCGGGCAGGGATGAAGCCGCTGGTGATTGATAAGGGTTGCTTGTGCAACTCGATTTACCACTACCCGGTGAACATGGTGTTTTTTACGACGCCGGAACTGCTGGAGATTGGCGATCTGCCGATGGTGTGCGGCGGGGAGAAGCCGACGCGGACGGAGGCGCTGAAGTATTACCGGAAGGGGGTGGAGCATTACGGGCTGGAGTTGCGGCTGTATGAGAAAGTGCTGCGCGTGGACGGGCATGATGGCGCGTTCACGGTGGTGACGGAACGGGAGAATCGCGCGCAGGAAAGGTATCACGGGAAGAAAGTGGTGGTCGCAACGGGTTATTACGATTTGCCGAATGAAATGAGCGTACCGGGGGAGGACCTGCCGCACGTCAGTCATTATTATACGGAGCCGCACCCATACTGGAATCAGGACGTGGCGGTGGTTGGCGGGAAGAATTCCTCGGTAGAGGCGGCGCTGGACTTGTGGCGGAATGGCGCGCGGGTGACGCTGCTGGTGCGAGGCGGGGATCTGGGCACGTCCATCAAGTATTGGGTGAGACCCGACATTGAAAACCGCATCAAGGCAGAGCAGATCAAGGCATGCTTCAACGTGAAGGTGAAAGAGATTGTGAGCGAGGGCGTGGTGCTCGAGCACGGAGGACGGGTGAAACTGATACCGGCAAAGCAGGTGTTTGCGTTGACGGGGTATCACCCGGACTACACGTTCATCGAGAGCCTGGGAGTGAAACTCGACGCGGATACGAGAAAGCCACATCTCAACCCAACGACGTTGGAGAGCAATGTGAAAGGGATTTACCTGGCGGGAGTGGTGATCGGGGGGAGGTTCACGGGTGAGATATTTATCGAGAACGGCCGATTCCACGGGAAGCAGATTATTGAGGCATTGAAAGAAGAAGCGGCGAAGTAACGAGGCAAGGAAGGGGACGAGCAAGGCGTGAGATTTGCGAGGGTTGGATTGCGTTTGTTAGACTGACAGGGCGATCAGTCAGGCACGCAACAGCAAAGCGGACGGCCTGCCTTGGGTTGTCAGGGCAAGCGGAAGGCGGCCGATACAGGGAATTATGGGATCACTGATAAGAGAAATCGGGGCAACGGCGGTGGCGCTGGTGAAAGGCTTCAGCGTCACGTTCAAGACCATGTTTGAGAAGACGGTGACGGAGAATTACCCGGCCGCACCGGTCAATTTTCAGCCACGGTACCGCGGAATTCACGTGTTGCACCGCGACGAGCTGGGGCTGGAGAAGTGCGTGGGGTGCTTCCTGTGCGCGGCGGCGTGCCCGGCGAATTGCATTTACATCGAGGCGGCCGAAAACACGCAGGCGAAGCGGATCTCGGCGGGCGAGCGGTATGCGAAAGTTTATAACATTGATTATTCGCGCTGCATTTTCTGCGGGTATTGCGTAGAGGCTTGCCCGACGGACGCGATTACGCATGGACATGGGTTTGAGCTGGCGACGTATGACATCAATTCGCTGGTGTACCGGAAAGAACAGATGCTGGAGGATATGAAGGGCGAGCCGCCGAAGGGGGCGTTGGCGTAACGATAAAAAAGCGAAATTAGAAATGCGAGGACGGCCTCGAGAGATCGAGGCCGTTTTTGTGTCTGAGAGTGGTTTGGGATGCACAAACTAACCCACTTGCCTAGACGGATGAATTGAGATTCTTCGTCGCAACACGCGTTTTTCAGGAGCACAGGACAGCGGCGGGAGCGGCGTTTCGGGAAAATACAAAAACTCGTTAGTTAACGGAAGTCCACAAGAAGAAGGAGACGAGGCGCGACCATGGGGAGCTCGGGAACGAGCGACGGTCGCGCCTTTTTGTTTGCGCGAGAGGCGATGGAGTGGGGTTCTGTGAGTCTTCGAATACATATACCGGTATCGAGACGTAAGTTGGCGAGGCGGACGGTGAAGGGCGCAAAACAGAGCGGGAAACGAAGAGAGCGCGAGACAGAGAAAGGCAAGCTTGCGGGAGGAACGCAACGGCCGAGGGTGATGCCGCGAGAAGACAACGACGCGCAAGGCATACCTCTGGGTACGGTGGCGGTGAGCAACGTTAGAGCGAAAAGGCGAAGAGCAAGCAAAAACGTGATGCGAAACGCGGTCGCCGGATCAGGAACGGCTGCGCGCACCATTGGGTGGAACGAGCCGGTCCACCAAAAAATTATCGGACGCACGATGGCCGTTGGACGAAGCGGTCTCGGCAGGCCCGGGTTCTTCCGCCGGAGTGTTCACGGCGAGGTCCCGCTGCTCGTGGCACTGGTGTGTGGAAAAGTGTGGAAAAGCAGGAAAACGCGGCGGGCTGCTGCAGCGGGTGCGCGGGGGATTACGAGGACCCGGACTGGACGGTGTGGGAGGCGGATCTCGAGGCGGATGAGGAGCTTGGCGAGGGCGGCGGTGGGGCGGAGCAAGGGGACCGTCCGGGCGGATGAGGATCGCCGTTGCTGGTGGCTGGGCCAGGTTCGAAGCGGGCAGCTCGGCGGGTTGCACGGCGAGTAACTAGGAAGGAGCGGGGGGCAGGCGATGAATGACAAAGGGACAAGGCGGGCGGACGCAGGCGCGGCACGGATGCCGACGCAATTAGAGGTGGTGCGGCAAGTGATGTGTCTGGCGGCGCAGTACGGAGCCTGGATGACGCTGGCGGAGCTGGCACGAAAGACCGATTTTCCGGAAGCGAGCATTTCGGCAGTTGCGGCATTTGCGAAAGGAGGAACACGGAGGATGGGAGGTGATGAAGAGGAAGAGGGAATGGCAGGAGGCGTTGAAGATGAGTACGCGGGAGCGGGTGTGGGAATACCAGCTGAACGCGTAGTGGTGCACTCGTTAGTGGAGAGCGAAGGAGAAGAAGTTCCTTGGCACTTGATCGGAAGAACCCACCCTTTGCGCAAACTGCGCGCAAAGGATGGGCCACCCTCAAGTTGATTTATGGAGCTACCTGACAACGGCGAGAATGCGGAGGAGAAAATGAGTACAAAGGCGGAGATGGCGTTTGATGTGTGTTGGGAAGTGTATCGCGGAGCGCGGGAGGTGCTGGAGACAAAGCGCGGGGTGGCGGCGCTCGACTGGAAGCAGGACTCGAAATATTTATGGAGGCCGGACCTGCGGCCTGGAAGAGCCCTGTCACATCGTATCCCTCTGGCGAAGTTGAAGTGCTTGAGTGAGAAGAGGCGGTCGGAGATGATCGCCCGGCTGGGGGGAGAGCCGGGCGG
>Ga0335077_10004555_pt1 | contig 16908 bp, 21 predicted proteins | sample Lox_Sample_31_FD_207151 | JGI IMG/M metagenome (GOLD analysis project Ga0335077, IMG submission 207151) | Soil microbial communities from Loxahatchee National Wildlife Refuge, Florida, United States - Lox_Sample_3.1 | ecosystem: Environmental > Terrestrial > Soil > Wetlands | place: USA...
CCAACGAAGCGCGCGCACAGACAGATATTATAGGACTCTAAAATCCTAAAATATATAACCGATACGGCTACGCCAAACGCTGGCGGGGTAACCGACGGCACGTGCATGCTAACTTGGTGGTGATCCCGCATCACCACTGGAATGACGATCGACGAGCAACTAACCTATCTGCGCAAAGGCATGGCGGAGATTATCCGCGAAGAGGAATTGCGCGAGCGGCTGATCATGTCCGCAGCGACGCGGCGGCCTCTGCGCGTGAAAGCCGGTTTCGACGCCACCGCCCCCGATCTGCATGTGGGGCACACCGTGCTTTTGCGCAAGATGAAACACTTCCAGGACCTGGGGCACACGGTCATTTTTCTGGTCGGCGACTCGACGGCGCTGATCGGCGATCCCACGGGCCGCAACGTCACGCGGCCGCCCATGACGGCCGAGGCCATCGCGCAGAACGCAGAAACCTATCGGACGCAGGTGTTCAAGATTCTCGATCCGGCCAAGACTGAATTACGCATGAACAGTGAATGGCTGGCGAAGCTTCGCTATGAAGACATCGTGCGGCTGTGCTCCAAGTACACGATTGCGCGGCTGCTCGAGCGGGACGATTTTTCCAAGCGCTACAAAGAAGGAATTCCGATTTCCGTGCACGAACTACTCTATCCGCTGGCGCAGGCATATGATTCGGTGGCGCTGCAGTGCGATGTGGAAATGGGGGGAACGGACCAGAAGTTCAATCTGCTGGTGGGGCGCGAAATTCAAAAAGACTACGGCCAGCCCTCGCAGATCGTGGCCACCACGCCGATTCTCGAAGGTTTGGACGGCGTCAACAAGATGTCCAAATCGCTGGGCAATTACATCGGGATCACCGAGGCTCCCGAGGTGATGTTCCGCAAGGTGATGCAGATCAGCGACGAGCTGATGTACCGGTACTACGAGCTGCTCACGGACAAGAGCCTGGCCGACATCGACGCCATGAAGCGCCAGGTGGCGGAAGGGAAGCTGCATCCGATGGAGGCCAAAATCGCGCTGGGCAAGTTGATCGTGACTGATTTCCACTCGGCGGCGGATGCAGCGCAGGCAGCGGATGTTTTCAACCGCGTGGTGCGCCAGGGTGGGGTACCGGCCGACATTCCCACGATGCCGTTGCCGGACGGCGTTAGCGTAGATGCCGGTTTGCGCGTGGACAAGCTGCTGGCGAAGATCGGGCTGGCGGAATCGGTGAGTGACGGCGTACGCAAGATCAAAGCCGGGGCGGTCGAAATCAATGGCCGGAAGGTGCCCGAGTTGGTGCTGCGCGACGCCGGTCCGGAACTGCTGATTCAGGTTGGGAAGAACTGGCGCAAAGTGGTGGTCTAGTGCGAAAGCTCTTCTACTGGAAGCTGGCGCGGCGCGATATCCAATTGGGCGAGCGGACCGTGTTGATGGCGGTCCTGAACCTGACCCCTGATTCGTTTTCGGATGGCGGCAAATACTCCGAGCCCGATCGCGCCTTCGCCCGCGCATTGGAGCTCGAAGAGCAGGGGGCCGACATACTGGACATCGGCGCGGAATCCACCAAACCGGGGTCGGAGCGGATTTCGGCGGCTGAGGAGATGCGCCGTTTGATTCCGGTGCTCAAGCGGCTGAAGGACCGCCTGGCGATTCCCATTTCCGTAGACACCTACAAAGCCGAAATCGCCGAGCGGGCGCTGGAGTTGGGGGTGGAGATCATCAACGATCCTTCGGGTCTTACGTTCGAACCGCAACTGGCGCGGGTGGTCTCGAACCACAATGCCGGCCTGGTGGTGAACCATATGCGCGGGCGGCCGGAGACCTGGGGCAAGCTGGGGCCGATGCCGGACCCGGTGGGCACGATCGCGCGCGATCTGGATGCCGCCGTCAGCCGGACGCGGCACGTGGGGATCGACAAGTCCCGTCTGGTGATCGACCCCGGGCTAGGGTTCGGAAAGCGTAAGGAACAGAACGCTCTGATCCTGGGACGGTTGAGCCAACTGGCCGCCTTCGATCTACCCTTAATGGTGGGGCCCTCGCGTAAGGCGTTCTTGTCGCATCCTACTGCCGAAGAAACCAAATTCGCCACGGCAGCGGCGGTGGCCGCCAGTGTTTTGGGAGGCGCGCACATCGTTCGGGTGCACGACGTGGTGGAGATGCGCGCGGCAGCGGATGTGGCCGATGAGATTCTGCACGCCCTTGTGAGCGAAGGAGGCATGAGCCGCTCCGGTCCGCGTCCGCTATAATGTGAAGCCGGGGACTGTTACTAGTCCATGAACGATATTAAGAAGAAGCTGCAGGAAGAAATCGCCACTCTCGAATACGAACTACGTAACGAGCTTCCCCGCGAAATCCTGAAGGCCCGGGCGCACGGAGACCTGAGCGAAAACGCCGAGTATCATGCGGCCAAGGATCGCCAGGGCTTCGTCAACGCGCGTCTCAACCAATTGAAGAAGCGGTTGGCCGAGATGTCGATGGTGGATTTTTCCAAGATCCCGCATGATAAAGTGGGACTCGGATCGACGGTGGTCGTGCTGGACGTGAAGCGCGACGAGGAAATTACGTACAACCTGGTCACCAGCGAGGAGGCGGACGCCGCGAATGGCAAGATTTCCACAACCTCGCCGATCGGCCGCGCGCTCCTGGGGAAAGAAGTGGGCGATGTGGCGCGAGTCACGAGCCCCGGTGGCGCCAAGGAACTCGAAATCCTGAAGCTCACCACCATTCACGACGCAGCAAATTGATATGACCTACACCCGGTTGATCGGGAATGTCTTCGGCGCGATCATCGACCGCATCGTTGGCTGGCTGGCGTTATCTCGCATTCATCCCAACGTACTCACGTTTCTCGGCCTGGTGATCAATGCGTGGGCGGCCTTTTTGTTTGCGCAGGGGAAATTCCGCTGGGGCGCGGCCGTCGTGATTGGCGCGGGCGTGTTCGATATGGTGGATGGGCGCGTGGCTCGCGCGACCGACCGCGTGACGCGTTTCGGCGGTTTCTTCGATTCGGTTCTGGACCGCTATTCCGACTTGGCCCTGTATGTCGGCCTGCTGGTTTATTACGCTTCGATCAATCGCTTCTTCTATATCGTGCTGACGGCCATCGTGATGACCGGCTCGGTGATGGTGAGTTACGTGCGTGCCCGAGCCGAATGCACCATTCCTAAGTGCAAAGTAGGATTTCTGGAGCGGCCCGAGCGCATCGTGCTGATCATCATCGGCGCGCTGTTCGACCGCATGGCCGCGGTGTTGTGGGTGATCGCGGTGCTCTCGAACCTTACGGTGCTGCACCGCATGATCTACACCTGGCAGGAAGCCAGGCGTTTGGAAGACGCGCAACTGCGTGCGGTCCCCGAAGATGCGATGAAGAAGACGGTCACATGAACGAAGAATTGATCGAGCGGCTGAAAATCCGGGAGTTGGTCGAGAATTGGGCGCTCTGGCGCGACGCCAACGATTGGGACCGCTTCCGCACGGTCTGGGCGCCGGAAGGCCGCATGATGGCCACGTGGACCCAGGGGACGTTTGAAGAGTTCATTGGGATGAGCCAGGCCGGGTTCGCCAAGGGTGTTCGCATCCTGCACTTTCTTGGCGGGAGCACCATCGAGGTCAACGGGCCGCGCGCCATCGCGCTCACCAAAATGACCATTTCGCAGCGAGGCAAGGTGCACGACGTGTTGTGCGATGTGGTGTGCACCGGCCGGTTCTGCGATTTCCTGCGCAAGATGGACGATGGCAGCTGGGGACTCTCGCTGCGGCAGCCCATTTATGAGAAGGACCGCATGGATCCGGTGGACCCAGCCGCCAAGCTGGAACTCGATCCGCAGCGCCTGGCGCGGTTTCCGGAAGGGTACCGGCACCTGGCGTATCTACAGTCGCTGATCGGCTACCCGGTGAAGACCGATATGCCCGGGCTGACCGGGCCTGAGGTCGAGGCGCTGTATGCGCGCTGCCGGGCTTGGCTGGCGGGCGAATCGAAGACGATCGACGCGCGCGGGTAACGCTTGCCGCTCTTCGCAGGGCATGGCCGAGAACAGCGCATGTGAGGACAGAATCCCGTGGGACGGGCCATCGTTTTTGTGGCCTGTCGTCTTCGGAGACCACGGCAGACGACAAAAGGCGATCGTCTGCCCCACTTACTCGAGTTCCGCGCCTGAGGTGCTCAGGCTGAGGCGGCCGTGCTTCACCCCCTTCGTGCTGATCAGGACGTCGGCTACCTTGCGCACTTCGGCCGACTTACCCCGCACCACCAGAACTTCCAGGCAGTTATCGTGGTCGAGATGCACATGTAACGTCGACAAAATGGAGCGGTGGAAATCGTGCTGGATGTCGGTAAGCTTCTCATTCAGCATGCGGACGTGGTGGTTGTAGACGAGCGTAATGGTGCCCACCACCTGACTGTCGGGCGATTCCCACATGCGTTCGACCAGTTCGTCCCGTATTAGATCTCGAAAGGCTTCGGAGCGGTTGGTATAGCCGCGTTGGCTGATCAGGCGGTCGAACTTCTTCAGAAGATCGGAGTCGATGGCCACGCCGATACGGCTGAGCACACTCATGGGTCACATCTTACAGCATCGGCCCATTTCCGCCGCTCGTGACACGATTTTCGCGATCGTGCTACTGTGGATAGGTCGTGCACATACCCGATGGGTTTCTCTCAACGCCGGTGTGGGCCACGCTCGATGCGGCGGCCGCTCCAGCCGTCGTGTATCTGACGCGGCGCGCGCAACGGAGCTTGGAAGAGAACAAAGTTCCTCTATTAGGAGTGCTGGGGGCGTTTGTTTTTGCGGCCCAAATGATCAATTTCCCGGTGGGTCCGGGCACGACCGGACACTTGGTTGGAGGCGCTCTGCTGGCGTTCACGCTGGGACCGGCGCCAGCCAGTATGGTGATGGTGGCGATTCTGGCCGTCCAGGCCCTGGTATTCCAGGATGGCGGAATTCTGGCGCTGGGCGCCAACATCACCAACATGGCCGTGATGGGGGTCCTGGCCGGATATCTGCCATTTCACATCTGGGGCGCAACCCGATGGCGCGGATTCTCGGTGTTTGCCGGCGGAGCGCTTTCCGTGCTGGTGAGCGCGTGCCTGGCGCTCGCAGAATTGCTGATCTCGGGCGTCCGCATGCCCGGGTCGGTGTTGAGCGTCTCACTCGCGCTGTTTACGGTCTCGGCAATCCTGGAAGGAGCCATCACGCTGGCAGTGCTGAGGGCATTGGAAAAGGTGCAACCGAAAACCATTCATTATCCGCGGCCCGGCCGGTCTCCCGTTCTGGCTGGCGTAGCGCTGACGGCGGTGCTGTTGGCGACGGTTGGGGTTTTGTTCGCGGCCAGTGGGCCGGATGGCATCGAAAAGGTTTTGAATCTGCATGCCGGCTCGCTGCAGGTTAATCTTCTGCGGCAAGCATCCACGGGCATCCTCGGTCTCGCAATGATCTATGGAGCTTGCCTGGTGATCGGACGAGTTGCCTCCCGGCGCAGGAGCCTGTGAGTTGCGGCACCTGGCCCTGGAGCGCTGGGCGCGTGGTTCGAGCCCGCTACATCATCGCGATCCCAGAGCCAAGATCGTCGCACTGCTCGTATTTCTAATCGCCCTGGCCACGGACTCTCACGGCCTTCCCTGGTTCGCGCTGGGGCTGGTGGTGCTGCTGGTGACTGCCTTGCTCTGGGCCCGCATCCCGGTTTGGGGTGCGCTCGCGCGCGCGGGAATTGTGCTGCCGTTCTCGGCCGTTTTTGCCGCTGTGAGCTGGTTGGCCGGGGATCCGGCACGGGGAGCGCCCCTGGCGATGAAAAGTTACCTTTCGGCCTTGGCCGTGCTCGTGGTCACCTCCACGACGCCGCTGCCGGTACTGTTGCGGGGCCTCGAGGCGATGGGCGCGCCGTCGTTCCTGCTGGATGTCGGTCAGTTTCTCCATCGGTATTTCTTCGTAATTTCGGAAGAAGCACAGCGCATGAATCAGGCGGCGGTGGCGCGCGGTGTTTCCGGCCGCCAATGGGGCTTCGGAGGGCCGGTGTTTCGCGCATCGGCCGGCGCGCTGGCGGTCCTATTTGGACGTTCTTATGGGCGCGCTGGAGACATTCACAGGGCGATGCTGGCGCGCGGGTTTGACGGCAGGTTTCGACCGTTGCGTACGTTGCGCTTTCAGCGTGCCGACTTGCTGTTCACGGCAGTCGCTTCGCTGGCGCCGATCGCGATGCGCCTCGCGGTGGAAAGGGCGCTGGCGTGAGTCCCTTGATCGAAGTCCGCGGTCTCTCTTACCGCTACGAGGATGGCACGCTCGCCCTCAACGGCGTGGATTTCCGCATGGAGCCGGGCGAATCGGTAGCGCTGCTCGGACCAAACGGAAGCGGGAAGACTACGTTCGTACTGCACTTGAACGGCCTGCTTCGCGGCGAGGGCAGCATACAGGTTTGCGGACTGCCGGTCGAGAAGCCGAATCTGCCGGCAATCCGGCGCAAGTTAGGGGTTGTTTTTCAGGATTCGGACAATCAACTGTTTATGCCTACAGTTGTCGAGGATGTGGCGTTCGGGTTACTCAACTTAGGCATGGAAAACGAAGCAGCACTCTCGAAGGCGCGGGCCGCACTCGAGACGGTAGCGATGTCTGCCGCCGAATCCAAGGCGCCTTATCATCTGAGTGCCGGCGAAAAGAAGAGGGTGGCCATCGCTGGAGTGCTCGCTATGGAGCCGGAGATACTCGTGCTCGACGAGCCCACAACGTTTCTCGATCCGCCTGGACATCGATCGCTCGCGGAATTGCTCGCCCAGTTACCACAATCGAAGATAGTGATTACTCACGACAACCGCTTGGCCGCGGCCCTGTGTAAGCGGGCGGTTTTCTTCGAAAGGGGACAAATAGCGGCAGAAGGTCCCGTGGATAGCATTGTTGCCCGCTTCGGTTGGGATGTGAGCTGGGAACGGACTAAGTCGCGATCTTAAGCTTCCTTGCCGGATTGGGCCACGCGTTTGCGATGCTCTGCCCAGCGCTTTTTTTGCGCCGCTGCAATGCGGCGCCGCGCAGCAGGACTGAGCACGCGTTTAGCTCCGGCTCTCTTAGTAGCCGCGGCCGGGGAAGCTACCGGCCCTCTCTTCCCTCTTAGTTGAGATTCAATTTCTCTGATCTTGTCATCGATCTTTTGTCTCTCGATCTGATAACCCACCAGAGCCATCTGTAGCGTAGTAACATCTGCAACGGTTCTAGGTCTGGCCATTTTTCACCTCCGCATACTATATCATGAAGGTTCTCCGACGACGCTATGGAATTCTCTTAGTGCCGGAATACCATGAGACTTGTAATTCAGCGTGTAAGCAAGGCACAGGTTATCGTAGCTAATGAAACGGTGGGAGCTATCAACACCGGGCTTCTGGTGTTGGTTGGATTTGGGAGGGGTGATTCCGAGCAGGACGCCAATTACCTATTGGGCAAGCTACTCGGATTACGTATTTTTCCGGACGAGAACGGTAAGATGAACCGCAACATCGCGGAGGCCGGCGGTTCTCTGCTGATCGTTTCGCAATTCACGCTTTATGGCGACTGCCGGCGCGGCAACCGTCCCAGCTTCGACGGTGCAGCAGCGCCCGATCGAGCGCTGGCATTATACGAACAGTTCGTCGAAGGAGCGCGGCGCGGATCGGTCCCGGTAGAAACGGGAGTTTTTCAAGCCACGATGCAAGTCCATCTGGTGAATGAGGGACCTGTCACGATTCTGATGGACTCGGCGGATCGCAGCCGGCCGAACGCGACTCCGGCAGGAAACGATTAGCGCTCTTTTTTTCCACAACCCTTAGGGGGCTGCTGAAAAACCGCTTGCTAACGCGCGCGGCCCAGAAACGCGGCATCGAGTTCACCGGCAGTTATGCCCGGCCGATCACATCGTTACCGAGCGGATGTTTGGGGCTTTTTCAGCGCCTGGTAGGGGAGTAAGTGCGTTCTCAAGCCGTATACTGAGATTTGTCAACCCGAAAGCCAATCCTGTATCGCGATGCCGGTGTCAACATAGACGAAGCCGACCGCGCGGTGTCTTCTATTAAGAAATTCGCGCGGCAGACGTTTACACGCGGCGTACTCACCGACATAGGAGGCTTCGGCGCAGCCTATCAGCTCTCCGGACTGCGCCGGCCGGTATTGATCAGTTCCGCCGACGGTGTAGGCACCAAACTCAAACTCGCGTTCCTTACCGGGAGACACGACACCGTTGGTGAAGACCTGGTGAACCATTGCGTCAATGACATTGCGGTGCAGGGCGCGACGCCGCTCTTCTTCCTGGACTATTTCGCCGTCGGAAAACTGGATGCGGCGGTTGCCGCGGCGGTGGTTTCGGGGATTGCGCGCGGCTGCAAACAGAACGGGTGCGCCCTGATTGGAGGCGAGACGGCTGAAATGCCGGGCCTGTATGCCGAAGGCGAATACGACCTGGCAGGATTCATCGTGGGAGCGGCGGAACGGTCTGGACTCCTGGCGGGAGGGAAGGTGCGGAAAGGCGATGCACTGCTGGCGCTGCCTTCGACCGGACTTCACACCAATGGCTACTCGCTGGCACGGCGCTTGCTTTTCGATCGTGCGGGGTACGGGCCGAAAACTGTTTTGCCGGAGATCGGCGCCAGCGTGGCTGATGCGCTACTGGCTGTCCATCGCAGCTATCTGAAACCGATTCGTGCGCTGATCGGAGCGAACCTTCTGCACGGAGCGGCTCACATCACGGGCGGCGGCATTACGGACAATACGCCCCGCATGCTCCCGAAAGGCCTGGCCGCGAGCATCGACGCCGGGAGTTGGAGGGTTCCGCCCTTGTTCGAAGTAATGCGACGCATCGGAAACATACCGGATGACGACTATCGGCGTACCTTTAATCTAGGGGTGGGCATGATCCTGGCGGTGCCAGCACGGCGGGAATCCAAGGCAGAAACGATACTGCGCCGTCTGGGTGAGTCTCCCTTCCGTATTGGCGAGGTCGTGTTGCACAGGCCGCGGCGGCCGCGTCTGGAGTACCGATGAAACGGCTGGCGATTCTGCTCTCCGGGCGCGGATCGAATTTTGAAGCCATCGCCGACAGCATAGGGCGGGGCGAAATTGCAGCCTCGATCGCCGTCGTAATCAGCAATCGGGCGGAGGCCCGGGGTGCGGCGCTGGCCGAAGAGCGCGGCATCCACTGCGTGGTGATTCCTTCGAAAGGTGTCGACCGGGAAGCTTATGACCGGTCGCTCATCCAGGAGTTACAGAAACACCAGGTGGACCTGGTCTGTCTGGCCGGTTACATGCGAGTGTTGAGCGCCACCTTTGTACGCGCGTTCCCGAATCGCATCCTCAACATCCACCCGTCCCTGCTGCCCGCGTTTCCCGGTCTCGACCCCCAGCACCAGGCGTTGGCGTACGGAGTGAAGGTGAGCGGGTGCACGGTGCATTTTGTGGACGAATACCTGGACGCCGGACCCATCATCTTGCAATCGGCGGTTCCGGTCGAAGGTGAGGACACGGAAGAGAGTCTGGCGCAGCGGATTCTACAGCAGGAGCACCGGATTTATTCCGAGGCGATTCGGATCGTTCTCGAAGGCAATTACCACATTGAAGGACGGCGCGTGATCCTTACGTAGGATTCTCTTCGCGTTTGGCGGCGCGCATTTGCAGATACTCGGATAACTTCATGGGAGGGCCGCCGCCCATTTCCATCTGGCGCTCGACAGCCTTTTGGTATTGCCGCAGAATATCGGACTTCCGCTTTCGTTCCAATTGGCAGGTCTCGAAATCCAGGAGCAGTTCGATCTCCCATGGCTGGAAATCGTTGCGCGTAATCGAGCCGCGCTGGAGCTCGCCGATCAGGCGTCGAAACCGGTTGAGCATCAGCTCAACCAGCACTAAATCGTCTGCTGCTGACATCCAAAACCAGGATCGTCATTTTCCGGCAAAAACATTAGTGGTTCTTCCCTCGGTTCTGGTACGGGATGAGTGACCCAAACCTCCGGTACGGTACTTGCAAACTGCGGGGGGGCTCGCGAGCTAACATAAGAGGAACCTGAGGGTAAGTTGCATGCGATCTGTCTGTTTCCTGGTAGCGGCGCTTTGTCCGGCGGTTTTCGGCGCCAGCGTCCCTCGAAATTGCGTCGAGTCGGTTCCTTTGGCGACCTTCTTAATTAAGGTGGCTCCCGCGAACGGCGCCGCGCCGCTCCCCATTCGGGCTGTGAATACTATCGGCAAGGGCTACAAGCTGTCTGCGACGCCCGTGAAGGTACCGCCAGATATCAAAAAGAATGCGCGGATCGCCTTGGTGGTGGTGCCCGCGGGCTCGGCTTCAAATGAGGGAGTGACGGTTCTAGAGCAGCATGAGCTCGACGGCACCGCGGAATGGACGATGCCGTTTACGGTGGGATCGGTTTTGCTGGTTTTTGGTCCGCAGGGTCTGGACGAGAAGCGAGTCACACGGCTGGTCTCGAAAGATGATGATCTGGTGTCGGAACTCGCCACCTACGCGGACCAAACCGAGAACCTGGAAGACACCATCGAAGCGCTGGCCGCGATCGAGGACAACAGCGACGAGGACGTGGATGCCACACCGACCCGCATGAGTGCCTCCGACCAGGTCTTGTTCGCCCTGACGCGCGCGCTCAATCCCGTGATGGTGGCTTACAATCCGCTCGGGGTGGGCAAGCGCGCCGGATCCGCGACACGAATGGGCCAAGCCACCGAAGCGTTCTTCGAAAACGCCGGTGGATTCGTGCCCGGCGGCGGCGCGCTGCCGGTAGTCAAATCATGGCTGATGCCAGACACGGAATTTCGCACGGTCTATACGGAGCCGGCTGCCGATAACGGCCTCACACTGTGCGCTCAGCGCAAGACGACGGGCACCCGTAATCGTTTCGTATACCTTTGGGCGCACCGGGAGGTGAACAGCGGACCGCCGCCAATTTCGATCGCGCAGCCGGCCTGGCTGCCGATCGGCGCGCGGTCGACCATACCCGTCAGGGTGAAATCAGAGGACTGGCCTTTAGTGGACCGGGTCCGCGATTGGGCGTTTTTGGGCGGCGGCGCGCCAGTCGACGTAAGAATTCGTTCCGATCAGCGCCGCCTGCTGGAACTCGATCTCCGCAAAAGCGCCGCTCTGGCGGGAACGTATCGTCTGGAAGGCAAGTGGGACTGGGGGACAACCGCGGTGACCGGGGAGTTTCACTTGGCGCCTTTGGTGGATGCCGCGGCGGTGACGATCGCCGATGAGTCCCGCGGCGCACTGGTAGATGGCGCAGGGGTGGTGCCGTTGCACCTGGAAGGCGGCGATTTCCAGTTCGTCGAGCGCGTTTCCATCCGCAGAGCAGGCCGGCTCGGCAGCACGCCTGCCGATCTCGATTATGTCCTTCCCGTGGGCTTGCGCGCCGGGCCTCAGCAGTCCATGGAAGTGGAGATCGACACCAACCATTTCCGCGCCGGCGCATACGTGCTGGCTCTGGCGCAGACCGGAGGGTCAACCCAGAACCTGCCCGTGCGCGTGCTTCCGGTGGCGCCGAAAATCGAGAACCTGCCGTTGCGAGTGAATGTCGGGGCGAAAGAGCTCAGGTTGGAATTGCAGGGCACAAACCTGGATCGGCTGGAGGGCCTGAGTGCGGAGCACGCCACGCTGCGGCTCGGCGATGTCACTGGCGATCGGCGCGAAGTTTTCGTGTCGCTCGACAGCGCGGCTCGGAAGGGTGACCGCCTGGCATTGCAAATCGCAACCGGCGGAGTGCCTGATGCCGCGCGCATCGCGGGCGGGATCACGGTGATGGGAGAGCGGCCGCGCATCGTAAGCGTGAAGCTGTCGCCTCCGGCCGAGTTGGCCGGTTGGCTGCGCGAAGGTGAAGTGCCTGCCGGTTCGTTTGTGGGGATGACCCTTCAGGTGCAAAATGCAGACGCCCAACCGGCATTGCGCTTCGATTGCGCGGAAACTGCACGAACGCTCGAGCCGGTTCGGGTTCGTGCCGGTGAACGGCGTGCCGCAGCGAAGCTCGATTACCTGGGCGAAGGATTGCTTTTCGCCTCGGCTGACCCGGGCGTGGTGGGAACCCCCGGTTGCACGCTTCAGGCCGCAGTGGAAACGGAATCGGCTGGCACGTCGGAAGCGGTCGTGGTGGGCCGTGTGATCCGGCTGCCGCGCATCGAGAGTATTGCTCTGACCAACGAGACCGCGGATCAGGGCTATGTGGCCGTGTTGCGCGGGCGCGACCTGGAAGCGATCGAGAAAACCGGCTGGACCGCGACGAACGGCTTCCCGGTACCTGGCCCCCCGTTGAGCGTGGCTGGAGAAGGGGACCGCCAGACGCTCCGCGTGGTCCTGCCTTGGCCTTCGCCGACGCCGATGGCGCCCGTCTTTATCTGGCTGCGAGGCGACCAAGAAGGGCGCGCGGTGCCGCGCCGATAAGCGCGGTTCGGCGTCAAGCCCCCGGCGAAACGGCAGCTACTTCGCGCAAGCGGCGCTCGAGGAACCGGCGCTCGCGATCGTTCGTTACCAGTTCCAGCGCTCGCGAATAGCTCTTGGCTGCGTCCTCGCGGGAGCCCATGCGCCGCAGCAGATCGGCTCGCGCGGCGTGAAACAGATGATAGTTGTCCAGATCGCCGCTGGTCGCAAGTGCATCCACCATCGTCAACCCTGCCCCCGCCCCTTGCGCCATGGCCACGGCAACCGCGCGGTTCAAGGAAACGACGGGCGAGGGTTCGAGGCGCTCCAGTTCACTGTATAGCCTGACGATTTCCCGCCAGTTGGTATCTTCCGCGCGTGCCGCTTTCGAGTGCTCGGCCACGATGGCCGCCTGCAAGGCATAGGGACCGGGTCTCGACCGCATGGCCTCTGCGACCAGTGGCAGCGCTTCGGCAATCTGCGCTTTGTTCCAGCGGCTACGGTCCTGCTCTTCGAGCACGACCAGATCGCCGGCTTCGTCCACGCGGGATTCACGGCGAGAATCGTGGAGCAACATCAGCCCGAGCAGACCGGTCGCCTCGGCTGGCGGCGCGCCCGCGGGGCTGGACGACATCAGCGACCTCACGAGCCGGCCCAGTCGAATCGCTTCGGCGGCCAAATCGGTGCGGATGAGCCGCTCGCCGCGAGTGGCCGTGTAAGCCTCATTAAAAACGAGGTAGATCACGGTCAATACCGCCGCCAGCCGCTCGGCAATCTGGCTGGCTTCGGGAACCACATAGGGAATCCGCGCCTCGCGGATTTTGCGCTTGGCCCGCACCAGCCTCTGCGCCATGGTAGGGGTCGGCACCAGAAACGCGCGGGCGATTTCGTCGGTATCGAGCCCGCAAAGGGTGCGCAGTGTCAATGCCACCTGGGCCTCCGGCGCTAGCGCAGGGTGGCAACAGGTGAAGATGAGGCGAAGACGCTCGTCGGCGATCTCACCGCTGGCCGGAAGTTCTGTGGTGGCCGATGCCAATTCGTGGACCAGTTGCGATTGGATTTTCTCGGTAAACAGGGTCTCGCGGCGCAGCCGGTCGATGGCTTTGTGGCGCGCGGTTTGCACGATCCAGGCGCGTGGAAACTCCGGGACGCCGTCCGTTGGCCATTGGTCAAGAGCAGCCGCAAATGCCTCCTGTGCATATTCTTCCGCCAGATCGAAGTCTCCCAGCAGCCGGATCAGGGTGGCTACAATACGGCCCCAGTCCGAGCGGTACAATGCTTCGACAGCGGTTACGGCGTCCACGGGCATACCCGATCTTAGAATTTTTTTCGGGGGTGGGTGTCGATTTGCGCCGCTGCGGATCGATCCAACCAGGGAGGGGAGCTCGAATGAAATACATGTTGCTGATTTATCTGGACGAGAACTCACTGAGCGAAGCCGAGCGCGCGCAGTGCTATCAGGATTCCGCGGGTTACGCGCGAAAGCTCCACGTGGAGGGCCGCTATTTGGAAGCCGCACCGCTCTATCCGACGTCGACCGCCACGAGCGTGCGCATTCGAGACGGCAAGCGGCTCATCACCGATGGCCCTTTTGCCGAGACTCGCGAGCAACTGGGTGGGTACTTCCTGATCGAAGCGGAAAATCTGGATCAAGCGATCCAGATCGCGGGCGAAATCCCGGCTGGAAAGTGGGGGACCGTAGAAATCCGGCCAGTGCTGGAAATCACCGGATTGCCGGCTGAAAGGGGCGCCGATCTGGCAGCATCCCGTTCGACTCAATAAGGAGACGGCGTATGCATTCGACGACGCCAATGGTTTCGCCGTCCAAGAAAATGCTGTGGACAGGCCGCATCCTCTCCGGCGCGGTGGTTGTGTTCATGCTGATGGACGGTGTCATGCATTTGACCAGAATCGATCCGGTGGTGCAGGCATTCGCGCAGCTTGGTTTTCCGTTGACTCTGGCAGTCGGCCTCGCCATTGTAGAACTGGTTTCCACGCTGCTTTACCTGTACCCGCGCACATCCATTCTCGGCGCAATTCTGCTCACGGCGTACCTGGGTGGCGCGGTGGCAACACACCTGCGCGTGGGGAGCCCGCTTTTCGGAGAGACGCTCTTTCCCGTATACGTGGGCATTCTTCTGTGGGGAGGGATTTATTTGCGCGAGCCGCGGCTGCATGTCCTTCTGCCATTAACGGGAACTCCGGTCCGGCGCGGGCAAGCTTCCAACCTCTCGGCCGGCCAAGCCGCTGTGGCTCCACAACACTAGAAAGGAATTGATTATGTCGAAGAAAAGGCTGTGGACCGGGCGAGTGCTGACTGGGCTGGCTGCGCTCCTGATCGTGTTCGCCGCCGTTCCGAAATTGCTCATGGTAGCGCCCATGGTGGAGGGATTCCAGCGCGCTGGATTCCCGGAACACCTGGTTCCTACAATCGGGGTCATCGAACTGGTGTGTGCGTTGGTTTACTTGATTCCGCGTACGCGCGTGCTGGGCGCGATCCTCATGACCGGCCTGATGGGCGGCGCGACGGCGACCAATGTGCGGATCGGCGATCCGTCGATGATTGTCACTGTGGTTCTGGGCGTGCTGGCCTGGGGAGGGCTTTTCTTTAGCGACGAGCGAGTGCGCGCGCTGCTTCCGCTACGGAGCCAGCCGGAGAAAAGCTAATGCAAAAGATCACTCCATTTTTGTGGCTCGATCACCAGGCCGAGGAAGCCGCCAAATTCTATACATCAATTTTCAAGAACTCACGCATGGGAGAGATTCGCCGCTGCGGAGATGCGGGGCCCGGACCGAAAGGAAGTGTTCTGACCGTGGCGTTCGAAATCGAGGGCCAATCCTTCGTGGCATTGAACGGCGGCCCCACCTACCAATTCACGCCGGCCATCTCGTTCTTCGTCGATTGCCAGACGCAGGAAGAGGTGGATGCGCTGTGGGAAAAGCTCTCGGCGGGAGGACGGCAAGACCGATGCGGCTGGCTAAAGGATCAGTTTGGCGTATCGTGGCAAATCATTCCAGCCGCCTTAGGCAAGCTGATGGGCGATCCGGATCCGGAAAAATCCGCTCGCGTCATGCAGGCGATGCTTCAGATGCAGAAGATCGACGTGAACCGTCTGGAGCAGGCATACCAGCAGCAATAAACCGACGATCTCTCGGGGATGTCAGCGCGCCGGGTCCTGCGACCTGTCGCAAATGTTTTTTGGGGCATTTTCTTCGGTTTGTCGATTTTGCATGTACCAGTTCGACATACCAATGAGGGTTCGGAGATGCCTGACTCAGACAGTCGTGATGGAGACCGGCAGTGAGTGGGCAATCGCTTGCGATGTGCAGCAGCGTTTCATGCAATACAACGCCCCGTCGATCGACACGTTGGATTACTGTGCGCGCTGCCGGCAGGTGCATGATTTGGGCGGCGATTGTTATGATTTCCTCCACCTGGGAGACAATCGGCTGGCGTTTGCGGTCGGCGATGCATCCGGGAAAGGCCTGGCAGCGGCGTTGATGATCGCGAACGTGCAGTCATCCCTCCGAACGGCGGCATTGTTTTCCGGCAGTGATACGGAGGCGGTGCTCGAGGCAGTGAATCGTCAGGTCCATGCCTCATCCTCGGCCGATCGGTATGCCACCCTTTTCTATGGTGTGTTTGAAGCGGCTACGCGCACGTTGCGCTATGTGAACGCAGGTCACAACCCGCCGATCGTCATGCGCCGCGACGGCTCGGCCGATTGGCTAGAAGCCGGCGGCGCACCGGTGGGAATGTTTGCGGACTGGCCCTATGAAGAAGGAAGTGTCCAACTGAACAAAAGTGACGTCATCCTTGCCTACACCGACGGAGTCGTGGAGGCCGTAAGTCCTTGCGGTGAAGAATGGGGATTGGAGGGCATGCGGAGGGCAGCGGCCCAGAGCCGCGCACGGTCCGCCGAGGATCTGGTCAGCGCCATTTTCGCTGCCATGGATGAATTCTCCGGGGGACGCCAAACCGACGATGCGACGGCGGTGGTATTGCAAGTGTCGTGAACGCGGGGCGCCGAAAGCGATAGAATCTCGTTGATATGAAGAAGAGCTCTCACCGCCCCGCGCTGGTTGTCTGGGGTGCTGTCGCCATCACGGTTGCCGCCGCGCTTGCGGCTTACTTCGCCCCGGGCGCCCATGCGTCCACGGGACCGATTCCGCTCAATTGCAACCGGGCCTGCCTGGAGGACCTGGTCAACCAGTACCTCGCCGCTCTGGTGGCGCACGACCCCAAGCGCCTGCCGCTCTCCGCGGATGCGAGATACACCGAAAACGATCAGGTGATGGACCTCGGCGATGGCTTCTGGAAAACGGTGGAAGGCATCGGCAATTACAAGCACATTTTCGCCGACCCGGAATTCGGACAAGTGGCTTTCATGGGCACGATGCGCGAGGCCGGTGCGCCGCTGCTGATGAGCCTCCGCCTGCGGGTCCAACTCGGACGCATCACGGAGATCGAGAGCATCTATTACCGGCAGGGGAATGGAGGACCCGCGGGCATCGCCGATCTGGACAAACCCGGCTACAAACCCGAGGACCTGTGGTTTAAAT
>Ga0335077_10004557_pt1 | contig 16907 bp, 10 predicted proteins | sample Lox_Sample_31_FD_207151 | JGI IMG/M metagenome (GOLD analysis project Ga0335077, IMG submission 207151) | Soil microbial communities from Loxahatchee National Wildlife Refuge, Florida, United States - Lox_Sample_3.1 | ecosystem: Environmental > Terrestrial > Soil > Wetlands | place: USA...
TTCCTCCATGGCGTCGCGATAGGCAATTAAACGCACTCGCTGCTGGGTGCTCTCGAAGTTCTTGTACAACTTAGCGACAGCCGCGATATACGCCCGTTCCCGCTCCGTCTTCGCGCTTACTGTCCTGCCGCGCTCCGCATCGTCGCGCCCGGCCTGCAACTGGCTCTTATCTTTTGCTCCCGGTGCGAAGGGATTGCTCCAATCGCTCAGCGCGATTCCCCAGTACGCGATCCCGCATGCGGCGTCCTGTCTCAGCACCGCGTGGAAGCCGTCTATGGCGCGGCTGAACTGGAAAGAATGCAATAGCGCAACGGCATGGTTAAATTCTTCTTGCGCCGCTTCCTTGCAAGAAGTGGCAAAGCGCACGGTCCCCAACTTTTCCCCATTCACCCCGTGCTGATGTTCCTGCGCCGCCCCGCTCGACGCCGCCAAAGGTCAGTAGAATAACTGCCACGGATTTCACTCTGACCATTCCAATCCTCCCGACCTCGCCTAGTATAGGGGCGCCGCGGGATGTGTGGACATCTCGGCAACGAAAGAGTCGAGACGGTGGGACACAAGCCAACTTCGCCAGCTTTGCCGCTAAGCAACGACACCTCCCAATTATGGTTAACCAACCATTCTTCGCTTCGCTCCACTTTCGCCCTGTTTTCCGGTACAGTGGTCTTTCCGTTTCCTGTCACTCGATTGGAGCAACCATTGAACCCCCTCTGGATCGCCGCGGCCTTCTTTGGCTTGATCCTGATCGGTCTGGTCCTCTGGGTCCTCGTCCAGAATACCCAGGACCAGAAGAAGAACGACGCCCTCGAAGCGCAAATGAACGAACTCCGCCGCGACCTCCTCACCCTCTCCACTTCCAACGCGCAATCCTCGGCCACCATGCACACCATCGCCTCCAACGTCGCCGCCCGCCTCGAAGCCGTCACCACCGCCGTCCAGCAAGGTGCCGCGAACTCTGCCGAAATCACTTCGCAGATTACTTCCCAGGCGCAAACCGCCATGTCCAACGAACTCAAGAATACCCGCGAACAAATCACCGAGATTCAGAAACAACTCGGCGCTGTCCAGGAATCTGGTCACATGATGCAGGAAGCGGCCGCGCGCCTGGAAAACGTGCTCGGCGGAACGAAATCCCGCGGCACCTTTGGCGAAACCACCTTAGAGCGGCTGCTCGAAGACTGCCTGCCCCCCTCGCAGTACACCACGCAGTACCGTTTCCGCAGCGGCGAGGCCGCCGACGCTGTCATCCACCTGCGCGACAAAAAGCTTATGGCCATCGATTCCAAATTCCCCCTGAATGCCTTCCAGCGACTGGAAACCGAAGGCGACGAGGCCCGTAAGGATTTCATTTCCGCCGTGAAACTCCACGCCGATTCCATCGCCAAAAAGTACATTGTCCCCGACGAAAATACTCTGGAGCTGGCTCTGATGTTTGTTCCCAGCGAGTCCGTATATTACGAATTGCTCCGCTGCGCCGATGGCAAAGGCATGGCGCTCGACGCCTACTGCCGGTCAAAGCAAATCATGGCCGTCTCTCCCAACACCCTCTACGCCCACCTCAGCGTCATCGCCATGGGCCTCCGCGGCATGCAGATTGAGGAAAACGCCAAACATTTGAGCGCGAATCTCGCCGGTTTACGCAAGCAGGTCGACCAATTCCGGGAGAGCTTCGACAAGATCGGCACGCACCTCAAGAACGCCGGCCTCGCCTATGCCGACGCCGATAAGCGCCTCGATAAGGCTTCCGGTTCCCTCGACAATCTCCTCGACAATCGCGACGCCATCGGCATCCCCGACGAGCGCCAGGGCACTCTCGCCCTGCCCCCGGCCAACTCCTCCGCCAACAAAAAATCCGCCTGATTTTCTTGTCTTGCCGTTGTGGGGACCGCCTTCTGAGGCGGTCCGCTCTACGATTGGGTCCGCACTTCGCTCGCAGGTCGTTTCACAACGCGCCTACACGTCATTCCCAACGCAGTCTGCGGAGTGAGGAATCCCTCTTACGTTTTGACGTTATACCTTCCCCTACATCCGCGGCGCCATCAGCGGCGCTACCAGCCGGATCGATATCGTAAAATTCCCCCGCGTCCGCCCCACCAACTCAAACTTCGCCTCATTCTCCGTGCCGCCGCTCGATGTCGCCCGCACAATTCCCCCGCCCACCAGATCCGCCACGTCCGCCGCCAGGTTCCGCGCTTCCAGATTGATCTTCGCCGTGCTTCCCTTCACCCGCACCACCACCGTGCGATGCTCTCCCGGCGACAGCGCCGCGCTGCTCGCCCCCAGTTCCAGGCCCACGAACACCATCGTGAACGCCTCGCTCATCTTCTGCCCGCATTCCACTTGCACGCGCGTCGGTCCCAACTCCAATTCCGCCGGAGGCAAGACCACCAGGTTCCCCGGCGATGACGCCAGCACCAGTCCCGCCAATCCTCCGATCGTCACGTGATTTGCGTCCGCGTCGCCGCAGAATCCGTAGCCCTGCAGCTCGAACCGGTCGCTGACCGTCGCCACTCGCGGCGCCGCCATCACTTCCTCGCTCGACGACGGAATCTCCGCCGGCGTCACGATCGTGCTGCTTACCTTTCCATGCCGTCCCTGAATCCACGCGTAAATCGTCCCCGGATTGAGCGGCGCCACGAACCGCGCTCTGCCCGTCGTATCGGTCTTCACCTTCTCCCCGTAGGAAAACTCCACCGTCACGCCGGGCGTCAGCCGCCCATTCACGTCCAGCACCGACAGCGTGGCTCGCTCCCCGATCACCAACTTCCGCGGCAGCAGCAGGATTCGCGCGCCGCTTGCCGCCGGCGCTTCCTGCGCACCGCAATACGGCCCAGTGAACAATCCCATTCCCAATAGGAGGTAGATTCCGGCGAGGACACTTCTTCCACAACGTGGGTGAGGGCTCACTTCAGGATTGTAGTGGACTTTCGCTCCCCGCTGAAGCCTTCCCGCCGTCTCGGCCCACCTTCCTTCCCCACGTCTTCTCATCACCACTCCTGCGCTTCCCGGACACTGTGGCTTTTCCCCCGTTTCGGGTATCCTTTCCAACTGTCCTTTCGGACAGCTTCTCTGGGGGCGGTTAATCACTTGGGCGCAAAGGCTTTCACAGCGAGCGGGCCTCTGCTAGCGTGGATTAGAAGCGGTCGGTTTGTGTGTCCACGCTTGGGGTGTGGCCTGTGCTCACGAAAAGCTTGGAAGGAGACGTCGTGCAGATCGTCAGCGGTGGTGTGACCGACGTAGGGCGAGTACGGACCAATAACGAGGACTCCTTCCGCATCCTGGAGCCCCTGAATCTCTTCATCCTTTCCGACGGTATGGGCGGCGAAGCCCACGGCGAGGTCGCCAGTGCCATGGCCGTGGAAACCATCGTGAAGTATTGCAGCGATCCGGACGAAGGTACCGACGAAACCGGTGTGACCCTCCACGGTGCGGAATCCGACCATTGGGCTCCCGAAACCAAACGCCTCCGCAATGCCGTCTACCAGGCCAACTTCAACATCTATCAATCCGCCCAAAAGCATCCGGAACAGCGTGGCATGGGTGCCACTCTCACCGTTGGTTGGATCAACGGCACTAAACTCAGCATCGCCCATGTCGGCGATAGCCGCGCCTACCTCCTCCGCACCGGCGGCCTTCAGCAGCTCACCAACGATCATTCTCTCGTCGCCGAACAGGTGCGCCGCGGCATTCTCACTCCTCAGCAAGCCGAAGAAAGTGAAATGCAAAGCGTGCTCCTCCGCGCTCTCGGCGCTCACCCGGAAGTCGATGTCGATACCGAAGAAGTCGACCTCATGCCTCGCGATGTCCTTCTCTTTTGCTCCGACGGTTTGACCCGCATGGTCACCGAACCCGAAATTGCCGGCAGTCTCCAGGCCGAAACCGTGCCCATGGCTGCTGCTCAGAAATTGGTCGACCTGGCCAACGACCGCGGTGGCCTCGACAACATCACCGTCATCGTGGCCAGGCTCGAAGATGAATCCAAGGGCTGGTTTTCCTGGTTACGTCGCGATCCCGGTAAAAAGGCGTAGAACCTCCCAGGGAGGAATTCTTCATGGCGAAGCTCAGTCTGATGTTCGAAAACAAGTTGATGAAGGAAGTGCCCATCGGCGCTCGCCCGGTGACCATTGGCCGTTCTCCCGACAACGACCTCGCGGTCGATAACCTCGCCGTCTCCAATCACCACGCTCGCGTCTATTACGAAGGCTCTCGCCTGGTCGTCGAAGACCTCGACAGCCTCAACGGCACTTTCGTCAACGATCTTCGCGTCGAACGCGCCACCCTCCACGACGGCGACTCCATCTGGATCGGCAAGCATCACATCAAGGTCGACGCCACCGCCGACACTGCCCTGCCCTTCGACTCCGGCCGCAAAGCCGCCGCCCCCAAAATCAACGAAACCATGGTCCTCGATACCAAGGTTCGCCGCGACATGCTCCAGCAAGCTGCTGCCCTGGGCGAACGCTCGCAATTTTCCCCCGGCCGCCTCAAAATGCCCACTCTTGTTGTCCTCAGCGGCCGCGTCGATCAAAAAGAATATGTTCTGACGAACAAGCTCACCGTCATCGGCAAATCTCCCATGGCCACCGTCCGCCTCCGGGGCTGGTTCAAGCCCAAAGTCGCCGCGCAGATCAATCAGCGCGACGATGGCTACTATCTCGGCACCGGTTCCAAGATCCCGTCCGTCAACGGCGCCCCCATTCAGGGACCTGTTCGCCTCAACGATGGCGACCTTATCGAAGTCAGCGGCATTCGGATGAACTTCATCTTCCGCGAATAGCATTCACCCCTCATGGCCACCGCTTCACATGATGGCGCTCCAGGCGGCGGCTCTTTGCGCTTGCGCGGCCTGCTGGCCGAGTGGTGGCAACACCGCACTTCCTTTCTCATCAGCTTGGGTATCACCCTCGCCGCTCTCAGCATTTATCTCGTCACTTTCCTGGCGGACCGCAGCACCCCGCTCTTCGATTTTCTCAAGCGCTTCGAATACAACACCCTCGACACGCGTTTCCGTTACCGTCCCACCCGCTACACTCCCCCTGATCCCCGCATCGTGGTCGTTTCCGTCGACCAGAAATCTCAGGAAGTTCTCGGTAAGTGGCCCTTCCCTCGCAAGTATTTCGGCCAGATGCTCGACGCGCTCCGCCAGGATGGCGCTCGCGTCGCCGCCTTCGACATCACTTTCGACAAGCCCGATCAGACTTCCGCCCCCATTCGCGCCCTGTGGGCCCGGCTCGAACAGGAAGAACAGGCCGGACAAATCCCCGACCCAAAACTCGAAGCGCACATCGCCGAACTCGCCCGCGAATTCGACTCCGACGCCCAATTCGCCGCCGCTCTTCGCCGCTTCGGTCCCGTGGTCCTCGGCAGCTTCTACCTCGAACCGCAGGAAGTCCGCGGCATCGACCCCGCCTCCCTCGACAAGTACGCCGAAATGGTTCAGTGGTACGCCCTCAATCGTAAATCTCTCGATCCCGCCACCGGCAAAACTGATTTCGCCTCTCTGCTCGACAGCTACCAGTTTGAACGCACTCTCTACTCCGCCACCATCGCCAATATTCCCGAGCTCGCTCCTCCCGAGAACGACGAGAAAACTTCCATCGGCTTCTTCAACATCTCCTCCGACGCCGACGGCGTTCTCCGCCGCTCCCTCCTCGTTCTCCCCTTCGGCCGCTCCCATAATCCCGACGATATCGACCTCTACGGCTCGCTCGAAGTACAAACGCTCCGCGCTTATTTCGGCCTGAAAACGGATCAGGTCACCGTGAATTACGGTCCCGCCGGAATTGCCAGCCTGCAATTCGCCGACAAACTCACCATCCGCCCCGACTATCTCGGCCGCTTGTTCATCAACTATCGCGGCCCCCGCGGCACTTACCCCTACTACTCGCTCGCCGACGTCGTGCAACACCAATTCGCTCCCGGCACCTTCAAAGACAAAATCGTCCTCGTCGGCGCTTCCGCCACCGGCATCGGTGATCTTCGCACTCCTCCTTATGGCGGCATCGACTATCCCGGACTCGAGGTCCACGCCAACGTCATTGACAACATGCTGAACAACGGCTTCCTGATTCGGGGGCCGCATCAGATCCTGCTCGATCTCGGTGTGATTTTCGTTTTTGGATTGCCGCTCGGCTTCGTCCTGGCCCTCGTCTCCCCGCGCTGGATGTGGTTTGGCCTCGCGCTCCTCGTTCCCTTCACCGCCTTCGCCTACATCGCGTTTTTGCAAGGCTATTGGCTCAATTTCACGCTGCCCGCCGGCACGCTCACCGCCAATGTGATGCTCGTGTCCCTCTACCGCGCTCTCGTCGAAGAAAAAGAAAAGCGCAGAGTGCGCAGCGCCTTTGGCCAATATCTCAGCCCGGAAGTCATTCGCCGCCTACTCCTCAATCCCCAATTAGTCGAGCCGCGCAAACAAGACATCACCGTCATGTTCAGCGATATCCGTGGTTTCACCACCATCTCCGAAAAACTCGACGCCCAGGAACTCGCCCTTTTCCTCAACCGCTATCTCTCTGACATGACCCGCATCGTCTTCGATACTGCCGGCACGCTCGACAAATATATCGGTGATGCCGTCATGGCCTTCTGGGGCGCGCCCTACGAGGACGCCCAACATGCCATCCAGGCCTGCACCGCCGCGATTGAAATGATGAGACGTGTCCGCGAGCTTCAGCGTCAATGGGCCGCCCAAGGCAAGCCCGCCCTCGACATTGGCATCGGTCTCAACTCCGGCGTCGCCAGTGTCGGCAACATGGGTTCCGCGCTTCGCTATGGCTACACCGCGCTCGGTGACGCGGTGAATCTCTCCTCGCGCCTCGAAGGACTCAACAAGGAATACGGCACGCACATCATCGTCAACGAATCCACCTTCGCCGCCGCGCAAAACGCCGGTTTCCTTTTTCGCGAGCTCGATTTGATCCGCGTCAAAGGCAAGCAGCAGCCCGTCACCATCTACGAACTCTACGGCCATCGCCTTGATCTTCAGCAGGCCGGCGCCCTCCCCGACGCCGAAGTGCGCATCGCTCAATTCGAACAAGCGCGCCAACTCTACCGCCGGCGCCGCTGGTCCGATGCCCAACACATTTTTCAGGAAGTCCTCAGCCGCTGGCCCGACGACGGCCCGTCCGTGGTCTATCTGAAGCGCTGCCAGGATTATCTCGCCGAGGAACCACTCCCCGAATGGGACGGCGTCTTCACCATGACCCACAAATAATCCGTCGCCAACGCGTGGGTCAGTGCTTCTGCACGATCCCCGTAACTCCCGCCACGAATAATGTTGCCAGGATCCACCCGAGCAACACTTGCAGCCGCTGAAATCCGAATAGCAATCGGGGCGAACTCGCTCCCGCCCCCGGGTTTGGATCCGGCTGCCAGTAATCGGTCTGTCCCAGCTTCACCAGCGGTAGTGAATTCTCAATCGAATACGCAATCGCACTCAGCGGCTCATAGTGCGCCGGCGCGCGCCCGTTGGCCTTGAAGTACTCGTACGCCTGCCCGTTCTTTGGCGCCAGAGCGCCGGACGCGCCAGCGTTGGCGTAAATTCCCCACCCCACCAACACCAGAATCACCAGTCCCGCCAGCGCCCGCAGCGGATAGTAGCCATAGCCAACGACCAGGCTGAGTGGCCAACGGAGCACCGCCGCTGGAAATGGACGTTCTCTCCACAATCGGTCTTCCATGGTGAACAGCACGCGCAATGCTCCGCGATCATGCCCGGCGTTGCGCATCACTTTGGCCAGCTGCCGGTATGGCCCCGGCGTGAACGGTTCCTGCAGCGCCAGCCACTCCAGCCGACTCTGCTCGTTCGTCAGACCCGAAACTACGTAGTCATACGCGAATCCGTCGAGCGCGAGCTTGCCCGCTTTCGGCCAGCTCTCTTTGTCATCGAGAATCGCTCCCGCCGTCCCGTGGCTCAGATTCAACGACGCACGTTCCGGGTTCTTCACCCCCGCCCACACCAGCGTTCCCTTGGTCATCGAATTCGCCAGCCGCACTTCGCCCTCCGCTGTGAATCCATTCCGCAACAAAATGTCGCCTTGCACGCTTACGCGGTCGCCATTCAGCGCCTTTCCTCCAGGATTCTTGAACGCGCCCCCATCGCACTCCAGGTTATCCCCCACCTGCGCGCTCAACAGATTCACTTCCCCTTCCGCCGAAAATCCGTTCCGCATGAACACGAACCCGCGCACATTGATACTGTCTGCGTTCAGCGCCGTTCCACTCACGTTCCGGAAAGTCCCTGCGTCGCAAGCCAGGTTGTTTCCAATCTGTGCCCCAACCAGGTGCACTTCCCCCTCTGCCGTGAAACCACCGTGCAACAGCAAGTTCCCTTTTACGCTGATCCTGTCCGCATTCAGCGCCAGCCCCGGCCCCTTCTTGAATTTTCCGCCGTTGCATTCCAGGTTGCCGCCCACCTGCGCCCCCAGCAGCCGCACTTCGCCTTCCGCTGAAAATCCATCGCGCAGAAACACGCTGCCTTGCACGCTCGCGCGGTCGGCGCTCAACGCGCTTCCCGTGGCATTCAAGAATGTCCCGTCGTTGCACTCCAGATTCCCGCCGATTTCCGCCCCAAACAGCCGCACTTCTCCTTCCGCCACAAAGGCGTTCCTCAAAAACACGCTGCCCCGCACACGCATGCGGTCCGCGCGCAGCGCCTTCCCTGGAAAATTCCGGAAGCGTCCCGATCCGCAGTCCAGATTGTTCCCGATTCGCGCCCCCACCAGTTGCACTTCGCCTTCGCTGCAGAAACCGTTTCCCAGCGCTACCGTCCCCTTCACCTTCGCGCATTCGGCGTTGATCGAGCGCACCCAGCTTCCATTGAAGCTGATCGTCGGAATCCTCAGGAAGCGCAGCCGAATTTCTTCCCTCAGGCCGCAACATTGCACCGCTACCGGAAACTTCACTCGCACGAACGACAATTCCAGCGGCCCTTCGATGCGCGCACCGTGAATCCGCAGCCCTCGCGGGTCCACGCATTCCCTGGCCTCTCGATCGATGCACAGCCAGCGAATCAGCTCGGCGCGGATGCTTCGCTCCACGCCCCATGCGTTTGCTTTCGCCGGATCATTCGTGGCATCGAAATCCTTTTGACTCGATCCGCACCACGCTACTTCTCCGGCGGGCGCGGCTCGCAAAACTCTGACTTCGGCTTCCCGTAATCCTTGGAACCGTGCTTCGGCCAGGCGTATCAATTCATCGGCTTGGTTTGCAGCGGACGAGATGGCCATGGGGCTCTTCGGTCTAATTGCCTTATATCACGGAAATCCAGCAGCACCTTTGACTTTGATACTTTTCGCCTGTTTCATTAGCCAGACTAATGCCCTCCATCAAAAACCCTCTCCATGTACCTGCCAGGGGCTATTTCGTAGTCTAATGAATGAAACCCAAATCGGAAGCTCTTGCGCGCCGCGCGGCGGTACCCGCAGGCTGCGCTCTCCGGACAATAAGGTTAACGACGACCTTCTATGTGGATTGTTCGACTTGCTCTTTCCAGGCCTTACACGTTTATCGTGATGGCCATGGTCATCGTGTTACTCACGCTGGCCGTCGTTCCGCGCACGCCCACGGACATCTTTCCGGAAATCAACATCCCGGTCATCGCGCTGGTCTGGGCCTACGGCGGCTTGCAGCCGCAAGAGATGGAGCAGCGCATCACTACCAACGTTGAGCGCGGCGTCACCGTTCTTGTCAACGACGTGGAACACATTGAATCGCAATCCCTGAATGGCATCGCGATCATCAAAATTTTCTTCCATCCCAACGCCAATATTCAGACCGCTCTCGCGCAAACCGCTGCCATTTCTCAAACATTCTTGCGCAGCCTGCCTCCCGGCACCACTCCGCCCTTGGTCATCATTTATTCGGCATCCACCGTCCCTGTTTTGCAGATCGGTCTCACCAGCGACCGCCTTAGCGAGCAGCAACTGTTCGACTACGGCAACAATTTCATCCGCACGCAACTCGCCACCGTTCAGGGCGCCTCTATGCCTTTCCCCTACGGCGGCAAGCAGCGTCTCGTCTCTGTCGACATCGATTTCCCCGCGTTGGAGGCCCGCGGACTCTCGCCCGTAGACATCGTCAACGCCGTCAATGCGCAAAACCTCATTCTGCCTACCGGCACGGCGAAACTCGGCACCCTGGAATATAACGTCGAGCTCAACGGCAGCCCCCGTGTCCTCACTGAGCTCAACAATCTGCCCGTCAAAACCGTCAACGGTTCCACCGTCTATCTCCGCGATGTCGCTCACGTTCGCGATGGGTTCGCTCCGCAGACCAACGTCGTGCTCGCCAATGGCCAGCGCGGCGTGCTCATGAGTGTCTACAAGACCGGTAACGCTTCCACGCTCTCCATCGTCGACCGCGTCAAGCAAACGCTCAAGGATTACCAGTCCTCGCTTCCCGAGGGCCTGAAGATCACCACTTTCTTCGACCAGTCCCTCTTCGTCCGCGCCGCCATCCAGGGTGTCTTGCGCGAAGCGTTGATCGCCGCCTGTCTTACCGCCGTCATGATTCTTCTCTTCCTCGGCAATTGGAAGAGCACCCTGATCATCGCTATCTCCATTCCGCTTTCCATCCTCGTCAGCATTCTCTGCCTCAGCGCGCTCGGCGAAACCATCAACATCATGACCCTCGGCGGCCTTGCTCTCGCGGTCGGCATCCTGGTCGACGACGCCACCGTCGAAATCGAAAACATCAACCGCAACCTCGCTCTCGGCAAGGAAACCGTTCAGGCCATTCTCGACGGCGCCCAGCAGATCGCTCTCCCCGCCTTCGTTTCCACGCTGTGCATCTGTATCGTCTTCATCCCCATGTTCTTCCTCTCCGGCGTCGCCAAGTACCTCTTCGTTCCCCTCGCCGAAGCCGTCATCTTCGCCATGCTCGCCTCCTACATGTGGTCGCGCACCATCGTGCCCACCATGGCCATGTATCTCCTGAGCTCCGAAGACGAGTATCACGCGGACGAACATGCCGGCGAAAAAATGGGGTTCTTCCGCCGCTATCAACAGGCATTCGAGCGGGGTTTTGAGCGCATTCGCGACGCCTACCATCGCTCCCTGACCGTCGCGCTGCATCATGCCGGGGTGTTTTCCGCGTGCTTCCTGGCCTTCTGCGTTCTTTCGTCTTTCTTGAACTTTTTTCTCGGCCGCGATTTCTTCCCCAGCGTCGACGCCGGCCAGATTCGCCTTCACATGCGCGCTCGCACTGGTCTGCGCATCGAAGAATCCGCGCGCCTCGCCGATCGGATCAACGCGGTAATTCGCCAGACCATTCCCGAACACGACTTGCAGACCGTTCTCGACAACATCGGTCTCCCCTACTCCGGCATCAACCTCACTTACTCCAACTCCGGCACCATCGGCACCGCCGACGGCGAAATTCTCGTTCAGCTCAAGCCCGATCCCAGCCGCCCCACCCCCTATTACATCAACGAACTTCGCCGCAAACTCCCCACCGAGTTTCCCGGCGTGCAATTCTTCTTTCAGCCCGCCGATATCGTCACCCAGATTCTCAATTTCGGTACCCCCGCCCCGATTGACGTCCAGATCACCGGCATGAACCAGCCCGCCAATTACGCGCTCGGTCTGAAACTCGCCAATCAGATCCGCCATATTCCCGGCGCCGTCGATGTCCACGTGCAGCAGGCCTTCGATGCCCCCACTCTCTTCATGAACATCGACCGCACTCGCGCCCAATACGTCGGCATGCAGGCCCGCGACATCGCCCAGAATGTCCTCGTCGCACTCTCTTCCAGCTTCCAGACTTCTCCCAATTTCTGGCTCGACCCGCGCAACGGCGTCAGCTACCAGGTCGCCGTGCAAGCTCCCCAGTATCGGGTTGACAGCCTGCAGGCTCTCCAGAACACTCCCGTCACTTCCCCCTCGTCAGCAGCCGCTCCGCAGATCCTCGGCAATCTGGTGACCGCCTCCACCGTCGCGCGGCCCGCGTCCGTTTCCCACTACGACGCGCAGCCCATGATCAATGTCTATGCCTCCATCGCCGGCAGCGATCTTGGCTCTGTCTCCAGCCAGGTCATCAAGCTCGTCAACGACATGCAGAAGGACCTTCCCCGCGGCTCACACACCTTCATTCGCGGCCAGGTCCAAACCATGAACAGTTCGTTTCTCGGCCTCGCCATCGGTTTGGTCGGCGCCATCATTCTTGCCTACCTGCTGATCGTCGTGAATTTCCAGTCCTGGCTCGATCCCTTCATCATCATTACCGCTCTGCCCGGCGCTCTCGCTGGCATCTGTTGGATGCTCCTGTTCACCCACACAAGTTTGAGCGTTCCCTCGCTCACCGGCGCTATCATGTGCATGGGTGTGGCCACCGCCAACAGCATCCTTATGGTCTCTTTTGCGCGCGAACAGTTGAACGAAGGCAAGAGCGCTTTTGACGCCGCCCTCGAGGCCGGCTTCGTCCGCATGCGCCCCGTCATCATGACCGCCCTCGCCATGATCATCGGCATGGTTCCCATGGCCATCGGTCTCGGCGAAGGTGGCGAGCAGAATGCACCTCTCGGCCGCGCAGTCATTGGCGGTTTGCTGTTTGCCACCGTCGCCACTTTGTTTTTTGTGCCCTGCGTCTTTTCCATCATTCACGGACGTCTGGAGCGGAAGCGCCATCGCGCCTTGAATGCGTGATCGGCATTACGGTTTTTGGAGCACTTGTATATGACTGATGTTGCTAACGGCGAGATACACGGCGAGCGCCCGCCAAGACCGGCCAGCAGATCTCTGTTTCTCGTCTTCTTTCTGATCGTCGTGGTCCTTGTGATTGCGGGCGCCATCCTGCTGCTTATGCGCCGCGGCGAATACCAGACTCTCGCCAAGAACACCGAGACCCTCGCCGTGCCCACCGTGGCCGTCATTCATCCCATCCCTGAACCCGGCGACGAAAAACTCACCCTCCCCGGCACCATGCAGGCTTACGTCGAATCTCCCATCTACGCCCGCACCAATGGCTACCTGAAAAAGTGGTATCACGACATCGGCAGCCGCGTGAATACAGGTGATCTCCTCGCAGACATCGATACCCCCGAAGTCGATCAGCAACTCTCCCAGGCCCGTGCCGATCTCAACACCTTCAAGGCCAACGAAAACCTTTCGCAGATTACCGCCACGCGTTACACCGATCTCCTGAAAACCGACGGCGTCTCCAAGCAGGAAGTCGACAATGCCACTGGCGACCTGGCCGCCAAGCGCGCCATCGTCCAGTCCGGCGAAGCCAACGTTCGCCGCCTCGAGGAACTCGAATCCTTCAAGCACATCTACGCCCCGTTCAGCGGCGTGATCACCCGCCGCAACGTCGACATCGGCACTTTGATCAACGCCGGCAACGGCGGCCTCGCGCAACAGCTCTTCTTCCTCGCGCAAACCGATCCCATCCGCGTCTTCCTCAACGTTCCTGAAGCCTACGCCTCCTCCATTCGCCCGGGACTCGGCGCGTACCTGGAACTCACCCAGTTTCCCGGCCAGAGATTCCAGGGCAAAGTTGTTCGCACCGCTGAATCCATCGATATAGCTACACGCTCGCTCCTCACCGAAGTCGATGTTCCGAATAAGACCGGCCTGCTTCTCCCCGGCGGCTTCGCTCAGGTTCATTTGGAAGTCAAAGCGGTTGGTCAGCCCCTGCAAGTGCCCGTCAATGCTCTCCTCTTCCGCGCCGAAGGTCTTCGCGCCGTCGTCATCTCCGACGGCCATACCAAGTTGCAACGGATCACCGTTGGCCGCGACTACGGCAACACCCTCGAAGTTGTCGATGGCCTGAAAGCCGACGACTGGATCGTTCTCAATCCTCCCGATTCGCTGGAAGACAATCAGAAGGTCAACGTCAAGCAAGTCGCCAATCCCGTCACGCAGCCCGCTACAGGCCCCGCTCCCCAATCGTCGCCCACGCCCGCTCCTGCGGCGCCTCCAGCCGCCATGCCGACGGAGAAAAAGCCCTGATGCTTCTTTCTCGCGGATCTGCGAAGCGTGCGCCGCTGCTGGTGTCCGCAGCCATCGCCCTCTTCGTGCTCGCTGGATGTACTGTCGGGCCCAACTACAAGCGCCCCACGGCTCCCGTGCCCGCGAAGTGGGACGTCACTCCGCCCTGGCGCGAAGCCGACCCCAAAGATGCCGTCCCGAAAACCGCCTGGTGGACCCTTTTTCAGAATGACGAATTAAACCAGCTCGAAACCGAGTTGCTCGCCTCCAACCAGACTCTTGCCGCTTCCGTCGCCACTCTCGCTCAGGCGCGCGCCAACGCGCAAATTCAGAACGCCACGCTCTTCCCCGCTGTCGGAACCTCCCCAAGCTTTGGCGGCGAACGTTATTCCGCCAATCGCGCCACCGGTTCCAACATTCCTCTCTCCAACGTCACCCAGGGCAATTTCGCGATTCCTTTCACCGTCAGTTACGAAGTCGATCTCGTCGGAAAGCGCCGCCGCACTATAGAAGCCGCGCAAGCCGCTTATCAGGCCAATGCCGCCGACCTCGAGAATGTTCGCCTCATTCTTACCGCCGAACTGGCCGCCGATTACTTCACGCTTCGTCAGCTCGACACGGAAATTGCCATTCTCGACCGCACCGTCCAGGCACTGCAAAAGGGTCTCGACCTCGTCAACTCGCGCCATACCGGCGGTCTCGCCTCCGGCCTCGATGTGGCCCAGGAAGAAACGCTGCTCAATACCACGCGCACCCAGGCTACGCTTCTGCATCAGCAGCGCAAGCAGTACGAAGACGCCATCGCCGTTCTCGTCGGCAAAGCTGCCCCCGATTTCCACATTCCTCCGCGCGAACTCACTGCCGAGCCGCCCAACGTGGACACCACCATTCCCTCCGACGTCCTCGAGCGCCGTCCCGACATCGCCGAAGCCGAGCGCCGTATGGCCGTAGCCAACGCCCAGATTGGTGTCGCCAAGTCCGCTTACTATCCCTCGCTCGTTCTTTTCGGTCAGGGCGGCTGGAACTCCACGAACATCGCCACGCTGTTGAGCGCGTCCAGCGGCTTCTGGGCCGTCGGCGCAAACGTCACGCAAAACATCTTCAGTGGAGGCGCAGTCCGCGCTTCCGTGCAATATTCGGAAGCGGGCTATACCGGCTCCGTTGCGGAATACCGTGGGGTAGTGTTAGACGCTTTCCGCGAAGTGCAAGACAACCTTACCGGTTTGCAGGTCCTCGATTCCGCTCGCCAGTCTCAAGCCGATGCCGTCGCTTCCGCTCGCCGCCAGCTCGATCTCGCCAATTCCCGTTATGTGGGCGGGCTGGTCAGCTACCTCGATGTGGTCAGCGCGCAGCAGAATCTCCTCAGCAACGAGCAGGAAGCGGCCATCATTCGGGGGCAGCGCCTCGTTACCTCCGTCCTTCTCGTCAAAGCCCTCGGCGGCGGTTGGGATGCCGCCAGCCTCGACGCCGTCCACGTCAAACCCCAACTCAAAGACCTGGTTACCCCGTAGCGAACCGCCCGCCCCCAAAATTCTTTGCAAACTACGAAGATTTTCGTTGACACTACGAACTCCTTCGTAGTAGCCTCCTTCCCATGACGACCTTTCCCAAACCTACCGCTTCCGAACTTGAAATCCTCCATGTCCTCTGGGAACGCGGCCCCGCCACGGTCCGCGAGGTCCACGAAGCTCTCAGCGCCCACAGACCTATCGGCTATACCAGCGTCTTAAAGCTGATGCAGATCATGACGGCCAAGGGCACCGTCCGCCGTGACGAACAGCAGCGCGCGCACGTCTATGAAGCTGTACAGCCGGCCGAGAAGACCAAGCGCCAGCTCGCCCTCGACGTTCTCCAGCGCGTCTTTGACGGCTCCGCCAGCGAGCTCATGATGCATGCTCTGAACGGCCGCAAAACCTCCAAGGAAGAGGTCGTAGAACTCCGCCGCTTGCTCGACGTATACGAAAGGAACATCCGATGACGCTCCTCACCGATTGGATCTCGCCCGCCATCCTTCGTACCCTCGCTCTTTCCCTGCTGCATTTCGTTTGGCAGGGCGCGGCCATTGCGGCACTCGCCTATGTCACCCTCTCCGTCTGTCGCAATGCGTCGACTCGCTACGCCATCGCCGTCGCCGCTATGATCGCCATGCTGCTTTCGCCCGCCGCCACCTTCCTCGTTCTGCGCGGGCAGGTAACGGCGGCCGTTCTCGACACTGCCGCAGCGGAAATTCAGCCTTTAGCGGATCAGCCGGCAGCCGTGGCGGCGAACGCTGCCTCGCACTCTCCCGTCCAGCGCGAATCCTCCGCCCTTCCCCTCCTGCTCCTCGTGGAAGCCTGGTTCGCCGGTGTCCTCCTCCTGAGCCTGCGCTCCATTGGTGGCTTCGTTCAGATTGAGCGCCTCCGCCGCCGTAAACTTGCTGGCGTGCCCGACGATATTCTCGAACTCTGCCTCGATCTCCAGGACCGCATGGGCGTCGCGCGCAGGATCCGTTATTGCCAGAGCATCCGCGTCGATGTTCCTCTCGTCGCGGGCTGGCTCCGCCCCGTCGTTCTCCTTCCGATTTCCGCCATCACCGGCTTGACCCAGCCTCAACTCGAAGCCATCATCGCCCATGAACTCGCCCACATCCGCCGTTACGATGCGTTCATCAACGTCTTCCAGGTCGCCGTTGAAACTCTGCTTTTCTATCACCCCGCCGTCTGGTGGCTCGGCAAGCGCATCCGCACCGAACGCGAACACTGCTGCGACGATGCCGCCGTCGCCGTCTGTGGCAGCCCTGTCGTTTACGCCCGCGCTCTCGCTCGCCTTGCGGAGACACGCCAGTCGCCCAAATTCGCTATGGCCCTCGACGGCAGCCCGCTGGTTGCTCGCGTCGCGCGCCTTCTTGGCTCCAGCCAGTCATCCGACTCGCTGCGAGCCGCAAATCTCTCTGTCGGCGTGTTGTGCTTGTCCGTGGCTCTGTTCGCCGGTAGCGCGTTTGTC
>Ga0335077_10004558_pt1 | contig 16906 bp, 15 predicted proteins | sample Lox_Sample_31_FD_207151 | JGI IMG/M metagenome (GOLD analysis project Ga0335077, IMG submission 207151) | Soil microbial communities from Loxahatchee National Wildlife Refuge, Florida, United States - Lox_Sample_3.1 | ecosystem: Environmental > Terrestrial > Soil > Wetlands | place: USA...
GTTATCAAAACCCATCACGGCGTCGGCGACGATAATAGTTCGCATCGCACCCCAAAAGGTATCAACCGCAGATTTCGAGTGCTTTCCCTCCCTGGCCGGCACCAGCAGGCGATAACCAATCCAAATCAGGAGCAGCCCGCCAACAAGCAACAAGCCGGGAATTCGAAGCAGCCAGACCACGAATAACGTCATTGCTGCCCGCACCACGATAGCACCCGCCGTTCCCCAGATGATGGCGCGTTTCTGCAAATGCTTGGCGACATTGCGCGCCGCAATAGCGATTACAATTGCGTTGTCGCCCGCGAGGATCAAATCAATAATGACGACAGCGATTAGCGCGGAGAAAAACTGCGCCGAGAACAGCTCCATGACGATTACCTCCTAGATATCAGCGATGGTTCCGCCCGCAAACGCCGGACGGACTTGGCGAAGGTCTCGCTTGCAACCGTTGCAGTTGTCAGCAAAACCGGGGAGGTAATCCCGTGCTGACGGCTTTGCTGTTGGTGGCCTGGCGCCACCATTAAGCTACTCCCCTTTGCAGGGCTCGAAGATTTTCACATGGTCGAAACCAAAAGGCAATGCTTGATTTATAGTCAAAGCGCAACACAGGATTTATAATGAGTCTCCGATCCTCAAGGTTCCGTCATGACAACTGCCGCAACCGCTTCGACCGCAAGCAGTGACCCGCTTGTGCTGCTGCGCGATGCAGACGGTGTAGTTACACTCACTCTGAACCGCCCTGCGCAATTCAACGCGCTCTCCAGCGCGCTCCTTACCGAACTGCAGGATGCGCTCGACGGCATTGCCGAGAATCATTCCGTGCGCGTGGTGGTCATTGCGGGAGCAGGACCGGCATTTTGCGCGGGCCACGACCTTAAGGAAATGCGAGCGAGTCGCGATCCGGGCGTTATCGAAGACCTGTTTAAACGCTGTAGCCGAATGATGATGACGTTGGTTGAGATTCCGCAGCCGGTCATTGCGCGAGTGCACGGCATTGCCACCGCTGCCGGATGCCAGCTAGTCGCAGGATGCGATCTCGCCGTCGCCTCGACTGAAGCGCGGTTCGCCACCTCTGGAGTCAATTTGGGCCTGTTCTGCTCCACGCCTGGCGTCGCACTCGGACGTGACATGCCGCGCAAGCAGGCAATGGAAATGCTCCTCACCGGAGATTTTATCGATGCTCAAACGGCGTTGAAGCAGGGATTGGTCAACCGTGTAGCGCCGCCCGCCCAACTGGACTCGGAAGTAATGAAGCTGGCTGCAGCGATTAAAGGCAAATCTCGCGCGGCCGTTTCCCTGGGCAAGCGAACGTTTTACAAGCAGCTGGAAATGAACATGGAACAGGCGTACCAGTACGCGAACCAGGTCATGGCTAGCAATATGATGGATGACGACGCTGCGGAAGGCATCGATGCGTTCATTCAAAAGCGCCCGCCAAAATGGCGCGAGGCAGACTGATAATAGAAGTCGGTAGCGCAGGCCTTTGTGCAGTAATCTTGGCGCTGCTCCCGTTACTCGCTTGGGCAGGCGGCTCGAACTATGGCATCGTTCCAGGTGCCAATCCAAATTTCGCCGGCAAGGTAACCGAATGGCCGGTGCCAACACCCAAATTCGCCCGCGATCCTGCGCCGGGGCCTGACGGCAATATTTACATTACCGTGATGCACGCCGACAAGATCGCGCGCTTCGACACCCGCACCAAGACCTTCAAGGAGTGGGATCTGCCGCGCGGCACGCATCCGCATGGGCTGCTGGTGGATAAGGATGGCATGGTGTGGTACACCGGCAACGGAAATGGCACTATTGGCAAGCTCAACCCTGCCACCGGCAAAGTGGCTGAATTCCAAGCGCCCTCGGGCGGGGACCCGCACACGCTGGTCACAGACGGCATGGGCATCATCTGGTTTACCGAACAGAGCGGCAACCGTATTGGCCGTCTCGATACGCACAACGGGCGCATCCGCGAATTCAGGGCATCGGGCAACCCGTACGGAATCGCACTAGACCGGGCCGGCAATGTGTGGTTCTGCGAAATCAGCGGAAATAAACTGGGTAGACTCAATGCTCAAACCGGCGCCATCGAGGAGTTTCCAATGGAGCCGGATTCGCATCCCCGGCGCATGGCGCTGGCGCCCGATGGTTCGCTGTGGGTCACGCTTTACGGCGCGGGCAAACTCGCGCGAGTTGAAACTGCCTCAGGCAAAGTCATCAAGGAATACACCCTCCCCGCCGGCGATGAAGGCGGGCCTTACGCGGTGACCGTTGACGGCGCGGGCATGGTGTGGGTTGATGAAATCAATACCGATACTGTGGTGCGGCTCGACCCGCACTCCGGCGCGATGCGCGTAATATCACTACCGTCAAAAAATGTCGGAATCCGAAAAATGATCGTGGATGCGCAGGGAAGGCTCTGGTATATGGGTAGCCACAACGGACGGCTCGGCGTCATTGAATAAGCCCGCCAAATCAATTTCAGATACGATTATCGCGACGCTGCGCACCGCCGGCACGCTCGGTTTGCTGTTGCTCACAGTGTTTCCCTGTTTAAATGCGGCCGCAATCGAGCTGCCGCTTGATAAAATCAAACTGCCTCCGGGCTTTGCAATCAGTGTTTACGCGCAAGTCCCAGGCGCGCGCTCCATGACGCTGGGCTCCGATGGCACCGTGTTCGTCGGCACGGTTCGCGAAGGCAAGGTCTACGCAATTACCCGGGATCAGAAGGTGCATGTCATCGCCGAAGGTCTCAATGTGCCGAACGGTGTGGCGTATCGCCATGGCTCGCTGTATGTCGCGGAAATCAACCGCATTTTGCGTTACGACAACATCGAGGCCAGCATATCTGCACCCGCTAAGCCTATAGTTGTCAACGACAAATATCCCAAAGAGACTCATCACGGCTGGAAATTCATCGCCTTCGGCCCGGACGGCCTGCTCTACGTTCCTGTAGGCGCGCCGTGCAACATCTGCGAACCTGACCCCGACCGCTACGCGCTGATTTCACGCATCAAGCCCGATGGCAGCGGATACCAGGTTTTTGCGCGCGGCGTGCGCAATTCCGTGGGTTTTGACTGGGATCCGCAAACCAAGGAATTATGGTTCACCGACAATGGGCGCGATTGGATGGGGGATGATCTACCCTCGGATGAGCTCAATCATGCGCCCAAGGCGGGAATGAATTTCGGCTTCCCGTACTGCCACCAGGGCGACATTCCCGATCCTGAGTTTGGCGCCAAGCACAGCTGCAACGAATTTACTCCCCCGGCGCTTAAACTTGGCGCGCATGTCGCCGCGCTTGGAATGCGCTTCTATACCGGCACGATGTTTCCCGCTAAATACCGTAACGCAATTTTCATTGCTGAGCACGGCTCGTGGAACCGCAGCAAAAAATCAGGATATCGCGTGATGCTGGTCACGCTAAAGAACAACAAACCCGACAGCTACGAAGTATTCGCACAAGGCTGGCTGCAGGGAGAAAAAAACTGGGGCCGGCCGGTCGACGTGTTGAACATGCCCGACGGATCGCTGCTGGTTTCCGACGATCAGGCCGGCGTGATTTACCGTATCGGGTATCAGGTGCAATAACCTACTGTTACGCCCCCGGCGCGCGGTACGCTACCGATTTCTTGCATGCCGCATCTATTTCTTCCGGTGTAATCAGAGGGGTGATGGAAACCTGGGCGCCGCCCTTAGAGTTAATGACAAGACTCACCGCTGCGGCCGCAACTGCATCTGGCACGTCTATAATCGTAAACACGTCGGTCTCGCCAAAAGCGTAATAAAACGCTTCCAGTTTCCCGCCCATCCCCTGGATCGTTTGCGCCACCGCCGATCTCCTGCCGGAACCGCCTTCCTTGAGCAGCCCTTTTGTTCCTTCCAGCGTGTATGACGCTTTTATCAGATACTTTGCCATAGCGTACCTCCTGAAGAAAACGATTAAATATTACGGCCTGGCCTCCGGCCGCAAATTAAGAATTTTTTCGGCCCAGAACAAGCCGTTGATGGTTTTGCCGTCCGTTATTTTGCCGGCTTGTACCCATTCCAAAGCAGTGTCCAGTCCCACCTCGAGCACCTCAAGGAACTCTTCATCATCCGGCTGGCTTCCGCGGTGTGTCAAACCTTGAGCCAGATAAAACAACTGCCGCTCGGTCGAATAGCCGACGCAGGGATACGCAGAGGCGAGATAGCGCCAGGTCCGCGCAACAAAGCCGGTCTCTTCCAGCAGCTCGCGCTGCGCGCAAAGCAACGGATCTTCTCCGGGTTCTATCTTACCTGCGGGCAATTCATAGAAATGGCCGTGCAAGGGGTAGCGGTATTGACGCTCCAGCACCAGAGCGCCGTTATCGAGCACCGCGATGATCACGACCGCGCCCGGATGTATAAGATATTCACGGATGGTCGTTTTGCCATCGGGTAATTTTACCCGGTCTTCTTTCAATTCCAGAAATCCGCCGCGGTAAATCGTCTTCGAGGAAAGCTCCGTCTCGGTAAAATCGCTGTCGTTTTTTGGGGTTTTCATGGCATCAGAATTTTCTCCGGAGGTAATGATATTCAAATAAAGCATAAGCGAACGCCAGGAACCGGCACAAAGCCACAGTATAGGATCCCACGTCCTGATCATGCACCTTGCTGCGGTTCGTCTCCGGCAGAAAACCGGCGCCGCCGAAATAAAGCAGCAGGGTTTTCACCCGCCGCCAGAGCTTGCACTCACAACGAGTGGGCGATTGAATTCACACACAATGCCAAAAGCGGGTAAGGCAGGATGCCCAACAACAGCACGGCGAGCCCGTTGGCGCTCATCATGACACGCGCATCCGGCTGCGGCAGGATCGGCGCGCGGTCTTCCGGCTCGTCAAAATACATGAGTTTGACGATACGCAAGTAATAAAATGCACCGATGAGAGAAAATATCACCGCGGCAACGACCAGCCACACGTAGCCCGCCTCCAACACCGCCTGGAACACCGAAAGTTTGGCAATGAAGCCCGCCGTGGGCGGTATGCCCGCCATGGAAAACATGAGCAGCAACATCATAAATGCATACCACGGGTTGCGCTGATTCAGGCCCTTGAAATCATCCAGGTTCTCAGCCTCAAAGCCTTCGCGCGAGAGCAGCAGAATCATGCCGAAACTGCCGAGGCTCATCAGCACATAAATCAGCATGTAAAACATAGAGGAGCTGTAACCGTTCACGCTGCCGCTCAATATCCCTAACAGCATGAAACCCATATGTGAAATGCTCGAATACGCCAGCATTCTTTTGAGATTGCTTTGCGCGATGGCCGTGATGTTGCCGATCGCCATGGACAGCACCGCGAGTATAATCAACATCCCCTGCCAGTCAACAACCAAATCATGCAAACTGAAAACCAGTAGGCGCATTGCAAAAGCAAATGTTGCGAGCTCGGGTGCAGAGCCGATGAACAGGGTAATCGCGGTCGGCGCACCTTGGTAGACATCCGGTACCCACATGTGGAAAGGAACGGCGCCCAGTTTGAAAGCCACGCCGGCAACGATAAACACCAGCCCGAATACCAGCACCGTTTGGTGCCCGACCCCGTTGTGAATTGCCTGCGCCACTTTGGGAATGTCCAGCGAGCCCGTTGCGCCATATATCATTGACATCCCGTAGAGCAGCATGCCCGAAGCAAGCGCGCCGAGCACGAAGTACTTCATCGCTGCCTCGGTCGCGATAGCCGAGTCGCGCTGCAACGCCACCATCGCGTACAGGCTCAAGGACAGCAATTCCAGGCCCAGGTACAAGGGCAGAAAATGATTCGCAGAAATCATGACCATCATGCCCAGCGCGGCAAACAACGTAAGTGCGAAAAATTCGCCCCGAAATATTCCGCGCAACATTAGATAGGTGCGCGAATACACGAGCACAATCGCTACCGAAAGATACACCATCACCTTCAGTACGTCGGCCATCAGGTCGCCGACAAACATGTCATTGAAGCTGTATCGCACTTCGTAACTGCTTCCTGAAACGGTAATAATCGCGCAGCCAAGCAGAGTAAGCTGCGTGAGCGAATAGGTCAGGTAGCGCTTTTCATCGCTCACAAAAAGATCAAACACCAGAATGACCGAAACCATCACCAGGAGAAATATCTCCGGGTAGGCCGGCGCCAAATCGGGAAACGAAAACGTCATTTCACTTTACCCCTCGCACCTTACGTCTCATTTTTTCACAGCTTGCTTTGCGCCACATGGATGAGCAAATTGTTCACCGAGGCGTGCATGACCTCGGAAAGCGGTTTCGGATAAACGCCCATTGCCAGGACCGCAAAAGCAAGCAAACCCAGCACCAATGCTTCGCGCAGCGAGATGTCACGTAAGGCTTCGACATGGCTGTTTGCTACCGCGCCGAAAATGACGCGCTTGTACATCCACAGGGTGTAGGCAGCTCCGAAAACCATCGTTGTCGCGGCCAACGCCGCGTACCAAAAATTAGCCCTGAGCGAACCGAGGATGACCGTAAACTCACCGACAAAGCCGCTGGTCCCCGGCAGCCCGGAGTTGGCCATGGCAAACAGCATGAACAATGCGGCGAACGCCGGCATCTTGTTTACCACTCCTCCGTAATCTGCAATGTTGCGCGTGTGCATGCGGTCATAGAGCACGCCGACGCACAAAAACAGCGCGCCTGAAACAAAACCGTGCGAGACCATTTGCAGCAGTGCGCCTTCTATGCCGTAAGAATTGAAAATAAAGATGCCCAGCGTCGCAAACCCCATGTGCGAGATCGAAGAATATGCGATAAGCTTCTTCATATCCGTCTGCACCAGCGCTACCAGGCCGATGTAAACCACCGCAATCAGCGACAGCGCAATCATAAAACCGGCGAGGTAGTGACTTGCGTCGGGCGTAATCGGCAGAGAAAACCGCAGAAAACCGTATCCGCCGACTTTAAGAAGAATGGCGGCGAGAATAACGGAACCGCCGGTCGGTGCCTCAACATGCGCATCCGGCAGCCAGGTGTGCACCGGCCACATCGGCACTTTCACCGCGAAGGAAAGGAAAAAGGCAATGAAAATCAGAATCTGCTCAGTAAACGACAACGGCAAGTTATAGTAACCGAGAATTTCAAAGCTGCCGCCGGAGGCATTGTATAAATAAATAAATGCCACCAGCATCAAGAGCGAGCCCAGCAGCGTGTACAGGAAAAACTTGACCGCTGCGTACACGCGGTCCGGGCCGCCCCATACGCCGATGATCAGGAACATGGGGATCAGCATGCCTTCGAAGAATACATAGAACAGTAACGCATCTAGGGCGGAAAACATGCCGTTTAGCAGGCCAGCCATGATGAGGAATGCAGCCATGTACTGCGCGACTCGGGTTTGAATGACGCGCCAGCCGGCGATCACCACCAGCAAGGTCATGAAGCTGTTGAGAAGGATAAATAAAAGCGAAATACCGTCTATGCCCAGGTGATAGTGCGCGTTGAAGCGCTCGATCCACGGCCGCATTTCCACAAACTGCATTCCGGCCGTGGAGGTATCAAATTTGGCATAAAGCGGCAGCGTAACGAGGAAACCCAGCAGTGCCCCAGCCAAGGCCAGCCAGCGCGCGAGTGGTGCGTTGCGATCGCCTCCGGTTGCCAGCACGATAAGCCCAAACAGGATGGGCACCCAAATCGCCAGACTCAGTACGGGAAAACCTAGCAGCATGTTTGATCCATTTTGTTATTCTGCGATCGGCGCCGATTTCAGGGCGCGGAAAACCATAACGTCAGCAGCACGAAGACGCCGATTATCATGCCGAAGGCGTAGTGGTAGATATAGCCGGACTGAAGATGACGGATTACGGCCGACGCCCAGCGCACGACGCGCGCAGATCCGTTGACGAAAAAACCGTCGATCACGGTCACATCGCCCACTTGCCACAAGCGCCCTCCCACGAGGCGCGCGCCCCCCGCGAACAGCCATTGATAGAATTCATCGAAACCGTATTTGCGCTCGAGGATGCGATAAACCAGGTTGAAGCGTTCGCTTATTTTCTGTGGCAAATCAGTGCGTACCCTGTACAGGTAAAAAGCCGTGCCGATTCCTGTGAGCGCCAGCCAAAATGGCAAAGCGGCGATGCCGTGCAAGACAAAAGCGAACGCTCCGTGAAAATCTTCCTGCAGGCGGGCCAATACGTCATATTGGGGAAGCACCACGATGGACTGACCAAAATATCCGCCAAAAAGCATCGGTTCGATGTACTCCCATCCGGTGTAAACCGAGGGAATGGCAAGCATGATTAGCGGTATGGTCACCACCAGCGGCGATTCATGCAGATTCTGGCGCGCGTGCTCGTCCATGCGCGGCTCTCCGTGGAAAGTCAGAAACAGCAGGCGGAAGGTATAGAGTGCAGTCACGAAAACGCAGCTCAGAACACAGAAATAGGCGAAGCCCGCGCCCGGCACGCGCGACAGATGCACCGCTTCGATCAGCGAGTCCTTGGAGAAAAAACCGGCAAACGGCGGAATGCCGCACAGTGCCAGTGCGCCCACCACTGCAGTCCAATAGGTAACCGGCATGTATTTCTTCAGCCCTCCCATCTTGCGCATATCCTGCTCGTGATGCAGCGCAATGATGACCGAGCCCGCGCACAGGAACAGGAGCGCTTTGAAGAAAGCGTGCGTCATTAAATGGAAAATGCTCGCGGCGTAAGCCGAAGCGCCCAGTCCCACGGCCATATAGCCCAGTTGCGAAAGCGTGGAATACGCCACCACGCGCTTGATGTCATTTTGCACGATGGCGATGAACGCCATAAACAACGTTGTAATTCCACCGATCACCAGCACCACCGATTGCGCGGTTTCAGACAGCTCGAATAACGGCGACATGCGCGCCACCATGAAAATGCCGGCGGTGACCATGGTAGCAGCGTGGATCAACGCCGAAATCGGCGTCGGGCCTTCCATCGAATCCGGCAGCCAGACATGCAACGGGAATTGCGCGGACTTCCCCATTGCGCCGGTAAACAGTAGGATGCAAATCAGCGTCATCAAGGCCCACGGTTCGTCCGGCACGATTTCAATGGTCTGGTCCACGAGTTGAGGCGCATGCTGGAACACCGCGGCATAATCAAGCGTGCCGAAATGGGCCAGTATTAACGCAATGCCGAGCAAAAACCCGAAATCCCCGACGCGATTCACCAAAAACGCTTTTAAACCGGCGAAAATCGCGCTTTCCCGGGTGTACCAGAAGCCGATGAGGAGATAGGAAACCAGCCCCACCGCCTCCCAGCCGAAAAACAGCTGCAGGAAATTATTCGCCATCACCAGCATTAGCATGGAAAACGTAAACAGCGCGGTGTAGCTGAAAAAACGCTGGTAGCCGGGATCATCCTGCATGTAGCCGATGGTGTAGATGTGCACCATGAGCGATACAAAGCTCACCACCACCATCATCGTCGCGCTGAGCTTGTCGATCAGGAAACCGATTTCAAAGCGCGTGGCTCCCGAGGTAAGCCAGGTATAAACACTGCCGTTGAAAATGTGTCCGCGGTCCACATCCTGGTAGATTATCAGCGATGCAAAAAAAGAAATGGCGACGCCAAGGATCGCCGCCGAGTGGCTCGCTGCGCGACCTATCTTGTGCCCGAACAGCCCGGCGATGATCGACCCTGCCAGAGGCGCCAGTGGTACCAGCAGGTAAAGCGCTTGCATATGCGTCATCATTAGCCCTTCAGGCTGTCCAGATCATCAACATTAATCGTTTTCAGATTGCGGAACAGGACAACCAAAATCGCCAGCCCGATCGCTGATTCCGCCGCTGCCACAGTGAGGATGAAGAACACAAAAATTTGCCCTGCGGTGTCGTTGAGGTAATGCGAAAAAGCGATGAAATTCATATTCACCGCCAGCAGCATGAGTTCGATAGCCATCAGCAAAATGATCACGTTCTTGCGGTTGAGAAAGATCCCGACCACGCTGATGGAAAAGAGAATTGCGCCGAGTATCAGGTAATGCGAAAGCGAAACCAAGTATTTCTCCCTAAATTTCGTGAAGCGCGAGGCGTGAGAAGTAAGGAGTAAAACCTCATGACGATCTTGCCCTTTACTCCTTACTCCTAACCCATTACTCGTTACGCTTCTCGACAGGCATTGAAACCAGGCGTAACCGGTCCTGGCGCCGCACCGTTACTTGCTTTCCCGGGTTTTGATACCTTGTATCCTTGCGCCGGCGCAAAGTAAGCGCTATAGCGGCTACGATCGCCACCAATAGAATGACGCCTGCGACTTCGAACGGATAGACATATTGGGTGTAAATCAGGCGTCCGAGTTCTCGGGTGTTGCTATAACCCAAGGCATGCGCCTGCGGGGAAGGCATCTCGCCGAGGCCGAAATATTTCCCCCCGAGCACCAGGCCCATTTCAACCAAGAGTAAAAATGCCAGTGGCAGGCCGATGTACAATCCCTTCCAGAAGCCTTCGCGCAGCCGGTCGAGATTGATGTCCAACATCATCACGACGAACAGGAACAACACCGTCACTGCACCGACATAGACCAGCACCAGGGTGATGGCCAGAAATTCGGCTTCGAGCAGCAGCCATAATCCGGCCGAAGTAAAAAACGCCAGTACCAAAAACAGCGCCGAATGCACCGGGTTGCGCACGGTAACAACACACAAGGCGGCAAGCAAAAGGATCGCCGACAAAAAATAGAACATGAATGTTTGAAATTGCATGTTTAAATTTTTTACTGCAGAGACACAGAGGCACGGAAAATGTAATTCATCTGCTTTTTTCCTTTGTCATATATCGTTTTTGTTTTTCTCAGCGTTTGCGCGGTAGACTGCCCTTATCTATATGCCGCGTCTGCAGCGCGGTCTTTTGCAATTTGGTCTTCATACTTGTCGCCCACCGCCAGCAGCATTTGTTTCGTGTAAAGCAAATCGCCGCGTTTTTCGCCGTGATATTCGAGAATCCGTGTCTCTACGATCGAATCCACCGGGCAGGACTCCTCGCATAGGCCGCAGAAAATGCATTTGGTCAAATCAATTTCGTAGCGCGTGGTGCGGCGCGTGCCGTCCGCCCGCTGCTCCGATTCGATGGTGATCGCCAGCGCAGGGCACACGGCCTCGCATAGTTTGCACGCAATGCAGCGCTCCTCACCGTTGGGATAACGGCGCAGCGCATGTAGACCTCTGAAGCGCGGACTCTGCGGCGTTTTCTCCTCGGGAAACTGCACCGTGATCTTGCGGGCGAACAGGTGCCGGCCGGTGAGCCACATGCCTTTCGCCAGCTCCACCAGCAGAAATGTCCGGAAGAATTCGGCGATGCGTTTCATATCTTCATCCCCATATCCAGAAACGTGTCTGCTGCAGGCTGCCTATCACGAAAATCCACACCAGAGTAACCGGGATAAACACCTTCCAGCCCAAGCGCATGATCTGGTCGAAGCGGTAGCGGGGAAACGTGGCGCGGAACCAAAGAAAGCAAAACAGGACGAAAGCCGCTTTGAACACCAGCCAGAATATTCCCGGCAGCCAGGTAAATGGCGCAAAACTAAATGGCGGTAGCCAGCCGCCGAGGAACATGGTGGCACACATGGTGGAGACCAGAATCATGTTGGCGTATTCAGCGAGAAAGAATACCGCGAACGCCATGCCTGAGTACTCGACATGGAATCCGGCGACAATTTCAGACTCGCCTTCCACCACGTCAAACGGTGCACGGTTGGTTTCAGCCACACCTGAAATCAGATACACAAGGAACAGCGGAAATAATGGGATGAAAAACCAGTTTAGAAAACCCCCAGCCCCCTGCTGGGCCTTCACGATTTCGACCAAGTTGAGGCTGTGCGAAGCCATCAGCACACCCACCAGTGCAAATCCCATAGCGATTTCGTATGAGACGATTTGCGCCGCAGAGCGCATCGCGCCAATGAAAGCATATTTGGAATTGGATGCCCAGCCGGCAATGATCACACCGTACACGCCCATGGACGTTATAGCCATGATGTAGAGTAGCCCTGCATCCACATTGGCGAGCACGAGCTGGGGCTGAAACGGCACCACGGCCCACGCCGCCATTGCCGGCATGATGGACATCACCGGTGCCAATACGAACAGAAAGCGGTTGGCGCCGCTGGGTATGATTATTTCCTTGACCAGAAGCTTGAGCGCATCGGCAATCGGTTGCAACCAGCCCTTGGGTCCGACGCGGTTGGGACCGATGCGCACCTGCATATAGCCGATCACCTTGCGCTCGGCGAACGTAAGGTAGGCGACCGACAACAGAAGCGGCACGACGATCGCGACGATAAGTCCCAATGTCTTGGAGAAAGTGATGACATACGGCCACCACACCGGCCCGAATAGTTCTTGCAGCGAGTTCATGCTGCACGCTCCACGGTGATTGCGCCGAACATGGCGCCCAGATTCGCGGTCAGCGGATGCCCGCTGGCTACTCGCACGCAGTCGTTTGGCAGCGAGTCATCGCGGTGCGCTACAAGTATTGTCGAGCCCAGTCCCTGGGCCAATTTTACTTTGTCGCCCTCGCGCAGCTTGAGGCGCTCGAACAGCGCCCCGGGCAGGACTGCTACTGGCGTCCTGCCATCACTGGTCTTCTGCAATGACGCGGCGCGGCGCACAATGGCGTCAGACGAGTAGATCGGCACATCTCCAATGCGCTGCAAACCGTTCATGGTGGGTGTTTCGAAGCCGGCGACATTTGGCTTGCGCAAGTTATTGTCAAGCCTGTTGGACAAATCCGCATCCACATTGCCAAGGACTTCCTGGCGCACCTGTTCTATGTTTTCCTGCTCGAATCCATCCAACGCCAGCAGGTTGCCGAGCACGCGCAATACTTTCCACGCGGGCCGGGTCTCGGCAAGCGGCTTCACCGTGCCGTTGAAGCTTTGCACCCTGCCCTCGGTACTGATAAAAGTGCCCGCAGTTTCGGTAAACGGCGCGATCGGCAACAGCACGTGCGCATATTCCGTGGCTTTGTGGCGGTAAGCGCTCATGGCGACCACCAGTTCCGCCTCGTGCATCGCCGCAACCGCTTCACTCGGATCGTGGCAATCAAGCTCAACCTCCGTATTGAGGAGCAAATAGGCCTTAAGCGGGCTTTCCAGCATCGCCTTGGCATGCTTGCCCGCGGGCGTGCCGAACGGAACGGCGGCGGCGATATAACCGCCGACGCTATTTGCCGCTTCGACTAGGAAGCCGAAGCGCCCGCCGACAACAGAAGCAAGCTCCTGCGCCAGCCCGTGCAGGGTGGCTGCCTGTGGGTGATTTTGAGCAAGGTTGCCGAGCAAAACCGCAATATTTTTCCCCGAGACCAGGCTGTCCGCGATCTGCAGCGCTCGTTGCGATGGGTTGAGTGCCGCGAGCTGATCACTGAATCCACTAGCCCGCTTCTTGTTTTCCGTCGCTGCTCTTAGAACTTCCGCGAGTGTCTTGGTAAATTCCCTTGGCGCAACGATCGCCTTGTTCTGAATCTTAATAAACAGGTTATCGTCCGCAGCATTGATAAGATTGACCTGCGTGCCGCGCTTCGCAGCCTGGCGCAATCGGTGCGCAAGCAACGGATGATCCTTGCGCAGCGTGCTGCCTACGACAAGAACGCGGTCAAGCTGGCCGATTTCCGCAATCTTCATTCCCAGCCACGGCGCTCCCTGCAGCATCGCATCTGCGCTGAAATCGCATTGGCGCAACCTGAAATCGACGTTGCCGCTTCCCATCCCGCGCATGAGTTTCTGCAGCAGATACAATTCTTCTACCGTACTGTGCGGTGTAGCGAGCGCACCAATCGCTTGCGCGCCATGTGAATTTTTTATTTGTTTTATCTTATTCGCGATATATTCCAGAGCAGTTTGCCATTCCACTTCCTGCCACTGGCCGTTTAGCTTGAGCATGGGCCGCGGCAGACGCTGATCGGAATTCAGTCCCTCATAGGAGAAACGATCTTTGTCCGAAAGCCAGCATTCGTTAATCTCCTCGTTTTCATATGGCAGCACGCGCATCACCCGGTCGTTCTTGACGTGCACGATCAGGTTGGAGCCCGTGCTGTCATGTGGGCTGATCGATTTCCGTCGGGACAGTTCCCAGGTGCGGGCAGAGTAACGGAAAGGCTTGGAGGTCAGCGCGCCGACAGGACAAATGTCTATCATGTTGCCTGAGAGCTCGGAGTCAACCGTTCTTTCGACAAACGGCATGATTTCCGCGTGCTCGCCACGGCCCGCCATTCCGAGCTCCATGATTCCCGCAATTTCCTGCCCAAAGCGCACGCAGCGCGTACAGTAGATACAGCGCGTCATGTCGGTCGCGATCAGCGGTCCGAGATTCTTGTCGGGTACCACGCGTTTTTCTTCCTCGTAGCGCGAGGCACTGCCGCCGTAGCCCACGGCGAGGTCCTGCAAGGGGCATTCGCCTCCCTGATCGCAAATCGGGCAGTCGAGCGGGTGATTGATCAACAAGAATTCCATCACGCTCTTCTGCGCCTGTACCGCAAAATCCGAGTGTGTCCACACTTTCATGTCGCGTCCTGCCGGGGTCGCACAGGCCGGCAACGGCTTGGGTGCCTTTTCCACCTGCACCAGACACATGCGGCAGTTGGCGGCAATCGACAACTTCTTGTGGTAACAGAAATGCGGGATGTAAATGCCCAGCTGGTTGGCGGCATCCATGATGGTGCTGCCTTCCTTTACGCCTATATGCTTGCCATCTATCTCTAGCTCTATCATGACCGTGCTATGCGTACGCCGGCACCAGGCATTCTTTGTGTTCGATATGGTATTCGAACTCGTCGCGGAAATGGGTGATGAAGCTTTTCACCGGCAACGCGGCGGCGTCACCCAAAGCGCAAATGGTGCGCCCTCCGATGTTGTCTGCCACGCTCAGCAGCAGATCCAAATCCTCCTGCTTTCCCTGTCCATGCTCGATGCGGTTGAGCACGCGGTATAGCCAGCCGGTGCCTTCGCGGCAGGGCGTGCATTGGCCGCAGGATTCCTCGAAATAAAAATAGGCGAGCCGGAGCAATGCTCTCGCCATGCACACCGTCTCGTCCATGATGATCACCCCGGCTGAACCCAGCATCGAACCGGCTTTGACAAGCGAATCGTAATCCATGTCGGTCTCGAGCATGATGTGCGCCGGCAGGACCGGCATCGAGGCGCCTCCAGGAATACAGGCTTTAAGCTTCCTTCCGCCCCGCATGCCGCCTGCGAGTTCCAGAAGCTTCGCAAACGGGGTGCCCAGCGGCGCTTCGTAGTTGCCAGGCTGGTTGACGTGCCCGCACATGGAGAAAATTTTCGTGCCGCCGTTGTTTGGCCTGCCGAGGCTTAGGTACTTGTCTCCCCCATTGAGTATGATCCAAGGAACACAGGCCAGTGTTTCGGTGTTGTTGACCGTGGTCGGCCTCCCGTATAGACCGTAGCTAGCTGGGAACGGCGGTTTGAAGCGGGGCATGGCCTTCTTGCCTTCCAGCGAATCGAGAAGCCCGGTTTCTTCTCCGGCGATATAGGCCCCGTAGCCGTGATGGTTGAATAGATGGAAGCTGAACTCCGAGCCGAGGATATTGCCGCCGATGAAACCTGCGGAGCGCGCCTCTTCCAGCGCTTCCTCCATGCGCTCATAGCAATCCCAGACTTCGCCGTGCACATAGTTATAGCCGGTCTTTGCTCCCATGGCGTACCCCGCGATTGCCATTCCCTCGATCAAAATATGCGGGTTGTAGCGCATGATGTCTCGGTCCTTGAAGGTGCCGGGCTCGCCCTCGTCGGAATTGCACACTAGATACTTTTCGCCGCTGAAGCTTTTCGGCATGAAGCTCCATTTCAAGCCTGTTGGAAACCCTGCGCCGCCACGGCCGCGCAGCGCCGATTTTTTTACTTCGTTGATGATCTGTTCGGGGGCGATATTCTCGGCCAGCACTTTTTTGAGCGCAGCGTAGCCACCGCGCCGCAGGTAATCTCCGATGCGCCAGTTGTTGCCGTCCAGGCCAGCAAGAAGAATCGGGTTGATATGGCGATTATGCAGACAGGTCATGATGGATTGGCCAAGCGAATAAAATCGGATTGCGTTATCGCCGCGCCCTTGTGTGAAAGCGCCGAACGGCGGCTGGCGGCTCCTCGCGCTGCATCCCAAATCGCCACGAGCGCGAATCGCGCTGTCATTTGCTTATTCATCCCTTAATTCCGCCAGCAGTTGATCGAGCTTCTCTTGCGTCATGAAGCTGCACATGCGCTTGTTATTGACCAGCAACACCGGGGCATCACCGCAAGCGCCAAAGCACTCACCTTGTTTCAACGTAAACTGCCCGTCGCCCGTGGTTTCATTGAACCCGATGGCGAGCTTTTTCTTCAGATAATCCGCCGCGCCATCAGCACCGGACAGCGCACACGGCAGATTGGTGCAAAGCGAAATCTTGTACTTGCCCACCGGCTGCACGTCATACATGGTATAAAACGTCGCTACTTCGTACACTGCAATTGGCGGTATGCCAAGGTATTGCGCGACGAAATCCATGGTCTCAGTGGAGAGCCAGCCTTTTTCATCCTGGGCAACCGTCAGCGCCGCCATCACCGCCGATCGCTTCTGTTCGGGCGGATATTTGGTGATGGCCTTGTCTATTTTCGCCAGCGCCTCGGGCGACAGAATCATCGGAGCATTCACGACCGCGCTCCGCAGGACATCCAAAGTGCAGCGCGAATGCGACGCGAGCGGGCGAGAACAGCGCAGTTTGCAAAGTGGCAAATGAGCATATTTAAGACCGCGAGCAACAAAGTCATTTCAAGCAACAAGCCTTTCACCGATCGATTTCCCCGAACACGATATCCTGTGTGCCAATTATCGCTACCACATCGGCAATCATGTGACCGCGCGACATTTCGTCCATCGCAGCGAGATGCGGAAAGCTCGGCGCGCGGAGTTTCAGCCGGTATGGCTTGTTGGCGCCGTCGGAAACAA
>Ga0335077_10004559_pt1 | contig 16905 bp, 16 predicted proteins | sample Lox_Sample_31_FD_207151 | JGI IMG/M metagenome (GOLD analysis project Ga0335077, IMG submission 207151) | Soil microbial communities from Loxahatchee National Wildlife Refuge, Florida, United States - Lox_Sample_3.1 | ecosystem: Environmental > Terrestrial > Soil > Wetlands | place: USA...
GTCCGCAGCAGGAAGCGACCCTGGCCGCGGAGGTGCATCAGGTTCAGGTCGCGGGAGTGCTTGGAGGGCACTCGGCCGTTCTCGAACACCACCGTCTCCTCGAGCGCGAAGACGGCCTCCTCCCGGAAGTAGCCGGCCTCTCCGGCCAGGTCCACTGCGGTGAACACCGCACCCCGGGTGCGGAAGAGGAGCGCCCCCTCGCCGACGGCCCGGTGCACCCGCCCGCCGCCCTCCCCGAACGGACGGTCGGTAGGCTTTCCGCGAAAGCGTTTCATCTCCGGCTTGAGCGCGAGCGTTCCGCGCACGGCGAAGAGGCCGTCGAGACGCGCCAGCATCTCGCCCTTCACCGCCACGGAGAGGACGCGCCCCTCCACCGCGAAGCAGTCGCCGGGGATGCGCACGGTCCTCTTGGCGGCGAAGGCACCGAGCCCGTTCGCCTCCGCCTCGCTCGCCGGCGTCACCGAGGGGATGGGCTCCGGGTCCGGCGCCGGGACGTCGTCTACGGAAGGCGTCGCCGCGGGCGGGGTGGCCCCGCTGGCGCTCGCCGCCAGGACCTCGTCGCAGCGGGCGACCATCATCAGGCTGCCGGCGCGCTCGAACGAGTCGCGGGCGCTCTTGATCTCCCCTGATTCGAAGTGCGCGAGGCCCAGGTACCCCATGGCCTTCTTGTGGTCTGGGTTCAGGTCGAGAGCGATCGAGAACTGCTTGATGGCGTCGGCGAAGCGGCGCGCCTTCAGGTTCGCGAGCCCCAGGTTCACCCGCGCTCCCACCTCGGTGGGATTGTCGTCGACCAGTCGGCCGTAGGCCTCGGCGGCTGCGTCGAAGCGGCCCATGCGGTAGCACGCCTGCCCAAGCAGCCCGAGCACCTTGCCGTCCTTGGGCCGTAGCTGCGCGGCGCGCTGCAGGGACTGGCGCGCCTCCTCGGCGTCGCCGCGGGCGAGGAGGTCCGAGCCCCGGGACAGGTGGTAGAGAAACTCCTCGTCGAGCCCCTCTACCTCCTCGTCGAAGCCCGCACCGCGCGCCAATCGCTACCCCTTCCCGTTCTTGAACTTGAAGCGCTCGTAGAGCGCCATCACCTTGCGCACGTACTCGCGCGTCTCGGGGATATCGGGGATCTTGTCGCCCGCCTTCCGCACCGCCTCCGGGCCGGCGTTGTAGGCGGCGAGCATCTTCGCCATGTCACCCTGGTACTGGTTGGCGAGCACGCGGAGATAGCGGGCTCCTCCGTAGATGTTCTGCTCCACGCTCCAGACGTCGGACACGTACATCTCGAGCGCCGTCCCGGGCATGAGCTGCATGAGCCCGGCCGCGCCCTTCTGCGAGACCGCGAGCGGATTGTAGTTGCTCTCCACCGCCATCACGGCCTGGAGGAGCTCCTCGGGGAGGTTGTAGAGGGCCGCGGCCTGGTGGATGTGGGCGAGGTACGAGCCGTCGGCCTCGCCGAAGACGAGGCGCTTCTCGGGGAGTCCGTGACTGGCCCCGCGGCCGGGCTCCCCTGACCTGGCGGGGCGGGAGGCGCCAGGGTTGGCGCGGTAGACCCCGGCCTCCTTCTGCAGCTTCACTCGCTTCTTGCAATGAGGCCCGCCTCCCAGGTTGGTGAACGTCCAGACCTCGCCGTCCTCGGCGGTGACGCGCTTGTAGGCGCAGAGGTCGTCCGTCGCGGCCTGGGGGCTAGAAGGCGCGACAAGGCCCAGCAGGGAGAGACAAATCAACGCACGAGACATCGAGGATCGACAGGTTAGCAACCGTTCGGGCGTGAACACAACTTCCCTTGAGAATTCCTACCGGGCTCTGTGCTAGGGAAGTGGGATGCCAGCTCCCTCCAGCGAGCGCGTCGACTTTCTCGTCATCGGCGGCGGCGTCGCCGGGCTCTCCTTCGCCCTGCAGGCGGCCGGGAACGGGCAGGTGCTCGTCCTCGCGAAGCGTGCCCGACAGGAGGGGAACACGCAGTACGCCCAGGGCGGCATCGCCTCCGTCCTGGGCGCGGACGACAGCGTCGAGCGCCACATCGAGGACACGCTGGTGGCCGGGGCCGGCCTCTGCCACCGCGACGCGGTGGAGGTCTCCGCCCGGGAAGGCCCGGATCGGATCCGCTGGCTCCTCTCCCTGGGGGTGGAGTTCGACCGAGAGGGGCCCGACCGGCTGCACCTCACCCGCGAGGGCGGCCACTCGCGCCGGCGAGTGGCGCACGCCAAGGACACCACGGGCATGGAGGTGGAGAGGAAGCTGCTCGCCGCCTGTGACGCGGCCGGCGTCCGCATCGAGCCAGACGAGGTGGCGATCGATCTCATCACCGCCGAGAAGGCCGGCGTGCCCGGCCCGAACCGGGCGCTCGGCGCCTACGTCCTGCGCCGCGCCTCGGGAGAGATACGGACCGTCTCGGCGGCGGTGACGGTGCTCGCCACCGGCGGGGCGGGGAAGGCGTACCTCTACACCACCAACCCGGACGTGGCCACCGGGGACGGGGTCGCCATGGCCTACCGGGCCGGCGCCGCCGTCGCCAACATGGAGTTCTTCCAGTTCCACCCCACCTGCCTCTACCACCCGCAGGCGAAGAGCTTCCTCATCTCCGAGGCGCTGCGGGGCGAGGGCGGAATCCTGCGCAACCGGGCCGGGGAGGCCTTCATGGCCCGCTACGACCCGCGCCTGGAGCTCGCGCCGCGCGACATCGTGGCGAGGTCCATCGACGCCGAGGTGAAGAGGCGCGGCGACGACTGCGCCTTCCTCGACATGACCCACCTCGCGAAGGGCTTCCTGCTCGACCACTTCCCGCACATCTACCAGACGTGCAAGGAGTTCGGCATCGACATGGCGGTACAGCCCATCCCCGTCGTCCCCGCCGCGCACTACCAGTGCGGTGGGGTCGTCACCGACCTCGACGGGCTCACCGGCGTGCCGCAGCTGCTGGCGGTCGGGGAGGTGGCCTGCACCGGCCTGCACGGCGCCAACCGGCTCGCCTCCAACTCGCTCCTGGAGGGTCTGGTGTTCGGCCGCCGGGCGGCGGTGGCGGCAGCGCGGCTCCTCGGCGCCGGCCAGAGCGCTCCTCCGCTCCCGGACTGGAACGCCGGGGACGCCCTCGACCCGGACGAGGGGGTGGTCGTCACCCACAACTGGGACGAAGTGCGCCGGCTGATGTGGAACTACGTCGGCATCGTCCGGAGCGCAAAGCGGCTGGAGAGGGCGCGCACGCGCCTGCAGATGCTGCGGACCGAGATCCGCGAGTACTACTGGCGCTACAAGGTGACGCCGGACCTCGTCGAGCTGCGCAACCTGGCCGACGTGGCACTCCTCATCGTGGAGTCGGCGCGGCGCCGCAAGGAGTCGCGCGGCCTGCACTACCTCATCGACCACCCGAAGCCGGACGACCGGTACCTCCGCGATACCGTGCTCCACCGCGGCGAGCTCGACGAGCCGTCGCGCGGCGATTGACTCCTCAGGGCGAGCCCGGCTTCCACTCCATCTCCACCCTCGCCGGGGCTCCGGCGATGAGGAGCGTGAAGGGGAGCTCCGCGAGCGGCCGGTCGCCGGGGAAGTGCGGGAAGCGGATCCGGTACAGGCGGTAGAAGTCGCTCACGTACGGGTAGAGGACCTGCGTGGTGGGGTCGGCGCGTACCAGGTCGATCTTGACCGGCGGGGCCTGCTCCTTCGAGTCCACCACCAGGGCCACCCGCCAGGTGCCGTGGTCGGTGGCGAGGTCGTTGGCGCCCCGGTTGTCGGTGTAGAAGGACAGGAGGAACTCCTCGAACTCGAGCCCTTCGGCGTGCTCCTTGGAGAGGAGCACCTCGCGTTCCGAGGGGAGCATCCCCTTCCACTCCGCGAGCCGGTTCACCCGGGCGATCCTCACCGACGGCGCCTGGTAGGTGGCGGTGGCGAAGACGACGTCGGAGAGCACGTTGTAGACCTTGCACTCCCGGGTGTAGCGGTCCCGTTGCTCCGCCCACGCGCCCTCGGTGGTGGACGGCTGCGGGGATCGCGCGAACCAGGTGCACCCGCCGACGAGGGCGAGGAGGAGGCAGGAAGTCCTCTTCATGGGTCGCTCGATCCGAGGAAGTCCCTGCGGTCGAAGAGCGCGTCTACCGGTACGCCCTGTGACTCGATGGCCTCGCGCCCCCCCTCCATCCGGTCCACCAGGGCGAAGCAGCCGACGGGAACCAGGCTCTCGGCGCGGCAGCGCTCGATGGCCTTCACCGCGCTGCCGCCGGTGGTGATGACGTCCTCGAGGACCGCCACCCGGCTGCCGTCGGGAAGGGTGCGCCGCCCCTCGATCCACTGACCGGTCCCGTGCCCCTTCGGCTCCTTGCGCACGATGAAGGCGTCGACCGGCTCGCCCTCGAGGAAGCTCGTGAGCGCCGTGGCGCAGGCGAGCGGATCGGCCCCCAGGGTGAGCCCGCCCACGCCTTGCACCAGGGGTCGCACGCGACGGATGCGATCGAAGAGCAGACGGCCCACGAGGGCGAGCCCCTCGGCGGTGAGCGCCGTGCGCTTGCAGTCGATGTAGAAGTCGCTCTCCTTGCCGGAGGCGAGGATCACCTTGCGCCGCTCGAAGGAGAGCGCCCGCAGGAGCGAGAGCAGGCGCGCGCGGTCGGCTTCCAGGCTCATCCGTCCTCCCGGTCCATGAGGGGGAAGAGCTCGGCGAGGTAGCGGGCCTGCTCCACGATCTGGCGCCTCCCCTCGGCGGGGAGTTCGCCCCAGGCCTCCCAGCCGACGGCGAGCTCCTGGTTGAGCTCGAAGATGCGCACCGCGAGATGGAGGGCGAGCTCGTCGGGGGTGAGCTCCACCGTCTGCTCCTCGACCGGCTCGGCGGGCGCGGCCGCCTCCGCGGCGGGCTCGGCGGGGCTCGCCGACAGGAACTCGGCGAAGCGCTCCCGCTGCCCCGGGGCGACGGGCGCCCGCAGCAGGGCCTCGTCCACGAGATCCTCCGCCCAGGGAGCGACCGCGCGGACTCGCTCCCGCAGTGCCTCGAGCTCCGAGGAGAGCCAGGGCTCGGAGAGGAGCCCCTGCGACAGGGCCAGCGCCCAGGCGTCCTCGTCGGAGAGGGCTGCGTGCAGGCGGGCGAGGACCCGCTCCCGGTGCAGCATCCGGATCGCCTCGAGGCGACGGAAGCCCGCGACCACCTGCCAGCGGGGCCCGGCGGCCGGCCCCAGCAGGAACCCGTCCTCGGGATCGGCGCCGACCCGGGAGGCTGCCGGGGGGGCCGCCGGCGGGGTCGGCATCGGTCGGAGCTCCAGGGGCGCGAGCTGGCCGAGGCGACCGATGGAGGCGGCGAGCAGGCTCACGTCCCCCGGGTCGCGCAGCCGGAAGGTGATGTCGTCCGAGATGTCGTCCAAGGAGACGAACTCCACCGCGCCGGTCGCGTGTGCGGGCGCCGTGGCTCGTGGCTCCGGTTCCACGCGGCGCTACTTCCGCTTGACGACGACCTTCCGCTTCAGGGCGCCCATTCCCAAGGACGGCGGGGGAGCCGGGGGGCGGGGCGCGGCGGAGGCATCCGCTGGCGCCTCCTCCTTGGGAGCTGCCGCCCGGGCGGGCCGGGCGGACCCGAGGGCAGGGCGGGCGCTCGGGCGCGGGAGGGTGCGGGCCGCGGGTCGCTCGCCGCGCTCGGCGGCCGACACGTCGACGTCGCCCATGTCCACGCGCCCCTTGAAGCTGGCGCCGTCGACGATGATCACCCGCGGAGCGCCGATGTCTCCCACCATGCGCCCCTCCTTGGTGATCTCGACGCTCTCGGTGGCCGTCACGTTGCCGATCACCACCCCGGCGATGATGCAGTTTTTCACCTGCACCTCCGCCTTCACCACGCCGGTGGGCTCCACCACCAGGGTGCGCGTGAGCGTGACGGTGCCCTCCACCCGCCCGCGGACCGTGAGGTCCTCGTCGCCCTGGAGGTTGCCGTTGATGAGGATGGACTCGCCGATCACGGTGCTGCCGTTCGCCGTCGCCATGACTCACTTCCCCCTGGGGCTCGGGCCGCGCGCGCCCACTTCCATGTCGACGTTGCCCTTGAAGGCCGCCCCGTCGGCGATGAGGATGCGCGGCGCCCGGATGTCGCCCACCACCTTGCAGTCGGCCTTGAGTTCCACCTTGTCGGTGGCTGCGATGTTGCCGGTCACCTGTCCGGAGACCTCCACGTTGGCGGTCTCGATGTCCGCCTCGATGACGCCCGAGCCCTCTACGAAGAGGCTCTGTCGCAGCGCGATCTTTCCTTTCACCGTCCCCTCGATGATGAGGTCCTCGTCACCCGAGATCTCGCCGTCGATGACGATCGAGCTTCCGATGACGGTGTTCGCGCCGCTCCGGGGAGCGGCTGGCTTGTCGAGCGCTGCCATTGGGATCCTCCGTTCTCGCGGAGAATAGAGGCCCGCGCCTTCCGGGGTCAAATCGTTTTCGCACTCCCGGCGGCGCGGTCGGAGACGAAGGCCACGGCATCGCCGATGGGCCCACTGCGCCCCACCTCGTTGAAGAGCTCGTGCCGGAAGCCCTCATACACCTTGAGCGACTTGTCGGTGGAGCGGGCCGCCGCCAGGAACGCCTTCCCCGCCTCGGGATCGGCGATGTGGTCCGCGCTGCCCACCATGACCAACAGGGGGTAGGCAAAATCCCCCATTCGGCCGCGAAGCACCTCCTGCGCCCGACCCGACTCGGTGAACCAGCGGGGCGTGGTCTTGCGCAGGTAGAGCGGGTCCGCCGCCGTCCAGCGCTGCATCTCCGGGTCCGCGGTGAGCTCGGCGAAGTCGAGGGCGGCGTCCACCGGGAGGAAGGGGACGAGCTTCCCCACCGCCAGGGAGGCCCACACCTTCACCTTCGGAGGATCGATCGCCAGGCGGAAGAACGGGGAGGACATAGCGAAGCCCCGAACCCCGAGGCCGGTGCGCAGCCCCCAGTGAGCGGCGATGTGTCCGCCCTGGCTGTGGGCCACGACGAACAGGGGGCGCCCCTCGGCGGCGGCCCGCACACTGGCGGCGAAGGCCTCCAGGTCTGCCAGGTAGTCCTCGAACTGATCGACGTACCAGCGCCGCCCGTCGGACTGCCCGTGCCCCCGGAAGTCGAGGAGCGCCACCTCGTGGCCGGTCCGCACCAGGGCGTCGGTGAGCCCCGGGTAGCGCCCAGAGTGGTCGCCCGCCCCGTGCAACACCATCACCGTGCTCCGGGGCGCCTCGGGAGTGTAGCGCTGCCAGTAGAGGCGCAGGCCGTCAGCGGCGCGGAGGAATCCCTCCTGGCGCCGGGCGGCGTCCGGGCCGGGGAAGCTGGGGAGGCTCATGCCGCCATTATCGCCTGGCGGGGCGCAGGTCCGCGCCCGGAAGTTCGCGCAGCTTCCGCTCGATCCCGGCCCGCTGGTCCGGCACCTCGGGGTCGGCCCCGTCGTCGAAGGCCTTGAGCGCTCGGCGGTAGGTCTTGGCAGCGTCCGCCGGCCGATGGGTCCGCCCGTAGGCGTCGCCCAGGTGCTCGAGGATGGTGGGCTCCGGCGCGGAGAGGGCGTCGGCGTGCTCGAGGAGCCCCACCGCGCGCGCGTAGTCGCCCTTCTGGAACTCGATCCAGCCGAGCGAATCGAGGAAGAAGGCGTTGTCCGGCTTGAGCTCGAGCGCCCGGGAGAGGAGCCGCTCCGCCTCCTCGAGACGCACCCCGCGCTCGGCCCAGCTGTAGCCGACGAAATTCATGGCGTCTGCGTGCAGCGGGTCCATCTCCAGGAGGCCCTGCATGGTGCCGATGGCGGCGTCCCGCTCCCCCGCCTTGTCCTGCGCCACCGCGAGCGCGTAGCGCAGCGCCTCCTCGCCGGGGCGCGCCACCACCGCCGCCTGTAGGACGCGCACCGCCTCCGCCGAGCGTCCGCTCTCCTGCAGGCTCCCGGCGAGTGCCTCGTAGAGGTCGCCCGGGACGCCCCCCGGGTCCCCGGCCCGCTGCCGGACCTCCTCCTCCAGGAAGGCAGCCGCCTCGCCCGCCCGGCCTGAGCGCTCGAGCACGAAGGCGCGCGCTGAGAGGAGGCGAACGTCCTGCGGCCGCAGCTTGAGGGCGCCGTCCAGGACCGTGAGCGCCTCGGCGTTGCGCCCGGCGTGAACGAGCGAGAAGCTCTGCGCCGCCCGGGCGGTGGAGACGAGGTCCCCGTCCTCGCCGCCGACGGCGGCGAAGGCCGCGGCGGAGTCCGCCCAGCGATGCTGGTCCTGCAGGACGAGCCCCTTCGCGTAGAAGAGCCGCGGGTCGGGTCCGGCCCGGAGCCCCTCCTCCACCACTTGCAGGGCCCGGTCCGATCGGCGCACATCGAGCCAGGCGAAGGCCATGCTGGCGCGGGCCCCGGCCTCGTCCCGGCTCACCAGGAGGAGCTGCCCGAACCAGGCATTCGCCGAGGCCGCGTCCCCGGCCTTGAGGGCCAGGCGCCCCAGGGCGAGGAGTGATTCCCCGTCCTCCGGGTCCTCGCGGAGGAGGGACTCCCAGGCCTTGCGCTCCTCGTCGGGGCGGTGTCGCGCCTCCTCCAGCTCCGCCAGCCGGCGCCAGGCCTCCACGTCGTGCCGGTCGCGCTGCACCGCCTTCCGCAGGTAGCGCTCGGCGCGCTCGAGGTCGTGCCGCTCCAGGTAGAGCCGGCCCAGGTCGCGGAGCGAGGCCGCGCCCTCGGCCGGGAGCCGGGCCGCCAGGTCCTCGAGCGTCCGGCTGGCGGCGGCCTCGTCGCCGCCCTCCAACTGCACCTGGGCGAGCATGCGCCAGGCCTCGGGCTCGATGGCCGCTTCCTCGGGCGGTTTCCCCCTGGCGAGCGTCGACTGGAGCCGCACCGCGTCGGCGAGTTCCCGGGCGGCCTCCGCGGCCCGGTGCTGAAGAACCGCCAGCTTCCCCAGGAAGAAGTGGGCCTCGGCACCCGCCGGTCCGGCCGGGTCGGACTCGATGGCGCGCCGCGCCTCCACCTCGGCCCGGCCGAGCAACCCCGCCCGGGCGTAGGCCTCGGCGAGGGCGATGCGCAAGCTAGCACTGCCGGAGTCGAAGGCCACCGCCGACTGCAGCTCGTCGAGGGACCTGCGCCAGTCGCCCTGCAGCTCGGCCTGCTTCGCCCGGAGGTAGTGGGCGTACGCCTTGGCCGAGGCCACTCGCTCCGCCGCCCGCGGTATGCCGGAATCGCCGGCGCGCGCCAGCGGCGCCGTAGTCACGGCGAGTGCGAGTGCGATCGAGGCGAAGCGCGGCACGGATGTGGGACACGGGCGCAGAGCCCTGCCTCAACGATTCTAGTGGAGGGATGGGGGCGGCGCTACTACCGGCGCCTGGGGACGGCGAGGGCGAGTGACAGCATCTGGGCGGCGGCCGCCGCCAGAGTCCGATCGGCCACCGGGGCGGCGAGCGCCGCAGCGCAGCCGGCGGCGCGGAGGCGCACGGCCCACTCCGCCGGCGCCACCACCAAAACCGGGATGCAGGCGAGTTGCGGGTCCCCGCGCAGTCCGGCCAGGGTCTCCCCGCCGTCGGGCGCGTTCGCGAACAGGACCACCACGTCGGGCTGGAAGCGGGCCGCCGCTACGCCGGCGGCGAAGCCCAGCGCCGCCTCCTCGGAGGCGAACCCGAGCCCGGTGAACTCCCGCGCGGCGCCCTCGCGCAACGTGCCCGGCTCGCCCACCACCAGCGCCTTGCGCCTCGCCGCCACCGCGTCGGCGAGCTCGGGGGGCAAGGGCATGCCGTGCCGGAGCATGAACGCTGCGAGCTCCTCGCGGGCGATGCGTCGGTGGCCTCCGGGGGTGCGATGTGCCTTGAGCCTGCGCGCCTTGATCCAGTTCACGACGGTGGGAAGCGACACGCCGAGCAGGTGGGCCGCCTCGTAGGTGGTGTAGAACCGGCGCATCAGGGCGCGTGGAGCATACACTAACGCACGGAGGATGAAGGTCTCCCGTTCAAGGGTCCCACGGTGGGGGTGCTGGGAAACCCCCCGTGCCGCTGTGGTAAGGGATGACGCATGACGCCGCCGTCAACATACCTCCTGGGTGCAGTGCAGATGACCTCCACCGGCGACCGCGCCCGCAACATGGCGACGGCCCTGCGCCTCGTGAACGAGGCGGCCGACCTGGGCGCGAAGCTCGTGGGACTCCCGGAGAACTTTGCCTTCATGGGCCGCGACGAGGACCGCATCGCCAACGCGGAGACGCTCGAGGGACCCACCCTTTCGGCGCTCCGCGAGGTGGCGCGATCGCGGCGCATTCACGTGGTGGCCGGCTCCATCGCCGAGCAGGTCCCCGAACCCGGCAAGACGGCCAACACGAGCGTCCTCATCTCCGACGAGGGGGCGGTCGTCGCCGCCTACCGGAAGATCCACCTCTTTGACGTGAACATCCCCGACGGTGCCCGCTACGCCGAGTCGGAGACCGTGGCCCCCGGGGACAAGGTGGTGGTGGGCGCGACCGCCCTCGGCCGAGTCGGCCTCACCATCTGTTACGACCTGCGCTTCCCTGAGCTCTACCGGCAGCTGGCCTCGCTGGGAGCGGAGGTCCTGACCATCCCCGCCGCCTTCACCCTCTTCACCGGCAAGGACCACTGGGAGGTCCTCATTCGGGCGCGGGCGATCGAGAATCTCTCCTACGTGATCGCGCCCGCGCAGGTGGGGCGCCACTCCGCCAACCGCCTCACCTACGGTAACGCCATGGTGGTCGATCCCTGGGGCACGGTGCTGGCCCGCTGCCCCGAGGGCGAGGGGGTGTGCGTGGCGCCGTTCAGCCGGGCCCGGCTGGAGCGCGTCCGCCAGGAACTGCCGTCCCTGAAGCACCGGCGCCTCTAGAGAGCGCCCCGCTCGACGGCGAGAGAGCGCAGGTCAGGCGAGGCGCTTCCGGAAGCGCAGCGTCGAGAGCCCGAAGATGACGGTGCCGAAGGCGAGGAGGGCCGCCAGGTCCGGCCACACGTCGGCGAACCCGGCCCCCTTCATCAGGTTGGCGCGCGCCACCTGCTGGAAGTAGCGGAGCGGGTTGAGGTACGTGATCCACTGCATCCACCGGGGCATCGAGTCGATGGGGGTGAAGATGCCCGAGAGCAGCGCCGCCGGCAGGGTGAAGAGGAACCCGCCCAGGAACGACTGCTGCTGGGTCGACGAAAGGGTGGAGATGAGGAGCCCCACGCCCAGGGTGGAGAGCAGGTAGAGGAGAGTGGCGACTGCCAGGACCCCGAGGTTGCCGCGGAGGGGCACCTCGAACACCCAGGTCCCGGCGGTGAGGAGGAGGAGGACGTCGAAGAACCCGATGAAGACGAAAGGGGTCACCTTGCCCGCCAAGAGCCAGGTCGCCCCGACGGGCGTCACCGCCACCTGCTCGAGAGTGCCCTGCTCCCTCTCGCGCGCGAGCCCCATGGCGGTGACGATGGTGGTGACGATGACGAGCAGCATGGCCGCGATGCCGGGGACGATGTAAGGGGGGCTCTTGAGGCTCGGATTGTAGAAGACGCGCGGGGTGACCTCGACCTGGCCCGGCAGGGCCACCCCAGCAGCCCGGGCGCGCCGGCGCGCGAGCACCGCCCCCTCCTCGCCGAAGTAGCGGGAGGCGGCGCCCCCGGCCACGCTCGAGCGGTTGGGGTCGGTGCCGTCGAGGACCACCTGGACGCTCGCCGGCCGGCCGGCGGCGATGTCGGCGCCGAGGCGCGGCGGCAGGACGAGGATCGCGGCGGCTTGCCCCGCGTCGAGGGCGCGCACGGCCTCCTCGGCACTGTGCGCGTGGCCGGCGTAGAGCAGGGTGCCGTCGGCGAGCAGCCTGCGGACGTGCTCCCGGCTCGCGGGGCTGTGGTCCTGGTCGGCCACCACTGTCGGGACTCGGTCGACGTCGAAGTCGAGCGCGAAGCCCAGGACGACGGTCTGCAGGAAGGGCGCGAAGACGAGCATGAACATGATGCGCCGGTCCCGGAGCGTCTGGAGCACCTCCTTGCGCACCACCGCCGCGTACTGGACGAGGCCCCGCGGCGGCCGCCTCTCCCCGGCCTGGCTCAAGCGATCCTCCGGCGGAAGCGGGCGGTGGCGAGGCCGACGATGGCCGCCGCGAAGGCCGCCATGGCGACGAGGTCGGGCCCGATGCCGCCGAGCCCGTTCCCCTTGAGCAGGATCTGTCGCAGGGCGTCGACGAGGTACCGGGCCGGCACCACCGTGGAGAGGAGCCGCAGCGGGAGCGGCATGTTGTCGAGGGGGACGAGCATGCCCGAGAGCAACAGCGAGGGCAGCAGCGACGAGAGCGCGCCCGCCTGAGTGGCGACGAGCTGGTTCTTCGCCACCACCGAGATGAAGAGGCCCTGCCCAAGCATGCCGAGGAGGAAGAGAAACCCGGCGAGGAGGACGAGGAGCGGGTTCCCGCGGATGGGGACGTCGAAGGCGGTGGCGCCCACGACGACGACGAGGAGCAGCTGGACGAGCCCGAGCCCGAGGTAGGGGACGAGCTTGCCGAGCACGATCTCGAGGCGGCCCACCGGCGAGGCGAAGAGCTGTTCCATCGAGCCGCGCTCCCACTCCCCGGCGATGGTGAGCGCGGTGAGCAGGACCGCGGCGATCGCCATCAGGTAGGCGGCGAGCCCGGGCACCATGAACACCGCCGAGCGCGCCTCGGGGTTGTAGCGGGTGAAGACCTTCACCTCGAGCGGGGGTGCGAAGGCGGCCCCGGCCTCGGAGGCCATGCGCTGGGTCTCGGCGAGGGCGATGGCGTCCGCCTTGGTGAGGATCTGGTTCGCCGTCACCGGGTCGGCCCCGTCGAGCAGGAGCTCGGCGCGCCCGGCCTCGCCGCGCGCCAGGTCCTTCGCGTACCCGCGCGGCACCACCAGGATGGCGCGCGCCCTTCGCCGACGAAAGGCGGTGTCGGCGCCATCCGCCGCCTCGCCCCCCGCGGGGGCAAACTCCCCCGAGGTGGTGAAGGCGAGCGAGAGACGGCGCGAGGCCTCGGAGCGGTCGAGGTCGGAGACGGCGAGGGGAATCCGGTCCAGGTCGAAGCTCACCCCGTAGCCGAAGATGAGGAGCAGGACCACCGGCATGACGAGCGCCAGGACGATGGTGCGCGGGTCGCGCCGGATGTGGAGCACCTCCTTCCAGGCCATGGCGCCGACCCGGACGGCGAAGCGTTTGGGCAGGGAGGGACTCACGGCGCCGCCCCCGCTCCGGAGGCGCCCGCGGCCGCCGAGCCGCCCACCACCGCAAGGAACACGTCCTCGAGCGAGGGCTCGGTCTCGTCCACCGTTGGCGACTCGGCTCCCGCCGCCGCGAGCGCTTCCTGGACCGCCGCCCGGTTCCACAGAGCCGGATCGGCCCGGACGTGGAGGCCGGCGCCGAAGGGCTCGACGGCGTGCACTCCGGGCCGGCGCCGCAGCGCCTCCGCCGCCCGGGCGAGCCCCCGGCCGCGCACCACCAGCACGCGATCGGGGACCCATGCGCGCTTGAGCGCCGAGGGGGTGTCGAGCGCCACCAGCCGGCCGTCGACCATGAGGCCGATGCGCCGGCAGTACTCGGCTTCGTCGAGGTAGTGGGTGGTGACGAATACCGTGGTCCCCCCGGTCGAGAGGTCGCGGATGAGGCGCCAGAAGCTCCGGCGCGCCACCGGGTCCACCCCCGCCGTCGGCTCGTCGAGGAAGACGATCGAGGGACGGTGCAGGACGGCGCTCCCGAGCGCGAGCCTCTGCCGGATGCCGCCAGGCAGGGTCCCGGTGAGCGCGCGGCGGTGCTCCGAGAGACCGGTGAGCTCCAGGACCTCCCCGATGCGCGACTCGAGCTCCCGCCCCCACAGGCCGTAGGCGCCCCCGAAGAAGCGCAGGTTCTCGAAGACCGGCAGGTCGAGATACAGCGAGAACTTCTGTGACATGTACCCGATCGAGCGCTTCACGGCCTCGGGGTCCGAGGCGACGTCGTGTCCCGCCACGGTGGCGGAGCCGCTCGTGGGCGCGAGGAGCCCGATCAGCATGCGGATGGTGGTGGACTTCCCGGCGCCGTTCGCCCCCAGGTACCCGAAGATCTCCCCGCGCTCGACGCCGAAGGTCACCCCGTCCACGGCGGTGAACTCGCCGAAGCGACGGGTGAGGCCGACCGCCTCGATGGTGGATTGGGCGCTCACCGCGTCTCCGCGCGCAGCCGCGACAGGAAGAGGTCCTCGAAGTTCGGCGCCACCGGCCGGAGCTCCGCCCCGAGCGGGGCGAGAGCCGACGCCACCCGCTCGCGCGCGCCCGGAGCCAGGTCGACGCGGAGGCGCGAGCCCGCAGGAGAGACCGCACGGACCTCGGCGATCCCGGCGAGGGCTCCCTCCAGCCGCTCGCGATCCCCGTCAGCGATCTCGAACGCCTCCTCGTCGAAGGAGGCGAGGAGATCTCCCGGCGCTCCCTCGAGCAGGAGCCGCCCCCGGTAGGCGAGCCCCACCCGGTCACAGCGCTCCGCCTCGTCCATGTAGGGGGTGGAGATGAGCACCGCCATCCCCCCCTGGACGAACTCGTGGAGGAGCGCCCACAGCTCCCGGCGCGAGACCGGATCGACGCCGTTGGTGGGCTCGTCGAGAAGCAGCACCTTCGGCTGGTGCAGGAGCGCCGCCGCCAGGGCGAGCTTCTTGTACATCCCACCCGAGAGGGCGTCCGCACGCCGATCGACGAACCGCTCCAGCCGGGTGATGGCGAGGAGCCGCTCGGCGCGCTGCCGGAAGAGCTCACGCGGGAGAACGTAGAGGCGGGCGAAGAACTGGAGGTTCTCCCACACCGACAGGTCCCGGTAGAGGCTGTACTGCTGGGGCAAGAGCCCGAGCGCCTCCCGGACCTCCCCCCCGCCGCGCGGGTCCATCTCGAGCACGCGCGCCTCCCCGCCGTCGAGGTCGAGCAGGCCCGCCAGCGCGCGGATGGCGGTGGTCTTGCCGGCCGCGTCGGGGCCGACGAGGCCGTAGAGCTCGCCGGCCTCCACCTGGAAGGAGAGGCCCGCGAGCGCCTCCACCGCGCCGAAGCGCTTCTCCATCCCGGCCGCTCGCAAGGCCGGCGGCATCACTTCTCCCGGGGCAGCACGACCTGCACCGGCATGCCGGGCCGGAGCGCTCCGTCGGGGTTCTTCAGCCGGACCTCGATCGGGTAGACGAGCCGGTCGCGGTCGGTGCGCGTCTGGATGTTGCGGGGCGTGAACTCCGCCTTCAACGAGACGGTCGAGACGAGCCCCTCGAACTTGCGATCCGGCCAGGCGTCGGCGACCACGATCGCCCTCTGTCCCGGGTGGGCCGCCGACACCTCGGCGTTCGGCAGGTAGAAGGTAGCCTTCACCTCGGCGATGTCCACGAGCTTGGCCACCGCCTGGCCGGCGGGGACGAGCTCGCCCACCTCGAAGGGCAGGTCGTCGACCATGGCGTCGCGCGGCGCGCGCAGGATGCACTCGTCGGCGAGGAGCTGCGCCTTGCGCACCGCTTCCTCGGAGGCCTTCACGTTCGCCTCCGCCGCCACCGCCTGCGCGCCGGACGCCCGGATGGCCACCGCGGCGGCGCGCGCCTGCTCGGCGCTCGCCCTGGCCTGGGCCACCGCCGCGTCCGCCTGTCGCGCGAGCCCCTCGGCGCTCGCCCTCGTCTGGTCCCGGCTCGAGACCGACACGTCCTCGGGGAGGGCCTCGAAGCGCTTCGCCTGGCGGAGCGCGGCGTCGCGCTGCGGCACGAGCGCCTCCGCCTGGGCCTGGGCGGCGAGCTGCGAGGCCAGGGCCGCCTCCTGGGTACGCCGGGAGGCGTCGACCGAGGCGGCGGCCGCGATCGCCTGGGCGCGGGTCGCCGAGAGCCGGTGGGCGGCCTCCGACAGGGCAGCGTCCTGGTCGGAGCAGTCGAGCCGCGCCACCACGGTGCCGGCCTTGACCGGGCTTCCCTTCGGGACCGGGAGCTCCGCCACCCTGGCGTTGATCCGGGCCGATAGGTCCACGTTCGTCCCCTCGATCTCGCCCGCTCCCCCGGGCGGGGCGTGGAGGGCGGCCGACTGGAGCCACAGGCGCGCGAGGAGAAGGGCGACGAGCACGAGCACGACCACGGTGGCGGCAACGGCGATGCGGCGCATGCGTTCGCTCCCCGCCCGCGAGAGCGGGCCCTGGGTTCCGAGTGCGAGGACCGTGCCGGACCGGGGGAGCCCGGTCTCCACCCGGAATCGGGGCCCTTGGGCCTCGCACCCCCGCGGCGAGTGTAAGGACTTCCGACGCTGCGTTCGGAAAGCCGACGGGGGCTCGCCCCGGCCGGGCGCGCGCGCCCCGCAATGTCGGGCCTGTCGCGCGGTGGAGGCCCTCGGCACCTTCCTTGCTCGGAGGGCGAACCAGCGCCCGTCCCAGAGGACCCCATGACCCCGCTCGCCGCCCTTCTGCTCGCAGCCTTGCCGACGGATTCCGGGACCCTCGCGCCCCCGGCCCCTCCCGGGGGTCTCGAGGGCATGCCGCCGGCCGTCACCCTTACGCTCGAAGAGTCGCTCGCCCTGCTCGACCGCCAGAATCCCACGCTGGAGGAGGCGCGCGCCCGCGCCGCCCAGGCATTGGCGGTCGTGCGACAGGTGGCGGCGCCGCTCCTCCCCACCCTGGGGGTGAGCGGGCAGTACTACCGGAACCGAAACGACTTCCTCATCACCTTCCCGTCCATCCCGGGGCTCCCCACCGGAACCGTCTACTTCCAGCCCCTCGACGCCTGGGCCGCCGGCGGATCCCTGCGGGTGCCCCTCATCGTCCCCGAGGCCTGGTTCGCGCTCGCCGCCAGCCGCGACGCCGCCCTCGCCTCGCAGGCGAGCGCCGAGGCGACCCGCCTCACCCTGCGGGCCACGCTCCTGCAGACCGCCTGGGTCGCCTGGGCCGGCGAGGAGATCGTGGCCGCCTCGGAGCGGGCCCTCGAAGCCGCTAGGGAGCAGGCGCAGAGCTCGCGCCGCCAGGTGCAGGTGGGCACGACCACGCCGCTCTCGGTGCTGCAGGCGGAGACCGCGGCCACCCGCCGCGAGAGCGATCTCGTCGCGGCGCGCTCCGAGGCC
>Ga0335077_10004560_pt1 | contig 16904 bp, 13 predicted proteins | sample Lox_Sample_31_FD_207151 | JGI IMG/M metagenome (GOLD analysis project Ga0335077, IMG submission 207151) | Soil microbial communities from Loxahatchee National Wildlife Refuge, Florida, United States - Lox_Sample_3.1 | ecosystem: Environmental > Terrestrial > Soil > Wetlands | place: USA...
CATATCCGTGCTTGCGCAGGATGGTCGACCGCAGCAGCAGGTTCTCCGGCAGGTCATCCAGCAGCAGCACGCGGATGGGCTTGCGCTCGGATTTAGGCTCGTGCTTTTCGTCCGGCATAAGAGAGCGACCATTTGCAGCCTAACATACGATGCGAGCAGCGCCCGGTAGCGGTGCTTCTATTTTAGTGAATGATCTGCGGCGCGGGCCCGGACCGCCTTCACGATCTCCGGCAGGCGCTGGAATGCAGCCACGCAGCGCAGCCACTGCCGGTTATCCATCGCCGGATAGCCGCTGATCATCTTCCCAGCTTCCACATCATTGGGAATGCCGCTCTGCGCCGTGGCCACTACGCCGTCGCCGATGCGGCAGTGCCCGGCGATCCCCACCTGTCCGGCGAGGATCACATTCTTGCCCACTTCGGTGGACCCCGCCAGCCCGACCTGGGCGCATAGCAGGCTGTTCTCGCCCACGGTCGAGCCATGTCCCACTTGCACCAGGTTGTCGATCTTGGCCCCGCGCCTGATGCGAGTCTCGCCCACGCTGGCACGGTCAACACACGCATTGGTTTGAATTTCGACGTCGTCCTCCAGCACGGTCGGTCCCGACTGCACGATCTTATGCCACGCACCCCGGTCATCCTTGGCAAATCCGAAGCCGTCGCCGCCGACCACCGCCCCGTTCTGGAGCACGACGTTGTCGCCCAGCCGGCAATACTCGCGCACCACCGCGTGAGCGTGCGCGAAGAAGTTGTTGCCGATCCGCGCCCCGCGATAAATGACTACATGCGGCAGCAACACGCAGCCGGCGCCGATCTCGACGGCCTCATCCACCACCACGTAGGCGCCGATATGCGCGCGCGGACCGATGCGTGCCGTGTCGTGGACCACCGCCGTCGCGTGGACGCCGGGCGTGTAGACCGGCGGATGATAGAAGAGTTCCAGCGCGCGGGAGAAGGCCAGGTAAGGATTGGCGCTGCGCAACGTCGGCGCCGGAAGCGCGGGAAAATCCTCGGCCACGATCAGTGCTGCAGCCTTTGTGGTCCTGGCCGCAGCGGCGTAGCGCGGATTGGCCACGAAGGTCAGTTGTCCGGCGCCGGCCTGCTCGATGCCGGCGACGCTGGTAATCTCCACGTTGGCGCCTTCCAGGCGCGCCTGAACGGCAGATGCTATCTCGGAGAGTTTCATGTAAGACCTCAAGGACGCGTCGATTCTAAACGAGCATTCAGCGGTCAGCACTCAGCAATCAGCGTGGTACGGTCTCCAAATGACACCGATTTTTCTGTCGACCGAGACGAACGAGTTTCCATCAGTCTGTCCGGCCTCCTGTAAACTGAATCCACAGCATGCCTGGCTCGCTTCTGACCACGCTGGCGGAAAACCCCATCCTCACGCTATTCATCGTGATCGGGCTGGGATACGTGCTGGGTGAGATCTCCATCTTCGGGTTTCGTTTGGGCACCGCCGGAGTTCTGTTCGTAGGACTGGCGGTGGGCTCGCTGGGGCCGGCGATCTCCATTCCAGAAGTGATTCCCACGCTGGGGCTGATCATCTTCATTTACACAATTGGCATCCAGAGCGGTCCTGAGTTCTTCAACTCTCTGCGGGTGCGAGGCTATCGTGACAGCGTGTTTGCGCTGGCGATCGTGGTGCTCGGCGCGGGTGTGACGCAGCTGCTTTCCCGTCCCGCGCACTTGACGCCAGCTCGCGCCGCCGGTCTCTATACTGGGGCCATGACCAACACTCCGGCGCTTGCCGCTACGCGCGAGTTGCTGCGCGAGCGCGGACGCTCTGCCGGGCTGTCTTCGGAGCAGCTTCGCGCTGTTTCCGATGAGCCGGTGGTCGCCTACTCCATCGCTTACCCGATTGGCGTCATCGGGGTGCTGTTCTCGTTCGCCGTGCTGCGCCGCCGATGGAAGCCCTGCATGGACCCGCCAGCGGAAGGCGCGGAGATTCGCGCGCGTGATTTTGCGGTAATGAACCCGGGCGTGATCGGGCGGACGGTCGAGGAGGTTCTGCGCCCCCACCGCGACCCCGGCTTCGTGGTCAGCCGAATCCAGCACGGAGATGCGAGCGACATCGCGCGCGGCGACACATGCCTCGAGCGTGGCGACATCGTAGTGGCGGTGGGGGATGACGATGGTCTGGTGCGTGCCGAACAAATCTTCGGCCAGCCGCTCGAGGACCACATCGAACTGGACCGCTCGCAGCTGGATTTCCGGCGCGTCTTCGTCTCTCGCCAGGAGATCGTCGGCAAGCGCATCCGCGAACTCGACCTGGAGAAGGGCATGGGCGCCACGGTCACGCGACTGCGTCGCGGCGACGTCGACTTCATCCCCACCCGCGAGACGCGCCTCGAACTCGGCGACCGCGTCCGCGTGCTCACCCATCGCGAGAACTTTCCTGCCATCTCGCAATTCTTCGGCGACTCCATCCGCGGCACCGCCGAAACCGATTTCGGCTCCGTCGCCCTGGGCATGGTGCTGGGCGTGCTCGTCGGCCTGGTGCCCATCCCGCTGGCCGGCGAGAACATCCGCCTGGGATTCGCCGGCGGGCCGCTGCTGGTCGCACTGATCCTGGGCAAGCTGGAGCGCACCGGGCGCATTACCTGGATCATGCCGCTGCACTCCAATCTCACCTTGCGGCAGATCGGGCTGCTTTTCTTCCTCTCGGGTGTCGGCATCCGTGCCGGCTACGCCTTCGCTCAGACCCTCCGTCAGAATGGCTTGCAGATGCTGCTGGCGGGCGCCGCTGTCACCCTGGCCGTAACCCTGGTATCCCTCGTAGTGGGATATAAGCTGCTGAAGATTCCGTTCGCTTCGCTCATGGGCCTGGTCTCCGGCATCCAGACCCAGCCCGCGTGCCTGGCGTACGCTACCCGGGAAGCCAATTCCGACGCACCCAATCTCACCTACGCTGCCGTGTACCCGGTGGCCATGATCGCGAAGATTATTTTGGCGCAGTTGCTGACGTGAGTAGCGAGGCGCGTGACGTACAAGCTTCGTGTCAGGGCACGACTTCAGTCGCGCCCTCAAAGGCTCATCTTGAGAGCTTTATTCCTAGCGAGGTGCGCCCGAACGAACGGGAGGGAGCGCGAGTCGAGGAATCTGCTTTTCCCGGCCGCTCGGTCGGAATTAACGGAACACCAAGATCCTTCGCTTGCCCTCCCTTCGCGGACTCAGGTCGGGCGTCGCTCAGGATGACATCTCGTTAGGCCCCGATCGGCACGACTGAAGTCGTGCCCATCCCAAAATCATTCATGAGATAGCTTCCGAGTACCGAGTACTGAGTACCGAGTACTTCCCTACTCGGTGAACATCGGCACCTGGCGTGAATCGGCGGCGGGCTTGGCTCGGGGACGGCGGCGGCGGGCTGCCGGTCCGCCGATCACGCCCAGCACTGTCAGCTCGGCCAGCGCGCTCCTGGGCACAAAGATACGCTGCAGATTGCCACGGCTGTCGGGAGGGTTGATGAGGAAGCCGTCTCTGGTGAGCTGTGTCAGGTCGTTGGGCATGAGCCCTTCCATTACGTCGTTGTCCTTGAACTTCAGGCGCACCCACAGCCCCTCGGTGCGCGGTCGTGTGGCAAAGGTCTTGCGCGCTGAGGCGTCCACGTCGGCGAACTCGCGTACGAAGTACACGCCCTTGACGTCGGCCAGCTCGATGAGCACCACTTTGCCGGCGGTGTTCATCACCTCCAGCTTGCCCTCGACCACAAAGCTGGCGGGCGCGACGTAGCCCTGCATGGCATCGCGATCCATCTTGCGGACAATCACTTTTTTATGGGTCGAGGATTTCAAAGTTGTGTTTTCCTATCAAGAACCGAGATCCTTCGCGGCCGTCTCCCGCGAGAGATCCCAGAAGGCTCCCTCGCTGCGCTCGGGATTTCGGCGGCGGGCTCAGACGCCCGCCAAACGCCTCAACCTCGGCCGCTCAGGATGACAATTCGGTTGTTGCAGCCTGCAACGGGTCGCCCGGCGATTGTCGCATTTTTGCCGTCACTTTCGCGCTTTGGCTGTGCCCTGTAGCCAAATTGTAAACCTTTGTGCTATGGTGTTTCGTTTGTGCGGGCCCTGGGAAGCGTGCGGCTAAGTCTATTGCCCGGAGTCACTTACATCTGGCCACTCAAACCTGCTTCGGTGTCGGCCTGCGCCCCAGTGCCAAACAGGGATTCGGCAGGCGATCTATTAGTGTGCCCATAACGTGCCGGCGGGCAAACCCGGTGTTGCAGAATGGCTGATTACATCTACATGATGGAAAGCCGGCTCACGCCGGACCAGCAGCGGGCTGTGGCTCTGGTGCAGGATCTGGCGCGCACGCAGGAGATGAACGTCTACCTGACGGGCGGCGGCATCCGCGACCTCATCAGCGGCTTTTCCATCCGCGACCTCGACTTCACCGTACAGGGCAATGCGCTCAAGCTGCAACGAGAACTGGAGAAGTCCGGCGCCGTCCTGCAGGGCGTGGATGATGACCTGCGCTCTATGTACGTTCTGCTGCCCGGCAACGTACGCTCGGAGATCGCCATGGCGCGGTCGGAGCGCTACGACAAGCCGGGCCGGCCGCCGGAGATCGCCTCCGGCACCATCATTGACGATCTCCGCCGCCGCGACTTCACCATCAACGCCATGGCGCTGTCGCTCAATCCCGGATCGCGCGGCCTGCTGCTCGATCCCTTCAACGGCGTGGCCGACATCGAAGCCAAGCTGATCCGTATCCTGCACAACTACGCTTTCTACGAGGAACCCTCACGGCTGATCCGGGCCACCCGCTTCACCGCCCGCTTCCACTTCGCGCTGGAGGAGCGCACGCAGGCCCGCTTCGACGCCGCCCGCGAAGGCAATTACATCGACAACATCTCCGACCGCGCCGTCGGCTATGAAATCGAGCAGATCGCTTACGAAGAGGATCCCCTGCACTTGCTTCGCCTGTACGAGAAAGAGGGCTGGCTCAAGGTGCTGAGCCCGCACTGGTCAGCGAGCAAGGTAGATACCGCATCGCTGGCGCAGTTGCTTAAGACCAGGCAGCAAATGCAGGACCTCGGCTACACTCTGGACGCGGCGCCGGCAGTGATGCACTTCCTCGCCCAGCGCCTGGGCGACCGCGACGTTGCCGCCATGCAGCGGCTCATGCCCCGCAAGAGCTTCGTCGAGACCTGGCGCAAGCTGGACGACGACGCCAAAGCACTCGCCAAGCGCCTCGCCGGCAAGGAAGCGGCTACGCCGTCGCTGGCCTGGAAGCTGCTTTCCTCGGCCCGGCCCGAGACCATTCTGTTCCTCGAAACCACCACCGGCAACCAGTCGGTGGCGCAGAAGATACGCAACTTTTTCACCAAGTGGCGCCAAGTCAAGGACAAGCTGCCTCTGCCGGAGATGGCCGAGCTGCACATCACCCCGGAACTGCCGGTCTATCCCAAGCTCGCGGAGGATGCGTTTTATCTGCTGCTCGATGGCAAGCTGCGTTCGCGAACCGAGATTCTGAAATTCCTGAAGCCGTTCGCACCGCCGCCACCGCCTCCGCCGCCACCACCTCCAAAGCGCGGACGGGCAGCCAAAGCCGCCGAAGCTGCAGCTGCTCCCGCCGAGGCCAAGAAGGGCAAGTCTGGGGAACCGGCCGCCATCGCAGCGCCGGAGAAGCAGGCTGCATCGAAGAAGGCAGGTCCTTCTGTGCCGGTCGCCAAGGCTTTGGCGAAGCCAGCCAAAAAAGCTCCGCCGGCACGCGCCAAGTCACAGCCTGCCAAGAAATCGGCCGCGCGAAAGAAGAAGAAATAACCTATGCGCGCGCTGGTGACCGGCGGCGCCGGCTTCCTGGGGTCGTATCTCTGCGAGGCGCTGCTGGCCGAAGGGTACACCGTTGTCGCAGTGGACAATCTCCTGACCGGGCGCGTGGCCAATTTGGCTACTCTCGCGCGCGATCCTCGCTTCGAGTTGCGCCAGCTGGATATCATCCAGCCTGTCGACGTGGGCGCGGTAGATTACGTCTTCCACTTCGCCAGCCCTGCCAGTCCGGTCGACTACCTGGCGCACGGCGTGGAGACGCTCCAGGTCGGCTCGCTGGGCACGTTCCACGCGCTCGACGTGGCTCGCCGCTACCGCGCGAAGTTCTTTCTGGCCTCGACCTCGGAGTGTTACGGCGATCCGCTGGAACATCCGCAGAAAGAAACCTACTGGGGCAACGTGAATCCAGTGGGTCCGCGTTCGGTCTACGATGAAGCCAAGCGCTTCTCCGAGGCCGCCACCATGGCCTTTCACCGCTACCACAACCTCGATACGCGCATCGTGCGCATCTTCAACACCTACGGACCACGGATGCAAATCAACGATGGCCGCGTGATCCCCAATTTCATGAAGCAGGCGTTGCGGGGCGAGGACCTCACCGTATACGGCGACGGCAGCCAGACCCGCAGCTTCTGCTACATCATGGACGAGATCGACGGCATCGTCCGCCTGGCGCGCTCCGAGGAGCATCAACCGGTCAATATCGGCAACCCCAGTGAATTCACCATGGTGGAGTGCGCCCAGCGGGTGCTCGCGGTCACTGGGTCAAAGAGCAAGCTCATTTTCCAGCCATTGCCTCAGGACGATCCCAAGCAGCGCCGGCCTGACATCTCGCGGGCACGCACGCTGCTCGGCTGGGAGCCAAGGACCGACTTGGAGACCGGCCTCAAGTTGTCATTGGCCTACTTCCGCCAGGCGGTCGCTGCGGTCTCATGACGAGCGCGGTTATTCGAGCCTGCCCTCTCTGTGGATCTGACAATTCCTCGCGCCCGCCCCACCGCTATTCCCGGCCACCCTGGATCCTGAAGCGCTGCTTTCAATGCGGCATGGTGTATCTGGAAAATCCGGTCGAGTACTCTGCCCTCACGGATGCGCTGGCGTGGGAGAAGACATACGCGGCCGAGGCAGAAACCCGGCGGAGACGCAATCCCTTCCTCTACCGCGCCGCGCGTTTCCCCAAGGCGCTCTGGCAACGCCTGCTCAGGCGTGACAAGTTAGTTTCCTGGGCGGTCCGCTACTTTATTCCAGGACCGGTGCTGGACGTCGGCTGCTCCGAAGGCCACACGCTGGAGCGGCTTCCACGTCAGTTCGTTCCCTTCGGGATCGAGATCTCGGCCGAGCTCAGCCGCCTGGCTCAGGAGCGTTTTGGGGCGCGCGGCGGCCGTGTGGTGCAAGCCGATGCCCTCTCGGCCCTCGGTCAGTTCGACGCCGGCTTTTTTACGGGCGTGATCATGACCAGCTTTCTCGAACACGAGACCGATCCGCGCGCGGTGCTTTCGGCCGCCAGCCGGGTCATGCGTCCGGGGTCGTGCCTTATCGTCAAGGTGCCGAACTATGGCTCCTGGAACCGCACAGCGCGGGGCGCTCGCTGGTGCGGCTTCCGCTTTCCCGACCACGTGAACTATTTCACCGGCCCAGCCCTCGGTGCGCTGCTGGCCCAGGCAAAATTCCAGATCCTGCGCTTCGGCATCTTCGACCGTTTTCCCACTAGTGACAGCATGTGGCTGGCCGCACGTCGTCCTTAGCGACGCTTTGTTATAATCACCAACTCGACGGACGAATCCTATTTTCATGAGTCAACGCACTGATTGGAAGGGAGCTGTTGTCGTCGCCCTGTCATTTGCTGTTTTGGGCATGGCCGCTTGCGGCAGCAGCGGCGGAGCAGAAAGCGGCCTCTCCAAGCGCGCCTTCGTCTCCGACTACGCCGACGGCACCTTGCACATCGAGAATGCGGCCATCGATGAGGAGTCTGGGTTCACCATAGCCACCGGCAACCAGCCCGGCACGATGGCGCTCTCCGCCGACAAAGTGCTCACACTGGTGTTCGATGCGGGAGACTTCTCGATGGCCGTGGTGTCTAACCACCTGGAAGCGATCCAGGGGAGAATCGCTCTGCCCAGTCTCACCACGAGCTACGCGGTCATGTCCGACGACATCAACGCCTTCGTCGCCGTGCCCAATTGCCCCCTGGCTGCATGCGGCGGGTTTTCCAACGTCGTCGAGGACATCGACGTTTATACCAACTTTGACGTCGCGCAAACAGTGAACGTGGCCCTGAACACGAACACTGGGCTCTATGAGCCGTTGAACGTGGCCAGGACGCTGGTGCTAAGCCCGACGGAGAGCAAGTTGTTGGTTTTTGGCGGTCCTGGGGACCACCAGGATACGTTTACCGTGATCGACACCGGCCTGGCGGAGAGTACACCTGCAACCGCGGGCATCCTGATGTCTGGGGCGGCCTTCGACAAGCCAGTGTCGGCGGTTTTCACGACCGATGGGACTAAAGCCTTCATCCTCAACTGTGGTCCTGAGTGCGGGGGCACAGCTGCCAGTGTCACCCTGGTAGACCTGACCACCACGCCACCCACCCCGGGAACACCGGTCCCGGTCCCGGCCGCCACCGTTGGCCTGCTCAGCGGAACCACGCTCTACGTGGCCGGTACACCGTCGGGTACGGTGGGTGCCCTGGCCGGGCGGATCTCGGTGCTGGACACCACGGCGCTGGCGAATGGGCCCACCAGTACTGTCCCTATCAGCGATGGCACTCACAGCCTCATGGTGCTGGGCAGCGACAACAAGCTTTTCATTGGTGCGGGGCCAAACTGCTCCGCCGGCTGCCTGAGCATCTTCGACACGGGAACCAAAGAATCCGGAGTCGACGGCCCACCCCCCGCCGGTAACGGTACTGGAAACGTCACCGGGATCGCGCCTATCAACGGACGCAGCGTGATGTACGTGATAGAAGACGTAGCGGCTGGAAGCTTCCATTGCGCGGGGCAGTTGCCATGCCTCGGCAAGCTGCGCATTTATGACACCACGGTCAGCGCCACCACTCCCACGCTTCAGCCTATCCAGATCGACGTGGTTGGCCGGGCTGTAGACGTAAAGTACATCGATCAGTAGAACTCAGTACCTGATAATCGTCACCTTCCCGGTTCCAGCCGCAACTCGTGCTGCTTCGCATGGTCGACAGCAGCGTCGCTGAAAGGAAAGACGAAGCTGCGGCCTTCCAGCCAAGGCTGCCACTGATCGAGGTAGTGCAGGCTGAAGATCTGTCCGGATTGCCCGGTAACGATGTTCAGGGTGCTGGCGTCGAGATTGGAAAAGTCGACCGTCATGCGCTCGGAAGGCGCCTGCTGAAAGCGCTCGGATTCTCCATGTCCCATCTGCTTGACCGTGTAGCCATCGCCAGAGGCTGGATAGAGTCCGGGGCCTGCCCAGCGCCGCAGCAGAGGAATTTCTCCAAGTACAGGGTGCTCGAGCCGGAACGGTCGCGCCTTCCCCCAAGTCCAGGTGTTTAGCGACTTCGGCACCTCCGGATTTGCCACCGCAGCTTCGACGGCGGCGGCAAGCAGCTCGTCGTAGTTTGCGTAGTTCGCCGGAAGCCAGCGCGGCGGCTGCCGCAACAGGAAGTTCTCCAGCGCCACCGACTGCATGCCCCAATGGTAGAGCTTGTAGTCGGCGCCCAGCTTGGGCTGAAGCAGAATGCGCCAAAGCTCGCCGCGCGCCGCAACGGTGATCGTCGCGGCTGTCGAATCCACGTTGATCTGGCCGGCCCATGAGCGCATCAGGTCGGCGGCGGCGCGGGCGCGCGCGGAAGGCTGCCTGGCGTGGTCAACGGCATACACGAAGCGCTCGGCGCAGAAGTGATCGAACTCGGATGCGACATCCATCTGCAGCGCAAGCATGTCTTCCGGAGCGAATTGCCTTCCCGACTCCAGCACGCGATAGATGCGTTCGGTGCGGAAAGGCGCCATCCACTCGCTGCTGAGCTGATAGGGATATTGGTCGGGTGTGATGCGCGCGTTGGCGGTGGCAATGACCCCCGAGGGCGGGTCAAAGACGCTGGGCAGTTTGTCGAACGGCACCACGCCCGTCCATTCGTGGGCATTGTCGTTGCCGGCGACGGGCAGGTAATTGGTGGGCGTAGCGCGCAACGGGATGCGTCCTTCAGCCTGATAGCCGATATGTCCGTCCACGTCGGCATACACGAAATTCAGCGAAGGTCCGCCCATCTGGGAAACCGCGCGGCGAAAGTCGTCCCAGTTCTGCGCCGAATCGAGCTCGAAAAACGGATAACTCACGAACGCCGGATCTTTGATGGGAGCCCACTGCAGCGCCAGCTTACGAGTCTCGCCGGGAATCAGATCGCTGATCACCGGCCCGTGGCGAGTGATCACCACATCGAGCGCAACGTCGGGCTTGCCCTGGACGTGGATGGTCTCGTGGCGCACCTCGGGCTTCTTCCAGCCATCGGGCGTCTGGTATTCGCCCTGCGCATTGAACATCTCAATGAAGACGTCTTCTACATCGGCGCCAAGGTTGGTCACGCCCCAGGCGATGCGCTGGTTGTGACCGACCAGGACCGCCGGCAACCCGGGCAAGGTAAATCCCGCCACGTTGAATGGAGCGGCTCCCGAACCCATGATTTCCAACTGCGCCTCATACCACAGGCTCGGCATCTGCTGCTGCAGGTGCATGTCATTCGAGAGCAGCGGCTTGCCGGAGACGGTATGCGCGCCCGAGACCACCCAGTCGTTCGAGCCGCCAGGGAGGGCCGCGGAAACCCACTCGGGGTCAACCGAAAACTCCCACCCAAGCAAAAGAGGCTTGGGTGGGGCACCCTCCAGGGTCGTGCGCATCACCGGGGGCGCATCGTCGTCGTCCTCATCGTCCTCCTCGGGTGCCTGGTCCAAGCGCCTAGCTTCGGCGCCGGGCGGGTGGTCATGCAGCGAGGAATTGGGAAAGAGGTCGGCGGTCAACTCCGGGCCCAGTTTCGCAAGAATCTTTTCCCGCGCCAATTGCCGGCGAAACTGGCCGTGCGTAAGCATCTCGTGGAGAAATAGGCCGAGCGCGAGGCTGTCCGTTGGAGTCCAGTTGCGGGGCGCGTATCGCAGCAAGCGAAATTCGATGGGCAAGCGGCCGGCGCGCGACGCGATGAACGCATTAACGCCGCTGGCATAGGCGAGGAACGAATCGCGGCTAGAGGCTGGCAGCGCATCCCACGCGCGCTCGGCGGTGGAGCGAAAGAGCAGCAATCGCTGATGGCGATCGTGTTCCAGCGCCCGCGGTCCCACAATTTCGGCCAGTTCCCCGAGAGCCGCACGGCGGAGTCCGTCCATCTGCCACAGCCGGTCCTGGGCAGTGATGTACCCTTGCGCGAACATCAGGTCATGAAGGTTCGCAGCCCGGATGTGGGGCACACCTTGCGCGTCGCGGAGAACGCTGACTGGCGCGCCCAGACCCTCGACCCGCAATCGGCCGTCAACCTGTGGCAACGCTCTTTGCGCTCGAAGGTAAAACCATCCCACCGCGCCTAGAAGCAGTACAACCACCAACACCAACAGGACGCCGATGGCGCGCGCCAGCGGGCTGCGGCGTCGGGAAGTTGAAGCAAATGTGGGAGTGGCCATTGACTCGTGTGGAACGCGGCGCGCTCGAAGGCCGCGTGCATTTCTTGAACGCTATCGAAACGTACCCAGCTACGTCTCTACTTATGCCCGAGTAGCGATTCTATTGCTCGCCCGTGGAATCGCGCAAATGGCGTGCACAACTGGAGGTGCATCGATGACGGAAAACGAATTGATGCAGCGCGTGGAGCGTCTGGAGAGGGAAAATCGCCGCTGGAAGGTGACGGTGCTGCTCCTGCTGCTGGGCTGCCTGGTGCTGTTGCTCGCAGGCTTCGACTATCCGCAGCCGTTTCTCGTGAAAGCACGCAGCGTCGAGGCCCAGAACTTTGTTCTGCGCGACGCCGACGGGCAGGTCCGAGCGCGTATGGCGATCAGCGAAGACGGCCCGCGGCTCAGCTTCTTCGACGAGCACGGCGACGTGATTACGGCACTGCCGTTGAAGCCGGAGATCAGACCGGCGCGATAAAGGCAACTTCGTTCGCCGCGGATGAACGCGGATTGACGCGGATTGAGGCTAATTCTTGTTAGCTGGGTCGATGTCAATAACCTCTACAGGCTTGCGTCTGTGCCACAGGTAGAGCCCAACTCCCACAATGACGCCGAGTGGAACGCTAACTAGAGCGAACAGACGTGCGTGCGGGACCCCAACCAGGAACATGAAAACGATGCCAATGGTGAACACCGCTCCCATGAGGCCCTTGACGGGGATCTTTGAAATATTAGGGCCCTCATGCCAGTCCATAACTGAATTGTAGTTCAAAGCAAAAAGCCCGCTCTCGCGGGCCTTTACTTGGTACTGGGTACTTGTTACTCGGTACTTACTGATGCGCCGTCGGTCCCTCTGCTGGCTGAGTCGCAGTGGGGGGTGGCACGGGCGCGATGGGCTGCGTCGTCTCCTCCGGCGCCGCGAGCTGCGGCAGCGGACGCTCCAGCGCAAGGCTCAGCACCTGGTCCATGTTCTCGGCGAAGTGCAGCTTCATGACGTTGCGCAGGTTCTCTGGGACCTCCGGCAGATCTTTTTCGTTGTCCTTGGGCAGGATGACCTCGAAAATGCCAGCGCGATGCGCCGCCAAGAGCTTCTCTTTTAGCCCTCCGATGGGCAGCACCTTGCCGCGCAGCGTGATCTCGCCGGTCATGGCGAGGTCGCGCCGCACGGGAATCTTGGTGAGAGCGCTAGCCAGCGCCGTCGCCATAGTGATGCCGGCTGACGGCCCATCTTTTGGAATCGCTCCTTCGGGCACGTGGATGTGAATATCCACGCTGCGGTAGAAATCGCGCGCAATGCCCAGGCGCACGGCGCGTGAACGCAGGTAGGACATCGCGGCCTGCGCCGATTCCTGCATCACGTCGCCCAGCTTGCCGGTGAGCATCAGCTTGCCCTTGCCGTCGACGATGGTGGCTTCCGTGCTGAGAATCGAGCCGCCAACCTCGGTCCACGCCAGCCCGGTGACCAGCCCGACTTCACTCTTCTCGTGCACCGGCTGCTCGCGGAACTTCACCACGCCCAGGAATTCGCCAGCGTTCTCCGGGGTTATGACCACCGTGTACTCGGCGCCGTGCTTCACCACCTTGCGCGCCACCTTGCGGCAGATGTTGCCGATTTCGCGCTCCAGGTTCCTGACTCCGGCTTCGCGCGTGAAGGCGCGGATCACGTGCTGGATGGCGTCATCGGTGAAGCTGATGTTCTTCTCCGTCAGCCCGGCCTGCTTGCGCTGTTTCTTCACCAGGAACTGCTTGGCGATCTCCATCTTCTCCAGCTCGGTGTAGCCGTGCAGCCGCAGCACTTCCATGCGGTCCTGCAAAGCCGCCGGGATGGTGTGGATCACGTTGGCGGTAGCGATAAAGAATACCTGCGAGAGGTCATACTCGACGTCGAGGTAGTGGTCGACGAACATGAAGTTCTGCTCGGGGTCGAGCACTTCGAGCAGCGCCGCCGAGGGGTCGCCGCGGAAATCCATCGACATCTTGTCCACTTCATCGAGCATGAAGACCGGGTTCTTGGTGCCGGCCTTGCGCATCATCTGGATGATCTGCCCGGGCAAGGCGCCGATATATGTGCGGCGATGGCCCCGGATCTCGGCCTCGTCGCGGACTCCGCCCAGCGACATGCGCACAAACTTCCGCCCGGTCGCCCGCGCGATCGACATCCCCAGCGACGTCTTGCCTACGCCCGGCGGCCCGACGAAACAGAGGATCGATCCCTTGGGGTTCTTCACCAACTGGCGCACCGCCAGGAATTCGAGGATACGCTCCTTGATCTTCTCCAACCCATAATGATCTTCGTTCAGAACCTTTTCGGCGCGGTCGATGTTGCGGATTTCCTTCGACCGCTTCTTCCAAGGCACCGCCAGCAGCCAGTCCAGATAATTGCGGCTGACGGTGGACTCGGCCGACATGGGCGGCATGGCTTCCAGCTTCTTCAGTTCCTGTAGCGCCTTTTCGTGGACTTCCTTGGGCATGCCGGCGGCATCCACCTTCTTCTTCAACTCGTCCCACTCGCTCTTTTCGCCGCGGCCTAGTTCCTTCTGGATGGCCTTGATCTTCTCGTTGAGGTAGTACTCTTTCTGCGCCCGCTCCATCTGCCGTTTCACTCGCGACTGGATGGTGCGGTCCATGTTCAGCTTTTCGATCTCGATATCGAGCACGTCGGCGATTCGGTTCAGCCGCTCGGCCGGATCGAAGATTTCGAGCAACTCCTGCTTTTCTTCGATCGAGAGCTGCAGGTTAGCGGCAATGGTGTCGGTAAGCTTGGCCGGGTCCTCCATGCGGACGGCGGCGATCATGGTTTCGTAATTCAGAGACTGGCACAGCTTGACGTATTGCTCGAACAGGCCGGTGGCGCGCTGCATGCCGCTCTCGATGGCGGGCGTGACCTCGGTGGTGTATTTGACGGTGCGGATGGTGGCCTGGAAGTAGCCCTCGCTGTCGGCGACCGCCAGAATCTTGCCGCGCTCGACGCCCTCGACCAGCACCTTGATGTTGCCGTCGGGCAGCTTGAGGCTCTGCACGATGTTGACCACGGTGCCAACCTGGTAGATCTCGTTGGCCTTGGGCTCATCGACGCTGGCGTCATGCTGGGTGGCGAGGAAGATTTTCTTGTCCGCCGCCAGCGCTTCTTCAAGAGCCCGCACGCTAGATTCGCGCCCCACCACGAAGGGCGTCATCATGTGAGGAAAGATGACCACGTCGCGGATGGGCATCATGGGCAACTTGCGGGTCTCGAATTTTTCCCGGTTCTGAGTCATACCACCCTTTTACCTTGTAGGGATGAGTACCGCAGACTGTCAAAGCCAATATATCAGGTTTTGCAGTGCGGAACAGGTGTACCAGAAGACACGGTTGTACTCCAAAATAATGACGAAAGTGCACCACGGAAAGCACCACTAGGGTTACTGCTTGAGGGCATGGTATCTTCTCCCCCCGAGGCGAAAATGCATTCCCAAAACTGGACAACCCTGCCCGCGGGCCTGCCCGTTCCCAGCGACGACGGCGGGGCCGCACACCTGACGAGCATGAAACTTCCGTCGATTGCTCTTGCGGCAACCACCGGCGGAGTGGTTGACCTCTCCGCCCAGCGGGGACGGGCCATCGTCTTCGCCTACCCGCGCACGGGACAGCCTGGCCAGCCGCTACCCACGCCGGATTGGGATGCCATCCCGGGTGCCCGTGGATGTACTCCCCACACCTGCGGTTTCCGAGATTCATTTGGTGAATTCCAGGCGCTCCGCTGCGCTGTCTATGGCCTGAGCACGCAAGATACCGCCTATCAGCGGGAAATGACCGAGCGCCTGCACGTGCCGTTTCCGGTGTTGAGCGACGCCAAGCTCGAGCTGACGCGAGCCCTCCGCCTGCCAACGTTCACGGCCGCCGGCGAGATCCTGCTCAAGCGACTGGCGTGGGTGGCTGACGATGGCCACATCACCAAAGTGTTCTATCCGGTGTTCCCACCGGACAAGAACGCAGGGGAAGTGCTGGCGTGGCTCAGGAGTGGCGCGGTTTCGTGAAGGGGCACGCCTTCAGGCGTGGCGATAAAACGCAACTAGCATTCGGCTTTAGCCGCTGAGGTACTTCCCGGGCCTAAAGGCCAGTCCATTTGTGCAGAATCATCGGCACGGCTGGAAGCCGTGCCCCTTCACTTGAGGACGTAAAATCCGGCCGGTCAACTCCTAGCCGGCCTTCTCCATCACCGCGGCCACCGAGAGTTCGCGCTTCTCCACCATCTCCTTGGTGAGCTCGAACTCCCGCACTTTCTTCTGGCTGGGCAGGTGGTACATCAGGTCGAGCATCAGCTCTTCCAGGATCATGCGCAGGCCGCGGGCGCCGACCTTGCGGGTCATGGCTTCATGGGCGATGCCCCGCAGCGCGTCCTGGGTGAACTTCAGCCGCACGTTTTCGAACTCGAACAGCCGCTGATACTGCTTGATGATGGCGTTCTTGGGACGGGTGAGGATCTCGATCAGCGCGTCCTCATCCAGGTCGTCGAGTATGCCCACCACCGGCAGGCGCCCCACGAACTCCGGGATCAGCCCGAACTTGATGAGGTCCTGCGGCTGGGCTTGCGAGAGCATCTCGGTATCGCGCTTGCTGGGCGGAACCGGCGGATGATCTTTGTCCTCCTCGCCGCTGGTAAAGCCGACCGCTTTCTTGCCCACGCGGCGGCCAATCACCTTCTCCAAGCCAACGAACGCACCCCCGCAGATGAACAGGATGTTGGTGGTGTCCACCGGAGTGAATTCCTGGTGGGGATGCTTGCGGCCGCCTTGGGGCGGGACGTTGGCAATCGTTCCTTCCAGAATCTTCAACAGCGCCTGCTGCACGCCTTCGCCCGAGACATCGCGGGTGATTGACGGGTTTTCATCCTTGCGCCCGATCTTATCGACCTCGTCGATATAGATGATGCCGGTCTGGGTGCGGCCCACGTCGCCGTCGGCGGCCTGCAGCAGCTTGAGAATGATGTTCTCCACGTCCTCGCCGACGTAGCCGGCCTCGGTGAGCGTTGTGGCGTCAACGATGGCGAAGGGCACGTCCAGCATCTTGGCCAGGGTCTGCGCCAGCAGCGTCTTGCCGGTGCCGGTGGGGCCGATGAGCAGGATGTTCGACTTGGCCAGTTCCACCTCGCTGGCCCGCTGCCGGTTCATGTGGATGCGTTTGTAGTGGTTGTAAACCGCGACCGCCAGTTTCTTCTTGGTCTGCTCCTGGCCGATGACGTACTCGTCAAGGAAGACTTTGACTTCCTGCGGCTTGGGCAGATGGTTGGGTGCGGCAGCGGCGTGGGTCTCGGCGCGGTCGTCCTCGAGAATCGAGTTGCAGACAGCGACGCACTCATCACAGATGTAAGCCCGCGGATAATCGCTGGGCGAGGAGATCAGCTTGGCAACCGCGTCCTGGGATTTATGGCAGAACGAGCAGCGTAGAACTTCATCCGATCCCGACCGTGGTTTCACTTGGTTACTCCTTACTACCTACCGCATCCTGGGGGGGACGTGCGCTCCGCTATTTGT
>Ga0335077_10004563_pt1 | contig 16902 bp, 16 predicted proteins | sample Lox_Sample_31_FD_207151 | JGI IMG/M metagenome (GOLD analysis project Ga0335077, IMG submission 207151) | Soil microbial communities from Loxahatchee National Wildlife Refuge, Florida, United States - Lox_Sample_3.1 | ecosystem: Environmental > Terrestrial > Soil > Wetlands | place: USA...
TGACGGCGCGCCGCCTCGGCGACATGATCGACGATCTCTATCAACTCACTTCGCTGCAGCTGCTGCACGCGGCACAGGCCGTGGATCTGCGTCCGGGATTTCATCTCGGGGCGGGCACACACCCGCTCCTCTCGGGCTATCGCGCCCATGTGCCCTTCGCCCCCCAAGACCGCATCCTGACGGATGACATCCAGGCGGGCGTCCAATACCTGCGCGGGCTGCCGCGTGCCGCGCCCTCGGATGCAACACCACGACAGGGAGCGCCCCATGAGTGACTTCGACCTGGTGCTCGGCGGGACCGTCGTCCTTCCCAGTCACGTCATCGCGCCCGGCTACGTAGCGGTGAGCGGCGGACGTATTGCACGGGTCGGGGCCGGCGAGGCGCCCGCGGCGCGTGAGCGCCATGTGCTTCCCCTCGACGCGTACATCCTGCCTGGTGCGATCGATGGCCAGACGCATTGCCGCAGCACCAAAGGAGTGGAAGATTTCGATACCGCCACGCGCGCCGCCGCAGCCGGCGGTGTCACGACCATCGTCGACATGCCCTACGATCAGGGCCGGCTCATCTGCACCGCCGAGCGCTTCGGACTCAAGGCGCGCGAGGCGCAGCAACTCACCCATGTCGATCTCGCACTCTATGCCACCGCGCATCCGAACGATGGCGCGCGGCACATCGATGCACTCGTGGAGGCGGGCGCCAGCGCATTCAAGTTCTCCACCTTCGGCACCGACCCGGAGCGCTTTCCACGGATTCCGCCGCAGATGCTGCACGAGTGCTTTGCGCGCATCGCCCGCCATGGCCTCATGGCCGGCGTGCACAACGAGAACGAAGAAGTCATTCGGGCCTGCGAGGCGCGAGTGCGCGCCGAGGGGCTGCGCGGTCCGCGCGTCCACGGACTCGCGCGCCCCATCTACAGCGAGACGCTCGCCATCACCGAGATCTACGAGATCGGGGCGGCCACCGGCTGCCGCGCGCACGTCGTGCACTGCTCGACCGGCCGCGGCTACGAGCTGTGTGCCGCGTATCGGGCGCTCGGCCATCCCACCACCATCGAGGCGTGCCTGCATTATCTGATCCTGACGGAGGAGGACCTGGAGCGGATCGGCGGACTCGGCAAGGTCAACCCACCAGTCCGCGCGGCGGTCGAGCGTGAGCGGCTCTGGTCCCACCTCGCTGCGGGCAACATCACGATCGTATCCACCGATCATGTGAGCTGGCCGCTCGAGCGCAAGTCCAATCCCGACATGCTCGCCAACGCCTCCGGAGTGCCAGGACTCGAGGTGCTCTATCCGCTCTTCGTCAAGGAGTGCTTGGCACGCGGGCTGTCACTGTCGTGCGCGGCGCGCGTGCTGGCGCACAATCCAGCCTCCCTCTTCTGCCTGGATCACTGCAAGGGTGCGCTCGCGGTCGGCATGGACGCCGATATCACCGTGCTCGTGCCGGGATCGCACGCCTACGACCCGCAGGCGAGCGGCTTCAACGCGGTGTCCTGGAGTCCGTACGCCGGCATGCAGATTCCGCATCGCGTCCAGGCGACCTATCTGCGCGGCGAGCTGATCTTCGATGGCACGAAGGTGCGCGCCGTGCCGGGCACGGGACGGTTCCTGCGTCCGCAGCGCCTCGCCGAGCCCCGCGCCGGGACTGCGCGTTGACACCGACGGCCATCAGCGAGACCCGCTGCTGGGGTTGGCTGATGCAGCTCGCGGAGCTGACCGAGCCCGAGCGTCCGTGGACGCGCCGGGCATTCACGCCGCTGCACGCCCAGGGACGCAAGTGGCTCGAGGCTCGCATGCGCGAGCTAGGACTCACGTGTGCGATCGATGCAGCGGGCAATCTCATCGGGCGCCGTGCGGGGAAGAGCGGGTCGGGCAGCATCATGATCGGCTCGCACAGCGACACCGTCGCCGGCGGCGGGCGCTTCGACGGCATCGCAGGGGTCATCGCCGGGCTCGAAGTCGCGGCCGCGCTGCGCGATGCCGGCATCACCTTGCATCATGATCTCGAGATCGTCGACTTCCTCGCCGAGGAGCCCAACGACTTCGGACTCTCCTGCATCGGCAGCCGCGGCATGGCGGGTGCCTTGGACGATCAGATGCTCGAGCGCACCAACCCGCAGGGAGTCCACCTGCGTGAGGGCCTGGCGAGTGTCGGTGCCCATCCGCCGCATGTCACGCCGCGCCGCGGGGACATCGCCGCCTTCTTCGAGCTTCACATCGAGCAGGGTCCGGTGCTCGAGGATGAAGGTCTCGACATCGGCATCGTCACGCATATCGTAGGCATCCGTCGCCTGGCGCTCACGTTTCACGGCCAAGCCGCCCACGCCGGCACGACGCCTCTGCCGCTGCGCCAGGACGCGCTGCTCGGCGGCGCGCGTTTCATCACCGCGCTGCGCCAGGTGCTGGAGGCCGAGCGGGTCTCCAAGCCCTTCGTCATTGCGACAGTGGGTGAGCTGCGCATTGCGCCCAATGCGGCGAACGTCATCCCCGGACAGGCGCAGCTCACTGTCGATCTGCGCAGCGACTCGCTCGCCGCGCTCAGTGCCTGGACTGAGCGCGTGCGCGCGCTGGCGCTGGATGCCGCCGCCGCAGCACGCGTGCAACTCAGTGAATTTCGCGTGCTCTCGAGCAGCGAGCCCGCCGCCTGTGCGCCGCCGCTCTCGGGCTGTCTGCGCAGCGCCGCGGCCGCGCTCGGACTCACGCAGCGCGACATCGTCAGTGGCGCCGGGCACGATGCCGCGTTTCTCGCGCGCGTCGCGCCCGCGGCGATGGTCTTCGTGCCCAGCCGCGCGGGTTTGAGTCACAGCGCCGAGGAGTGGACCGAGCCACGCGAGCTGGCACAGGGCATCGCCACGCTGCTGCACGCGGTGTGCCTCTTCGACAGCGGGCCGAATGCAACGAGCGCAGGAGGGTAAGCCTTGAGACGTGTGCTGACAGCGGCGGATGTGGAGTGCGCGGTGCGGGGCGGCTCGGTGTTCGCCTGCGGCGGCGGTGGCTGGCCCGAGCACGGGCGCGAGCTCGGTCACCTCGCCGTGACGATCGGGCGCCCCGAGCTCGTGACGCTCGAGGAGATCGAGGAGACGGCCTGGATTGCAACGGCGGCCGCGATCGGCGCACCGGCCGGGCTGACGGAGTGGCAGATGCTCGGCATCGACTACGTGACCGCCGTGCGCCTGCTGCAGCAGGCGCTCGGTGCGCCGCTTTACGGCCTCATGATCGGGCAGAACGGCATGTCGAGCACCGTCAACGCGTGGCTACCGGCGGCCGTGCTCGGCATCAAGGTCATCGACGCCGTCGGCGACGTGCGTGCGCACCCCACCGGCGACATGGGCTCGATCGGGTTGACGAGCCGTCCCGAGCCGACCATTCAAACGGTCGCCGGCGGCAACCGCCAGCGCAATGCCTATCTCGAGGCCACCTTTCGCGGCGCGAGCGGCAAGGTATCCCCGCTCCTGCGCGCCGCTGCGGACGCCGCCGGCGGATTCATCGCAAGCTGCCGCAATCCGGTTGCCGCGAGCTATGTGCGCCAGCACGCCGCCCTGGGCGGCATCAGCCTCGCGCTCGCGCTCGGCCGGGCAATTCTCGAGGCCGAGCCGCGTGGCGGCACAGCCACGCTCGATGCGATCTGCGCCCATCTCAACGGCGAGCTCATTCTCTCCGGGCGCGTGCGCGACAAGACACTGCAATACACGAGCGCGGCATTCGATGTGGGACAGATCCACATCGACGCCGGAACTCAGCAGGCGGTCATTCACGTGATGAACGAGTACATGGCAGTCGATGGCAGCACCGGTCGCCTCGCGACTTATCCCGATGTAATCACGACGCTCTCAAGCAGCGGTGTGCCGATCAGCGCAGGCCGTCTGGAGGTTGGCAGCGAGATTCACGTGCTGCGCGTGGCCAAGCGGCATCTGCCGCTATCCTCGAGCATCACCGATCCGACGGTCTATCCGATCGTCGAGAAGACGCTCGGCATCAGCGTGGCGAGCTACGCCCTCTCCAAGCCCTAACGCTCTCTAAGCCCTAACGCTTTCTAAGCCCTGATCCCCAAGCGATTTGCGCGACGGCGTCATTCGACGCGTTTGAAACGCGTCACTGAGATATAGGTCTTGCCATTCACCGGGCTCGTCATCGGCGGCGTGGTCACGGTGAGGATGTCGTGACTGAGCTTGAGAGTGCGCGTCTTCACGGTACCTGCCCAGTCCGGTTGCCAGGCGGTCTCGATGTGGATCGTCAGCTGGTCGCCCGTGACCGTGAAGGTACCCGTGTACGCGAACATGCTGTCGAGCCACTGCGCCCGCAACTCGCTGCGGCTCAGGGCGCCCGCCCCCGCCGGGGCGCGCTCGCGTCCGGTGACCAGGAGACTCATATGTCCCCCGGCACTATAGATGGCCAGGCCCCGAGCATCGGCACCGAACGGTTGGGTGCTCGTACCGGTACTGGGATCCGTTGCCGTGTAGCTGACTAGCTGCCAGACACCGATGGGGTTCACGCCCTGTCCAGCATAGCAGGGCACGAGCGCACCGAGCAGACAGAGCGCCGCCGCGCACGACAAGAGGTAACGGGAATGTGGCTCCATGCGTATGATCGTGCCTCAACAGCTCGAGAATAACTACTGGGCGGCAACCGCGCGCTTGCGTCCTCATGATCGAGTGTGACTTCGTTATCGTCGGTGCGGGCACCGCGGGATGCGTGCTCGCCAACCGCTTGAGCGCGAGCGGTCGGCATCGGGTCGTGCTGCTGGAGGCCGGCGGCTCCGAGCGCAGCGTCTGGATCTCGGTGCCGATCGGCTACGGGCGCACGTTCACCAATCCGCGCTTCAACTGGATGTACGAGGCCGAGCCGGATCCGACCTTGGATCATCGCAGCCAGTTCTGGCCACGCGGCAAGGTGCTGGGCGGCTCGAGCTCCATCAACGCGATGGTTTATGTGCGCGGACAGCCGGGTGACTTCGATGACTGGTGCGCCGCAGGCAATCCCGGTTGGGCATACGGTGATGTTCTGCCCTACTTCCGCAAGCTCGAGGACCACGTGCTTGGAGCCTCGGAATTTCACGGTGCCGGCGGTCCAATCCACGTCAGCGATGTCTCGGCGCAGGTGCACCCGCTGTGCGGCACCTTCATCCGAGCTTGCGCGGAGCTCGGTATCCCGCACAATCCGGACTTCAACGGCGCCCGCTTCGAAGGAGCAGGCCTATGGCACGTGAGCATACGGGATGGCCGGCGCGTATCGGCGGCGAGCGCCTATCTGCGCCCTGCCATGCGGCGCGGCAATCTCGAGGTGCAGACGCGCACGCACGTGACACGGGTATTGTTCGAAGGCACGCGCGCAAGCGGCGTCGAGTTCACAGTGGACGGAGCGCGGCAAGTGGTGCGGGCAGGCCGTGAAGTGATCTTGTCCGCCGGCGCCATCAACTCGCCGCAACTGCTCGAGCTCTCCGGCGTGGGCGACAGTGAGCTGCTGCGCGCGCACGGCATCGCCGTGGTGCACGATGCACCGGCCGTGGGCAGCGGCCTGCAGGACCATGTGTGCGTATCGTATTTCTACAAGTCGAAGGTGCGCACACTCAACGATGAGCTCTATCCGTTGAGCGGCAAGATCAAGGCGGCGCTGCATTATGCCTTGACACGCAGGGGACCGCTCTCGATGAGCGTCAATCAGGCGGGTGCATTCCTGCGAGGCCGCCCGGGCATCACGCGCCCGAATCTGCACATCTACTTCAATCCCGCGAGCTATGCGAGCACCGTGATCGAGAACGGCCGCCGCCTGCTGAATCCCGATCCCTACTCCGCCTATCTCATGTCCTTCAACAGCTGCCGACCGACGAGCCGCGGCAGCGTGCACATCAAGTCGCCCGACCCGAGCGTAGCGCCGGCCATCATGCCCAACGCGCTCGCCACGGACGCGGATATCGCTGAAATCTCCGAAGGCGCCCGCATCGTGCGCCGCATTGCGTCGGCGCAGGCGCTCAAGGAAATCACCGCAGCGGAGTTACAGCCCGGCGCTGAGGTCCTCACGGACGAGGCTGTGCTCGCGGACTTTCGCCGCCGCGGTGGATCGGTGTTTCACTCCTGCAGCACGTGCGCGATGGGCGCGGATCCACAGCGCTCCGTGGTGGATCCCAAGCTCAAGGTGCACGGACTTGCGGGACTGCGCGTGGTGGATGCCTCGGTGTTTCCGAACGTCACCTCGGGCAACACCAACACCCCGACCCTCATGGTCGCGGAGAAAGCCGCGGAGCTCATTCTGCAGGAGGCGTGAAGACCCCAGAGTGACCCGGACCCCGGACTGTCATTGACAAATGGGATGACCCGTCCCATAATGCCATTTATGAATGTCATTGTAACCGTGGACAGCGCTGGGCGTGTCGTCATACCGAAAACGCTCCGCGATCAGTTGCGCCTGTCACCCGGTGACACCCTCGCGCTGGAGACCGACGGGGAACGCATGGTCTTGAAACCGGTACGCTCGGCCTCAGCCATGTCACGGGAGCATGGTATTTGGGTGTTCCGCAGCGGACGCCCAGTGCCCGCCACTGAGACTGACCGTGCGCTCGAGCGTGTACGTTCTGAACGTGAGCGGCGCGGACGCGGCTCCAACGAGTGAAGTCGCTGCTTGACACATCGGTGCTGGTTTCCTGTTTCTACGGCGACCACGAGCACCACGCGCCGAGCATCGCATTGCTCGTCAAGCAGAATCCCTCAACGGGATACACAGCGGCACACTGCCTCGCGGAGTTCTATGCAGTCGTGACCGGCATGCCAGGAAAGGAGCGCGCCAGCCCCGACGAGGCACTGCTGTTCTTGCGTGAACTAGAGAAGCGACTCACGTTGCTCCACCTCGAAGCGACAGAATATTTCGATGTCTTGGAGACCGCGGGCTCTGCTGCCATCATTGGCGGCGCGACATACGATGCCATCATTGCGACCTGCGCGTCGAAAGCGAAAGCACAAGTGCTCTACACTTGGAACGTCAAGCATTTCGAGCGCCTGGGCGCGAGCCTCGGGCTGAGGGTGCGCCAGCCGTAGCAAGCGACACAATCGCCTGCGCGGTGGGCGCTCAGACCGGCTGGTCGGCCATCTCCAGATGCAGCCGGTCGCCTTTGTAGGGATGCTTCTTGATGAGCTCCTCGTTGAGCTCCACGCCGAGTCCGGGCTCGGTGGGCGGGATGATGTAGCCTTCCTGCCAACGGATGGGCCTGCGAAGAATGTCGGCATGAAATCCCTGCCAGCGCTCGATGCCTTCCTGAATGAGAAAGTTGGGGCTGCAGGTCGCCAGCTGAATGGCGGCCGCACCGACGATCGGCCCGCAGTAGAGGTGCGGCGCGATCTGCACGTGATGCACTTCTGCCATGGAGGCGATCTTCTTGGCTTCGAGAATTCCACCCACACGCCCGAGATTCATCTGCAGAATGGCGGCTGCGCCCGCAGTGAGCACGCGGCCAAAGTCATACTTCGTCGCCAGCCGCTCACCGGTCGCGATCGGAATGCGCGTGGCGCGGGCCACCTTGGCCATCTCCTCGGGTGCATCGGGAGGAATCGGCTCCTCGAACCACAGCGGGTCGTAGGGCTCGAGCCGCCGCGCGAGCCGGATGGCCCCGGCCGCAGTCATCTGCCCGTGGGTGCCGAAGAGCAGGTCGGCCTGCGAGCCGACCGCTTCGCGCAACCGCCGCACGAAACGTTCGCTGAGCTCGAGCGCCTCGAGTGACAGCTGGCGCCCATCGAACGCGGAGTACGGGCCCGTCGGATCGAATTTGATCGCCGTGAAGCCCTGCTTCACCAGCTCCACCGCACGCTCGGCGGACAGATCCGGATCCTGGTAGACGTCCTTGGTGTCGTCGGGCCGCGCGTAGATGTACGTGTACGAGCGCAAGCGCTCGTGCACGCGTCCGCCGAGAAGATTGTAGACGGGCTGGCCCGCCTCCTTGCCGATGATGTCCCAGCAGGCCATCTCGAGCGCGCTCAGCACGCCGCTCAGCGTGAGGTCCGGATGCTGAGTGAAACCGGCGGAGTACACGCGCCGCCAGATGCGCTCGATGTTGTGCGGATCCTCGCCATGCAGGTAGCGGGCGAAGACGTCCTCGATCATGCGCGCCACCAGGTGCGGCTCGAAGGGCACGCAGTAGGCTTCACCCACGCCGCTCACGTTGCCGTCCGTGGTGAGCTTGGCGAACACGAAGTAGCGGCCGCCATTGTGCGGCGGCGGATTGCCGACCACGAAGGTCTTGACGTCCGCGAGCCTCACTACACCGGAACGCCCGTGGCGCGCTCCTGATCGGCGCACAGGCGCTTCAGCGACCAGAAGTAGTGCCCGGTGGCCCAGAATCCGGTCGGTGCCAGGCACAGGATCGCGAGACGCAGCGACTCGGCGGTTCCGCCCGTGCCCGCGGGCGCGAACAGGGTGCTGAGCAGACCGCCCACCTGCGGCGCGATGACGAGGTTGCAGACATTGGCGGCGAACAGCGTCGCCGCGCAGAACATGGCCCGCATGCGCGGCTGTGCCAGATTGTTGAGGATCCCGAAGCACGGGCCGATGTAGAAATAGATGGACGGGACGAAGATCCACAGCAGCCACTTGGCGACCGTGAGCGAATGCGTCCAGTAGATTCCAATCGATGCGACGGTCGCCGCCCCGACCCAGTAACCGAGCAGCCTGACGATGCGGCACGGATGCGTCATGCGTGAGCGCCCGATCAGCCAGCCGGTGAAGATCGTCGCCGCCACTCCGCCGTACAGGTTCATCGGCCCGAGAATCTGGCCGCTCTCCCCGGGCGTGAGGTGATAGGTGCGCTGCAGGAAGGCAGGCGTCCAGTACATGAGCCCCCAGCCCCAGAGAGCCGTGAGTGCGCTGCCGATCATCACGTGGACCGCGGAGCGCTGCTGCCAGAGAAAGCTCATCGTCTCCTTGAAGGACGGTGTTGCATCCTCGAGCCGATGGTCGAGCTGGCCGCGGCGTGGCTCACGCACGGTGAGAAACACGAGCATGCCGGCGAGGACTCCCGGGACACCGAGAACCAGGAAAACCTCGCGCCAACCATAGCGATCAGCAATCAACCCGGCGAACTCCGAGGCGATCCACGCCCCGAGCGGCGCCCCCAGCGAGAAAATCGTGAGCGCCATCGGCCGACGCGCTGCGGGGAAATAATCCGACAGAATCGAGTTGGCGCCGGGAGTGCCGCCTGCCTCGCCCACTCCCACGCCGACGCGCGCGAGCGCGAACTGCAGTTGCGAGCGTGCCAGGCCCGTGAACGTCGTCATCACCGACCACAGAACCATCGAGATGGCGATGATGTTGCGGCGGCTGTAGCGATCGATCAGCGAGGAGATCGGAAAGCCGAGCACGACGTAGAAGAGCGCCAGCATCACGCCGGTGACGAAGGCGATGCCTGCATCCGAGAGGTGCAGATCCTGGCGGATCGGATCGAGAACCTGCGAGGTGACGTAGCGGTCGGCGATACTGAGGGTGTAGACGAGGCACATCATGATGAGGACGTACCAGCGCAGAACCGCTGGTGCGCTGCTGCGCGTATCCTCGAGCCCTAGCGGTGCCGCATTCGCCATTGCGAGGCATCATAACTGATAACGTTCGGCGCATGGCCCGCCCGTCGGGACGCGGCGGCGCCCGGTCTGAACAGCGATTGGAGTGCAACGATGCCTGTCAGGCGCCTCATTTGGGTGATTGGGTTGCTCGGCGCAAGCTTATGGCGCATCGCGCTCGGCGCAGCTGCCGAGGACTCGATTCCGAGTCGTCCCGGAATCGACGCGCCGGAGCTGGCCTTGCCAGGCCCAAACGCCGTTGGCTATCGCACTCTGGAACTGCGGCAGCCGGACCAGATCGACGTGCTGAGGTACGACGCGGCCAAGGCGACATTTCCCCACGTGACGCGCGCGCTCAAAGTCGACCTGTGGTATCCGGCGGTCGCACAGCAGGGCGCGCGGCCGATGCTCTACGAGGGCGCCCTGCCCAGTGAGCCGGGGATGCCGGACGCGCATTTTACAGTGAGCGGTCTAGCCACTCGCGACGCGACTCCGGAGCCCGGTGCCGGTCGCGGACTTGTGATCGTCTCGCACGGCTACAGCAACGTGACCGCGGCGCTGACGTGGCTCACCGAGAATCTGGCCTCGAAGGGCTACGTGGTCGCAGCCATCCGTCATGAGGATCCGCCGCTCACTGATCGCACCAAGACGAGCGAGCCGGCGATGCGCCGACCGCTCGACATCGCATTCGTCGCAGATGAGCTGCGGCGCCGCGCTCGCGCCGGCGACTCGCTGCTGGCAGGTGCAGATGCGGATCGGATCGCGCTCATCGGCTATTCGATGGGAGGCTACGGCGTGCTGACCGCCGCGGGCGCGCCCTTGTCTGCCACGAGTCCGGTGGTGAGCTCCGTGCCCGGAGGCGCGCTCCGCGCGTACGCGGGCGGCGAGCCCCGCGCCGCCGAGCTCGTGGTGCCGGGTGTGAAAGCGGTGGTCGCGATCTCTCCGCTCGGCGGCGCCGCGCGCCTCAGCGTCTGGGGCGCCGCAGGTCTCGCGCAGCTGCGTGTGCCGCTGCTCCTCATCGTCGGAGACCACGATCAATCGGTAGGCTATCGCGACGGCGTGCGCACTATCTTCGAACAGGCGATCCACGCGCCGCGCTACCTGCTGGTTTACGAGAATGCCGGACATTCGATCGGTCTCAATCCGGCACCGCCGAGTATGCGCGAGCGGCTCTGGGATCTCGATTGGTTCGCCGATCCGGTCTGGCGCACTGCTCACGTGAACGCGGTCAATCTGCATTTCATCACGGCGTTGCTCGACCGCTACGTAAAGGGCGAGCAGGACCGTGCCGCTTATCTCGACAGCTCGGTCGTCGAGGGGAGCGAGGGAACCTGGCCGGAGGACCTGACGCGCTACGATGCGTACAGTCCGGGCGGTGCGGGACGTGTCTGGAAGGGATTTCACAGAAGACACGCCGCGGGCTTGCAGCTCTATCACGCCGTGCCCGCCCCTTAAGGAGCCCTCGAGCAGCGCGGCTATACTCCCTGCATGGCACGTGACGACGGCGGCATACCTGATGATTTCGGCGCGCGTGCGCCGCAGGACGTCCGACGCATCGCCGCAGAGCTGTTGCCGATTTTCTACGAGGATTTGAAGCGCATCGCTCGCGGCACACGCGCCCGGCTCGGCGCGGGCCATACGCTGCAAACCACGGCCCTGGTGCACGAAGCGTACCTGCGTTTAGGGCAGCGGCGCGGCTTCGCGGACGAGGGACACTTCGTCCGAGCGGCCGCGCTCGCCATGCGCCATGCGCTCGTCAATCACGCGACCGCGCGCGTCGCAGAGAAGCGCGGCGGCGGACAGCTGCACCTGACCTTGTCACACGCGCAGCAGCTCGGAGTCGAGACCGACGAGGGCCTCCTCGCGCTCGATACCGCGCTCGAGCGTCTGGCTGCAGAACTGCCGCGACTTGCGGACGTGGTGGAATGCCGCTTCTTCGGAGGCTTCGGCGAAGAGGAGACCGCACGAGCGCTCGGTATCTCGTTACGGACGGTGCAGCGCGATTGGCTGAAGGCGCGCGCCTGGCTGTTTCGCGAACTGAGCGGCTGAGCGGCCTACTCAAAGCCAACGCCGCACACGACGGCTCATGATCCGCCGTGGAGCGCAGCGAGCGCTTGCCGGGCACGCAAGACTTCCGGATGCTGCGAGCCGAGCTCGGATGTCAGCTCGTCGAGTGCCCGCTCGAGCAGCGGCTGTGCTTCCGGGACACGCGCCGCGGAGAGCGCCTCGCCAAGCCGCTCGCGCGCGACTGCCACATCGTAACCCGAAGTGGACGATCGGGTGCGCAGCACCAGCGCTTCGCGTAGTGCTACGGGCGCCTCCGCCGCATGTGCAGAGAGCAGTTGCGCCTCCCCGAGCAGCTGCAGTGCCTCGGCCAGGTTAGCCTCGCCCGCGGGTCCGAGCCGGCGCAAGCCCGAAACGATATCGGACAGCTCGCCGCGTGCAGCGCCGGAGCTGCCCTCCGCAAGTGCGAGACGCGCCAGGGCCAGCCGGCTGCGCAGCGTCAAAGCATGCATGGCGCCGTATTGCGCAAGCGCGGTGCCGCGGATCTTGTCAAACGCAGCATGCGCCCCGGCCCGGTCACCCGTTGCCAGCTCGGCTTCGCCGAGGAAGAGCCCGTTCTGCAAGGCGACTGGACTCGCAGCGCCCGCATAGCGCTCCGCCATGCTCACGGCGCTGTGCAATGCCGCCAGCGCCGCTGCGTCACGTCTGAAGAGCGAGAGCGCCCGACCGTAGTAGCCCAAGGCAGCCGCGACCGCCGCCGAATCCCCAGCGAGCCCGCGCTCGCGATCGATCGCGCCCTTGAGCAATGTCTCTGCGGCCTGCAGGTGTCCGGTGCGCAACTCGAGCGTGCCCGTGTTGCCGAGAATGATCTGCGCATCGAGGTCTGCGCCGAGTCCGAGCGCGGCATAGATTGCCGAGGCGGTGTGATAGGCATCCAGCGCCTCCCCGAGGCGGTTTGCTGCGGTCAGCGTGATCGCCAGTGAGTTGTAGAGGCTCGCCGTCTCGCGATTGTCGCGGCCGGACAGCGCGACCCGTTGCGCAATGGCCTCGCGGTTGGTGATGACGGCGGCATCGAGCTCACCCCGCGCGCGCTCCAGACGCAAGCGGATGGCCAGGCCTTCGAGCCGCTCTTCGGCATAGCGTCGTGGGGCCTGCTGCCAGATCGGCTCAGCCTGAGCGAGCAGCGCTGCGGCATGCGCAGTGTGTCCGCGCAGCAGCTCGATGTTGGCGTACTTCTGGCGTGCGTCGGCGAGGACGGCGGGATCCGCATCGTCGCCGGCCTGGGCGAGAAATCCTTCGAGCAGTGCCGCGGCCCCTGCCACATCCTCGAGCGCGCCATAAAGATCCGCGAGCGTCAGCACGATCTGGCCGGCGCGTTGCGGATCGTCACGATACTCACGCAGGACTCGCTGCGCGCTCGTATCGATCATGGCCTTGGCCGTCGTCGGCTCCCCGCTTGGCTGTGAAATCGCACTGTGGAACAGGCGTGTCAGCTCATAGCGTACGGCCTCCTCGCGCGCCGCATCGCGCCGTGCAATGTCCCGCTCCACCGCCACACGGCGCGCCTGCCACGCAGCTGCCCCGAGGCCCCCGGCCAGTGCGATGAAAGTGGCCAGGATGCCTGCAGCCGTCCAACGATGCCTGCGCAAGAGCCTGCCGAGCGCATACCAGCGTGCACCCTCGCGCGCCTGCACCGGCTCGGCGCGTTGGAAATGCACGATATCCCTCTGTAGCGCCTCGACCGAGCTGTAGCGGCGCTCGGGCTCCAGACGCAGCGCCTTTGCCACGATCGCATCCAGGTCACCACGAATGAGATGGGATGCCACCGGCGGGCTTTGCTCGAGCGCCGCCGCTCGGCTCACACTCGGTGCCGTTTGCTCAAACATGGCGCGCAGCGCCTGCGCGATTGATACGTTCCCGGTGAGCCAAGGCTGGCGTCCGGTCAGCAACTCAAACAGCAGCAAGCCGAGCGCGTACACGTCGGTCGTCGTGGTGATCGGCTTGCCACTCAATTGCTCCGGCGCGGCGCACGCAGGCGTCAGAGGTGCGTAGCGCGTCCGTGTCAGGTCGCCATGCTCCGTATCGAGCAACTTCGCGATGCCGAAGTCCAAGAGCTTCACGTGTGCATCGGCGCCGACCAGAATGTTGGAAGCCTTGAGGTCGCGATGCACGACGAGGTTGCGATGCGCGTAGGCGACAGCCTCGCACACTTCGAGGAACAGCCGCAGTCGCCCGGACAGGTCCAGGCGGTTGCGCTGGCAGAAGGTGGTGATCGGCTCGCCCTCGACGTACTCCATCACCATGTAAGGCCGGCCACCGGCGGTAATGCCGCCGTCGTACAGCCGGGCGATACCCGCGTGCTGCAAGCGGGCCAGGATCTGTCTTTCAGCGTGAAAGCGCGCAGCCTGCGCGCTATCCTCGAGCAGCACCTTGATCGCGACGCGTTGTTTGAAGTCGGCCTGCGCCCGCGTCGCTTCGTAGACCACGCCCATGCCGCCACGGCCGATGCAGCGCTCGATCCGCCAGGCACCGAAGCGCATACCCGCCGCAATCTCATCGCTCGCGAGCTCGATGCTCGATGCTTCCGGCGCAGGGCGCGCGCGCTGATTGAGAAACTCGCCGGCGGAGCGCGCTGCGTGCAACAGGCTCTCGACCTCCGCGCGCACGGCGGGATCGTCACTGCAGTGTTGATCGAGATGGCCGGCGTGGTCGGCTTGAGGCCGCTCGATCAGCTCATCGAGGAGTCGATCGACGCGGGCTCGCTGCTCGGCCGAGAGGCTATCCATGGTGCGCTGCCATGCAACGCCCGGCTGCACTCTCCGCGACGCCTGCCGCAAAAGGGCGACGCGCGGGCACATCCGTGGCGGGATTCAGAGGCATTTCCGGTTCTAGGTATTGGGAGAGGTTTTCCTCCGAGTATCTGACTTATGCAGACGGAAGTGAACACTCGGCGCCCCAATGCGGTACACGCGAGGAGTCGCAAGTCTCAGGCGATCGCGCGCCGCCTCGTGGTCGCGACAGTGCTTGCGAGCTTGACGGCACCGAGCGTCGCGCACCATTCATTTGCGATGTTCGATCACACCAGAACGGTGGTACTGCACGGTACGGTCAGAGAGTTTCAGTGGACCAATCCACATTGCTTCCTGCAGCTGCTCGTGCCGGGTCAGAGCGCGAGCATCTCTGAGTGGAGCGTCGAATTCAGCTCCCCCTCAGACCTGTATCGGGCGGGCTGGCGCCCGGCAACCTTCAAGCCGGGCGACAAAGTGGCCATCACCATACATCCGACGAAAGACGGCAGCCGGGGCGGCTCCTTCGAGTCGGCCATCGATGCCAACGGCCAGGCGCTGGGGCCGACGAGGCACCGACCGTGAAGAGCCGTGCGCCGGGATTGGCGTGCGCGGTGCTGCTCTGTGCCCCCGTGCACGCCCAGCAGAACTCTCCGCAACGGGTGCACGCGTTCGCCGCGCTGCCGAACTGGACCGGGCTGTGGGAGACCGAGACCTCGGCTGCGCTGGTCTCGGGCGAGATCGAAGCCTCGGTCGCCCGTGCTGCCGAGGCGGCGCGAAAATCCGGTGCGCCGCCTCCCGCCGAGGGTCTTCTCGATCCGGTCGAGACCGAGTTCATGAGGCGCACGGAGCTGATGGCGCCACCGCCCTACAAGCTGGAATGGCAGAAGAAGTATCAAGCCGCGCTCGTGATGCTCAAACACCCGGCGCGGACGCGTCCCACGACTCTCAAGGGGTGCAACTGGGGCTTTCCGCTGCTCATGGACACGCCCGTCCCCGATGGGATGTTCCAGGCGCTCGTCACTCCTGAGGAGACACTGCTGCTGTTTCGCTCAGGCGAGGTGCGTCACATCTACACGGACGGACGGCCGCACCCCAAGAAGGAAGACCTCTGGCCGACCGACATCGGTGACTCCATCGGACATTGGGACGGGGCAACCCTGGTCATCGATACGATCGAGCGCAAGGCCGGACCCCTCTTCCCCCCACCTTTTGTGAGTGCCGATCTGAGTGAGCACGCTCACTTTGTCGAGAGGCTGCACATGAGCGGCGCGAATACCATGCAGAACGACATGACCATCGAGGATCCGCTGCGGCTGGCGCGCCCCTGGAAAGTCTCGATCCGCTACAAGCGGGTGACCGATATGGATCGCATGATCGCCACCAACTGCACCGAGAACGATCGCAACCCGGTCGTGGACGGCAAGGTCACGATCGCACCCCCCTGATAGGGGCAAGGCACATGCATGAGTCCAGAAGACGTAAGTCCAAAAGGCCGCGTCGTACTACTGCGAGTGCACAGGCGCCGGCTGCACGTCATCGGCTGGATCGGCGGTACGGCGGTAGTCGCCTGGGCCTTCGCCTGGGGATCACTGTGGTTCGTCACCTTCGAGCATCTGCTGATAGGTTCCATTGCGCGCACCGCACTCTGGCAGCGACTGGCCGGCTGATCGTCCAGCCAAGCCTGCTGCACCGCACGTCCAGGGATGACGCGCCTGAGCTTGTGGGCCGCATCTCAGTGCTAATCCCGATGACCTCTAAGGTCTTTCACCGATGGGCACACCCCGCAGCTCTAGATAGGGTTCGCGCCGGCTCCATTCGGGGCCGGAAGAGGGAAAAGGATGCTCATTCTGACGCGCCGCATAGGGGAGTCGGTGATGATCGGTGACGAGGTGACCGTCACCGTGCTCGCACTGAAAGGCAACCAGGTTCGCATCGGCATCAGCGCTCCCAAGAGCGTGGCCGTGCACCGCGAAGAGATCTACGCGCGCATTCTGGCCGAGCGCGTGGCGGCCGAGACGACGCCCGAGGGCTGAGGTCGATTCACGCACTGTCGATGCCGAGCTCCCGCGCGGCGCGCGACAAGCGCCGATCGAGGGACCACAGCGGCAACCCCGTCAATAGGGCTGATGACAGCAGGTGCATGTCTATCCAGCCGAGACCGCGGCCCATGAGGTGACGGACCTCTACAAAGCTCAGCACTTCATGGTGAGCAGTTGGCCGCACCTGTGGCAAGGCAGCTAGAGATTCCAGAATTCGCCCGCGGTTGACAAGGTTGCCGCAGGCAAGCTCGCCAATAACGAATGGATGTGTCCAAACGTCCGCGCGTTCGAGCAGGGTGACGAGCGTTGTGTTGCAGCGGCGCAGATGATCCACCCATACCGACGTGTCGACGAGCACCAGCTCAACGCCCCCGCGGCCGTCGTCGGGGTATCGATCGCAACGCTCGCTCACTGCCTCCCAGGGACGCTAGACGCCGCGCGCTCTCGCGCGCTATCAGCGCCTTGAGGCCCGCGTGCAGTACGGCCGTCTTCTCGCGCAAACCCGTCAGCTCCTGCGCCTGAGCAAGCAGCTCGTCA
>Ga0335077_10004565_pt1 | contig 16902 bp, 15 predicted proteins | sample Lox_Sample_31_FD_207151 | JGI IMG/M metagenome (GOLD analysis project Ga0335077, IMG submission 207151) | Soil microbial communities from Loxahatchee National Wildlife Refuge, Florida, United States - Lox_Sample_3.1 | ecosystem: Environmental > Terrestrial > Soil > Wetlands | place: USA...
CCAGCCCGCTCGTCGTGGACGATGGTGCCTGTCCCCTCTCGCACGAGCCCTCTTCGCCATTTTCATGCTCGCGAGTGTCGCACCTCGGCGACATGACGCTCAACTGTCCCTCAACGGGAACTCGACGCTTGGAGTTCGACTAACAGGAATGTAGTTTGGAAAAGACGCGCTTTCCGTGCTTCGTCAGACGCTGACTACAGGGCACGGTGACTGCCGGATGATCGAATAGGCATTCGTTCGCAATCGCCCGAACATGCCTGCCGCTTCACTGCGGCCGATCACCGCCAGGTCGGACTGGAACTGACGCGCCGCGCAGTTGATCACTTCGGCGGGATTCCCCGACTCGGTCACAATCGTCGCCTTCGTTCTCGCCCCGGCCAGCAAGTCGTCTAGCTTCTCGCGAATTCGCTCTTCGAGCGCTACCCTCCACTCGGGATCGAACATTTCTTCCGAGTGCGTCTCCCCGAGCGACATAGCGTGTACCACCACGAGTTCGCCCTGAAATTCCTGTGCCATCTGGTCGGCCCAGGCGACCACTTTCCCGCTCTGCGGCCCCAGATCCACCGCGCAGAGAATCTTCCGCGGCGCCGTCGTCTCGAGAATCGGTCCCTCTTCCAGGTGCACGCCCGTCAGCACCGGGCAATCTGCATCGTGCAGCACTTTCGCCGTCACCGATCCCAACAGGAAGCGGCGAAATGGGCCGTAGCCATGTGTCGGGATCACTATCAGTTCCACGCCGGCGCCGTGCGCGTGCTCCACAATCATTTGCGCGGGATCGCCTTCCAGCACGATGCGCGACACCTTCATGCCGATCAACTCATTGGCAAGAAACTCGTCCAGTTCCTTGCGGGCCTCCGGAACTCTCTCGGCGAACGCGTCGGTCATCACTACGCCGCCGAACTCAAACCCGCCCATCGCGTATGGAATCGGGGGCAGCACATGCACTAGGATCAGTTCCGCGTGAAAACGGCACGCCAGGTTTCTCGCATAGTGCACCGCGGCGACCGACCGCTCGGAGAAATCCACCGGCACAAGAATCTTGGACAGCGGTAGCATCGGAAGCTCCTTTTCCCTTCTCAAGCAGCACAGGGCACACCAAATGGGTGGAGCTTTTCTTTGAGGGAGTTTACAGGGTTCTCACGCAGGAAAACTGGGGCAAAATACCCACGCCGCAGCGGATGGTTACGCGGTCATGGCTTGCGGATTCTCGGCCGATGCCTGCGCCTTCAACCACTCCTCATGCCAGTGCCGGCAGGCCGAACTGATGCACCGCAGCGCCTCGCCAGCGTTAAACGGCTGCGCCAGCACATCGAAGCCCCCCAGGTTTAGTACTTCCGCCCAAAGCCGTTCGTCCGCCAGCCGTGAGGTCACGATCAGTTTTGGCGGAACCTCCATGCGCATCAAATGGTTCTGTAGACTCTTCCACGTTCCGTCGGCCAGCCGGCTCTCCGTGATCACCACCGGAGCCAGTTCGACCTCGAGCGACCGCATGGCTTCCGCACAAGTCCTCGCCGTATCCACCGCCCACCCCTGCGGCCGCAGGATATGAATCAGAGCCCAATGATCCTCATCGTTCGGGCTGACAAACAACGCAAGTCGATCTGGCATTCTCTGTCCTTTAGCACGTAGTTCTCCACTCGAAGCTACCGCCTCGGTCCTGCCCTGGCTACGCTCCGATCCCGCACGGCCTGGTCTTGGCCGGCTCTGGACAATGCGCCTGGTGTAGGTTTCGTAGGATTTCCGCAATCCGTTGATGGCCTCTTTCATTCCAGTGCCGGTCCACTTTGTGGTAGTCCGCTCTGGTCAGATACTCCCGGCCCGCCACAAAAGTGACACCGAGCTTCGAACAAATCTCGAGTAGCCTCTCATCGGGAAGCCCGGGATCGAAAGTGTTCGGATTGGAAGAGTGCGTCCGCAAGCGTTCTAGACCGTCAGGAGAAAGCTGCGCAGAGTCAGGAATAGTTAGGACGCAAAGCCTCGCGCCATGGCGTTCACACGTCAGCTGTGCCTCACGGATCAGAAACTCGCACGCCGAAAAGACGCGTTCGGCAAGATAACTGGAGGAACAAATGTCGCCCAACCTTTCCCAAATTCTCCGGCGGTGCTTTGCGTCGTATTCATAGGGTCTGGTCTTCGGGCTCAGGTGTCCGGTCTCAATTCTCCATTCGCCCCGCTCACCGACTCGGCGAACGAAGGGCGTCGTATAGAAATGCATGTAAGGATACAGGTTGTCCCACAAGTCATTTCCTAAGAACACAAACCACACGATAAGTTTTCCTGAGAGTTGCGAGGAGTACTGGCGCAAGATCAGCAGCTCTTGGACCAGATTGTAGCCGGGACTTGCCACGGGCTTCACGCGCACGTGCGGAATTAACTCCGAAAACATAGCTCGATGGCTGACTCCGAAACCGAAGGCGAACGAATCGCCCAATGCCACGAGGTCAGCTTCATCCATGCGGGTATTGCCGGGCCATCCGTCGGCGCCCGTAACGATGCGGAAGACGTCTTCGCCCGCCCCATGAACCTTAAGGTTTGGCTTCGGTTTCCAGCCGATTTGCGGATTGAATTCGATCATCGCAGACCAAGGCAGAATCCGAGGCTCCAGGACTTTGGCTAACCCGCGGGTGCAGATTCCCACGATCCAGAATGGCAGTCCCAACACCAGGACCGGGAGGCTGAACGCCAGTGCAAGCACGCTTCCCAACAAAGCCAGGAGGCTTCGCGCTCCGTTCCGCCAGCTCGCTCTTTCCACCATCGAGGTCTCTCTAAAACAGCGTGTAGATGTGGCCGGAATAGCTCTCTTTCTTTTCATGATCCAGAGCTGCGATCAGTAAGAGAAAAGGCAATAGGCCCAAGGCCCATAAGTTCCCTGACTTATAGGCCCATGCCGGATAAGAGATCACGAAGTGCCTTAATGAACATCCGGGATACGCCAGATCATATTGACTTCCGTAAGTAAGTGGAGAAAGGGTAGGTCGCGGCACCCACATGGAATCGCCGCCTTCGCCTGTCATCCTGGAACCTATACTCGCGACGGGTGTGAGGACGACATTGTAGCAAATCCTCAGCACATATCCCTTGGCCCAACGGCCGTAGTATTCCGCCCATCGAGTCCATAAGCGATACAAACGCTCCGTCGCTTGAGGCCGTCCCATACCGTACAAGATCATCAAGAGTCCAAGGATAATCCCTGGGAGCACGTAGTAGCGCATCCCGGCGGCCCTGGCAAGGAGAGTAACAAGCACTCCAACGCAGACAGATTGGACTAGCGCGAATGCGTGCAACCGAGCGCGGCGGGGAGGCGGCAGAATGAATACGGCCATAGCGTTTAGTCCAGCGAGAATGTTGACATGTAACTGCTTCTGTATCTCTTGCCGGCGTCCCGAAGCCCTTGAGGCTGATCTTCCTTAATCAGCACGTAGTTTTCGAGCACGAGGCAGTCCATGTCGGTTGCCAGGAAGCATTGGTAAGCATCCTCGGGTAAGTGGACAATAGGTTCTCCACGAATATTAAAACTCGTATTTATAATTACGGGACATCCGGTGAACTCATAGAAGCGGCGTATGAGACGGTAGTAGCGGCCATGCTGCTCTTCATCCACTGTCTGGATCCGCGCTGAATAGTCCACGTGCGTAATCGCTGGAAGTGTCGAACGGGAGACCGAGACGCGAACGCGCAGGTCAGGATCCTCCATCTTGACGAGGTCCTCCTCGCTGAGCGGTGTCCGTAGGCTCTGCCGGACCGGCGCCACGAACAGCATGTAAGCCGTGTCGTCCTCCGGACGCATTTCGAAGATCTGATCCGCGAACTCTCGTAGGACCGAAGGCGCAAAAGGCCGGAAGGACTCCCGAAACTTGATCTTGGCATTCATCGTTTGTTGCATCGTGCCAGAACGGGCGTCACCGAGAATACTCCTTTGCCCCAGAGCACGCGGCCCGAACTCCGCCGGACCGTGAAACCACCCGATCACTCTTTCCTGTGCCAGCATCGCGGCTACCCGATCCACCAACAAGCTTTCATCCTCAAAATACTCGTACCTCGCTCCTTCCCCGTCCAGAAACCGGCCGATCTCCGCGCTGGCGAAAGATGGTCCCAACGATGAGGCTCGCTGGGCGTCTGGTAGCCTGGGGCGTCGAGGGTTCTCTAGCTTGTGATACCAGACCAGCAGTGCAGCTCCAAGGGCGCCGCCCGCATCGCCCGCCGCGGGCTGTACCCAAATCTTCTCGAATGGCCCCTCCCGGCGTAGCCGGCCATTGGCGACGCAATTCAGAGCGACCCCTCCCGCCATGACCAGGTTGCGGCCGCCGTGCAGTTGGTGCGCATGGCGCGCTGAGCGCAGGACGATTTCCTCTGTGATGGCTTGAACCGACGCCGCCAGATCCATTTCCTTCTGCGTGATTACCGATTCTGGTTTGCGAGGCGGCCCCCCGAATAGCCCATGGAACTTGTCCGACGTCATGGTCAGTCCCTGGCAATAGCGAAAATACTTCATATCCAGCCGCACAGATCCGTCGCCCTTCAAATCCAGGATGTTTTGAAGAATGACATCAACATATTTAGGCTTGCCGTACGGAGCAAGTCCCATCAGTTTGTACTCCCCTGAATTCACCTTGAACCCGGTGTAGTATGTGAATGCCGAATAGAGCATTCCCACCGAATGAGGGAATCGCATTTCGTGACTGAGTGTAATCTTGTTTTCTTGACCCGTGCCGATCGAACTGGTTCCCCACTCTCCCACGGCATCCAGTGTCAGGATCGTCGCCTCTTGATACGGAGACGGGAAGAATGCGCTCGCGGCATGCGATTCATGATGATTGACGAACAGTGGCTTTCCTGAAAATGCGGGCAGACCCTGCTTGATTTCCCTTGAAATCTGCAGCCTGTGCTTGGCCCAGAGCGGGAACGCGATCTGGAAGGACTCCATCCCTTCGGGGGCAAAGGCCAGATACGTCTCCAACAGTCGCTCAAACTTCGACAGCGGCTTCTCATAGAACACAACTTGGTCCAGTTCGCCGGCGGTAATCCCTCCTTGCTCCAGACAATATCGGACCGCCCCGCTCGGAAAACCAGCATCGGCCTTGCGCCGCGTGAAACGTTCCTCCTGGGCGGCTGCAACGATTTCTCCGTCCCGGATCAGGGCCGCTGCCGAATCGTGATAAAACGCCGAGATCCCCAGAATATAAATGGACATCTGAACTTTCCGCTGATTGATTCGACCGCTACCATGGTCAGGCCGCGCCTACAGCGCGCTACGGGAGATTCTTTGTGCGGACGACTGCAAAAAAGCATCGTAGCATGAAGGGGAAACCAGGGACGGAGACCTCAATTCCCGATATCGCCGGCGAAGTGCGAAGAAGGGGATTTGAGGTCTCCGTCCCTCGTTTCCCCGCCTCCCCGCTACGGCGTGCAGCGCAATCCCACCGTCAGCATGTGTACACGGAAAGCTTCGTACATATAGAGCGGCTCGCCGAATCCATACCAGCGCCACTCGCCATACCAGGCCAGGTGCTTGCGCGTCGGCGTGGTGAGCCGGATCAGCGGCTGGTAATATTCGGTGGGCCGGCTGCCGGAAGTGACCAGCAGCGACCCGCCCAGGCTCAACCACGGCGAGTAGCCGCCGAATCCCGGAACCAGCAGGTCCATCACCGCGTTGGCTTCATGCGCGTTGTCGCGATAGAACGACGGCGCGCTCTGAAATGTCTGCGGAACAATGTAGTTGATGTCCGAGCGCAGCGTGGAGCGCGTGTACTCTCCCACAAACGTCATCCGCTTGCCGCCCTTCGGATTCCATGCCAGCGAGACCGAAGCATCGTGACTCAAGAAATCGTAGTTGACCGCCGGATTAGGATTCTGATTATTCAGCACTGAAAAATTGGCGGAAATTACCAGCGAGTTCAAGGCCTGATACCGCGCACGCACCCGCGCTCTCTCGTAATTCTGCAAGCTCGTGCGGAAGTACGCCTGGTCTCCAGACGCGCCTTCGAAGTCAATATTGAACCACAGCTTCTGTCCCGCCCTGTAGCTAAGTCCAGCCAGCCCGACCTGACGCCGAAGCGCACCCGACTCGGTGGGCAGCCCCGATATCAGCCCGCCACGCGTCAGTCCGTCGCCCCACTCATAGCGATAGCCGCCGCGTGCCGTGATCTTCGATGTCACGTCGAACAGCACATCCAGTTGCTCCTGGCTGTAATTCGTAACCAGCCGGTCGTTGAAATCCGTAATCTGCGCTGCCACCGCCGGCGTGAGGATCTGCTGGTTGAACGTCAAGAACGACGCATCGTGCAACCGGTCCGTCATCCAAGACTCGATTACCCGCAGCCGCTTCACCGGACGCAACTCAAATCCGAACGTCCCCGATGTGTGCGGCTGCTTGGCGGCTGCGTTCACCAGGTCGAATTCGCTCGTATACAGCAGCAGCGTGGCCAGGTCTACGAACTGCCCCGCGTTGAATTGCGAATAGTGCACGTCCGTATTCGGCCGGCTGTAGAGAAACTGGCCGAACACGTTGATCCAGGAAAAAGGATCAGCCGTCAACAGGACTTTGCTGTAGATGCTGTCCCCGCGGATTCCGTACGTCTGCGCCAGGTTCGTCAGCTCCAGTTGCTCACCGAAGAACGGCGTGGTGCGGTTCCCGAGATTTTCCTCGCTGGTGAAAACATCCTGATCATCTTTGAACTTTGTCCCGCCCTGCTCGAGCGTGGCGTGGAATTTCCTGAGCTCAATGCGCACGCCGCCGCGATAGTTGTCGGTCTTATCGCGAGGCCGGTCGGCCACCGGATATTCGTTGGAATCGCTCACAAAGTCCGTGATGCCGCGCCCGAATCCGGAATTGCGCGAGTACGCAAGGTAAGGCACAAGCCACTTGCCCGGCATCAGGTCGATTTCGAAATCGCTCATGCGGCGGTGCGTGTCAAACGACCGCTGGTCGAGATAAATTCCCTGACCGATCGTCGGATTGGCGTATGAAGGCAGAAAGTTGAAATAGGCGATGTTGCGGTAATCGAAGCTGAAGTTGTACCAGTCGTGCCGCGAGGCGTCCACATGCGCCGTGTTGTACGGATCGCCGCCCCAGTTGGAGGCGCGCACGTTGATATGGTCAAACCAGCGCCGCACCGCGCTGTCAAAGCTTAGGTCGAGTCCCATCAGCTTGGGGCCCGATCCCAGATTGACTACCGTACGATACGTGTCCAGGCTGCCGCCGACGTCGCTGCGCCACTGGTATCCCACATCCACGAATCCGGAAATGGTCGTTTCCCGAGCCGGGGTCACGGGTGTCGCCGCCGGCTGCGCCGCAGGCGCGGCCTGGTCGGATGGAGCGGGCCCCGTTTCCTGCGCCGCCAGCGGACACAAAATCAGGAATGCAAGCCAGGCTCTCATCGCACCAGCTCCGGATCCACGTTCGAACCATGAACCTTCACGTGGCACAACGTGCAGTTCTGAAATCGCGGGCTCAGCAAGTCATGGAACGAAGGTGGCACGCCGCCCAGCGTCTTTGAAGCCGCTGCTGTGGTTGGCGTGTTCGCGTGGCACTCCAGACAGACAAACCTTACCTCTGCCCGGCTCAACATCCGCGGGTTCGCCGAGCCGTGCGGCTCATGGCAGGCTGCACAGCCCTCCAGGCGCACCGGCGCGTGTTCGAAAACGAATGGGCCGCGTTTGTCGCCATGGCACTTGAAACATCCGGGCTCGTTCGCGGATACTGTCCGAATCGAGTGCGGCAACGGGCTCCCGTGCGGGTTATGGCAGTCCACACACGACATCGCTCCTTCCGGAAGCCGGTGCTTGTACGGGCGCTGAAAGCTCGCCCACACCGCCGTGTGGCAGCCGGCGCATTTCGCGTTAACTGCGGCTCGACGCCGCGGAACCAGCTCTTCGGAAGATTTGTGGATGGAATGGCAGGTCACGCAGCTCACCTGGTTGCGCGCATGCCCGCTCTCGATGCGCCCCACGTGCGTAGGCTCATGCAAGTGGCAACTGAGGCACCCTTCGTCCGCTTCCGCTACCGGCAGTTTGGCGGGATTGCGAATAGCCGCCGCATCGCCGCTCTCGGCGTGCTTGCTCCCCGGGCCATGGCAGGATTCGCATCCCCTGCCCTCCCAGCCGCGTTTGTTTTTCTTTTCGACGGCTACGTGGGGATTCTTCTGGAATGCTTTGTAGATGTCTTCATGGCACGCCTGGCAGGTGTCCGACCCGACGTACGCGGCGGTCTGCGCCGGCATGAGGCGCGCCCAAAAAAGGATGACCGCCGCGATCGCCAGCGCTCGAGGGAGACCCGCCCCTGTGGAGCGGGCCCCAGGAGGAGGTGGGGGTGCGCTGGCGATTCGCGGCGGCCAAGGTCGTGAAATCAGATTGTCGGCTCGCATGGCTTCCTCTTAGCCTAGCGAGTTTCCACCTTACTGAGCATGTACCGCGTCGACCGCGAACTGCGCGCCGGCGGCATGGCATACCGTGCAGCCCTCTCCCAACGAGGTCGTGTTCGCCAGGAAGTGGGATGCTTCGGGCTTGGACACGTGACATCCGCTGCAAGCCGACGCAACTGCCTGCACCGGGTTGATCAGCCCTTGCTGATCGGTCACCTGATTCAGGCCGATCGGCAGATTTTGCTCGCTTCCGTTGGCGTGGCACAGCGAGCAGTTCTGCACATAGGTGGCTTGCCCCTCAGGGTTCATCGCCGGGAACAGCACGTCGGAGAAATCGTTGTGACTCCCATTGAAACCGACAACAATGTACGGCGAGCCGCCAGCCGGCACCACGTTCACGCCGTCGTGAATGCGATGAACCAACAAGTTGAAGTTGATGCCCTGGGGCGGTAGCGCTTTGTCGGCCGCAACCACGGCCTTCGGGCGTTGCGTGAAGTCCGTGTTCGATGGATTGTGGCACAGCACGCAGTACTCAGTGTTGTTGCGCAGGCCGCCGTGCAGCGAAAGCGCGACGTGGCAATGATTGCAGTTGCTGAGCGCAACCACAGTGCGCCGCGGTTGCGGCGCCGATCCGTCTACCGAGAAGTTCATCACCGGATTAGAAGCGCCTATCGTGATGGTCTGCGCCGAAGTGGTCCCCGCCAACACCTTCACACTCATGCGCGCTTCTCCTCCGATCGTGTACGTGCCGGTGGCGCCCTTCGGAATCGCATGGGTGAAGGTGTAGACGCACGCACCGCTGGAATTACAGTTCGCCTTCGCAGCGCTTTCCGTCACGTAACCCGGGGTGCTGGCCGTGTCGCTTCCGAAGCTGGTGTAGCCATAATCGGTAGTGGGACCGGCGATCGTAAATTGCAGTGTCGAGACCTGCGATAGCGGAATGGCATTGCCCTTGTCGTCCAACAAGGTGAAGTTGACTGCCGGATTTTGTCCGGCGGACGTGTCGCTCACACCAGTAATTTTGAGGTTGATCCCCGGCAGCAGCGTATTCGGATTCGGCGGGTACAAGGCTGCCGTGTCGGTAGGTACGACGTGCGCTCCCAGAATGGAGGCATCAAAGGGATGCTCACCCTGGGCGATATGGCAGTTCGCGCATTGGCTGTCGTCCGCCTGAAATCCTCCGGCGTGATTCTCGCCGGTGTCGAAATTGACATTGTCGTGACAGGCGCCGCACGCTGCGCGGCTCGGCTCCGTCACAAATGCTTTCGCCTGCGCCGCGCCAGTGGCTTGGCTATGGCAAACTTCGCAGCGGCGGGGATCGGCGGGATCGACCACCTTCGAAAAGTCATTCACGGAATTCTGGAAGCCGACAATTTGGTAAGGGACACCTGGCGTGGTCGAGGTGCCAACCACGCTGGGTAACTGGGATCCCATGTGGATCTTGTGCGCCATGACCTTCAGATCTAGCGAGTTTCCAGTCGACGGATCGGCGTTTTGCGGCTGGTGGCACATGACACACATCTCCATGCCATGCGCGTAACCACCGTGGAAGGCCAACTGGTCGTGACAGCCGTTGCAACTCTGGGTGCGGATGACATCGCGCGTAACGGTTACCGCGGAGCCATTGGGAACGAAATTGAAGGTGGCGCCGGCGTACCCGATGCCCAAGTTGAAGGACGTGAGATCACGGTTGCCATCGACGGCGACCGTAGTCGTCACGGTGGGGTCAAATCCCGAGGGTGCCTGAGCCTTGAAAGTGTATTGGTATTTGCCCTCCCCTAACGGCGTGACGCTGCCACCCGATCCGAAAGCAGGCAATTCGAAAAACGGTCGGGTAATTGTGCCTAATGCCTTGCCGGTGGATTGCTCAGTCGTGTAGGCCGCATACTGTTCCTGCCCTTTGGGGATGTAGGCCGCCACGTATGCCAGCGAAACCACGCCCGGAGTATTCACGCCGGCCGCATCCAGAGGCAATCCCATCGGGTCGGTGAGCGTGTACGTCATACTGATCACGCCGCCGCTGATCTTGGCCGAGTTGATGGTGATCGCCAAGCCCGGTCGCACGAAATCCACCAGAGCCTTATCCGCGAAGAAGGCCTTTTCGCGCCGCGTATAGGGAGACTTAGACCCGCCGACCAGGGCGGCCGCTCCGGCCACCAGCAGCAACACCGCAAGAATTCGGGAAACCCCACGAACCGACACCGAAGATGTTATGCGCATAGTTTCTTCCAATCGCGTGCGCTGAATGCCGCGCGCGATCGCCCGAGCCGGTAGCGCCACTACGGCCGCGACCTTGAGTGTTCGACCTATCGTCATAAGATTGCGCATCTTGCGCTCCCCCCTAGAAGCAACGATAGTAGCAGGAAATCGTCCAAACTCTCTAAAATCAACAAAGCATCGAGTTGTAAGGGGAAAAAGCCCATGCTTCAGCTGTGAATATAGGTTATTGACGCAGTGGTAAGGGGGTCAATTCGCTCGGTTTGGGTGAAAAGACCCTACTTCAGATGGAATTTCTTCATCTTGTAGCGCAGCGTATCCCGGGTGATACGGAGAAGTCTGGCCGCCTGGGTCTGATTTCCCCCCGTCTTCTCAAGAGCACGCGCTACCAGATTTCTTTCATTCTCCTCGAGCGAAATGCCCTCGTCCGGAATCTGATAGCTCAACCGGGTGGAGGAGCCGTCGCCTGCGCCCGCCGGATGATTGAGGGTCAGCGGAAGGCTGGAAGTGGTCAGCAGCGCAGACTCCTCGAGAATCATCGCGCGCTCAATGGCGTTGCGCAATTCCCGCACGTTGCCGGGCCAGCTGTGAGTAACCATCAGAAGCTGAGCCTCCGGCGATATGCCCTCGATGTGGCGCCTGAACTTCCGGTTGTAGTGTTCGACAAAAAAGTTGGCCAGCGGCAGAATGTCCTCCGGCCGATCGCGTAGCGCCGGAATGCTGATCTGGATGACGTTGAGACGGAAGTACAGGTCCTGCCGGAAGGCGCCCTCTTTCACCGCTTCCTGCAGGTTCTTGTTCGTCGCGGTGATCACGCGCAGGTCCAGGTTGATGTCTTTAAGCCCGCCCAGACGACGGAAACTCTGCTCCTCGAGCACGCGGAGCAACTTGGCCTGCAAAGCAAGCGGCATTTCGCCGATCTCGTCGAGAAACAGCGTTCCTTTATCAGCTAACTCGAAGATGCCGCGCTTTTGCGCCCGCGCATCAGTGAAGGCGCCCTTTTCGTAACCGAACAATTCGCTTTCAAGCAGGGTCTCCGGGATGGCCGCGCAGTTAATGGCGATGAACGGTTCCGCCTGCCGCAGGCTCTGATAGTGAAGCGTTTTGGCGATGAGATCTTTGCCGGTTCCGTTCTCGCCCTCAAGCATGATGGTCGTGGCCTCGCTGACGGCCACGCGGCGGACGAAATTCAGCACATCTCGCATGGCGCGGGACTCGGCGACGATTTCGCGCTTCTGCGGATCGGCTTCCTCGGTGATGTCGGTGATGGTGGCGACCACGCCCTGCAGAACGCCGTCCTCGCTGTGAATTTGGGTCGTCCGCATGACCGCCATCCGCTCGCGGCCTGCCGCAGAGCGTAACCGCAGCGTACACCGCGGAGTGCTCACCGCCTGGTTGATTCCCAACAGCACGCCGCAGTCTGGCTCGCAGACCGCGCAGCGGAAGACCTCCTTGCAGGTTTTGCCGATCATTTCCTCCGCGGTCATCCCCAGGAGTTTTTCCGCGGCGCGGTTGACTCCCGTGATCACCATGCTCTTGTCGTAGAGTACAAGCGCGTCTGAAAGCTGGTCGAAGACCGCCTCGAGTACCGCGGGGCGCTGCCACACCGGGTCCAGCTTGGAAACCATTTGAAGCCAGTATAGCCAATGAGGGTGCAATGATGCGGGCTCTGACGCTCCGTGCGCACTATACCCCACTTCCGCACGACGCGCACCAAAGAAAACTCTTTGTGGATGGTCTGGCCCCGAGATTGCTGCTCTGCAGTTTGGGAAGAGGCCGGAATGCGATTCCCACTGCCTGCGTGTTGGTGTCCTCTCGGTGTTCGACTCTCAGGGATGAAGGCCAGGGAGTGGAACGGCGCCGGCAGATTCTATTAGGACCACGACCACTCACTTGAAAGCTATCGGATCAAGAAGTGAACGGTGGGCCAGTTGGAGGCCGTTTATGTATACAGTCCAGCTTGCCGTTGGGAACGCTCCTTACGGTCCAGCGCTGTGTGACCTGCTTGCGCACACGGAAAGTTGCCATGTCCAAGCGGTCGACAAGCCGGATCCCCGGCAGTCGGGCGTGATGGTGGTTAACGAAAAAACGTTGGACCGTCTGCCCAAGCCGCTTGAGCGACCGGAGCGAGTGGTGTTGATTACACCGAAAGAACCGGAAAGGTTGGCGCGCGCCTGGGAAGCGGGGATCCGTTGCGTGGTATTTGACAGCGATCCGCCGCGAACCATGGCACTTGCAGTCATGGGAGCGGCGTTGCGGGTGAGAACACCCAATCTACCGAATGTGCCGATGGAAATGCCCCACTCGACCCGCGAGGGGAATGGCCATCGCGTAAAAATTCATTGATTGCCTATGGTTGGCCGTTGGACACCGGCGTGCATGCCCGTGGCGTCGGGGAAGGGAGGGTTCGATGGAGCGCTCTTTAGAGGAACTAGAACAAATCGTCCGGGACCAGATCTGCCGGGTTTGTTCGGATCGCAAGCTGGATGGCTCCTGCGGTTTGGAGGATCCGGGAACATGCGCGCTGTTCCGCCTGTTTCCGCAGGTTGCCCGCGCTATCCAGTCGACACACAGCGACGATATTTGTGATTACGTTCGAGCTATTCGGGAACAAGTTTGCACTATTTGTGAGCAGCAGGCGGCAGACGGCAGTTGCGAGACACGGGACAGCGTGGCCTGCGCGCTGGATGCTTATTTGCTGCTCATCGTGGATGCCATTGAAGAGGCTACGGGACGAAAGTTCGATCGGCCCACCGGCTCGGTTGCGGCCCAGTCGGCATTTCCATTGAGATCGAATTGAGGGGGAACCTATGAATATTGTGAATATTGCTTTGACTCCTTTTTTGGCGGCGTGGATCGCGCTGGCGTGTGCTGTGGCCATCCTCGCGATTTACCGCAAGACGATTTCGAGCCACGAAGACGACTCGCTTCATGTCTCGGCGGTCAACGATGTGAACGTCGGCCATCAAGCCGAGGTTGCGCATCGGCTGGAAATAGTGGACCGATGGGGCAAGACATTGACCGTGATTGTGGTGGTGTACGGCCTGGCGCTGGCCGGAGCGTACGTATACCAGATGTGGGTTGAAGGCTCGCGCCAGATGTGGCAGGGGTGAACATCGTGCCGCGAGCGGGCGGCGGGCGCCGTGCGGTGCTCGCCGCCCGCATCTTCCTAGGAATATGGGCGGCGAGCACCTCCTGCCTGGCGCAAGATTCGACGAGTGCCGCCTGTGCTTCGTGCCATGACGTCGGGCAGAAGATGGGAGGGCTGGCACACTCTTCGGTCGGCTGCGCTACCTGTCACGTAAAGCATGAAGAGTATCCCCACCCTGCCGGCATCCCCAAGCCGGTATGCGCCGGCTGCCACCAGCAGGTAGCTGCCGAGCACGCCCGCGGTATCCACGGACAAGAAATCCGAAAAGGCAATTCCGCGGCGCCTGAATGCAACACCTGTCATGGCGCTGCGCACGAAGTCCAGAACACAAAGACAGAGAAATTCCGCACAGCCGTGCCGGAGACTTGCGGCATGTGCCATAGCGATGTCGCGACCGCATTTCAGGCGAGCGTGCACGGACAGGCGGTAGCGCATGGTGTGGCGCAGGCGCCGGTCTGCACAGATTGTCATGGCGAGCATTCTATCCTGCCGCCCAGCAATGCCGCCTCTCCGGTGAACAGCCGAAACATCCGAGACACTTGCGGCGCTTGCCACGGCGACGTGCGCCTGGCGCGCAGGTTTGGAATGCCGGCCGACCGCCTGGTGAGTTTCGACGCGTCGTACCACGGTCTGGCAGCCAAAGCCGGCTCGCAGACCGTAGCCAACTGCGCCAGTTGTCACGGGGTGCACAACATCCTGCCGCCCTCGGATCCGCGATCGACGATCAATGCGAAGAACCTTGCGGCGACTTGCGGCCGCTGCCATCCGGGAGCGGGGAAGAGGTTCACGATCGGGCCGGTACACCTGACTGAAGCTCGCACGGAGACCGCGGCGGTGGGATGGGTGCGGCGGATGTACCTTTGGGTGATCCCGATCACCATCGGGCTGATGCTGCTGCACAACGCGGGCGACTGGGCGCGCAAAGTGTACCGGCTGCGCCTTAGCCGGACGGCATATCGAAGCCGCCCCGCCGCCGAGCCACAATTCCGCATGTTCGGTTTCGAAAGGCTGCAACACGCTCTGCTGGCGATCTCCTTCCTGACACTGGTGTGGTCGGGCTTCGCGCTGAAGTTTCCGGATCAGTGGTGGGCGCGGCCGATGCTGCTGTGGGAGGCCAGAGGCAGCGTGCGCAGCATGGTGCATCGCATCGCCGCGGTGATGTTCATGGGCGTCGCCACGATGCATGTGATCTCGCTGATTGCGAGCGCGCGGCTGCGGCGGCACTGGGAGAGCCTGGCGCCGAAAGCTCAAGATATCCGGGAAGGAATGGGCACTTTCGCATATAACCTCGGTTTGACCAACAAACGTCCTGCGCTGGCAGATCACAGCTACATCGAAAAGGCCGAGTATTGGGCGGTGGTGTGGGGCGCGTTGGTGATGATTCTGACCGGCGTGACGCTGTGGGCCAACGATTTCGCACTGGAATGGTTGCCCAAGAGCGTTCTGGACGTCGCCACGTCGGTACATTTCTACGAGGCTGTTCTGGCCACCCTTGCTATTCTGGTCTGGCACTTCTATTCCGTGATTTTCGATCCCGATGTTTATCCATTGGACACGGCGGCCATCACCGGCTATAGCACGCGGCCGCGTGACACGGAATCGGAAACGATCGAGACCGAGGAAGAACTCACTTCGCAATCATGAGCACTTCTTTGGCCGGCTCATTGCACCGGCCCTAGATATTTGTCGAGCCAGCCCAGCACTTCGCCAGAGGGGACAGTTGAGAGTCATGGCGCCGAGGTGCGACACCCGCGAGGATGAAAATGGCGAAGAGGGCTCGTGCAAGAAGAGGGCAGGCAGCGCCGTCCACGACGAGCGGGCTGGTGGTATGCGGGCGGCTCGATCAGGGACGGCGGAGCCCGTCCCCGACGCGCTCGATTTCCCAGCGACCGAATCGGCAATTACGGCCAAATCGGATTTCTGCTAGCGAACCGCATTTCCGGTTATTAGTCTCTTGACCGGGCGCGCGAGCCTGTACGATACTTGTGCGATCAACACGCTGGGCAGGCTTCGGCGGTGAGCCACGGATGGGGCAAGACATCTCGTCTTAAGCAACGAATCTCATGTTCAAGAACAGTTTGGCGCTGTCCTTCACATTTGCGTTTGTGATCGCGCTTACCGCGCACTCGAGTGTTGCCTTCGCGCAGGCAGGCACCACAATCTATGGGTATTACACTAATGCACATTTGGCGGGCGTTCCCGATGGCTTGCTGTCGGTTGTCAACCCGGGTTCGGTTGCCGGATTTTCACCAGCCGGCGACCTTTGCGCGAACATCTATGTACTCAGATCCAACCAACAGATAGTCGAGTGTTGCAGTTGCAAGATAACGCCGGACCGTTTAAATACTCTCAACGTGAACTTGGACCTCACGAGCAATCCGATCGATTCGATGACCTTGCCCCTGCCTCAGTCCGGAGTCATTAAGATAGTCTCGTCAGCCGTGGAGTCCGATAGTTCCTGCGAGGTCAGCCACTTCCCCTGGCTCGCCGTCCTCACCGTCCCCGTTGCGGCCACATCGTACACACCTTCAGGGATCCTGGGCGCATGGGTTACTCATGTGAACGCGGCCGGCGCCGCCATCTACAGCGTCAGCGAAGAGAATTTCGTTGATGGCGCTGTGACGACAACTGAACTTGCCAAGCTGCGGCAAGATTGCCTGAGCATAGCTTCTCCTTTTTCGAGACGTGCAATTTGCTCTTGCGGCACGGAGTAATATCCCGCATTTCCGTAGGAGAATCTCATGTTCAAGAACGGTTTGACCAAATCAATGGAGAACGCCAGGAAGGCCATGGCGCGGCCCTTCACATTCACATTTGTTATCGCGCTTGCCGCGCTCTCGAGTGTCGCCTTCGCGCAGGAAGGCACCGCGATCTTTGGGTACTACACCAATGCAAATCTAGCGGGCGTACCCGACGGGCTGCTGTATGTTGTCAACCCGGGTTCGATTAGCGGACTGTCACCGGCCGGCGACCTCTGCGCGAACATTTATGTATTCAGATTCGATGAGCCAGTCGAGTGTTGCAGTTGCAAGGTAACGCCGGACGGTTTAAGGACTCTCAACGTGAACGCAGACCTCACCAGCAATCCCATCGATTCGATGCGCTTACCCCTGCCTCAATCCGGAATCATTAAGATAGTCTCGTCAGCCGTGGAAAGCGATGGTTCGTGCAACG
>Ga0335077_10004567_pt1 | contig 16900 bp, 9 predicted proteins | sample Lox_Sample_31_FD_207151 | JGI IMG/M metagenome (GOLD analysis project Ga0335077, IMG submission 207151) | Soil microbial communities from Loxahatchee National Wildlife Refuge, Florida, United States - Lox_Sample_3.1 | ecosystem: Environmental > Terrestrial > Soil > Wetlands | place: USA: Florida...
AAGAAGATGTGGTCGGTAGGCGCGGGCTGGTTCGATTACAACAATGATGGGCTGCTGGACCTGTTCGTGGTGAACTACTGCAAATGGGAAGCGAACAAGGACCCGTATTGCCGGGTCAAGGAAGGCGTGCGGGGCTTCTGTCATCCGAAGAATTATGTGTCGCTCCGCAATACCCTCTATCGCAACAACGGGGATGGAACGTTTAGCGATGTTTCCGAAGAAACGGGAATCGCGAAATATTTCGGCAAGGGAATGAGCGTCACGTTCGCGGACTACGACGGAGATGGATATCCGGATGCCTTCGTGGCAAACGACACAACGCAGAATTTTCTGTTTCATAATCTCAAAGGGAAGAAGTTCGAGGATGTGGCGTTGGAAGCGGGCGTAGGATTTGCCGCGGACGGCCAGGCGCGGTCGGGCATGGGCGCCGATTTTCGCGACGTAAACAATGACGGCTTGCCGGATATCTGGCACACCGCTGTGGAGCGGGAAGAATTTCCTCTTTTGATCAATTCGGGGCACGGTGACTTCGACGACCAGACCGCTGCGAGTGGCCTGGGCAAGACCAACGATATGTCGGGATGGGGAAACGGGATTTTTGATCTCGATAATGATGGCTGGAAAGATCTGTTAGTAGCGCGCGCGAACGTGATGGACAATATCAGCCTCCTAAATCCGACGCGGAAGTACGAAGAGCCTGTTACGATTTTCCGTAACCTGGGAAATGGCAAGTTCGCTGACGTGACTGACACCTCCGGTGCCACGGCGGCCGAAGCGGCTCACCGTGGCGTGGCATTTGGCGACCTGGATAACGACGGCCGTGTTGACGTGGTTGTGTCCGTGCTGAATGGGCCGGCAAAGATTTTCCACAATATTTCCGATAGCTCAAAGCACTGGATTCTGCTGAAACTAGTCGGCACGAAGAGCAACCGGATGGGTATCGGAGCGCAAATAAAGTTGACCGCTGAAGATGGCTCGAAGCAGTGGAACGAAGTCACGACCGCAGTTGGCTATGCGTCTTCGAGCGATTCGCGGGTGCACTTCGGGCTGGCCGCCAATGCGAGGGTGAAGGAAATTGAGATTCGGTGGCCCAGTGGAATCAAACAGGTGCTGCACGATGTGGCGGCCAATCAGATCCTGACCGTCGAAGAGCCGGCAAAGTAGCATTCGATGCAACCCCGCCCGGAAGACTTGAGCGACGCGAGGCCTAATAGGTGGCTTTGGAATTAGAGTCAGATTGCTTGTTCAGCTTTTCAAACCTGGCGCGCGCCTGCGCCGCTTTTTCCTTGTTACCAGTACGAGCGTAGGCGGTACTGAGGGCAAAGAACACCTTCGCATCGTTTGGAAACGCCTTGGCGGCCAGTTCGAGTTCTGGGATCGCTTTCGGAGCTTCTCCAACGTCTAGGTACAGTAAGCCCAGTAAATAATGAGGGAAGGGCAGGTTTTGCCTCGAGCGAACCACGTCGTTCGCGTACTGTATGGCGGTTTTCGAGTCCACCTTATACAGGATCGTGGCGATTTCCAGCTTTGCGGGTATGTTGGCCGGGTCGCGCGAAAGTTCAAGCTTGAATTCATTTACAGCTGATTCGACGTTATCCGCTTCAACGTAGGTTAGGCCCGTGGCATAGTGAAGGCCCGGATAGTTTGGATAGTCCGCAAGGAGCGCTTTATCGGTGGCCACGGCTTCGTCGAACTTTCGTTGCACGGCCATGCAAGCTGCGGACCCCGCCTTACGGACAACGGTCGCGCCGGGCGATTGTTCAGGTGGCGCATCTTTAGGCATTATGCGCATTACCGCCAAGCCCATTCCTTCGAATAACTGATCCGTGGTGACATTCTGTTTGCACAGAGAGCCGAGTGTCTCCTGAGCGAGCTTGAATTTCGAAGTTCGCAATAGGAGTACCCCTTCGTGATAAATCGTGACATGACGAAGCTGCTGGTCATCGCTAAGTCCAAGAAGCCGTCCCGCCCGGATGTTCCGCAATGCGTCGGCGTCTTGCCCGAGTTCGAACTGACACAGGCCGAGCATAGCGCGGGCCGTGCCGTCCTTCGGGGCTAGGGAAACCAGGTGACGGAAGGCCTCTGCGGCCTTGGCGTAATTGCTCCTGTCATATTCGACAGTGCCGAGGGACCACCAGCCTTCGACCCATCCAGGTTGCAGCAGCAGCGCTTTCTTATATAACGCGACGGCGTCATCGAGATGTTCCGCGTCGCGGGCGGCGTTCGCTTGCCCGGACAACGTCAAGAAGTCAGGGGAATCGGCCTTCTTTTGGGCGGGCGACAAGAGCGGAGAAAGGAGCAGGAAACAAAAGAGCAGGGATAGAGGAAAGTTATAAGTCAGCAAGTGGACGTACAGTCTCAACGCTAGCATCCCTCTCTAGTGTAAAAGAAAGCTGCCAACGAGTGGGGTTCCCGGGGGTGCGGGGGCCTCGTTGGCAGCTTAACGGATCAGCAAAAACACCGGGACGCGTTCAGACTGACCCGCGCTCCGGCCTTTGGTCAAAATTGGAAGCGGAACTGGAACTCGACTACCCGAGCTCCAAGCGCACCATTCGAGCGCCCAAAGTTAGGATCAGTATTGACCTGCCAGATCGAGTTCGTGGTCGGGTCGAGGTTGATATTGGCCATGTGCTGTGGACCGAAAATAGGCTGGAGATTCAGCGTGTTAAAGAGATTCCAGAAGTCTGCGCGAATGGTAATATTCGAGTTTTCGCCAAAGAACTTCATTGAAGGCAGACCAAAGGCCTTCTGAAATCCCATGTCGAAGTCGTGATACCGCGGCCCACGGAATATATTGCGCTGCATCCCGGGTAGGGCCGGGATAGAGGTCGCGGTAAGGCTGGGAAGCGTGAAGTAAGCTGTCGGCGTGGACGACAGGTTCGCAAAGTTGCCGTAAGCGGTCTGGAACGTCTTGTTGGAAGTGCTGCCGCCGGCGCCTCCGATATAAGCCGCCGGGATTGCATTGCAGTAGTTGCTTCCGTTGTAGAGCAGGGAGCAACCCTCGCTGATCGTACCATCAGCGGATTGGACGTTCACGTTGTAGTACGGGGAGAACGGGAAGCCGGTGTGAAAGGTGAAGACCCCACTGAGCTGCCACCCGCCGAGAATCTTCTTCTTCCAGTTGTTCTCCTTGAAGAAAAAGTTGAGGTCCCACACACCAAAGGCTTTGAAGTTCTGGGTCGCGTCGAAATCGCAGTGTCCATATGCCGCGGCCTGGTTAAACGGATATTGATACGCAGCATAGTCCTGCGAACCATGATCGTAGCAGCTGCTATAGGTGTATTGCGCGTCGATCTGGAAGGACTTGGCAAACTGATGCTGAATCTCCGCGAGGAACGCATTGTAGCTTGCGTTAGCGTCGTTGGTGTACCAATCCACGCCGGATACCGAGGGATTCAAGTTGTCTGGCAGAAGCCAATTCATATTGTTAACCTGCCGTGTGAAGTGACGGCTCTGGCTACCCTGATAGCCCAAGCTCGCCACCCAATGCCCGCCGATATCGTACTGGCCCTGAATCGAATAGCGGTACACGTAAGGTGTAGGCATGTTCTGGTCGAAGGCCGTAAGGCTAACCGTGCCCGTTGTGGGCAGGCCGGTAACCGGGTCGAATGACTGAATCGCCGCGGGGTTCGAAGGATAGCCGTAGATGTCGTGAGGCGTGTCCGCCGTTCCATAGACGATGCAGGGCTGAGCCCCGCACATCTGATCGTGGGTCCAGAAATGGCCGGCCTGCAGCGGGGGATTAAACCGTCCGTTGAGAGTGATGGCTTCCTGGAGGCGGTTGTACGCGATTCCTGCGCCGCCGCGGAGAACAAAGCGATTCTTCATATCCATGCTGAAGATATGCCCGGGGCTCCAAGCGAAGCCAAATTGCGGGCCCCAATTTCCCCAACTGGAGTTGTACAGATTTCCACCCGTCTTTACGGTCAGGTCCGTAAGAGTGTTGGGACCGGTGGCAGAACCGAGCAACCCTCCGAGAACGACATTACTGAGGTTGTTGTACTTTTCGTGGATCGGCCCGAAGTATTCCCAGCGCATGCCGAAGTTGATAGTGAGATTTGGCTTGGCCTTCCAGTCGTCTTGCACGAAGAAGGCGTTAATATTTGACCGGATGTACTTCACGCTGGAGGTCGGAATCCCAGTCCGCGGATCGAAATTGGCGCTCTCATTGACAGGAGCGTCGTTGGCAAAGTCCCAAAGATTATTGAACTGGTAGTTGGGAATGCCCGCCCAAGTGGTCACGTCGTTGTCCTGTTCTTTATAGATGTCGGCGCCAAACTTGAGGGAGTGGCTGTAATAGACCTTAGTGAGAGTGTCTCGAATGTTATACGTGGTCTGGTAAAACACGCCGGGTCCCGGGGCGCCGAAAACGGGGCAGCATTGCATTGCGATCCCACCGATGCCGTTAATGTTGTCGGCAGGGTACCCGAACGGAGTGTTGGGGTTGGACTGGACCTCGTCGTAGTACCAGCGAGCTACGTTGAAGCGCAGCTCATTGATAGTTGTCGGTGTAAACGTGTGATTCCAGAGGGCAGCCATCGCATAGTTCAATCGGTTCGAGTTCCAGATATTAGTTCCACGAGCCGGACCATTGAAGAAACCGGTGTTGTTGTTTGGAACCCAAAAGATGGTGAAGGTGGCCAAATCACGCTGTGTGATCTGGAAGTCCAGGCGACCGTTCCATTGCGTTGCGACCTGATTGTCGGGGCTCTGTGTCACCACGTTGAAGACGTCCGGGATGCCGTCTAACCCGCCCCCGACTCCGTAGGGCGTGGCGGCCATGCCGTAAGTTGGGTCAAGTGTCCCAAGTGGCGAGCTCTGTGGCGAACCGATGTCCAAGCCGAGATACTGACCACTCGAACTGGTGACAACGGCACATTGAGCGGCGGACAAATTCACCTGCGCGCAGGTTACCGGGTTAATCGCACTGTAGACGGGACCGAACTTTGGATAGAGCGCGCCGTACTTAGCCGCAATGCTGCTTGGCGCAGCAGCGTTTACGGCGTCGAAGAACTGTGGTGTTTCAAACCACTGACTCCCCCCGGGGGCATTGGTGCTATTGCGCAGTGTGTCGTAGGAAAAGAAGAAAAAGACCTTGTTTTTCCAAATCGGGCCGCCAAGACTACCACCGAATTGATTGAAACGGTTATTGTCTCGTTGTCCGTGGGGCGCGAACGGCCCGCCCCAACGCTGGTAGGCGTCCAGACCCGGTCGGTGCATGCGTAGAAACGCGCTGCCATGGAAGGTATTGGTTCCATTCTGTGTAACAACTAACACTTGAGCGCCACTGTTGCGGCCATTTTCTGCAGTGTAAGGGTTCGCTTGAATCTGAACTTCTTTTACCGCCTCCTGGTTCGGCGTGATGATCGCGGACCCGCCCCACGCGAGACTGTTCACTTCGGTTCCGTCAATCTGGTAGCTGTTGCCGTTGTTACGGGTACCGGCGGCAACGATCTGAGGCTGATTTTCCGTTTGATAGATACTGCTGATCGAACCGGACGAACTCTGATTGCTTCCGGGCAGCGCAACGCCTCCGCCTCCGGCCCCTGTCGCGCCGTCGCCAAAGACTCCGGGAGCCAAACGGGCGAGCTGAAAAGGATCCGCGCCGAACGACGGCAGGGCCTTGATTTCGCGATTGGAAAGTGTTCCGGAGAGGGTTCCGGACTCGGTGTCAATTATTGGCAATTCGCTGCCGTTTACGGTTACCGTCTCGGAAACCTGCCCGACCTCAAGTGTAATATTGACGGCATTAGGCGTCTCCGCGCTGATATTGACGTCGCTAACGGTCTTTTTCTTGAAACCGGATTTCTCAACAGTAAGGGTGTACAAGCCAGGAGCCAGCCGGTTCACACTGTAGACACCGCCGGCGTCTGTGGCGACCTCCTGCGAGAACCCGGTCTCCTGCGCGCTGATTGTGACCTTCGCATCCGCCACGACGGCACCTTGCTGATCCTGGACGGTACCTTGGAGTCCCGCCCTATATTGTGCCGCAGAGGTGAAGGAGAATATCAAAAGCGTGGAAAGTACAAATGAGAAACGAAGGCAGAACTTGGACGTGCTCATACGTATTCCTCCGCTCGACCAATAAGTTCAGCGAAGCTGCACCAAACCCGCTAGTAAATCGGTTAAGCAACCGTTGCGCAGAGTATATGAATCCGGTTTTTGAATGTCAACCATCAGTTTTGCGGGATGTGAGAGACGGGGGAAGGCTTATGGGACAGATTTGGTCCTATATCTTGGGTCACGGGCGGTCCCTGAAGCGCCTTACTTGGCGAGCTCGACGAGCGCGAACCCGTTCGGAGGGAGTGTCAATCTTAGTTCGTCCTTCTCGATGGTCAGGGACTCAGGCGGGGTTAGCTGGCTCTCCTGGTTCAGCTTTCGGACTTGATCGGCAGTGGGATAGCGCGGGCTTCCCATGCGCTTATACGCGGCCAGCGTGTTGTAGTGTTCGGCATCGACGCGCGATACGAATGCGTGGCTCGCGCCATTCAGGTTTTGAAAATTTAGTTGGAAGGTACGCGTAGCGCCGCTGTTGTCTGGCGAATTCAGATTCCAGATTGCAAGGACCACGGAACCATCGTGACGGCGCGTGACCAGCACATTGTCCGCGGAATTCGCCAAGCGTGTTGTCCCAAGGCGATGAAACAGAGCGAACGAATAGAAGCTGGGCTTCTTGATACCGCCGGCCGCGAGCAGTCCAAAGATCGCCGGGAAGGGTTCGTGCGAAGGGCCGTTTTCTTCGAACACATCGCTGAACGTCCAAAAGGAGAGGATATCCAGCAAACCGTCGCAATCATGAATGGTCTGAGCTGTTGCCGTAGCGGTGTAACTCGTGTCGCCCGCGTGAAGCTCGCCGTAGCCGGACACGTTCCACTCGGTCCAGAAGAGCGGCAACTTCGGATACGGCGAGGCGAGAATCTGCTTGTGGACTTTGTCGACAGCCTTGCAGGCGCGCTGCTCAATGGGAATGTTCTCGTTGGTTCCGAACAGGTCTTCGACCGTGTCGTCGGAATACCCGTGCGTCGAAACAAAGTCCACGGGTACGTTTTCTTTGGAGACATGGGAGAGAAAGTCGTCTACCCAATGCGCCGAAGAGGTGGCCGGCCCGCCGACTCGCAGGCGCGGATTTACGGCTTTCAACGCGCGGGCGGTGTGAGTGTAAAGGTCGAAATAAGTGGCCTGCTTCGGATCGCCCGACCAGAAGTCGATATTCGGCTCGTTCCAGACCTCGAAATACCACTGCGCGACCTCGTCGATGCCATAGCGGTCGATCAGGAATTGAGCGAAGTTGTGGATGAGCAAGTCCCATTTGCGGTAGTCCTTGGGAGGCGAGACGTTTTGCTTGTACCAGAAGGGGTGAAGGTCCTGGCGGGAAGCCAGCTTCTTCGGCATGAAACTGATCTCAACAATGGGGCGAACGCCGTTCTGGAGCAGGCCATCGTAAACCTGCCCGACGTAGGTGAAATTGAATGCGGGATCGCCGTTTTCGTCCTCGTCGTACACCCCGAGCTCATCGTGAAGAATCGCGTGGAACCGAAGGTAGCGAAAATCGGTGACCTGCTTGACCTCGCGGAGGTCGCTGCGATACGAATCGCGAAGGCTGAGAATCGCGCGGCCGGAACCGAACGACTGCTCCCAGAAATGAGGGAAGGGCGTTGCTTTGGCATTTAGATCGACAGCGATCGTTTCGGGTACCTGAGCGCTGGCGGCGAGCGAGAATAGAAACAAGCTGGCGGAAAATAAGAGGGAACGGAATGGATTCATGGCGATCGGTCCTTGGTTTTCGGCTTTGCGGCGAGAATAGCACGATTGGGAAAGGGAATTGCCAGCCGGGGAAGATTGGAGTAGGTTCGGGAAGGGATCATCTCCGCATGCGCGGCGCGAGCGGCGCGAGACAAGAACAGGGCATTATGGTGAACCTCGCAAACACTCTCCAGGTCACACCGCCAAGAAATAAATCGATTTGCCTGCTGCTGTTGGGTTTGAGTTTTGCCGCAATGCGGTTGCCAGCGTCTCCAACGGACGATTATTACCGCCACACGTTCTTCGATAACAGCATCAATTCGGACTACTACTATTACAGTTCGGCGAGCGCGGCGGCACCCAGTTATGTGGAGCAGAAGAACGCCAAGCTGCCGGTGGAGAGCCAAATCTTTCTGACGCCTCCGAATGCATTGCGCGTGACCTGGGAGTCGCACGAGGGTGCGGAGTGGCAAGCGCAAGTGAATATCGTGAATTTCCGCAACCGGTTTCCTGGGATGCTGGGAAACACGCTAACGCTGTGGTGCTATGCGCCGGAAGCGATCGCGAAAGACGACCTGCCGCTGGTGGTGCTCAGCAACGCCACGCAAGGATTGCAGGTCGCACAATTTCCCGGGAGCTTCACCAGGGCGATTCCCCTGGGACAATTTTCGGGCGGCTTGGCGGCGGGAAAATGGGCGCAGGTGCGAATTCCGCTGTCGGTGTTTCAGGCGGCTTCGATTTACGAGTTGCATCCAGAGTTTTTGCAGAACATTATTTTCCGGCAGGGGCGCGCCGACGGAAAGCGCCATACGCTGATCCTGGATGAAATTCGCGTAGAAGATAGCGCTCCGGATGCCGCTAAAAGCGGCGCGGAGCCTGCTGCGCCGCGGAATCTGCACGCAAAAGGCTACGACCGGCACATCGAGCTTGGTTGGGAGGCGGCGGCTGGCGAAGGCGTAGGCCGATACATCATCTACCGCTCGCTGGACGGGGAGAAGTTCGTGCCGCTCGGGATGCAACTCCCCGGCGTTTATCGCTTCACGGATTACCTCGGCAAATCTGGCGTGAAGGCCGAATATCGCGTCACTGCTTCGAGCGCGACATACCGCGAATCGGCTCCGTCGAATGTGGCCAGTGCCGCCACGCGCGAGTTCACCGACGACGAGTTGCTCTCGATGCTGCAGGAGGACTGTTTCCGTTACTACTGGGACGGCGCCGACCCCGGCTCCGGTATGGCGCGCGAGAATATTCCCGGCGACGATCGCATCGTGGCCACGGGCGCCAGCGGCATGGGCATTGGCGCGCTGATCGTCGGAGTGGACCGCGGATTCATTACGCGCAAAGAGGGCGTGGAGCGGTTGACGATGATCGTCAATTTCCTCGAGCATGCTCAGCGCTATCACGGCGTGTGGTCGCACTACATGGACGGCAGCACGGGCAAGACCATGGCTGTGTTCGGCATGCTCGATAACGGCGGCGACCTGGTGGAGACCTCTTTTCTGATGGAAGGGCTATTGGCCGCGCGCCAGTATTTCCGAGGGAACACCGCTGAAGAAGAAACGCTATTCAAGCGGATTACGGCACTATGGGAGAGCGTGGAATGGGATTGGCACCGCGAAACGGCGGACAGCCCGTTTCTCTATTGGCATTGGTCGCCGGATTGGGCGTACGCGATCCATCATCCCCTGATCGGCTTCAACGAAGTTATGATCACTTATTTAGAGGCCATGGCGTCGCCGACTCATGGTGTTCCTGCATCGATGTACTACTCGGGATGGGCCAGCCAGGAAAAGCGCGCCATCGAATATCGCGAGGGTTGGTCAGGCACGAAAGATGGCAATCATAAACGGCAATGGAAACTCCTATTACGGGATCAAACTGGATGTGGGAGTTGGCACCGGCGGGCCTCTTTTTTTCACGCATTACTCGTACTTCGCGTTCGACCCTCACGCGCTCCGCGATCGGTACACAACCTCGTACTTCGATAATAACCGCAATATCGCGCTGATCAACCGCGCCTACGTGATGGACAATCCCAAGCACTTTGCGGGCTACGGGCCGGACGCTTGGGGACTGACGGCCAGCGACGGTCCGTATGGCTACGTAGCGCACGCGCCAGACAGCCAGAACGATTTGGGCACGCTCACGCCCACCGGCGCGCTGGCCTCGTTCCCGTATACGCCGCAAGCGTCCATGCTGGCGCTGAAACACTATTATCGTGACCTGGGAGCGCAGTTGTGGGATATATACGGCCCGCGAGACGCCTATAATCCGGGGCAGAGCTGGATCTCGCCGATCTACATGGGGCTCAACCAGGCGCCCATCGTCGTGATGATTGAGAACTATCGCACCGGGTTGGTCTGGAAAATGTTCATGAAGAATCCCGAGATTGGCGAGATGTTGAAGAAGTTGGACGCGGAAACGGCGAAGGCATCGACCAGGTAATCAGCCTGACGTTGCGGTATGCGGGGGAATCCATGCGGCTATCGCTGGCAAGTCTGGCCGGTGCTTCGGCGCTCCTCGCACAATGGGGGAACTCGCTGAGTTCGTTATCCGAGCCGCGCGACTACGTGCTGAAGCGCGTCTCCAGCTACGACCGCAGCGGCGGCAATGCGGACTATCGCACCATCGAACCCGGCGCCACGCTAACGGTCCTGGACGAATCGGGCCCTGGCATCATCACGCACGTGTGGTTCACGCTTGCCGATGACGAGATGTATCACCTGAAGAAAATAGTGCTGCGCATGTATTGGGATGGCGAGGCGACGCCCTGGCTCCGCCCGCGAGCCGCGTTCCAGTACCCTCCCCAAAAGTCCCGAGCGCGTTCTTGAGGGAGCGCATTGACACCTAAACCGTGATTTGTCAGCATCTCTGCCTACGCTGCGGCTCGGAGAGGGCGAATTGGCCGAAGTCAAGAAGCTGGGCAAATTTGAGATTCTGGCGAAGATTGGCCAAGGCGCCATGGGCGTGGTGTACAAGGCGCGTGACCCGCATATTAATCGCATTGTGGCCCTGAAAACGCTGAAAGCGGGGCTTTTCGAAGATTCGGTACTCCTCAGGCGGTTCTACTCGGAAGCCCGGTCGGCTGGGAGTCTCCGGCACCCGAATATCGTGACCATTTACGAATTGGGGCATGAGGGCGATATGCCCTTCATCGCGATGCAGTTCCTGAATGGCGAAAGTCTCGACAAAGTGATTGAACGGTTGCCGAATCTGCCCCTGTCGCAGCGCGTGGGATTCATCGTTCACACCTGTCGCGCGCTGGATTACGCACACAAGCAAAGTCCGCCGGTCATTCACCGCGATATCAAGCCAGCCAACGTTGTCGTGGGTCCTGACGGCTCTGTGGTCGTGGTCGATTTCGGCATAGCGCGTATCGGGGAAACTTCCATGTCGCTTTCCTCCGGACTGTTGATTGGGACGCTGAGCTACATGTCTCCGCAGTTGTTTCACGGCGGCACCGCGGACGCGCAATCTGACATCTGGGCGGCAGGAGTGATGTTTTACGAACTATTGGCCTACCGCCGTCCTTTTCGGGGCGAGAACGCGGCGGCATTAATGTCGAATGTGGTTTTGGAAGAGCCGCGGCCGATTGCCGAGGCTGCGCCCGGCACGCCCGAGGACGTGGCGCGGATATTGTCGCAAATGCTCGCGAAAACTCCCGATGAGCGATATCACAGCATGGAAGAAGTCCTGGCGGATCTGGAGCCGGTGTGGAAGCGTCTGCTGCAGACGGACATTTCCATTTTACTGGAAAGCAGCGAGCGCCTGCTGCATGACGGGGACCTGCTGGCCGCCAAGTCCGAGGTTGTACAGATCTTGAACTGGGACTCAACGAATGTACATGCCAAACGCATGTCGGATTTGATCAACGCCGAGCTCCGCAAACAGAAGCTCATTCCGGAAGTACGGCTTCACGTGGAAAACGCCCAGCGGCTTCTCGCCGAAGGGCACAACGAAGAAGCGCGTTCGGAGGCGCAACTGGCTCTGAGGCTGGATTCTTCCTACCAGCCGGCAGCGGAAATCGTCCGCCAGGCGCAGGAAGCCATGGAGCGGGCGAGGAGGATCAGGCACGCGCTGCATGCATCCGAAGAGTTCATGGCGGAGGGCTCTCTGACCGACGCGGAAACGCAGTTGGATAACGCGCTTGCGTTGGATCCCGCCAACGAGGACCTGCGAAATCACCTGAAACAGGTTCGGGAGGAACGCAACCGCCGAGACATTCGCAAACAGCGGGATAGCGTTCTGCAACGCGCGCGGACGCTGTGGAGCAACCTGCAATACGAAGACTGCGTCAATTTGCTCAGCTCGCTAGACAAACAGTTTCCCAATGACGCTGAGATCCTGCGGTTTCTCGATGCGGCACGGCAGGATCACACGGAGCAGCGGCGCCAGTTGCTGTTGGTGGAAATTCGCAATCTGCTCGGTGCGTCGCAAATTGACGAAGCCTTGAAGTCGCTCGACGCGTTCTTTCAGCAATTCCCCTCCGATCCCACGGGAAACAGTCTGCAGGCCCAAGCGTTGCACGGGCGCGACCTACAACAACGCGAACGGCGGTTACATGAAGGCAAGGAGCAGTTGCGGACGCTGCTGAACCAGAAAGACTTCCCAGCCGCCATTGGCCAGGGAAAGTTGCTGCAATGCGAGTTTCCATGGGACGCCGAGCTCTCTGACCTGTTGATCTCCGCGAGGACCGAGCAGGCGCGGCTGCAGCAAACCCTCCGCCTGGAACAGTACACCGGGCAGATCCAGGAGTTCATGAAGGATGGGCGCACGAACCAGGCCATTGAGACCGCCGAACTGGCGCTGTCGGAATTTCCGGAAGCGCCGGAAATCCTGAATCTCGCGGATCGAGCGCGGCGCGAACAAGCCGAGAAGGGAAAGCAGCAGCTGATCCAGCAGCGGCTCCATGAAGTTGAGAAGATGATGACGCGTCGTCACCTGACTGATGCCATCGATCTGGCCCGCCAGAGCATATCCACGCTCGGTCAGGACAGCCGCCTGCAAGCAGTCCTGAAGCAGGCCGAAAAAGAGCTGGAGTTGCGGGAGCAGAAGAAGCAGAAACAGGCGGAGACGGTTCGAGATGTGCACGTGCTATTGAATGATGGCAAGCTGACCGACGCGGCGCTGCTGCTCAAGGATGCCATCGAGTCGCGAGTATTCTCTGCGGAAGACCCGAGAATCAAAGCGCTGTTCGAAGAACTCGCGGCGCGCCGGCGTCCGCAGACGGATTCGTCTCCGTCGAAGGCGGTGGAGCCGGCGTCGGAGGTGACGCTAATCCATCCCGGGTCGGATAGCGGGAAAGGGTACGCCCCGAAGGGGAACACACCTTCCGGCAGCGCGCGCGTGTCCGAGAGTTCTGCCTCGGGTGCGGAGAACAAGATTCCGACTGGCGCAAAAGCAGCAGAGTCCGGATCGCAATCTGACATTCAAGCCAACACTGCGGTCAGAGAGAGCGTCGACCTGCGGGCCATCGAAAAGCACCTGGCGATTTCGATCGGTCCTATGGCGCGTTTTCTGGTAGAGAAGGCTGCCGCGAAGGCAAGAACTGCGGACGAACTGTTTACCGAGATTGCGGCTACGATCCCAGCGCGGGCGGAGCGAGAAGCTTTCCTCGCGAAAAAGGCAGGGTTTCTGCGCAGCGCTCCTCAGGAAGTGTCCAAAGCGAAAGCCGTGGCTGTCGGCGGAGAATCATCCGGAGAGGTGGCGGTTTCCCAGGGCACTGGGGAGTTGACCAGGGAGAATATTGCGAAAGCGTCCGAGATAGCCGCACGGTATCTTGGTCCTGTGGCAAAAATACTGGCGGAACGCGCCGCGCGGCGCACCGATACTCTGCGTGGCCTGTATGCGATTCTTGCCGACCACTTGAAAGAGGGGCCGGAGCGGAGCCAGTTCTTGCATGACGCCGGTTACCCGGAATCCTGACGCGCCGGCCTGCGCAGGGCGGTTAGGCTCGAAGCAGTTTCATGGCCTCCACCAGGCTTCGTCCCATGCGATTAAAGGACAGCGAGAGCTCTTTGATTTCATCCTGGCCCATGACCGGGATTTCGGTGATATCGGAGTTACCCAGGCTGACGCTGCTGGCGAGGCTGGAGAGCATGTTCACGGGCCGGATCACCAGGAAGATTAAGAGCAGGTTTATGGCAAGGATAAACAGAGCGAAAACTGCCGCAAGGGAAATCATGAAGGTCCAGAAGACTCCTCTGGCGCGCTGTACCGCCAATTGCATGGGCACGGAAACAATCTGAGCGGTGACGATGTCGTTGAGTTTCCACCCGAAGCCGTTCGCGGGCCCATATTTGTCGACCATGGTTCGCGGCGCGCCTTCCACGGTGTCGTGACAGGTAAGGCAGGCGGGGCTGGAGACTTTCATCGGGCGCGCCATGTACAGAACCCTGCCGTTGGCGGTGTCTCGCTCGCCAATGAGTTCGACTTTGTCGCGCGACTTGCGGAACTCTTCGATGATATCGGCCTCCCAATCCGTTGCGCGGTTTACCGGATTCGTCGGGTTCAGCGTCGCTTCCTTATACGCATATGCGGGGAACGCCTTCTGCAACTGGCTGAAGTAAGCATTCGCGGAGTAGGCCGGGACCGATTGCGGCAAAAACGAATATTTCATTTGCGTTTCCAGCAACGGCCTGATCTGCGTCGCCGTGTAGGTCCTCACGGCGATGGCGGCCTCCATCATGATCCGGGCGTTCTCCATGATTTCAGCTTTGGCATTCTGCTGGAGCAGACGCCGGCACACGAAACCGGTCGTGACCAGCCCGACGGCGAATACGAGAAATAACACCAGATTGAACTTCAGCAACAGCTTCATAACTTAAACCCTCGCTTACGGAGATTCAGAACTCTTTTTCGGGTGCAGGAGCGCATCCCATTCTGGAAACTCGCGGACGTGGCTTTCGATCTGCTTCCGGAAACTTGCATCGGATAGCCGGGGGGAGAAACGCTCAGCCAAGCCGCGCCGCCACGATGAAGGGATTCTCAGCCAAGCCTCGATCTCGTCGTAAGAAACCGCATGTTCGGCCTTCGGTTCCGCTGGTTTGCCGGAGAGACTACCCTGCCGCGAAGGAAGTGTGTCTCGAAATTGCCGCGGAATCGAATCCAGGAATGCCGCGCTCGGCTTTGTCACGACCGAAATGGGCGCCCCTTTTTGACGGGGGAAAAACTGACCGGCCTTGGCTTGCATGGAGGAATCGGTGTCTCCGTTCGCGTTGACTTCGCTGAGCGAAGTGGAGCCGCCACTCTCCACATAAACGTCGCAGCCGGTCGCACTGCTACGTGCCACAACTGCGCCACCTGTGGTGCTGACCGCAAGCAGGGGAGTGCGGATGCGATACAGAGCCTTGGTGGCGCCGGCCTCAGATTTGAGCCAGCCGTTCAGCACGATCAGGTCCAGCGAGATGGAGCGTCCATTGGCAGTTCCCCCGGCAGGAAGAATGTACAAGCGGCTCTGCGGGCCGAGTGCGATGATGCCGCTAGCGAATTCCAACTGTGCAAAGCCATTTTCTGAGGTCTCCAGGATGTCGCCCCGCTTCAGGTGCATGCCCTCGACGCCCTGATACACGGTGGTGCCGCGAATGAGTTTGAGGGGGCCCTCCAGCAGAGTGACCGAACCGGTGCCTTGCGCCGCCAGCGGGTGGGGGAGCGTCCACAGCAGTAGGGCTAAGAGCAGTGCGGTCATGAACACCCCAAGTTTGGGAACTACGCAGGGCAATTCCGCCGGTGCGGATTAGCCTGTATAGACTGGCAGGCGCGGGGAAGTCAAGCATATCGGTGAAGCGGTTCGGGGAGACGGGCAGACTGTATGGAAGGAGGCGAGTGTTGGTGGACGAGAAGGGATTCGAACCCTCGGCCTCCTCGTTGCGAACGAGGGAACGGCCACTCTCGCGGGTCGGCCTTCTCGTTCATGCTTGTTCATAGCTGTTGATTATTGAATAAGTTAGGCATACTCTCGTGTTAGAGCTTAGGCGTGATTGTTCATCAAAAATGGGTATTTGTTCACCCCTGCCTAAGATCCACCTAAGATCAAAAGAATTCTTGGGGCGGAGGACGGGAATGCCAAAGCGCGAGACGGAGCGGGTGAAGTTCAGCAAGCAACGAATTGCGGCTCTCACGTCAGCAGGGAAGCGGCGCAGAACGATTTACGACACCGTACAGAGCGGCCTAGCTTGCGCGATTTATGCGAGCGGCGCGAAAACATTTTTTTGGTTCCGCTTTTTTCAAGGCAAACCGCACTGGGAGACGATTGGAAGTTTCCCCGCAATCTCGGTTGAGAATGCTCGGAAGGAAGCAGCAGGAAAGAACGCGGCCCTTGAGAAGTGGCGGAGCGGTAACTACGAAGGCCGCGATCCGTTCGAGAAGCAAGAGCGGCTGACCCTCGGGCAGGCCATTGACCTGTACATCGAGCGGCGGCTGAAGGTCGACAGCAAGAATCCGACTCGAGCCGTGAAAGAGATGGAATGGCTGCGCGACAATCACCTCGGCGTGTGGAAAAACTGGTCTATCGTCGCGATCCGAAGGAAGCATGTGATCGAACGGCAATACGAAGTTCGAGAGCAGAGCGGCCCTCATGCTTCAAACCGGATGCTTCAGTTTCTCAAGGCCGTTTTCAATTTCCTCATAGAGATGGAGAAATTTGACGGCCTGAATCCTTGCATGCGCGTGCCGCTATTCAAACAGGTGAAGCGAAAGCGGTTTTTGCAGCCAGACGAAGTGCCTAGCCTCTTCGCAGCGTTGAAGGCGGAAAAGAATCTCGACCTGCGCGACTTCGTTCTGCTCGCTCTTGCGACGGGAGTGAGGAAGGGCGACATTCTCGCGGCCAGGTGGGACCACGTCCATATCGCTCGAAGGGTTTGGCTCATTCCCGATCCCAAAAACGAAGTGCCCTACGAGGTAATGCTGACGGAGCAGGCGGTACGGGTGCTCGCGGATCGGCGGGCGCGGGTGCCACAAGCCGCCGAGTTTGTATTTCCGTCAAAGGACCGGGCAGGGCACGTGCTCGATGTGAAGCGCTCGTGGAAGGGCTTACTCAAACGCGCTGGTATTTCCGACTTTCGCATTCACGATTTGCGGCGGACGCTGGCCAGTTGGCAGGCAACCGCTGGCGTGTCGCTCCCGATCATCGGCAAATCACTTGGGCACTCGAGTTTGC
>Ga0335077_10004568_pt1 | contig 16897 bp, 16 predicted proteins | sample Lox_Sample_31_FD_207151 | JGI IMG/M metagenome (GOLD analysis project Ga0335077, IMG submission 207151) | Soil microbial communities from Loxahatchee National Wildlife Refuge, Florida, United States - Lox_Sample_3.1 | ecosystem: Environmental > Terrestrial > Soil > Wetlands | place: USA...
CGCGACCGGGACGGAGTGAGGCATGCGGCCACTGCGATTGCTGCTCGACGGGTTCGGCTCCTACCGCGAGCCCGCCGAGGCTGACTTCTCCGACGTGGAGTTCTTCGCGCTGGTCGGACCGACCGGAGCGGGCAAGAGCACGGTGATCGACGGGGTCTGCTTCGCGCTGTACGGCACGGTGCCCCGGTGGGGCAAGGAGAACGTGATCGCCCAGGCGCTCGCCCCCGCGGCGAACGCGTGCCGGGTCTGCCTGGTGTTCGAGTCGGCAGGCAAGCGGTACGGCGTGGTCCGCGCGCTGACCCGCACCGCCAGGGGCGCGGTGCAGACCAAGGAGGCGCGGCTTGAGCTGCTCGACCCCTCGGTGCCGCCGGACGCTCCGCTCGCCGACCTGCTCGCCGCGAGCGTCGAGGCGGTCGCCGAGGGACCCGACCAGGTCAAGGCCGCGGTGCAGGAGATACTCGGCCTCACCTACGACCACTTCACCCAGTCGGTGCTGCTGCCCCAGGGCAGGTTCTCCGAGTTCCTGCACGCCAAGGCCGCCGACCGGCAGGACCTGCTGGTCGAGCTGCTGGCGTTCGGCGTCTACAACGCGGTCGGCCAGCTGGCCAGAAGGCGCGCCGAGCTCGCCGCCGACCGGATGCGGACCGTGCAGGCCGCCCGCGACGAGCTGTCCGGCGCCACGCCGGAGGCGGAGGCCAGCGCCGCCGCCCGGGTGCAGGACCTGACCGGCCTCGCCGCCGAGGTGACCGAGCGGCTGGATGCCCTGGCCGCGCTGGCGCAGCGGGCCGCGCGCGCTGCCGCCGAGGCCGGCCAGGCACGGGAGGCGACGGCCCTGCTCGCCGCCGTGCGCATGCCCGCCGAGCTACCCGGCCTGGCCCGCCGGATCGCCGAGGCCGAGCAGATGCTTACGCGGGGCAGGCAGCGGCGGGACGCCGCGGACGAGGCCGAGGCGACCGCGCAGGCGGCCAGGGACGCCCTGCCCGACCTGGCGGGGTTGCAGGCATGGCGCGCCGCCCACGCCGAGCTCGCCGACCTGACCGTCCAGCTCGACCGGTTCGAGCGGGAGAACGAGGCCAGGCAGCGCGAGCAGGATGTCAGCAAGGCCGACCTGCTGGCCGCCGAGGACGGGCTGCGGCAGGCCAGGGAGGACCAGGCGCAGGCCGAGCGGGCCCACGCGGCGGCCGCGCTTGCCCAGCGGCTGCAGGTCGGCGAGGACTGCCCGGTGTGCCTGCGCCCGGTGACCGCCCTGCCGCACCTTGCCGCGCCCGCCGACCTCGAGCAGGCGCGCCGCGCGGTCCAGACGGCCGAGCGGTGCGCCGGTCAGGCGCAGGCGGCGCACACCCAGGCAGCGGGCAGCGCCGCCGCGGCCGGGCGCGCGGTGGAGGGCTGCCGGGCGCAGATCGGGAAGGTGTCTGCCGTTCTTGCCGACTCGCCGGGGGAGGCCGAGATCAGCGCGGGCATCGAGGCCATCGCGCTGGCCAGCGCGGCCCTCGGCGAGGCGCAGCGGCATGCCAGGGCCTGCCGGGAGGAGTGCGCGGCCGCCGAGAAGCGGCGCGCCTCGCTCGGCGCCGAGGAACGGCAGGCCCAAGCTGATCTCGGCCGGGCCAGGGACTCGGTCGTCGGCCTCGGCGCGCCCGCGGTCGACGGATCCGACCTGGCGGCGGCCTGGCAGGTGCTGACCGGCTGGGCGCAGGCGGAGCAGGCGGAGCGCAGCGCGCGCGAGTCGGAGCTGGCGTTGGCGGCGAGCGCGCTGGAGGCCGAGGTCACCGGTGCGCAGGCCGCGCTGGCTGCGCTGCTGGCCGCGCACGGGGTCGGCGAGGCAGTGGTCGGCGAGGCAGTGTCGGCCAACGCGGCGGCCGCCGTGGTCGCCGAGCGCGAGCGCGCGGCCGGCCGTCTGGCCGCCGTCCGGGCCGACCGGGCGAAGGCGGCGCGGCTTGAGCAGCGGGCGCTGGCGCACCGCGAGGAACAGGAGGTGGCTGCCGAGCTCGGCAGGCTGCTGCGGGCCACCTCGTTCGAGCGGTGGCTGTGCGGGGAGGCACTCGACTCGCTGGTCGCCGAGGCATCGGGGACGCTGATGGAACTGTCCGGCGGGCAGTACCAGCTTGACCGGGACGAACGCAATGACCTCGTGGTAATCGACTACCAGGACGCCGCGTCCCGCCGGCCGGTGCACACCCTGTCGGGCGGCGAGACGTTCCAGGCCTCGCTGGCCCTGGCGCTCGCCCTGTCCCGCCAGGTCGTCGGCCTGTCCGCCGGGCTGCGCGAGATGAACTCCATGTTCCTCGACGAGGGGTTCGGCACCCTGGACGAGGACACGCTGGAGACCGTCGGCACGACGCTGGAGCGCCTCGCCACCGACTCCGACCGCATGATCGGCATCATCACGCACGTGCCCGCCCTAGCCGAGCGGGTGCCGGTCCGCTTCGTGGTGAGCCGCACGGCGGCGACCTCGGTGCTGCGCAAGGAGCGGGTGCTGGCATGACGCAGGCGGCCGCCGTGTCCTTCACCGTCGACCCGTGGGATCCCGGCTACGGGCTCGCGTTCGCCGAGGAGGCGGCGGGCGAGGCGCTGGCCGAATCCACCGCCGAGCTCAACCTGGACCTTGAGGTGCCGGCCGGCCAGTGGCGCCCGGTCGACGCCGACCCGGCGCCCGCGCTGCCGGCCACGCTGCTGTTCCTTGACGGCGTGCGCCGGATCGACGCGCGCGTCTGGGTGCACGGCACCGATCCGCAGCCCGCTCCCGGCATCGCCGCCTCCTACGCTGCGGGCCTGGTGACCTGCGGGGACATCGCCCGGGTGGTGGACGTCAGGGTCGAGCGCGGCCTGTTCACCGCGGCGGCTGAGGCAACCGGGATCTCGACCAGGTCGGCTCACTACCCGGCCAGGATGGCCGAGGGGCCCGGCCTTGACAAGCTCTCGCTCGCGCTCCAGCAGCGGCTGGCCGACGCCGAGGTGCAGCTCGCGCTGGCCTTCCGCGCCGCGCACCCAGCCGGCGACGACCTGCTGGTGGTCGACGGCCCGCTGCGCGGCCGCACGCACCTGGACCGCACGGTCGGCTACATCAAGACCCATCACGCGTCCTACCTGCCGGCCGAGCAGGCCGCTGTGGTCGGTGCACTGCGACCTGGCCAGCGGACGCCCTCGTTCACGATGGGCACCTCGTGGCGGCGCAACTCCTGGTACCTGCAGCTGCCTGGCACGCCCGGCGTGCCATGGTCCGGGGTGGTCCGCCTGGAGTGCTCGGCCGAGCTGCCGCCCGGCGAGGTAGCCCGCCTGGCCGACCTGACCGCGCGGGTGCTGCCGCCGCTGGCCAGCACGCCGCACAAGGACCCGCGTGCGCCGCAGAACCTGGTGCCGATCGGCGGGCTGGAGCGCGAGTTGCGGCACCGGCTCGGCGACCAGCAGTTGCTGTACCGCGGGCTGCGTGCCGCGGCCGTCGCCGGCACCGGGGACGCCGGCACCGGGGACGCCGGGGCGGGCGGGGCTGCCGAGGTTGCCAGGGCTGCCGGAACCGACGGGGCCTCTGGTTATTCCTGAAGCGACAGGAATAACGGCCGGGAAGCCGGGCAGCTGCCGCCGGGTCAGCCCACGAGCCGGCCGCCAGCCGAACTCCGGCCGTCCGGCCAGCAATTGTCTATATTTTTCGTCCCACATGGTGGTACTGGAGACAGAATCAGCGAGAATGAGTGACGCGGTCTGGGGCGTGACCGCGATCGCCGCCATCGACGGCAGGCGCTGCGCCAGCGACCCGGAACGCGGCCGAACGGCCTCACCTCGCGGATCGAGGTAGAAGCGGAGGGTGGCTGCTGTGAGCCCAGCCGACCGGAACATGATGATCGAGTCGTTCCTGAGCGCCATGGTGCTGCTGCTCGCGCTTACGCTCGTCGCGATTGCCAGGACGCCGCCGATGACTGCAAGCACGGTCGGGTCGGCCGGTCCCGACCAGCCGGCCGGATCCGGGCTGGCCGGACCGGGGCTGGCCGGCTATGAACCGGCCGGGTCTGGGCCGGCTGGGCCGGAGGCGGGTGGGCCGGGGCTGGCCGGGTCCGGCATGGCCGACCCGCGGGTGGCAGGCCCGCGGCCGGTGGCGCGCCACGACGGGCCCGTGGCCGCGGCGCGGCGCACCAGCGGCAGGTATGTACCGCGGCACAGCTATGGCAGCATCACCCGGCCGTACACCAGGAGCGGTCCGCCGTGGGAACCGGCCGAGAGCCCGCCCACGATGACTCCGACGAGCTAACTTCGCCGCCGGGCGCTGCGCCGGCTGCCGCGGCTGAGCTGCCCGGGGCGGTCGCGGCGGCTCGGGCGGCGGCCGGGTGCGGTGGCGCCCAGCGCTGCTTCCTGCGGAGCGTCGGGAGACCGGGCTACCGGCGCGGCGGTCCGCGCCTGGCGCCAGCGCTCCGCCAGCGCCTCCTCATCCACCATCGGCACGAACACCGGCGGACCGATCGGGATCCGACGCCACTGCGCGATCCGGTGATTGAGCTCGCGCGCGGCATCGCGTGCCTCCTGCTCAGAAGGCAAGTCCTGGACCGACTCGGTCAACTGCTCGATCTCCTTGCGCAGCCTCAGCGGGGCGGGCAGCAGCACGTCGGCGGACACGCCCTCCCTGCGCAGGTAGTCCCGCAGCCAGGCCTGGCCCTCGTCGGCCTCGCTCCGCCTGGGGAGCGGCTTGCCGGCACCTGGCAGGTTATCGAACGCGCCGCGCTGCCTCCTCGATCTGCTGGTCGATCCAGGACGAGAAGCTCATCCCTGAGGGCTTGCGCTCCGTCATTCGCCGCCACTGCCTCCCACCTGCGCCGTTCCGGCTCCGGCTGTTACGCGGTGCAGAGCCGATGCCAGGTCCATGAAAGTATCCCCTTGACAGGACGGGGAGGAACGCGCGAGCAGGGAGTCGGCCGATGACATCGATGCAGGGGATCGACCCGACCACGGCCCCGAGCGGCGCTGGCTGCGCTGAGTGCGACGCTAGCGGGGGCTGGTGGGTTCACCTCAGGAGGTGCGCCCAGTGCGGGCATATCGGCTGCTGCGACACTTCGCCGTCGCAGCATGCGAGCCTGCACGCGTCCGCCTCCGGGCATCCGGTGATCCGCAGCTACGAGCCGGGTGAGAGCTGGTTCTACAGCTATCCCGACGGCGAGTTCTACGAGAGCGGTCCCGACCTCGCGCCGCCCGAGCACCACCCGGTTGACCAGCCGGTCCCCGGGCCCGCGGGCCGCGTCCCGCACGACTGGCGCTCCCGAGTCCACTGACTGGACGATCAGCCCGCGCGGAGCGCCTGCCTGGCGGCGTCGGCGAAGAGGACGGCGAACGAGGAGATGATCGCGGCGGTTGCCTCTGCTGACCCGGTGCGGTAGGCCGCCCTGACCCGCCCGGCCGGGTCGATTACGAAGACCCTGGCCTCATCGGAGGTGGCCGCTCCCGGACCTGGGGGCGCCACGCCGTATCGCCGCCGCACCTGGCTGACCTGCGCGGCATTCCCGGTCAGGTCGAGCCAGCGGCGGGCCGGGCCGAGGCCATCCGGTCCTGCCCGGGCCGACCCGGTCGCGGGCGGTCGGCCCGTGCCGGGTAGCGCAATGGCGGCGAGCGTGACATTGCGAGCACTGGCGCCGAGCAGCGCAACGGCCTGGCTGAGTTCGCGGCCGACCGGCGGGCAGCCTGTCGCGCAGCCCTGATCGACGAAGGCGAGCAGGACGACCTTGCCGCGCAGGCCGGCCAGCGTCACCGTGCGGCCGTTCTGATCGGTCAGCGAGAATCCCGGTGCCGGGTAGTCGACCTGGACGGCCGGTCCGGAGATCGACTGGGCCAGGATCGGGTCGGCATTCGGGCTGGCCTGGGCGACGGCCATCGGCACGGCTCCGAGTACCACAAGGCACGCGCCGCCGACGGCGGCGACCGACCAGCCGGTCGCCGCCCCTGCCTGCCGCGCGACCACGGCCGGCCGGGCGCGCGTGGCCCGGCTGGCCGCGGCGGTATCGGCCGAACTGGCTGCCGGGTCGGGGACAGGGAGCGCCGCGACCCTGGTCAGTGCCAGGTAGCCGCCGCCCGCAAGCAGCAGGAACGGGATCATGGAGTTGGGGTCGGTGCCGAGGCCGCCGAGGAAGCCCAGGTCCTGTACCAGCACCCAGTCGGCCAGGCTCAGCGCGCCGAAGCAGGCCAGGGCGGGCCGGATCAGCCAGGGCCTGCCGCTGAGCAGGGCGCCGCCGGTCGCCGCGAGTAGCGCCGTCATGATGAGATTCACCGCGAACCCGTGTGCCTGGTCGAACGTCCCGAATGCGAGCAGCCATCCGGACAGGAATCCAGGCTGCGGCGTCTGCGACATCGACAGCGCCATCCCAGCGAGCGACCCGGACTGGCCGTGGCTGATTCCGTACCAGGTCCCGCGGCCCGGCCAGGCCTGGAGTATGGCCATGCCGGCGAGAAGGAGGCCGAGTCCGGCCAGGGTCAGGCGGCCGAGCCTGCGCGAGCGCCACGCACGGTCGGGCAGCGCGATCAGCGCGCCGGCGGCCACGTAGATCAGTGCAGCGCCAGGGGCTCCGAACGCCCAGGACTGCCCGGGAGCGAAGATCCCGCCGAACGCCTCACCGAACACCCAGACCGTCAGGCCCCAGCCCGCGCTGGCCAGCCCGGCCAGCCGGGACAGCGGGCCGTACGGAGCCGCGAGCAGCCAGATGCCGAGCCCGACCTGGATCCATACCGCAGCGGCCCCGGCCTGCATCGGATGGTAGGTCCACGCCGTGCCCGCCCAGTTGATCAGGTGCTGCACCCAGTGCGGCGAGGTCGCCGCCCCCGGCTCGATCACCAGCGCGGGCAGGCCGAGCGCCATCTGCGGCTGGGCCTGAAGCAGCCCGTCGAAGAGCCACAGGTTGCCGAACCCGATCGCCAGCACCTTCCGCCCGGCTGGCTCGGCCGGGCCGCCTCGGTCGGCAGTTCCGCCTCTGCTGGCGGTGACATCTCCGGCGGCAGTTCCGCCCTGTGCGCGGCTGTAGGCCCGCAGGCCCAGCCAAGTCGCGCCGAGCACCGCGAAGATGAGCGCGGCGAGCAGTCCCTGGTGCACCAGCGCGGCCCGGAACGCCGCTACCACCTCGGCGTTCCGGGCATTGAGCCCGGAGTACATCCCTGGCATCGGCCGCCTGCCTACCTGGCCGGCTAGACGGACGCGGGCTCGCGGGCCGGCGCGCGCTGGGCGGCCGGGACCTGCGGCGCCGCGTTGTCGGAGCTCGCGAGGTACTCGGCCATCGTCCGTTCTCTGCCGTACCGGCGGCGCATCCACAGATAAGCGACGAACGCCGCCGGGGCGAAGAACAGCTGAGACGGGATCAAGATGTCGTTGCGGTAGTCGATCAGCTCGACAGCCAGCGGGAACAGGCTCGGCGCCGCCGCGCCGAAGATGGCGGCCACGACGACGGCCAGCCGAGCCGCCGGCCGGCCGTAAGCCTTGTAGCAGGCGATCGTGAACATGGCGTAGACGAGCAGGTCGCCGATGCCGATGCCGTAGTTGTTGACATGGAAGCGCATGCCGAACGTCGGGTCGAGCGGCTTGCCGATGAAGTCCTCGACCAGCACGGCAGTCACGTTGATCCCGAGCGTGGAGAACACGTCGTAGCAGGCCAGGCCGAGGCCGAACCAGGCCACGTGCTGCAGCCGCATGCCGCCCTGGACGTACAGGTTGGCCACCGCGATGGCGCCGAGCACGACCAGGATGTCAAGCTCCACCCACCACAGCTGCCAGCCGCCGACCGTTCCCATCATGGTGTCGCTTTCCCAGATGTTGGCGCCGAGCAGCAGGCCGAGACCCAGCCAGAGCACGGTGGGGCCGACGATCTGGCGGTATCCGATGGACAGCGATGCGGCGAAGGTCAGGGCCAGGAAGACGGTCAGCGTCCAAGTGGGCAGCACCGCGTAGAGGAACGGCAGCCCGAGGATCAGCACAAGCAGGATCGCGATGTCCCGGCCGTTGAAGGTGCCGACCGGCGGCCGCTCCATCCGCGTCCGGCGGAAGTACAGCAGCGCGCCAGTGCACACGATCAGCGCACCGGTCAGCGTGACGCCGAACTCGATGAGACTCTGCTGCCAGAGCGGGATCGCCAAGTGATGCATCCTCGTCACGCTCCTACCAGTGCCTGCGCGGCGCTGAATGAGGTCTCGTGCAGATCGCTCCTGGTGTGGCGCATCGGCCTGGCCCGACCGTCGTCGGCGATCGACAGCTCAACGTCGAGTCCGGCATCGGCGAAGTGCTCGCGCGCCGCGGCCTCGCCGTAATCGGCGATGGCCGAGGCGGGCAGCGTGAGCGCGATCCTGCCCTCGTGCACCGCGGCGCGGTACCTGGCCGGCCATGGCGCGGTCGGCAGCGCCTCGATGGCGTCAACGAGCTGCCGGGGCGTCGCCACCCCGGTGGCGGCGTGCAGCAGGTCACCGGCCTTGCCGAGGATCTGGCTGGTGGCCGGAACGTCGGCCATCTCGCAGCTGAGTGGCTCGTCGGCGAGAGCGCGCGCGACGTCGCGCGTGTCGTAGCGGAAGACCGGCATGCAGTCCCGGTAGGGGAAGTACGGCGTGATTACGACGGTACCGAGCGCGCCCGGCTCGGCGGGTTCGCCGGTTTCCAGGTCGAGCAGCTCAGTCAGGCCGGTGCTGACGTCGTAGTGGACGTGCGCCTGGCTGCAGGTGCGGCCGGTGACCGGGATCACCTCGGTCATGCTGAAGGTGTCCTCGACGTGCGCTACCCCGAGCGTCTGGCACGCGGCCCTGGCCAGGGTGGGGGAGAGCACCTCGCCGCCGACCGTGACGCGCCGCAGGCTGAAGTCCTCCGGCCCCAGGCCCCGGCGCCTGGCGGCGGTCACCAGCTCCGCGAGGTAGCTCGGGTACGTAGCGAGCAGCGTGGTACCGAACTCGCCGAGGCTGTCGAGCGCGTCGTCGGGTGCCATGATGCCGAGCAGCCGGCAGCCCGCGTTGGCAAGCCGGCATTGGGCTGAGGCCAGGTGATTGGCAGCTACCGCCCGCGAGCTGAAGTTCACCTGCATGATGTCGCCGGGCCGTAGCTCGTCACGGAGCACGAGTGCCAGGGCGCTGAGGGCGGGCCACAGCTCCATCTCGTAGCGTGACATCCAGATCTCGGCCGGCCGGCCCGTAGTGCCGGTCGTCCTGGTGCTCAGGTAGCCGGCCACGTCGGTGCACCGGAAGTCGGCGGCCCGCTCGGCTAGGTCGTGCTTGGTGGTCACCGGGATGGCCCGGAGGCCGGCCACGTCGAGCTGGTCGACCTCGGCGGAGATCGCGGCGAACCGGCGCGCGTAGAAGGGCGAGACCGAGGCCAGCCTGCGCGCGGTGCGCCGGACGGCCCGGTTGGCGGCTTCCAGCCGCTCCTCCGGATCGGCGGCCCCGCCGCCGATCAGCTGCTGGACGTCAGCGCCGGGCTCGCCGAACTCGGCGAGCGTGGCGAGCGCGTCGTCGACCAGACGGCCGATGTTGCGGGTGTCGAGACGGCGACCGGAGAGCGTGCCCACGGCCATCCGGAGCTGCCTGATGCCGGTCTCAAACATCGCCTTTCGCCTCTCCTCGGTGCCGGCGCTACCGGTGCCGGCCTGCAGTGCCGGCGTGCCGGTGCCGGGACCGGCGACCCCGATTGCTCGACGTCACCGGCCCCGGCAGTGTCGGCCGTCCTTAGAACGTGGCGCCGCCAGCGGCACTGAACAGGACCGCGCTCATCGAGCCCAGCACGTAGCGAACGTGCTTGATGCTGCGGACAACAGACTTCATCGCTTACCTCCTCTCCCAGTCATCGAGGGCCAGCACCTAGGGAAGGGTCAGGGGATGACGATCACCTTGAGCGTCATGTCCGGATGAACCGAGCAGGTGAGGTAGTAGGTGCCTGGAGTCGTCCACGGCCCGGTCGTGTAGACGCTGTTGGTCTGCATGAGATGAAAGCCGGTCATCGGGACGTGCCGCTCGTAGCCGATGACCTTGCCGCCACGGCCTGGCCCGATCACATGGATGACGTCCGAGCTGTTGAACAGCGTCAGCCTGGCGCCCGCGTGGATCGTCACGCTGTCCCGCGCGAAGTCGGTGCTGATCATGCCGACTGACCCTGCCGGGGGCGCCTTCGGCGCGACGGCGAAGGCAGGAACAAGCAGTCCAGCTAACAACCCGGGAACGACGAAGAGGACGCGCGGTATCGCCATGAACAGGCTCCTCGCCATTGATAGCCCGATTCGTAGCCAGCCGGGCTGGTAATTCGTACAGTACGACAGGGCGCTGGCCGCGTAAAGACCAGTTAGCCATGCAAAGGATCCATGAGCGGTACCTGTTGGCGGGAACATGCCAATCCCGGAGATTGCCCCGTTGCCAATCACCGCTAACTTCACTCCACCCCATTCACAGGCGAATCAATTTGGATATCAATCGTATAACGATCTGTTAACGACAGGAAATACTAATCCGGCAACCAATGGCGCACTCGTGACCTCACGACCAAAAACTATATGAGCCGGATATGTCGGGTATGGTTAGCCCACGACCGGATGCGCCTGCCCGCGACTGCGAGTGCGTGCGCCTGCAGTTACTTGCGGCCGGGCAGTGCCTGGAGCGCACGCATCGCGGCGGTCATCACCTTGGCGTAGGTGTCCGCCTGCATGGAGCCGGGCGGCGCGATCGGGAGCAGGCGCTGGACCGAGACGGTCTGGCTGTCGGTGTACTTGAGTATGCCGTGCTCGCCGTGCCGGCTGCCGACGCCGGAGTCCTTCCAGCCGCCCATCGGCGCGTCCACCGATCCCCAGGTGGCCGCGTACGCCTCGTTGACGTTGACCGTCCCGGCCTCGAGCAGGCTGGCGATCCGGCGGCCTTCCCGCACGTCCCTGGTCCAGACCGAGAAGTTCAGCCCGTACCTGCTGTCGTTGGCCAGCCGCACCGCCTCGTCGGGTCCGCTGACCCGGTACACGGAGATCACCGGCCCGAACGTCTCCTCGGCGTAGGCGGTCATCCCCGGCGCCACGCCGGTCAGGATCGTCGGTTCGTAGAAGTACGGCCCGATGTCGGGCCGTGCCCTGCCGCCGGCCAGAACGGTCGCGCCCTTGCCGACCGCGTCGTCAACGTGCCTGGTGACCGTGTCGAGCTGGGCCGCCGAGATCAGCGAGCCCAGGTCGGCGTCGTAGCGCAGGCTATGCCCGAGCCTCAGTTCCTTCGTGGCGGCTACGAAGCGCGGCACGAAGTCGTCCCAGATCGCCTCGTCCACGTACATCCGCTCCATCGAGATGCACAGTTGCCCGGTGTTGGAAAACGCCGCCCGCACCGCGCCGGGTACCGCCCGGTCGAGGTCGGCATCGGCGAGGACGAGGATCGCGTTCTTGCCGCCGAGCTCCATCGAGTAGTCGATCAGCCGGTGTGCGGCCTGGACAGCGACAATCCGGCCCACCCTGGTGCTGCCGGTGAACATGACGAAATCGCAGTGCTCGGTCAGCGGCCCGCCGAGCTCGGACCCCGCACCGGTCACCACCTGGAGCACGCCGGTCGGCAGCCCCGCCTCGGCGAGCAGCTCGGCGGCGCGCAGCGCGGTGTACGGGGTCTGGCTGTCCGGCTTGGCGACCACCGCGTTGCCCGCGACCAGGGCGGGGAGCGCGTCGCTGATGCCGAGCGTGAGCGGGTAGTTCCACGGCGAGATTACCCCGATCACGCCCTTGGGGTGGTGCCGCTCCCAGGTGCGGGTCAGCACCGGCAGCGCGCCTGCCCGCCGGTGCGGTGCCAGGAAGCGCGGTGCGGTCCGTGCGTAGTACCGGCTGGTCTGGGCGACGTCGATGATCTCCTCGAACGCGTGTCGGCGCGCCTTGCCGTTCTCCAGCTGGATCAGGTCGAGCAACTCGTCCTGCCGGGCGAGCAGAAGGGTGGCAAACCTCAGCAGCACCTGCGCCCTGACCGCGACCGGGATGTGCGCCCAGCCGGCCTGAGCCTTCCTCGCGGCACGCGCGGCCGCGGCCACGTCGTCGGCGGTGCACTGCGGCACGTGCCCGAGCACCTGACCGGTGGCCGGCATCTCCACCGCCATTTGCTCGCGCGGCCCGTCCACGGCGGCGAGCGCGGTCAGCCCGGCTAGCCTGGCGAGCAGGTCATCGGTGATCCTTGGCCCGAGCAGTGCCGGGCCGGAAACGGCGGTCTCAGCCATCCTTCTATCCTGCGCCGCGCTCGCCCCCGCCGAGCAGGGCCGAAGGTCCCCGGACGGGACCTCGGCCCGTGATTGGGGCGAGCGGCATGCCGTCAGCGGCTCGGCTCCGGGGTCGCCGCCAGGTTCTGGGTATGGACCCGCCAGGCCGCGGCGAGCCGCTCGACGGCAAGCTCGAGCGTGTCGAGCTGCTCGGCGAACGACAGCCTGATGAACTGGCGGTGCCGGCCGTCCAGGCAGGCGCCGCTGCCCGGGGCGACGGTGACTCCGTGCCTGGCGGCTACGTGGGCGAAGGCGTCGGCGGCGTCGAGCGGCAGCTCCACCCACAGCGACAGCCCGGCCGCCGGAGGTTCGGTGCGCCAGGCGGGAAGCCAGTCGGCGATCAGGCCGGCCAGGTGGTCGCGGCGCTGTGCCAGCGCGGTCCGGTGCGCGGCCAGCCAGCCGGCGTCGGTCGCGGCGAGCAACTGCGCCGCGATGGCCTGGCTGACCGCGCTGGTGGCCAGGTTGAGCGCGGCCTTGCGGACCGTGATCGCCGTCCGCAGCGGCTCGGCGGCCCTGATCCAGCCGACCCGCAGCCCGCCCCAGAACAGCTTGGACACCGATCCCACCGCCACCACCCGGGTGCTCAAGGCGGCTAGCGGCGCGGGCGGCGGCGGCGGCCGGGTGGCAAGCGTGAGGTCGGCCAGGGTGAGGTCCTCCACGACGGTGACCCGGCCAGCGTCGGCGACCGCGGCGATCGACTGCCGGCGGACGGCCGGCATGATCACGCCGACCGGGTTGTGCCCTGTGGGCATCAGGTAGGCCAGTGCGCCGGGACTGCGGCCCGCCCGCTCGATGGCCCCTGGGCTGACGCCGGCGTCGTCGGCGCCCGCGACCACGATCGCTCGGCCGCTGCCGGCGAGGGCGCCAGCGAGCCCTGGGTAGGTCGGGCAGCCCGTCACGACCGACCCCGCGTGCGGCCGGATGGCGCGGCCGAGCAGCCAGAGTGCCTCCTGCGCGCCCGCGGTGATGACGACCTGGTCGGCCTCGGTGGGCAGCTGCTGGTGCTCGGTCAGGTGGCGTGCGACCTCGGCACGCAGCTGCGGTAGCCCCGCCGGGTCGAGGCCGTGCCCGTCGAGGGCCGCCCAGGCCGCCGCGGGATCGACCGGGGGCAGGTGCCTGAGCGCGCTGGGCGCCGACACCGACAGGTCGATGCTCTCCCGGTCAGCGGCCATCCGGAGGAGCATCAGGGTCACGGCGCTGCTGGCGGCCGGGCGAGCGGCCCAGGAGCGGCGGCCCACCACGAATGTGCCGGAACCCTGCCGGCGGCGCAGCACCCCGGCCGCCACCAGCTGCTCGAAGCAGGCGACCACGGTCCCGCGCGACACCCCGACCGCTGCGGCCAGCGTGCGCTCGGCGGGAACCCTGGCCTCCGCCCTGATGACCCCGTGGTTCACCGCGTCGAGCAGCGCGGCGGCGAGGCGCTGGTAAGCCGGGCCAGGCCGGTCACGCCAGCGGCCGAACACGACCTCGGACCACCACGAGAGATCCTGGTCCATTTACCCATATTGGCATGCCCGGGCGGTAGCGTTAACTGGTGCGTACCGCGGCCGACTCATGAGAGGTTTGGAACAAGCTCGCGTCGGCTACTCGCCGGACGTGAGCCGACTCGCCGTCCCGCATTATTCCGCTCGCCACCGACACCGGAGCCGTCCATGAGCCTCTACCAGCGAGCCCACGACATCGTCCAGGCCAAGGCAAACAAGGCGCTTGACGCGGCCGAGAAGCCCGACGAGATGCTCGACCTGTCCTACGAGCAGATGCTCGACCAGATCACCCAGGTGCGGCGCGCGCTGGTCCAGATCGCCGCCTCCCGCAAGCAGCTCGAGCTGCAGGAGCAGCAGTTCCAGCACTCCGTCGATCACCTGCAGGAGCAGGCCAAGGCGGCGATGGCGGCCGGCAAGGAGGACCTGGCCAGGGAGGCGCTCACCCGCAAGGCAGCCGCGCAGTCGCAGGTCGACGGCATGGATGCGCAGCATGAGCAGCTCACCGAGCAGGAACAGAAGATGGAGCAGACGCTCGACGCGCTGCAGAAGAGGGTCAACGACTTCCGGACCCGCAAGGAGGTGCTGAAGGCGCAGTACACCGCCGCCCAGGCGATGAGCTCGGTGGACGCGAGCGTCTCCGGGATCTCGACGACGATCGGCGATTCGGGCGCGGCACTGCAGCGGGCGCAGGACAAGATTGCGGCCACCCAGGCCAGAGCCGGTGCCATGGATGAGCTGCTCCAGTCCGGCGTGCTCGAGGACGTGGGGGGCCACGACGACATCCAGGCCGAGCTCGACGAGGTCACCTCGAACTCCCAGGTCGACTCCGAACTCGCGGCGCTCAAGGCGCAGATCGCCGCCTCGCCAGCCCCCAAGGAACTGACCGACCACTGACCGAGCACTGACTGAGCATCGACAGACCACTGACAGACCAGCTGACCGGCGCGGGAGGGCAGGCATGACCGTCACGGTGAACGGCATCGAGGAGCTGAAGGCGCTGGCCGGCGCCGACCTCGGGCGGACCGGATGGATGGAGATGACCCAGGACCGGGTCAACACGTTCGCCGACGCGACCGACGATCACCAGTGGATCCACGTCGACCCGGAGCGTGCCGCCGCCGGCCCGTTCGGCGGCACGATCGCGCACGGCTACCTGACCCTGGCGGTGGTGATCCCGCTGTTCAGCGAGCTGCTTCAGGTCGGTGGCATCAGCATGGGGATCAACTACGGGCTGAACAAGGTGCGGTTCCCCGCGCCGGTGCGGGTGGGTTCGAAGATCAGGCTTGCCGGACGGCTAGGCGCCATTGAGTCCGTGGGGACCAATGCGGTCCAGATGGTGGTCGACTTCACCGTCGAGGTCGAAGGCTCCGACAAGCCCGCGTGCGTGGCGCAGGCCGTGTACAGGTACTACGTCTGACGGCGCTCGTCCGCACGGTGCGGGCGGCTGGCGGGACGGTGGTCGGCGGGACGGCGGTCGGCGGGACGGCTGTCGGCGCTGAGCAGCCCGAGCAGGATCAGCCGATGGGCATCCGTCGTCGTCCCGAACACGCTGCGGCCGAGTTCCCAGGCGAGGTCGCGGGGCGTCGTGCCGCGGTTGACGCGGCTGAGCAGCGCCCACTGCGACGCCGACACCTGGATGCGCTCCGAGTTCGGGAGCGAACTACGGGCCCGGCGTGCGCTGCGACCGGGCGGAAGTGATGCGGCCGCGGCTGAAGTGGATCGCACCCTCGCAGCGGCCGGACAGCGGGAGGACGCCCGTGCTCCGTGCCTGGGCGAGCTCGGTCAACTGGGCGCTGATGGCCTGCGCGTCGTCGTCCACCGCGTCACCGGAGTAAGGGCTGGCGGCAGGCTCCGGCAGCGCGAGTCGGCCGTGCGAACGGGCTCATGCGCAGAAGTTAACGCAGATATTGCCATCTGAGAGCCCCGCCGAGACAAGTGCTGGCCTGGAGTTGCCTGCAGGCGCTGGACTGCTCCATCGTGGGGCGGTCATGACTTCCGGTCATGACTTCTCGCGGGCGCAGTGAGGGGATAGCCGACTCGATGACACCAGCGGAGATGGCGCTGAGCGGGCTGCTCCGACCCGGCATGACCGTGGCGTTCGGCGACGGCTTCGGCGCGCCGCTGAGCCTGGCTGGACAGCTCAGCAAGGCCGCCGCGGAACACGGTGATGTCCGGCTGATACTCGGCTGGATGCCGCACCTGGATCCGGCGCTCGACCTGGGCGCGTTCGGCGACGTGCGGACGTTCATGCCCGGCTGGGGGCTGCGCGCCGGGACCGAGTCCGGACTCGTGCGGTTCGCCCCGGTCAGCCTGTCCGGAGTGCCTGCGCTGCTGCACGGGCCCTGGCGACCGGACCTGCTGGTCGCGACGATGGTGCCGGTGCCCGGCGGGTTCGCGTTCGGTAGCGAGGTCTCCTGGCAGCGGGCGGCCATCGCGGCCGGAGCGACGGTTGCGTCCGTGGTGTCCGGGCACGCTCCCCGCGCCGATGCCGGTGATCCTGTGCCGCCAGAACGCCTCGTCGTGGTCGGTCACGCCGAGCATCCTCCGGCCGTCATGGCCGAGCAGTCACCCGGTCCCCGGCACGAGGCCATCGCGGCCCTGATCGCCCCGCTGATCCCAGCCGGTGCCCGTGTCCAGGTGGGGCCGAGCCCGATCGCGACCGCGCTGCTGCGCGCGCTGCACGTCCCGGTCCTGATCGACTCGGGCTTGCTCCCCGAAGCCGTCGTAGACCTCGACGAACGCGGCCTGCTGGCCGGCGATCCGGTGGCCGCCTACCTGGCGGGCGGGCCGCGGCTGTATGAGTGGGCGGACGGGAGGGCGTTGCTGCACCCGGTCGAGTTCACTCACAACATCGGCAGGCTGATGGCGGGTGCGTTCTTCGCGGTCAACACCGCCGTCGAGGTGGACATCGACGGCCAGGTGAACGTCGAGGGTACGGCCACCTCGCTGGTCGGCGGCCTCGGCGGCCACCCGGACTACGCGGCCGCCGCTGCGAGGTCCGTCGGCGGCCTCAGCATCGTCGCCGTGACCAGCGAGCATAACGGCCGGCCCACGCTGGTCAGGAGGCTTTCCCGGCCGGCCTCCACACCCTCCCAGGATGTCGACGTCGTCGTGACCGAGGACGGCATCGCCGACCTGCGCGGCCTGTCCAGGCCGGAACGGCACCGCGCGCTCGGGACGCTCTGGCGCGGCCGGATCGCGTGAGCGGGGCTGGTGACGGGAGGTG
>Ga0335077_10004569_pt1 | contig 16894 bp, 13 predicted proteins | sample Lox_Sample_31_FD_207151 | JGI IMG/M metagenome (GOLD analysis project Ga0335077, IMG submission 207151) | Soil microbial communities from Loxahatchee National Wildlife Refuge, Florida, United States - Lox_Sample_3.1 | ecosystem: Environmental > Terrestrial > Soil > Wetlands | place: USA...
CGCTAACGCACATTTACACGCCGTTTGCATTCCTTCCCATTTATGCCTCGCTCGAGCATATCCCCCGTCATCTGGTGGAGGCGTCGCACGATCTGGGGGCGTCGCCGATGCAGACGTTCTGGCGGGTAATCTTCCCGCTTTCTATCCCCGGCGTTTTAGCGGGGGCAACGTTCGCGTTCGTCCTCAGTTTGGGAGATTTCCTGGCGCCACTGCTGCTGGGCGGCCCCAGCGGCATCATGATTTCCAACATCGTGGTCAGCCTGTTCGGCGCGGCGTACAACTGGCCGCTGGGCGCGGCCATCTCCCTATGCATGCTGGCGTTGGTGGTGGCGCTTCTTTTTGCCTCTGAGCGGTTGGAGAAAAGATGGAGTTTCTGATGAACGAGCGCTCACCCCACAGCGCACGATCGCGATGGCTCCCCTGGCATGCACTGGCGGTGTTCGGCTTTCTATATTTCCCCATCGCTGTACTCATTATTTATTCGTTCAATGGGCAAGGCGTAGGCGGATTTCCGCCTCGCGATCTTACATTCGACTGGTATCGCATGCTGTGGTCCGACGAGGCGATCTGGAACGCAGTGCTCAACAGCTTGTTCGTCGCCTTCGCGGCCATGGCGATCTCCCTGGCCTTCGGTATACCGGCTGCCCTGGCGCTGGACCGCGCCCACTTTCCCGGTAAAGCCTTGTTTCGGAGGCTGGTGCTGCTCCCGCTGATCCTCCCCGGCATCATCACAGGATTGTCGCTCCTGATGCTGTTCCGCGAAGCCGACGTGAAGCTCAGCTTGCTGACGATCGTTCTGGGACATGGAACCGCGCTGATTTCCGTGGCCACCACCGAAGTTTTCGCCGGCCTGCAGAAGCTCGATCGCGCGCAGGAAGAAGCCTCGCTCGACTTGGGCGCGAATTACTGGCAGACATTCTGGCGGGTGACCATGCCGAACTTGAAGCTGCCTGTCATCGGAGCGGCGCTCTTGATCTTCACCCTCTCGATGGACGAGATCGCTGTCAGCTTTTTCCTGATCGGGCGGGACAACACTTTGCCTCTGGAAATCTGGGGTCGCCTGCGGCGAGGGATTACTCCGGAGATTAACGCTATCTCGACGGTCATCTTTCTGTTCTCGCTGATCGCGATTGTGGCCTGGTATCGCCTGCGAATGCGCAGCGAAGGGCGGGCGGAATTGGCGGCGGATGTGGTTTTGGAAACGGCGCAGCAGAATTGAGGAACATCAGGCAGGGCTCGACGGCGAGAGGCATCCGGATCGTCGGCGATCCCGCCCTGAGGCGAAGTCGAAGGGCTGGCGCTACCGCTTCCGGCGCTGGCGATTTGTGGGGCTTAGGTGAGGAAAATCTGATATGGCGAGCAATCGCAGGGACTTCATCAAGTTCGTTGTAGCGGGTAGCCTTGCGGCGGGTTGCCCGGTTGATCTTTCATTGGCGATGCCGGACGAACCCAAGCCCGCGGTGGACGGCGAGGACAATCGCATCTGCCACCAGGTACGAGATGGCAAAACCTTCAGCCGTCCGGCGGTTTCAGGCCGGCACGATGTAGTTATCGTTGGTGGCGGCATCAGTGGATTGACAGCGGCTTACCTGCTGCGTCATCGCGATTTTCTGCTCCTGGAGAAGGAACCGCACTGGGGGGGCAACGCTTATGTTATGGAATATGACGGCCAACCGTATGCCACCGGCGCCGCCTTTATCTGGAGCGGCGATAACGCCTATCCCTTCGCCAAGGAGATCGGCCTCGACCCTCTTCCCGTGAATAACTGGGACGGCAGCATTATTCATGGAGAGTTCGTGCCGGACACATGGGGCGACGGTCTGGACAGGTTGCCCTACCCCGCAACCGTTCGTGAGGGTTTCAAGAAATTTAAAAAGGAAATGCTGGCGATTAATGTGCGGAGCCGTGCCAAGGAACTCTACGCCATTCCCTTTTCCAATTTTCTCAAGGGGTATCCCGCCGAAGTGAAGCAGTGGTGGGACACGTACGGGCCTTCCAACTGGGGAGCGGTCAGCGACGAGACCGCCGCCGCGGTCGCCATCGAAGAGCTGCAGGGCTTTGCCAGCAGTTTGCGGCGCGACGTGCGCTACACCTGGCCGGGCGGAAATGGCGCTATCAGCAAACGGCTGGCTGAAATTCTTCAGCCCAAGTTTCCAGATCGTCTGCAGTCCGGAGCCACCATCGTTTCCGTCGTCACCGACAAGAGCGAGGTGCAGGTCACCTACATGCAGGACAGCGGGCTGAAGACTGTGGCCGCCAGGGCTGTCATCATGGCTACGCCGAAGTTCATTACGCGGCGCATCGTGGATGGCCTGCCCGACAGGCAATCCGAGGCTATGCACAAGATTCGCTACATCCCGTATCCGGTCGTGAATCTTATCTTCGACAAGCCGGTGTTCAATAAAGGTTACGACACCTGGTGTCCGGGAAATACTTTCACCGATTTCATCGTCGCGGACTGGGTGGTTCGCAACCAGCAAGGCTATCAGCAGAAACACAACATCCTCACTTGCTATACGCCGCTGCAGGAGGACGATCGCGGCTACCTGTTGACTGATACCAGCAGCAGGAAAGTTGCGGAAAATGTTTTGCGCGACTTCCAGAAGCTCTTTCCCGGCTCCAACGTCGATCCTCTCGAGGTGCACATTTACCGCCGCGGGCATCCGCTGTACATGTCTACGCCGGGCTTGTACACGGAGGTACAGCCGGTCGCGCGGGAGCCCCTGGACCGCGTATTCTTTGCGAATACCGACTCCGAAGGGCCGGAATCGACGACTAGCAACGCCATCGCGGCCGCGCAACGGGCAGTGAAACAAGTCGAGAATCGTCTGGCTGGCAAGCCGAAGCCAAAAGAAACTGCAGTCGTCGCTTCCTGAATTGCCTCCGGGTGCCGGCCGGCAGAGCAAGAAGGGGCCCCGCCGCATCTTTACAGATCCGCCCGCCTAAGGTTTCCGTCCTTAGCGCCTGCATAGTAAAGTGGTAGAGAGACATCGCAGGCAGCTTCTTCCGCTTGTGTTTCCCGAAAGGAAACCATCATTTTGAGTTCCGGCATCCGTAACATCGCGATCATCGCCCACGTCGACCATGGCAAGACCACGCTGGTAGACGCCATGCTGAGGCAGAGCGGCACTTTCCGCGCCAATGAAAATGTGGTCGAGCGAGTCATGGACTCCAACGAACTGGAGCGCGAACGAGGCATCACCATTCTGGCGAAGAACACGGCCATCTTCTATCACGATGTGAAAATCAACATCGTCGACACTCCCGGACACAGCGACTTTGGCGGCGAGGTAGAGCGAGCGCTCAAAATGGTAGACGGCGTGATGCTCCTGGTGGACGCCAGCGAAGGCCCGCTGCCGCAGACGCGTTACGTTCTCGGCAAGGCGCTCGAAGCCAAATTGCCTCCTATCGTGGTAATCAACAAGATTGACCGGGCCGACGCTCGCGCCCAGGAAGTGCTCAACGAGATTTACGATCTCTTCATTGACCTGGACGCAAAGGAAGAACAGCTTGATTTTCCCGTTCTGTACACCAATGCAAAAGCAGGTACGGCTTCGCTGGACGCGAAAGGGGGCGGCGAGGATCTGCGGCCGCTGTTTGAAGCCATCCTCACAACGATTCCCCACCCTCGCGGCGACGCTTCGGGGCCGCTGCAGATTTTGGTGGCGAACCTTGATTACAGCGACTATCTGGGACGGCTCGCCATCGCGCGCGTATTCAACGGAGCGATGTTTACCGGCGAGGACGTGGCCATCGCCAAACTGGATGGCTCGTTGCACAAAACCAAGATTACCAAGTTGTTCTCCTTCTCCGGGCTGAAGCGCACCGACATCACCGAGACGACGCTGGGAGACATCGTAGCGGTTGCCGGGGTCGAAGGAATCACCATCGGCGAGACCATCACCGATGCCGAAAATCCGTCTCCGCTCCCGCCGATCACCATTGATGAGCCCACCATCGCGATGCAGTTCACGGTAAATACTTCTCCGTTTTGCGGACGTGAAGGAAATTATGTGACCTCCCGCCATCTGCGCGAGCGCCTGGAGAAAGAACTGCTGACCAACGTATCCCTGCGAATGGAAGAAACCGAAAATACCGATACCTTCAAGGTGATGGGCCGCGGCGAACTGCAACTTTCCATCCTGATTGAGATGATGCGCCGCGAAGGCTACGAATTGATGGTCGGCAAGCCGGAAATCGTAACCCGCCGCATGGAGGGCAAGCTCATGGAACCGGTGGAGCGGCTCACCGTGGATGTCCCCGAAGAGTTCATCGGCGTAGTGATGGAGCAACTTGGCGCCCGCAAAGGGGAAGTCGCCAACATGCACAATCATGGCTACGGGCGGGTACGCATCGAGTTCCGTGTCCCCAGCCGCGGGCTGATTGGCCTGCGCAGCCAGTTGCTGACCGATACGCGCGGGACCATCGTGATGAATTCCCTTTTTGATGGATATACCGAATGGCAGGGCGAAATTCCGCATCGCCCGACCGGGGCACTGATTGCCGACCGCGCGGGCGTTTCCACCGCTTATGCGTTGTGGAACCTGCAAGAGCGCGGGGAACTATTCGTGGGGCCCGGTGTCGATGTCTATGAAGGCATGATCATCGGGGAGAACGCCAAAGATAATGACCTGGACGTGAACGTGGTGCGGGAAAAGAAACTGACCAATATGCGCGCCTCTACCGCTGATGAGGCAATCCGCCTGGTACCCTTTCGCTTGCTGAATCTTGAGCAGGCGATCGAGTTTATTGCCGACGATGAGTTCGCCGAGATTACGCCCAAGTCGCTGCGCTTGCGCAAAAAAGTCCTGCAAGCCAACCGGCGGAAAAAATCAACTGCAGTCGTGGCGATGGAAGAAGGAGGTTGAGGTTGCGGCGGCGGAAGGAAGACTTGTGCCCTTCATTGAGAATGTATCTGGTACCTTGCAGTTGTGGCGTAAGCTTTGCCGTCTCCGAACAATATGACCAGCACGGCAGCCATTGGTCCCGGTTTCTGATGTGTCCAAACTGCGGTAAGCGGCATGATCCGCGGAATCGATTGTTGCGAATGGGATATCAACGCGGAGGTTTCTGGGCCACGGAAGAGTGCTAGATGCGGCCATTGCCCGCGATGCCAGTTAGTCCTGCCCCAGGGGAAGTCGCCTTGGCTTCAAGGTCAGCGTGCGCAGTCTGCGTTGAGCAAAATCTCCCTGGGCACAAGTGCACCGCGACGTAACTTAGTGACTGTGAAGTCATAGGTTTTCGTCGCGCTTCTGACAACCATGATTCGGGATGCGGTCTGTCGCAAAGGGTAAACGTTACTCCTGCAGGGAAAATGCTAAGGGATTGCGCCGGGCATTTACAAAGCTGCTATACTTGGCCCGCATTTGACTGTCCGCTTAACTCCGGCCGGCAGGATGGCCCTTACGCTTTCTTCTCTGCCGAAGTCGCCCACACTCAAATAGCTCACTCCCGAGGCAATCGCTTGAAGAACATCTTCGTTGGTAACCTCGACTTCAATACGTCCGAAGAGGAGCTGCGTCACTTGTTCGAGTCGTATGGACAGGTAGATCGGGTCAGCATTATGACCGATCGCGAAACCGGCCGTTCGCGCGGTTTCGGTTTCGTGGAAATGGCCAACTCAGAAGACGGGGAAAAAGCCATCGCTGCTCTGAATGGCTCGCAAGTGGGAGGACGTACGCTGAATGTGAATGAAGCTCGGCCCAAAGTCGAACGCGGCGGTGGTGGCGGCGGTGGTGGTGGCCGCGATCGTGGCGGCCGTGGCGGCGGTGGTGGTGGTGGCCGCAATCGCTGGTAGCCGTCGGTGCATTCGCATCGAGAAACATCTTTTTACGGCAGGCGGGGTAGTGCGTTGAGGCTTGCCGAGTGATTTCCCTCGCCTGAGCGCAAGGGTAATTCGTCTTTCCTCGACCGGCGGCATTGCTGGTCGCCGACCACAGCGTGTAAACTTTAGGAGAACCGCGCGCCCGTAGCTCAGATGGATAGAGCGATTGCCTCCGGAGCAATAGGTCGGGAGTTCGAATCTCTCCGGGCGCACCAGATTTCCTCTCTCGGTTCTTTCACCTCCCAGTCTTCATAGCTCGGTCAGTCCCCGGCCTTCGTCGCTACGCCCATATTTGTGCCTACCCAGCTGCGCCATGGCATCCAGCACAACTTTTTTCGGAGGGCGAACGTATCCGCTTCAATGCGGTAGCCCCCCCGGCGTCGTAGATTCAACACTGCACAAGGATGATCCCGAGGACTCTCTTCAGACAAGGCAGCCCATGGGAAAAATCGTTGAGGTAAAGGACATTGTCGAGTCTGTTCTTTACGAGGCACAGGCAGGTGAGGTAACTGGAGAGGTTCTCCATGTGGATGGCGGCGCTCACGCAGGCTGTTGGTAGTCCGGCCTGGGCCGACCATCGCCGGGCGTGCGGCCAGACTCGATCGGCTTGCAGAAATGCTCGCCAACCTCCTAGAGCCCAGCCCGCAGTGTGTATACAGTACATTCTTCCTATTGACACTCCATGTCTTCAATACCAGACTGTCACCGCGCGTGCTCTGGATATACCCGCTTTCGCTGATTCTTCGGTGGCGTGCAACACCGCCTGCGAAGTGTTCCTGGAGTAACCGATGACCGTCCCTCGCTGGGTCTACGTACCCTTCCTTATGTTCTTTCCTTTGGGAATTCTTCACGCTGGAGCAGCCGCCCGCCGGTCACAAGGAATGGAGCCGTCCACGGTTTGGCGAACTGCAAGATTGCAGCGGTTCGCCCATTCTCGCCGTTTCCTCCAAACCATTCCCATGCCCCCAGGAATCCGGCGTCCTGGTTCGATGGATGATTCAATGGCCGGGGAAACGCTTCGATTTGGACGGGGTGTCGGTCTGAACAACCCTGCCAACCAGCTGCTGCTCGCGGCGCCCACCTATACCACGGCAGGGACCGGGGTACGGGCCGTATCGCTCAGCGATCTGAATCGCGACGGCAGCCTGGACTTGATCGTGGCAAGTCTTTGCCAGGCCTCGGACAACTGTACAAGCGGGGGAATCGACATTCTTCTAGGCAACGGCGATGACACGTTCGGGCCGCCCGCGAGTTATTCGTCGGGGGGGAGCGAGGCCACCGCGGTCGTCGCGGCTGACCTTAATCACGATGGCAAGATTGATCTCGTGGTCACCAACCATACCTGCGGCAATGGCGACAACCACGGATGTGTCAGCGTGCTCTTAGGGAACGGCGATGGAACCTTTCAGGCAGCAACAACTTACGGAACGGGAGGCTACTTCGCCGCATCCGTGGCAATCGCCGACTTCAATAATGACGGAAGACCGGATCTGGTGGTGGCCAATCAGGAGGCCGATTCGGAAGAACCCAGTGGCGGGGTCAGCATACTGCTCGGGAACGGGAATGGTACCTTTCAGACTGCGGCAGCGTACTCTTCTGCCGGATATAACGCTTCGTCGCTCGTGACCGGCGATTTCAATCAGGACGGCAAAACCGACCTGGCGGTCACAAATCTGTGCGTTGACAGCAATAGCTGTCTCAGTGGATCGGTCAGCATCCTGCTGGGGAACGGAGACGGGACGTTGCAGGCCGGCGTGAGCTTCGATTCCGGAGGATATGATCCGAATTCAATGGCCATCGTTACCGCGGACTTTGATCGGGACGGCAATGCGGATCTGGCGGTGGCACACGAGTGCCTCAACAGCGATGATTGTTCGACCGGCAGCGTAAGTGTCCTGCTGGGCCAGGGTACCGGTTTCTTCCAGCCCGCAATGACCTACGCTTCCGGAGGGTCCAGCCTGTCGCTGGCAACCGGAGATTTCGATGGCAACGGCAAGACCGACCTGGCTGTCGTGGACGAGCAAAATGATTCGGCCGGGACCGTCAGCATACTCTTCGGGAACGGCGATGGGACCTTCCTGCCTCCAGCGACCTATTCGTCGGAAGGCTATTTTCCTACCTCTATCGCCGCCGGCGACTTGACCGGCGACGGCAAGCGATCCGTGGTCACCACAGTCCAGGCAGACATCAACTTCGGAGCAGCTGGCCTCGTCACCGTGTTGCGAGGCGGCACTAACGGCAGTTTCCATGCAGATCCGGAATATCTGGAAGACGGACCAACAGCCCTGGTTACCGCGGATTTCAACCACGATAACAACCCCGATCTAGCCGTCACGCGGTCATGCGGCGAGCCCTGCACCGGCGGGGTGGTGGATGTTCAGTCCGGCAATGGAGATGGAGTTTTCCAGGCGCAGCACAGTTATTCCACCGCTGGATATTATGCGCTCGATGTGAAGATTACAGATCTTGATCTCGATGGAAATACCGACTTGGTCGTCGCTAACGACTGCGCGGATCAAAGCTGTACCAGCGGCTCGGTTGGCGTCCTGCTGAGTAATGGGGATGGCACGTTCCGGCCGGCTGTGAGTTTTCTCGCCGGCAGTCCAGGCGCTCTTTCGCTGGCAGTTGGAGATTTCAACGGAGACGGCCTGCCGGATGTCGCCGTAACCACCTGCAATGATCAGAGTTGCACGCAGGGTTCGGTGAGCATTTTGCTTGGAAATGGAAATGGCGCGTTCCGCGCGCCTACTCTTTATCCCGCCGGTGGTGCAGCCTCAGCGATTGCGACTGCCGACTTAAATGGGGATGGAAAGTTGGATCTGATCGTCGCTAATCCCTGCCGGTGCATTTCCGGAGATACGGTGAGCATTCTGCTGGGAAATGGGGACGGCTCATTTCAGCCACCGCTAAGCTACGCAAGCGGTGGAATTGTGCCGGACAAGATCCAGGTAGGCGACCTGAATCACGACGGCAAGCTCGATCTGGCGATTGCGAATCAATGTCACGATGATGCGTGCGCGTTTGGCGGAGTGGTGGGAGTTCTCCTGGGAAACGGCGATGGCACTTTCCAGCCGGCCAGCAGTTATTCCTCCTGGAGTGGGTGGTCAAACTCTGTGCAGATTGGAGACTTTAATGGCGACGGCAATCCCGATATTTCTGTAATCAATATTGGCACGGACCACGCGACCCGCTCCCGCAGCACGGTGCTGCTGCTGGGCAATGGCGACGGGACATTTACCAGTGGCGACACCTATCCGATCGGGGGATGGGACTCCACGATCGGGGACTTCAACAATGATGGGAAACCAGACCTCGCCGTCGGAGATTACTCCGGCTTTGTGATTCTGCGGAATGTTGCCACGGGGTTTCGGTTTGTCACCGGGGTGAAGCTCCGCGCCTCCGAAAATCCCTCAGATTACGGACAACCTGTCATCTTCACGGCAACCATCGACGCAGATCATGCGGGCAGCCCCACCGGCACGGTGACCTTCTATGATGGTTCGACGGCTCTGGGCACGGCTCCGATCAGCGACAAGCGAGCCCGTCTTTCAGTCGTCAACCTGCTTCCCGGTACCCACGCGATTACTGCCGCGTATTCCGGCGATCACAAGTTTCTGGGCGGCACCTCTGCCCAGATGAATGAGGTCATTCACAAGGGCAACTCTCAGACCAACGTAACCTCGTCGCTGAATCCGTCTTCTTACGACCAGAATGTGACTTTCGTTGCGGCGGTGAGTTACCTCGGGGGAACTCCTCCCGACGGCGAGCCGGTGACTTTTAAGGACGGCTCCAACATGCTGGGGACCTCCGGGCTGCAAGGTGGAGTCGCGCGCTTGACTGTTTCCTGGTTGACGGCGGGCCCGCACGTGATCAAAGCCCTCTATTCCGGGGATCCCGATCTCAATTCCAGCAGCGGCAAACTGAATCAGACCGTCAATGAATCCAGAAGCATAAGCAAACTGTCCTCGTTCCTGAATCCGTCGCAGGTTGGCCAGAAAGTGAAATTCCGGGTGAGAATCATCGGGGAATTTGGCGGCGTTCCGACGGGCACAGTGACGTTCAAGGATGGACCCAAGATCCTGGGTACCGAATCGCTGAACGGCGAGGGCTTGGCGTACTACGTCACCTCAAAACTCGCGGAAGGGGAGCACCATATTCACACCAGTTATTCCGGAGACCGGAATTTTTCCGTCAGCCACGCGCTTCTCATGCAAACGGTGCAGCAGCCGTATTAGCCAGCGCTGCCCAGCCCGCGGTGGAAACTGCGCCCACGAAAAGCACCCTCTCGACCAGCCTCCGCGGTATGCAGCGCAGACTCGTGAGGAATCGGTTCCTGAAAATACCTCCACAGCAGCCGGCACACCTCCTTCCGGGCGCGGTCGACTCCAATCTTGACCGCCCAGGTCGAGAGGCCCAGCCGCTCGGCGGTTTCCTCAACGGAAAGCCGATCGGCCTCGCGCAGCAGAAAAATACTCCGCAACTCCGGATCGAGCACCTGAAGGGCGCTCTTGAGAGCATCTTGGAGCTCTACCACTCTCGCCCTGCGATGCAGGCCTGACCTATGCACTGGCAACGCCCCTTCTGGCCGTTGCTTCTTCAACTCGCAGACCGGTTAAGGCCGACGGCTTGCGTCGGATGAGGAGCCAGAATTAGCGCGAGTAGCGCACCCATCCCCACACCAATCATGGCGAAAGTCACGGCCGTGTACAGGTCATATTCGTACCGCATTCGTTCTCCTGAGGCTTAAGGACCACCTTATCGTCTGCGGGGACACAGGTCTATCCGGCAAAAACTGTAGGCAGGACGCGTTGCCAGAAAACACCCCGCAGCCTGCTCGACCTGTCCAGCTTGGTGGGGAAGCTGACAGATCGTGCAGGTGCAAGGAAATCTCGGGTGCGATAACATCAACAGCCCGAGAAGCCTGACTGGAGCTGCTAGGCGACCCCTTCAACGCAAGCAACATTACGAGGCCGGGCGCCGGCAATCTATCCGGCACAATCTGTAAGTCAGACAGGTATCTCTGGTATGGATTGATCTCCGAAAGCCGGGGTCTCCTGACGTTTGATACCGAACCGAGCAAGGAATTCCCGCCGAGAAGTCTTCGTGGGTTCCTCACCAGATTCCTTTGTCACTGCCAGTCAATTTCTGTTCAAGCATGGCAGCCGTGGCCAGGCACGGAAGCAGGCTCAGGCGAAGCGAGCCCCGGATCTGTCCATTCCGCATCAAGGTTGCAAGCTCGGAGGCGTATAGGCCCACCGACTCCGGCAGGATGGGTACTCGAAGAAAGCCCTTCTGGAAACTGACACGGTCGCCGCTCAGCCGCGCGCATGAACGGACAGAGTCCGGAAGCGCAATGCCCACGCCGCGGTAACTTTCTGCGTAGTCGGAGACAATACACAGTAGAGTTGCCACGCCCTCCCAAATCCCGGCAGCATCCGCGGCAGACTTCAGCAGCTGGTAGCTAATGGGCTGGGTTTCCAGAAGCTGCACCGTATCGACCACGTCGCACAGCCGCAGATAGAAGTGGCGGTACATCCGCTGCAGCGTCGCGATAATCAGACGGTGCTCCGGACACGCAACCGAGAAGTTATGCGCCCCAGCCTGCAGGTGGATCGCGCGGGAGGGAATGGCTTGGGCAAAGGCGACGTGCTCTCCGGTCTGTCCCAGGCGGCCTACATGTATTTCGATGAGCTCATTCAAATGCGGCACCACGAAGTTCCATTTGTTGGCGAGGCGGTCTCCCCAGCTTCGAGCCTCGAGTCTGGCCTGAAAATGCTCGGCCATGATCGTAAGGACTTCCACCGGATCGGCGTTGGTATAAAGATCTAGGTCACTGCCAAGGTCTGGCCAATGGTCGAGGGACTTGATTACCGTGAGATCGCAATCTTCTTCCCGGAACGCGTCACAGACAGATTGAAGGGATTGCAACGCCGCGCGGATTCGCAGGAGTTCGTGTTCGACCGACCTGCCGGCCCACTCAGCCCAATCCGTGCTCCCCGAAGCCTCCGCGATCCGTTGCAGGACCCGGACCGCCCGCACTACCACATGATGACTCCCGGCCAGCGCCAGCAGGGGCTCACGATCTTCAGGAAGCAGCCCCAACATTTCGACGCATTGCGCTCTGGCAAAGTCCGCAGTTTCGCCCGGCGCTAAAAGTAGTTGCGAAAGAATCGCCAGGTGTTTTCCAGTGGATGTGTTCGTCATGGTTTTTGCCCCGTACAAGGAGTGTCCAGCCTTTCGATTGCGGTTCCCTCTTCATAATCGTTCCAGGTGTCGATCATCAGGAAAGGGAGCGGGTGAGTTGCGTCGTAATAGCGGGTGTAAAGCCGCAGCGTGTCGTCCAACGTGGCTCCGCAGCGCCGGTCCATCTTGCGGTTTAGTCCCCAACGGGCGCGATGATCGTCGAACCCGGGCCAGGCTCCGCCCACGGCGATTTTGTCCGGATATTTGTCTTTCACGTTCTTGTAGAAATGATCGAGGTATTGTTCGCCCCAATCCTTCCCGTCAGGTTTCCATCCTCCGGGACCGGGATGCACCCATGCGTAATAGCCGTCGAAAGCGCCGGCGAATTGCTCAGGAGCCTGATCCTTATAGAAGAGCAGCGGTGGAGTGGACCAAGTGTTCACATGTTCGCGCACGCGGTTCCAGTCCGTCTGCCCACGCTTGGGAAAAATGAAAATCATGGGGCGGCCGTTATAACCGAGATAGGCGGCGCGATCTGGCGCCTGTGGTCCGATGTAGTCGCGGTACGCCTCGTCCATGGCGTCGAGCGCTTGCTGGGTCGATTCTGCGGTATCTTCCTCGGCTTCGTTGTACAGCAGCGCAACCTGAAAGTGCGCTTCGCCAGCCACCTGCTGCAGGATCGCGAAACTCTTGTCAGTGAATGGCCGCCGGGCGCCGTTCCAATCCACAACAAAACCGGTAATTCCCCGATTGCGCGCCTGATCGATCTGCTTCCGGAGCACTTTCGGATCCTGACTCGAATATCCGACATCGAGATGCTGGCCGTCTCCGAACCACGGCATGTACGCCGCCAGCACTCTGGTACCTAGCGCACGAGCCTGAAAATCCTCCTGCAGTGCCTGGTGAACAACCTGCCGCTGACAACCGTTCACGATCAGAACGGCGCCGACCACCAAAGCAAGAAGGCCTTTTGACAAATGGGATCCGTTCAGCTTCATTGAGAGCTGCTTGTCTTGGATGCAGAGCGGATCAGGACAGTTGGCAGGCGCATTGCTTGCCTGGCCCTCTGCGGATTCTAGAAATTGCGCACTTCTTGCAGTTCCCGCACCATCCAGCGGTCAGCAGAAGGCGTCATCAGGACCACATAGTGGCTGACAACTTTTTCACGGGAAATGGTTTTGCTTCCGTCAGCGATCTGCAGATCAAACTCCGCAGTGTCGCGCAATTCCATGACGTCGCCTTCGGGAGCGTAGAAAACGACCTCCAACTTGTGGCTCTGATTCAGATACTGGGAATGCAACCCGCTTCTCGCCTCCTCCGTAACTTTGCCGGAAAGAGTCGTTCGAAGCGGGCCCACGAAATAGCCGCTTAGAAGCGTGGGTTCGCCGTACCTGAAGGAGTCGGCAAGACTCTGCCATGCCCGTTGATAGTCGCGGACGACGCTTTGCACGGTAAGTGTCTCGACGGTGCGGGGACCTGCAGCGTTCACCGCAAGATCGACATGTGGCAGACCAGGGATGTCGGCTGCCAGCCCCGCTGACGCCGGCCACAGTCCCACGGCGACAATGGCGATCGCGAGGCGGACAATGTGTCTGGGAGCCAGTCTGTTCATTGTCCCTCGCTCACTCGGACTTCATTTCCCAGGACCACTCCCGAGGCCACAGAAATTACCGCTCGCCCTCCGCCCACCATTTGTGCGCGAGCAATACCCTGTTTGATGGGCGCATCGACCGTGCTTTTCCCGCTCGACGCAGTTTCCGTAAAGGTCACGATCGTTCCGTCGGGAACCGGGTTCCCGGCGCAATCACGGACCGGTTCGGTTTCAACCGCAATTCCGGATTTCGACGGTTGCGCCTTAATCCGTAAGTTGCACGGGTCAGAAGCGACCAGCCGTACAACGCGCCTTGCGGAAACCGGGCCCACCGAAGCGAGCAGGTCTTCAATCCCGGCGCGGCTGCCGGCATTCGCGCGGAACCAAGACACCCCGTTTCGGCTCGGAACGGTGTTCGACATCACCTCAGACCCGGCGTCGCTGAGTTTGAAAGTTACCGCTACCGGATCAAGCACCAGGTTATGAAAGCGGTCGAAGGGAAAAATCACGCCACTGATGGCGTCTTGTTGCCCAGCCGGCACGCGTGACGGGTGCACGAGAAAGGTCAGATTTGCCGCTGCGGCCGCAACCACGAAAAAAACGGACGTCTTGCAAGTGTCCGAACACACGATGGCGAGATACTTTCCTGCTGTACTCAGGTCGCGCCCGGAAATCTGCACGTCCTGCCCCAGTTGAATCTCGCGCCGGAAGGCTCCGGCCGGACCCAGCAGATACAACCTGGCCTTTCCGCTCCCGGAGGAAGCGATTGAGAGTGCAACTCCGGCAGGCGTGTCTGCGGGCCATCGCAATTCCTGCGCAACCGCATTGAGCGTTACGCAAACCACCGCGAACACGGTCAGCGCAAATCTACGATTGACCCACACTATATTGGTTAACCACCACATGATAATTTTGCACCTTGCCGGCGAGCGTCTCCGGAATCCCCACGGCAAACGATTCCGGCGTTCCGGGGAAGAGCGCTCGATCGACGTAACCGTCCGCGACCCAGATTACTTTGCCATGGTCGTCGTAAAACGTCGCGATGACGTGGGGGATATTCACTACCCGGCCGCTCTGATTCAACAACTGTCCCTGCAGCACTCTCTGACCGCGCGCATCCGTGATCAATCGTTGATCCATGACTCCGATGACGGGATCGGCCGACGCAGGCACTAAGGTCGCCTTTACATCCATGCGCACATTTTTTATTTTTTCCAAAGTGATTCCCGGAAAGTCGATGCGATATGGCGTCACCTGCTTGGGAAGGAGCACGTGAACGATCTTGTCGAAGCTGCTTTCCTCGTCGATGGGGTTGCCGCTGTCGCCGATGAGTGCCGCATTTACGTTGACGAACGCGGGAATCGTGTCTTCGTTAACGACCTCGCCCATCACGATAGACTCGTCGCCATATTCAACCGCATTCATGGACACGATGCGGACGTGCGGCGCGTCCACACTTCCCTGGCCCCATTCGGCGTCCGCCGAACCGGTGACCAAGTCCCAGCGCAGGTAGTTGACGGGAATGATTTGTGCTGGAACTTCGGCGATCCGGGGTTGCGGCCATGAAACTCTCCAGATGTCATTCTGCCGGACGACCTGCAGATCACGAACATCGTCTATAGCTCCCACCGGCGTCGACCAGTGCATGGTCGCGCGCACTTCCGCCTGGTCGCCCGTCGTGTGCAACGGCTTCAAGTCCCAGCTTTCCAGGCCCGAAAGGGTCCGCAAGCTGCCAGTGCTGCCCGCGAGGTCGTGCATGAATTGGCTGGAATCGATTGCGCTTGCATTGGCGAGCTGACCGTAGGCATCATTCCAGTTCCGTCGTCGAACCTGGTTGAACAGAGCCGATACCGCCTGTTCCGGGGTGTGCGCCGAGGGAGCGAAACCCGGCAATGCGGTGCCCGACACGACCCCAATATGGGTATCAAGCTTGGCCGGCGCGTAGGTGCTGACCGCAATCAGAATTACCGTCACGGCGACGATGACAACAGGCAATAGAACTTTCATTGGATCCCTCAAGCGACGGACTGCTCTTCCAGGCGCGCGGGCATCCCCAAGGACTCAACCACGCGCCGGCGGCCCGGCAGCAATGCTTCCAGCAGGATTGCCAGCACACTGCAACCGATGGGCAGAATCCCCCACATGATTCCCTGCCACGGCGGAGGCACGGCATCGCTGGCGATCTTCCTGGCCGGCGGAACATCTTCTTTCGACCAGGCGCTAACGCTGCCATCGTTATAGGTCTCGATCTTGCGCCAGCCGGCAAAGGTCAGCAGCGGCTCGTAGTACGGATCATGAACGAAAATGTATTTCAATCCGTAGCGGCTGGCGTGCTTTAGCATCGCGCGCAACGATTCCATCCCGGCACTGCCATAGAACTTGGCATTGGTGAGCTGAGCGGAGCCGTAGTGAGTCATTTCCGGCAAGAGGCGGGCAGAATTGTAGTCTCCGTCCACGCTGCTGGCATTGGTGTAAGTACCCACTTGGGCCAGGGCGGCTCCGAAACCCAAAGTGAGGTAGCGATACTGATCGTGGCCATCGCGATTCAGGAAAGCATCGATAGGGCTCACGTCGGGCACGGAAGCAGGTCGATAAGGGTTGGCCTTCAGCCAAGCAAGAGAGCTTCCCAAGGTCACGACGGCTGCCAACGCCAAGCCCACGGCTGCACGCGAGCGAAAACGGTCGAGGAGTTGCACGGCCATCAATCCAACGAAGGGCATTGCCAGCAGAGTCGCCCAAAATGTGAACCGCTCAAACGTCAGCACCTCGTAAGCCCGTCCCAGTAGCCACTTGGGCAGCGGAGTAGTTCCTCCAAGCCCAAACAGAAAGGTGAGCCAGAAACCGAAAAGCAGGGGCCGAAGCCGCTTTTGCGATGAACCGCGAATCAGGATGAACGGAAGTGCCAGCAGTAGCGCTCCGTACGGAATCACGAAGTAATTCACCGCAGTAATCGAGTTGAGAAGAAAGTTGGCGCGGCTGTCGTGCGGAATGGGAATCTGCCGAATCGGGTGCTGAATAATCTCGAGCCAGTACGGCAACAGGACGATGGCAACCCCAACTCCGGCAATTCCGGCAAAGACAAGCGCCCGTGAGATGACACCGCCCACCGAGGCAGGCACCCGCTCCTCCCTGGCGTCAATGCACGCCACCCACAATACGGGCCCGGCGAACAGGACCACGCCGAAGATCAGGGTCACGTGGTGAGCGGCGGCGGCGGCCAAAGTGATCGCCAATCCCTTGAGCAGCGACCGCGCCTCGCCCTCCACCGACCATTCATAAAAATAAGGCAGTGCATT
>Ga0335077_10004571_pt1 | contig 16892 bp, 15 predicted proteins | sample Lox_Sample_31_FD_207151 | JGI IMG/M metagenome (GOLD analysis project Ga0335077, IMG submission 207151) | Soil microbial communities from Loxahatchee National Wildlife Refuge, Florida, United States - Lox_Sample_3.1 | ecosystem: Environmental > Terrestrial > Soil > Wetlands | place: USA...
GTCGATGCGCATGCCGGCCGCCGGTTTGCCGGACGAGGTGTCCAGTACGTGCGTCGAGAGGCGTCCCATGGTTGGCTCCTTATCCGGCCTCGGAGTGCGATGCACCGGCCGCCGCGACGCGCCGCGCTTCGGTGGCCGACTGCAAGCCGTTGAAGTAGACGTTCAGCGCCACCGCGGCGATCGCGGCAAGCAGGATGCCGCTGTGAAGCAGCGGCGCCAGCGCCTTGGGCAGGTGCTCGAAGAAGTCCGGCGCGACCAGCGGGATCATGCCGAAGCCGAGGCTGATCGCCACGATGAAAAGGTTGTGGCGGCTCGACTTGTAGTCGACGTCGGCGAGGATGCGCACGCCGGTTGCGGCAACCATGCCGAACATGACGATGCCGGCGCCGCCGAGCACGAACTGGGGCACCGCTTCGACCAGCGCGCCGAGCGCCGGGATCAGCCCCATGATCATGAGGATGACGCCGCCGGCGACGCACACCCAGCGGCTGCGCACGCCGGTCACGCCGACCAGGCCGACGTTCTGCGAAAACGACGTATAGGGGAAGGTGTTGAACAGGCCGCCGATCACCGTGCCGATGCCATCGGTGCGCAGGCCCGCCGAAAGATCGGCCTGGGTGAGCCGCTTGCCGGTGATCTCCGAGAGCGCGAGGAACATGCCGAGCGATTCGATCATCACCACGATCATCACCAGCGTCATCGTCAGGATGGCGAAGAGATCGAACGTCGGCACGCCGAACTGCAAGGGCAGCACGACGCTGAAAAGCTTGGCTTGCGCGACCTTGGCGAAGCTCATCTTGCCGAGCAGCGCGGCGACCACGCAGCCGAGCACGATGCCCAGCAGCACCGCGATGTTGGCGAGGAAGCCCCTGCCGAACTTCGCGATCAGCAGGATCGCGACCAGGACCATGAGGCCGATGCCGAGGTTGTCGAGCGCCGCATAGGCCGGATTCGCGATCATCTTCGCCGGCACGGCCGGGTCGGGGATCAGCGGCTGCAACGCGGGGCCGCCGACCGCCCACTGGATCGCCACCCGCATCAGCGAGACCCCGATCACGGCGATGATCGTCCCGGTCACGACCGGCGGAAACAGCGGCAGGAGCCGGCCGATGAAGGGCGCGATCAGGATCGCGATCACGCCCGCGCCGATCACGGCCCCGAAGATGCCGGTGATGCCGAGCGTCGGATCGGCCGCCATGGCGAGCATCGGCCCGACCGCGGCGAACGTGACCCCCATCATCACCGGCATGCGGATGCCGAACCAGCGCGTGGCGCCGAGCGACTGGATCAACGTCACCAGGCCGCAGCAGAACAGGTCGGCACTGATGAGCAGCGCGACCTGCTCGGGCGCCAGCTTGAGGGCCCGGCCGACGATGAGCGGCACCGCGACGGCGCCGGCATACATCACGAGCACGTGCTGCAAGCCGAGCGGGACCAGCCGGCTGACCGGAAACATCTCGTCGACCGGCGCGACGGTAATTGGTGTACTCATGGAGCTCCTCTCTCTCTGCCGATGCGCAGCATCGTTGCGCGCGCAAGGCGTTGCTTACTGTTGCTTACTTGGTGCTGGCGCCTTCGGCGAGCCACTTGCCAAGCAAGGCGCGTTCCTCCGGCGTCATCTTCGTCAGGTTGCCGAGCGGCATCGTCTGCGTGGCGATGGTCTGCTGCTGGATGCGCAGCGCCGCCGCCTTGATCCGGTCCGGGGTGTCGAGCATGACGCCGGCGGGCGGCTGCTGGAAGCCTTCGAACGTGGGTTTCTCGGCGTGGCAGGTGACGCAGCGCTGTTGGAAGATCGGCTGCACGCTCGCGAAGGGCACGGCCGCGGACGCGGTCGCGTTCGATTGCGCGGCCGGCGCGATCGCGACCGCGACGCCGAGCAGCAGCACCGTGCCCAACGCGGGCAGCGCCCACACGACCTTGCCCTGGTGGCGCAGCACGAAGAACTGGCGGATCAGGGCGCCGGCGAGAATGAAGACGGCGAGTATGAGCCACCCGTACCGGTTGCCGTACGTCATCGGATAGTGGTTGCTGATCATGATGAACAGCACCGGCAGCGTGAAATACGTGTTGTGGACGCTGCGCTGCTTGCCGATGATTCCGGGCCGCGGATCCGGTTCCTTCCCGGCGCGGATCTCCTCCACCATCTTCTTCTGGCCCGGGATGATGTGGAAGAACACGTTCCACACCATGATCGTGCCCATCAGCGCGCCGGTGTGGATGTAGGCGGCGCGCGCGCCGAAGACGTGCGCGTAACCGTACGCGGCGGCGACCACGAGCACGTACACCACCAGCGCCAGCGCCATCTCGTTCTTGATGGCCCTGCACAGCGTGTCGTAGACCAGCCAGCCGACGACGAGCGAACCCGCCGAGATCGCGATCGCAGCGGGCGCCGCGATGTCGAGCACTGAACGATCGATCAGATAGGCGTTGGCCCCCCACCAGTAGATCAGCGCCAGCAATCCCATGCCCGTCAGCCACGTGGTATATGCCTCCCACTTGGACCAGTGCAGGTCCTGCGACAGCGGCTCGCCCTTCGGCCCGGTGAGGAACTTCTGGCTCTGATAGAAGCCGCCGCCGTGCACGGCCCACAGCTCGCCGAACGCGCCGCGCTGCTTGTCGGCATCCTTCTTCGGCGGCTTGAGCGAGTTGTCGAGCATGACGAAATAGAGCGAGGAGCCGATCCACGCGATGCCGGCGACGAAATGCAGCCAGCGCACGCCCAGGTTCAGCCAGTCGACGATGTAGGTCTCCATGTTCTTTTCCCTTCGGATTCAAGCCAGTCCCGCGCGCTCGAGCAGCGCGCGGCTGATGCGGTTGTGACGCGCGACCAGCGCGCCGAGGTCGATGCCGCGGAGTGCACCGTCTTCGACCACGATGCGTCCGTCGATGACGGAAAGCGCGACCCGGGTCGGCGCGCACGTGAGCAACGCGGCGACCGGATCGCTGCCGCTTCCCGCGTGCGCCAGGTCGTCGACGCGGAACGCGACAAAATCCGCCGCCATGCCGGGCTGCAGAGTGCCGACGTCGTCGCGGCCGAGCACCGCGGCGCCGCCGAGGGTGGCGAGTTCGAGCGCCTCGCGCGCCGAGAAGCGGTCGGCGCGCGCCTCGAAGCCCGGCCAGCCGACGCGTTGCAGAAGCATCGCCTGGCGTGCCTCGCCGAGCAGGTGATTGCCGTCGTTGCTGGCCGATCCGTCGACGCCGAGCCCGACCCGCACACCGGCGTCGACCATCGCGCGCACCGGCGCAATGCCGGACGCGAGGATCATGTTGCTGGTCGGACAGTGGCACACGCCGGTGTGCGTGTGCGCAAGGCGCCCGATCTCTTGCGGGTTGGGATGCACCATGTGCGCGAACCATACGTCCGGGCCGACCCAGCCGAGCGACTCCGCGTGCTCGATCGGCCGCTTGCCGAAGGTGGCGACGCAGAACCGGTCTTCGTCGACCGTCTCGGCAAGGTGGGTGTGCAGGTGCACACTCGGATAGCTGCGCGCCAGGCGCGCGCTCTCGCGCAGCAGCTCGGGTGTGACCGAAAAGGGTGAGCAGGGCGCGATGCCGATGCGCAGCATCGAATAGCGCCCGGCGTCGTGGAATGCCTCGATCACGCGCTGGCAGTCGCGCAGGATCTCGTCCTCGGACTGGCACACGCGGTCGGGCGGCAGCCCGCCGCGGCTTTCGCCCAGGCTCATGCTGCCTCGGGTGGGATGGAAGCGCACGCCAAGTTCGCGCGCGGCGCGGATTTCGTCCTCGAGCGCGGCGCCGTTCGGGAACAGATAGAGGTGATCGGCGACGGTCGTTGCCCCGGACAACAGCAGTTCGGCCAGCCCGACCTTGGCGCTGACGTAAACCGCTTCGCTGTCCATCTCGCCCCAGGCAAGGTACAGCGTCTTCAACCAGTCGAAGAGGGACAACCCGCGCGCCGTGCCGACCGTGCGGGTCAGAGTCTGGTACAGATGGTGATGGCAGTTGACCAGGCCCGGCAGCACGACGTGGCCGCGCAGATCGATGACGCGATCGGCCGAGGCGGGAAGGTCGGCGGTGGCCCCGACCTGCTCGATCCGGTTGCCGCGGAGGAAGAGCGCACCGTCACGGATCTCGCGCCGGCCGGAATCCATCGTCACCAGCACGTCGGCGTGACGTGCCAGCAAGGTGCTCTCGGCCAACGCTCTCCCCCTCGGCTTCGACTTGTAGACCGGGGTCGCGCCCGCGATCCGGCGTGCCAAAAGGGCAGGCGCCGTGCCGGCGTTCCAGACCTCGTTCCCTGACAAAGCCTTCGCAGGCGTACCGCCGGATGCGGTGGTCGCCGCCGTGCCCGTTGTCTCTGAGGTTCTGCTTTGCGGGCCGGCCGGCGACGATCCGTCGGAACGGCGCGACTTTACGGCCGCACCGGCCGGCCTGGAACGGCGCCGGCGCGATAACACCTATTCCATGGCCGAATGGCGGGATGTCGGGCCGCGTGGGCCAGTTAGGCGCGCCATTGCACGGCCCGCCCCCGCGCGACGCTGACAATCTGTCAGGCAGAGTCCGGCAGCGGGCTCAGCCGTGCCAAATGCAGAACGGGGAACGTGGCGGATGGGGACCGCGGGCCGCACGCGGCGCCAGCGCCGCAACGAAGCTGCTCACGCTCGCGGACCGCAGCGGCATGAACGGCACCTCGAGGCGCGCGCACAGGCGCCTGCCCTGCAGCGAACGGCTCAACGTGTTCGCTTGGCCGGGGGCGGGGGCGCAGTGCTGCACATAGGGGTCCTCGAGCGCCTGCAATTCGGCCTGCAGCGCAGCCCCGGCATCGAGCGTCCGTTGCAGGAGGGCGCGCAGCGCCTCGATCTCCCTCTCGGCCAGAGCGAGGCCGCGCTCGGCCGCGTCGCGGCGGCTGGCGTGCAGCCGCCACCTGCTGTTCCTCGGAACGGAGCGCCTGACGCAGCCCCGTGGCGTCGGGCGCGCCGGGACGAGGCGGGACGAGGCGGAAAGCTGGGGGTTTCAACTCGGCACTCCCGCACCCAGCTCGGTGCGGCACAGGCCGGGCACGTGAAATATACCTTCGAATACTTCGGGTGTGGCGGCCGCGCGGCCGCCGGGACGCGCACCACCCGGCGCCATCATATGTTCGAGCAAATATAGGACAGGCACGCTGCATGACGGGTGTTGTGGCAGCTGGGCGAGTCGCCTTGTGCGCGGGCCTGGCCGCCCTCTGCGGGCTGCCGGCCGCCTGCGGGTCGCCGCCGAAGGCGGATGGCAGCGAGGGCGCGGCCGCGGCGTCGGCACCGATCGCCGTCGGCGGTGCGATCGACCGCCCCGGATCGCTCTCGCTCGCCGAATTGCGCGCGGTCCCCGCCGTGACGCAGACCGTGCGGTACGGCATGGGCGCGGCACCAAAGAGACGCACGTTCACAGGCGCCGACCTGTGGAGCCTGCTCGAATCACGGGGCATCCAGACCGACGCCGCGGTCGAGGCCGATGTCCTGCGCAAGTATGTCGTCGCGACCGGGTCGGACGGCTACCGCGCCGCGTTCTCGCTCGGCGAGCTGAAGCCGGATTTCGGCAATCGCGGCAGCCTCGTCGCCTACGCCGAACTGGTCGACGGCGCACGGGTCGCCCTCAAGGGCGATGAAGTGCGCGTCACCGCTCCCGGTGACGTGCGGAGCGGGCGCTACGTCTCGAGCCTAGTGCGCCTCGACGTGCGGGCATCGGTCTCGACGAAACGCGCGGCCGGCGGCGGCGCGTCGACCCGCTTCGAGGTCTCCGGCGCCGTCCTGCGTCCGACTACATTCGATCTCGCCGCGCTGCAGGCGCTGCCGGCGATCGAGCGCAGGATCGGCACGAGCATCTATCGCGGCGTGACCCTCTGGAACCTGCTCGGTGCGGCCGGCTTCGTGCTCGACCCGAAGGTCAAGGGCGACGTGCTCGGCCGCTATGTCGTCTCGACCGGCAGCGACGGATACCAGGCCTTGTTCGCGCTCGGCGAACTCGATCCGGGTTTCGGCGCCCAGCCGAATCTCGTCGCCTACGAAGTCGACGGCGCCGCGGTCGGCGCCAGGGGATTCGCGCGCCTCGTCGTTCCCAACGATGCCAGGCGCGGCCGCTGGGTGGCCAATCTCGTCAGTCTCGAAGTCTTCGCCGCGCCGTGACGGATACGTGGCCGATGCCTGCCGAAAGCCCCGAGCACCGCGCGGTGGCGGCCGTGCGGCGGCACGTCGCCGAAAGGCGGCTTCCGCCGGGCGTGCGTTGGCTCGGCCTGGAGCGCGGCGAATGCGAGGCGCTGCTGCAACGCGTTGGCGTCGACGCATCGACCGACGACGTCTTGCCCGGCACCGCAGCGCAAGTTCCATTCCTGGCGCCGCTGGTGGCACTGATCTGGGCGCACCGCGCCCGCGACACGCCCCGGGGCGCGGCTGATGGCCGCAACGGTCGCCGGCGCCTGCTTCGGTGCGCGCCACCTGTGGCAGGACATCGGGCTTGCCGGCCGCCAGGAAGTCTCCGCCCTGCTCGCGCGGCACTTTCCTGCGCTCGCCGCCGGCAATACGCGCAACCTCAAGTGGAAGCGTTATCTCTTCCTGCGCCTCGGCCAAGAGCTCGGGGCGCCGGATCTGCGTCCGCCGCGCTGCGACGGCTGCGAAGACTTCGATCTGTGCTTCGGCACGCCGGTCGAAGACGCACGCAGTTCCACTGTCAAGCGGGTGGCATCGCCTCGTTCAGCCCAAGGAAGCCCGCCATGAAGACCAGCGCACGCAATCAATTCACCGGCACCGTGACCGCCTACAGGAAGGGCGCGGTCAACGACGAGGTGGAGATCACCGTCGCGGGCGGATCCCGCGTCGTCGCCGTCGTCACCCGCGCAAGCGGCGATGCGCTGGGCCTCGAGGTCGGCGCGCCCGCGTTCGCGGCCGTCAAGGCCTCCTCGGTCATCCTTGCGACCGATCTCGGCGGCGCGCGGCTTTCGGCGCGCAATCAGTTCGAAGGCAAGGTTGCCGCACTCACGCCCGGCACCGTGAACGCCGAGGTGGTGATCGACATCGGCGCCGCCTGACCATCGCGGCGGTCGTGACCAAGGCGAGCGCGCAGGCCCCGGCGCTGGCGGTCGGCGTGCCCGTCACGGCATTTTTCAAGGCTTCGAGCGTCATCCTCGGCACGACGCCCTGAGACGCCGGCGCGGCGCGCCGTCGCGCATGGCCGCCTCAGGCAGCCGGGACGCGCTGGCGCGTGGCTTCGCCCGCGTGATCGCGGCGGCTCTCGAGCGAGACCACGCCGAGCGCCCGCACGCGCAGCGTGTCGCGCCCCGCGTCCTTTGCTTCGTACAGGGCCGCATCGGCACAGGCCAGCAATTCGCCGGCGGCGCGCGGGTGTGCGCTGAAGGCGACCCCGACGCTGGTCGTGACCTGCAATGACGCCCCGGCGCAGAAGAACGGCTCCCGGATCGCCGCCAGGACCTTCTTCGCAACCACTTCCGCGTCGTGCTCGCTCGGCACGCCCTCGAGCAGGACGACGAACTCGTCGCCCGCCAGGCGCGCCGCGATGTCGGTGGCGCGCACCGTATGGCGCAGGCGCAGCGCGAATTCCTTCAGCACGGCGTCGCCCGCACCGTGGCCGAGCCGGTCGTTGATCGACTTGAAGTGATCGATGTCGAGGAACATCACCGCCAGCGCGTTGCCCGTGACCTGAACCTCGGCAAGGGCGACGGCGATGCGGTCCTCGAACTGGCGCCGGTTCGGCAGCCCTGTCAGCGGGTCGAGGCTGGCGAGCTGGCTCAGCTTCGCTTCGACCTGCTTCATCGGCGTGATGTCGCTGCTCAGGGCGAACACGCCTGCCACCGTTCCATCCGCCCGCCGGTCCGGGATGTAGGCGACCTGAAGCGACCGCCTGATCCCGAGCATGACCGATTCGAGCTCGAAGCAGACGCGCTCGCCCGACAATGCCTGCTGCAGGCGCTCGCGCCGCTCCTCGTAGTGGAGGGGATCGGCGACCGTCTCCGCCAGCGTGCGCCCGATCAGGTCCGCGGGTTCGATACCGAGCCACGTGCGATAGGTCGCGTTCGCGAACTGGAAGCGCTCCCGCTCGTCCAGGTACGAGATCAGCACCGGCAGGTTGTCGGTGATCGCACGCAACTGCCGTTCGACGTGGGCCTGCCTGCCCTGCGCGTCGACCAGCGCCGTGATGTCGAAGGTCATCACGTAGAAACCGCGCTGGGTGCCGTCGGCTTCCAGGTCGGGGATCAGGTGCGCCTGGAAGTGCAGCTCGCGTCCCTGGGACTCGGTCTTGCCCTCGAATCGCACCGGGCGCCCGTGCAGCGCTTCGGCGACGCGCCCGCGATGTGCATCGTAGGTCGCCTCGCCGAGTGCGCTGCGCAGCGTGATCCCGGTCGCTTCGCCCGTCGCCGCGCCGAGCACCCTGCGCGCGAGATCGTTGGCGTACTGGCAGCACTCCTGCATGTCGAAATACGCGACCAGCGCGGGGATGCTGTTCGTGAGGTCGCGCAGGTGGCGTTCGCTCGCAGCCAGGCGCAGTTCCGCTTCCTTGCGCGCCGTGATGTCGAAGGTCATCGCGTAGAACCCGCGCGCCTTGCCGGATTCGTCCATGTCGGGCACGTAGCTCACCTGGCGGTGCGCCGGCCTGCCGGCGACCAGGCGCGAGGTCTCGAACTCCGCCGCCTCGCCGCGCAGCGCGCGCGCGACATAAGGCGCGAGCTGCCGATACAGCTCCTCGCCGCGTTCCTCGCGCATCGTGCGCCCGATCATCGCTTCGGGATCACCCGCGCCGAAACGGCGGAAATGCGCGTTGGCAAACGTGTACCGCTCCTCGGTGTCGATGTGGCTCACCAGCGCAGGCAGGCTGTCGGCGACCAGGCGCAGGCGCCGCTCCGACGTGCGCAACGCCGCCTCGCGTTCCTGCAGCGCCTCGGCCATGGCGTCGACCGCGCGCGCGGCGTCGCCGAGTTCGTCGGCGGCGTCGCTCGCGCAGCGTGCGGTCAGATCGCCGCCGCGTATGGCGGTCACCGCGGCGCGCAGGCGTGCCAAGGGCGGCAGCACGCGCCGGCCGACCACCGCCGCCAGCGAGACCAGGATCGCCAGCAGCGCCGCCGGCGCGGCGACAGCCATCGCCTGGAAGATCTCCTGGTTGCGCTGCTGTTCGAGCCCGACCGTCAAAGCCCAGCGGTGGCGGCTTTCGACCACCTCCTGGGTCTCGATCAGCAGGCGCTCCAGCAGCAACTGGCGGCGCCGCTGCGCCAGCGGCGTCTCCGGCTCCTTCGAGACTGCCACCAGGGCCTCGAACAGCACGCTCAGGTCGACGACGTTGCTGCGCAGGTGGTCGAGCTCGGGCAGGCGTGGATCGTGTCGCTGGACGGCATGGTCCACGTCGGCGAGCAGCTGCGCATGGTGCGTGCGCCATTGCGCGGCCGCGCGCGCGCTGTCGTACAGCGCCACCTCGTTGGTCAGGACGAGCAGGCTCGCCACCTCGCGCGCCACCCCCTGCGCGTCGGACTGGTCGTCCAACCCGGTTCGCGCCTGCCGCGTCACGTACCACGACGCGGCGACCACGAGGGCCGCGAGCAGGCACGCGAGCGCCGCCGAGACGAGAAGCTGGGTGCGGATCCGCATGCCGCGCGCTACTGCGCCAGGGCCGTCGGCACGGCCTCGAGCAGCGGTCCCGTCGCCACGTAGTCGAGGTAGTTCGGCAGGCGACGGTCCGGTGCGATGTGCCCTTCGCGCAGCGCCCACCTCGCTTCGCTTTCCATCGTGCTGACCAGCGACTGGTCGAGGCTCAGCCGGTAGCTGAACGCCGGGAAGACGGTTTCGACGAATGCCGGCTCGAGCCGCGCGCGCGCGCCGAGGACCTGCTTGGCGCGCTGCGGGTGCTCGGCGATGAAGCGCTGCGCGCGCTGCAAGGCCCGCAGGATGCGCACGATGTCCTGCTCCCGCTCGCCGAGCGTGCGCCGGTCGACGACCAGGTTGAACGAGTCGGTGTAGATGCGTGGATCGCCGAGCGCCACGGCATCTTCGCCGAGCGCCTTCGCGACCGCGGCCGTGTGCCGGCTGTAGCCGGCAAGCGCGTCGATCTGCCCGTGCCGGACCGCAGCGACCATCTGCTCGGGTTGCACGGCGACGATCTGCACCTGTTTCGGGTCGATGCCGTGGAACAGGAGGTAGGCGTCGAGGAAGTAGTGCGAGCTGCTGCCGATGATCACGCCGATCCGCTTGCCGGCCAGCTGCTGCGGGCCGGTGATGCCGGCGCTCCTGCGGCCGATGAGCTTGATGTTGCCGGTCGACGTGGCGAGCGTCGCCACGATCGTGTAGTCGGCCCGCTCGAAGCTGTTGAAGACGACCGGCAACTCGGATACCGCGGTGAGCTGCGCGCGCCCGTCGAAGAGCTGGCGCATGCAGCGCGGCCCACCTGCGCAGTCGACGATGCGGAGCGCGACGCCCTCGGCCGCGAAATAGCCTTCTTCCTGCGCGATGTCGATCGCCAGCGAGGAGGGCGAGTGTGTGACCGCCAGGACGAGTTCCGCAGCCCGGCCGGGTGCGGGAAGAATCAGCGTCGACAGCAGAACGCCAGCGCAGGCGCGCGCGACGCGACGGGCTCCGGAGGCAAGTCGACTCATTGACATTCTCGATGAGGGCGTCAGGAGTCTATGGAGCGGGCGCCGCCATGGCGGGTGGAAATAACGGCGCTTTGGCTGCCGTCGGGAGGGTTCGCGCAGCCGGTCTTTTCGAGGGTTTCGTGGCGCCTGCGGCCGCGCCGGCGCACCTGGCGCAAGCGGCCTCGGGCGCAACGCAACGACAGGAAGCGGGGCAGTCCGCCGCGCGGCTCACCCGGCGGGGCCGGACCGGTGCACGAGCACGGGAACGCTGGTCGCTCCGAGGACGCGCGTGGTGACGCTGCCGAGCAGGTACCGTGCGACACCGCCGCGCCCGCGCGGCCCGATGACGATCAGGCTGCAATCGTGCTCGAGCGCTGCCGTGCCGATGGCATCGCCGGGACGCTCGTCGAAGACGACATCCGTGTCCAGCTCGACCCCGAGATCCTGTGCCTCGTCCTTGATGGGCCTGAAATACCGTTCGGCGACGTTGCGCAGACCGGCCTGCCAGAGTTCGCGCGTGGCGTCCGGCGGCGGCACGAAATCCTCGAAGTACCTGGTCTGGAATGGCGGCGCGACGTGCAGCGCGACCACCGTCGCGTGCAGTGCTTGCGCAAGCTGCAATGCCTGATGCGCCGCGGCGCGCGCCTCGCTCGAACCGTCGACCGGAACCAGAATCCTGTCGAACATGCCAGCCCCCGCTTTTCCTCGTCGCAAGCGTGGCACCGGAACGGCGCGCGCTCCTTGACCTTGCGCAAGCCCATCGCGTGGGTGCGGCCTTGATGAACGCTCAGGGCACCAGGGTCACCGGGATCCGCGCCAGATGCAGCACCTTGGTGGAGATCGAACCGAGCACGATGCCCGGGATCTGCGCCATGCCCCGGGTGCCCATGAACATCATGCGGCAGCCGGCGCTGGCGGCGTGTTCGACGAGCATGTGGGGGATGTCGCCGACCAGCACGCGCGGCGTGCAGTCGATGCCGGCTTCGACAAGCAGCCGCCGGCTCGAAGCGAGCGCCCTTTCGCCTTCCTCCCGGTAGTAGCCGTCGATCATCTCGCGGCTCAGCACCAGGCCCGAAAAGCCGCCCAGGGGCAGCGGCGGACGTACCGTCACGAGCTCGACGTGCAGGGCCTCCTTGTACAGTGCGGCACTCGCTATCAGCTCGCGCGTCGCTCGCAGCGCATTCTCGGAGCCGTCGACGGCGAGCAGGACGCTGAGCATCGTGTCCTCCATTTGGTTTTGCGGGTCGACCGTGGGCCGTGGACGCGGCGACAGCCCGATGCGGCACGGCCTCGGCCGGGATCGTGCGCCTTCTGCGGCCGGTTGCGGCGCGAGGCGAATCGGCTTGGGTCAGGAATTCCCACCCCTATATAGTTGGCGCCGCGTCCATCGTCCCGGGTCCTGCAAGTGCCGCTCAGCGAGTTGTCCACCGCAGATATTTCCTCGCGCGCCGACGCCGCGCGCCTCGATGCGATCCTGCGCTCGGCGATGGACGCCATCATCACGATCGACGGCGCACACCGGATCGTCATGTTCAACGCGGCGGCCGAAACCCTGTTCCGCTGCAGCGCCGCCGATACGATCGGCACCACGCTGGACCGTTTCATCCCGGAGAGCCTGCGCGCGCGGCATCGTGCCCACATCGAGCAGTTCGCCCGCACCGGCGAAACGTTGCGCCGGATGGATCACCAGAGCGCCTTGCGCGCCCTGCGCGCCGACGGAACCGTGTTTCCGATGGAGGCCTCGATCTCCCAGGTCACGGTCGGCAGCGAAAAGCTGCTGACCGTGATCGTGCGCGACGTCAGCGCACGCGCCCACGCCGAGGCCGAGATGCGGCTGGCGCAGCAGGAGGTGCTCCAGGGTCAGGTGCGCCTGGAGGCGATCGTGCGCTCCGCCATGGATGCCATCATCACGGTCGACGGCAGCCAGCGCGTCGTGCTTTTCAACGCCGCGGCGGAAGAGATGTTTCGTTGTTCCGCCGCGCAGGCAACCGGCCAGCCGCTCGAGAATTTCATCCCCGCCCGGTTCCGCGGGGCGCACCGCGTACACGTCGAGCATTTCGTACACAGGGGCGCGACCTCACGGCGCATGGGCAACCAGAGCGCGCTCGCGGGGCTGCGGGCCGACGGCACGGAATTCCCCATCGAGGCCTCGATCTCGCACGCAACGGTCGGCGGGCAGCGGTTGCTGACCGTGATCCTGCGCGACATCACGACGCGCGTGCTGGCCGAGCGGGCCATCCTGCGTGCCCACGATGAATTGCGCGAGCTGGCGGTCGCGATGCAGGAGGTACGCGAAGCCGAGCGCACCCGGATCGCACGCGAGCTGCACGACGAACTGGGCCAGGCGCTGACCGCCTTGAAGATGGACGTCGACCTGCTGGAATCGAGCCTGCCGGGCGGGCGCCCCGAGCTGCTCGAGCGCATCGTCGCGATGCGCGAGCTGCTCGACTTCACGGTGGCCACGACGCGGCGCATCTCGGCCGACCTGCGCCCGCTCGTGCTGGACGACCTCGGGCTGGGCGCCGCCGCGGAGTGGCTGATGCAGCACCTCGTGCAGCGCGCCGGGCTGGCGTACGGGCTGCATATCGACCCCGCGTGCGCCGAGCTCGGCGAGCCGCAGGCCTCGGCGCTGTTCCGCATCCTGCAGGAGTCGCTCACGAACGTAACCCGCCACGCCCAAGCGAGCCGCGTCGACGTCTCGCTCGAAAGCGCTGGAACCGAAGCGGTGCTGCGGGTGAGCGACGACGGCATCGGCATCGATGCCGCGGCGGATCCCAAGCCGGGTTCGTTCGGACTGCGCGGCATCAGGGAGCGCGTTCTGTTGCTGGGCGGATCGGTGGTGGTTTCCGGCCTGCCCGGACGCGGGACGAGCGTCGTCGCGCGCGTGCCGCTCGCCGTGCGATCGCCCGGAGATGTCGCTTGACCACGCTCGTCTTCGTCGCCGATGACCACGCGATCGTGCGCGAGGGGCTGCGGCGCATCCTCGCCGCGGACGCCTCGATCGCGGTCGTCGGTGAAGCGAGCAACGGCAACGAGGTCCTCGCCGCCGTGCGCGCCGGCGGCTTCGAAGTGCTGCTGCTCGACCTCTCGATGCCGGGCAAGAGCGGCGTCGAACTCATCAAGCAGGTCAAGGCGGAACGCCCCGATCTGCGCATCCTCGTGCTGTCGATGCACGATGAGCACCAGTACGCGGAGCGTGCGATCCGCGCGGGTGCGTCCGGCTACCTGACGAAGGACACGGCCGCGAAGCAGCTGGTCGCCGCGATCGCGCGCATCGCCGCGGGCGGGATGTTCATCACGCCCGCGGCTGCCGAGGCGCTCGCCGCGCGCCTGCAGTCGCCCACGGACGACCTTCCGCACCGCAGGCTGTCCGACCGCGAGTACCAGGTGCTGCTGTCGCTCGCCGCCGGCGAATCGATCACGGCGATCGCCGAGCGCCTGCACTTGAGCGTGAAGACGGTCAGCACCCACAAGACGCACGTGCTCGAAAAAATGAGCCTGGCTTCGCTGGCCGACCTCGTGCGCTACGCCATCACGCACAAGCTCCTCGAGTCGCCGGACCTATCCGAGTAGCCGAGTCCCGCCGGGCGCGGATAGGAATATTCCTAGGCTGCGCTCGCCCATTTCCCGAGCCGCGATTCAGCCCGCACCGATGGTGACGGCGGGTCGTGGTTTCCATACTGCGGCCATCGAACGTTATTGAAGAACGAGTGGTCCGGTGGTGAACGTGTTCGTGGTCGACGATACGCTGCAGGTCCGCAAACGCCTGGTCGCGATCTTGCGCACCGTCGAAGGCGTGTGCGTGGTGGGCGAAGCGGACTCGGTAGGCAGCGCGATCGACGGCGTGCTCGCCGCGGACGTCGACACCCTGCTGCTGGACCTGAAGCTGCCCGACGGCACCGGTCTGGACGTGCTGGCCGCCCTCAAGCCGCAGCGCCCCGACATCCGCGTCATCGTACTGAGCAATTTCGCGTCGGCCCAGCACCGGCAGGCGAGCCTGGGCGCGGGCGCCGACGTGTTCCTCGACAAGTCGCACGAGTTCGGACGCGTCCCGCAGATCCTGCGCGAGTGGATCGCGTCCCCTCCACCCAGGGCACATTGACCATCGAGAGGCAAAGACATGTTCGACTCCGTTCCCTCCTCCGGCAGTGCCGGCGAGCGTTCCGCCGAGATCCGCGCGCGGACGATCGAACCTCATAGCCCCGACCGGCGCGACACGAACTGGAATTCGGTGAAGCTCGCCGACCTCGCCGCGCTGCTCGGCATCGCGCTGCCCGCGGACCCGCGCTTCGTCGACGCGACGTTCTCCGTACGCTCGATCCGCGCCGGCGACGTACTGCATCGCGCCGGCGATCCGTTCCGGGCCATATACGTCGTCCGGTCCGGCTTCTTCAAGACCATATCGATCGACACCGCCGGAGGCGAGCTGGTGCTCGGCTTCCCGATGGCCGGCGACGTCATCGGCCTCGACGGCGTCGACTCGAACCACTACCTCACCGAAGTGGCGGCGCTCGACATCAGCAGCGTGGCGGTGATCCCGTTCGCGCAGCTCGCCCAGCTCGCGCGCGAGCACGCTTGCGTGGAGCGGCTGCTCTACTCGCTGTTCAGCCGCGAACTGGTGCACAAGCACGCCATGTTCTGGCTGCTGGGCACGTTGAGCGCGGACGCCCGCCTCGCGAGTTTCCTGCTCGAGATGTCCGATCGTTTCGGCCGCCTCGGCTACTCGCGCACCTCGTTCGCCCTGCGCGCCACGCGGCAGGAAATCGGCAGCTACCTCGGTCTGAAGCTCGAAACCGTCAGCCGGACGCTCTCGGCGTTCGCCGCGGCCGGGCTGGTGGAGATCGACCGGCGCCAGGTCACGTTGCGCGACATCGCCGGCCTGCGCCGGATCGTCGATCCGGCGCTGGCAGCGAGCCACGAGCGCGGCACCGCGCACGCCGGGTCTCGAACGGCGCAACACGGAGCCAGAGCGGCGCGCCGCGCCGGGCTGATGATGGCGGCATGATCCGCGGTTGCGGATCGCCGCCGCGCGGCGGTCGATCCGGGCCTCTCTCCCACCCGTGTCGGTAATGCACCGACACGGCGTGTAGGAGAAGGCCTGCAAGCGGAAGGCCGGCGCGCCTAACGCTGTCTCAGCCCCTTCCTGATAGCGCGCGCCGGCCGCGGCACGGAAAATGGCCCCCATGTCTGCTGCCGCGACAACAACATGAAATTCATCTCGCTCGACGCGCTCTGCCACACGCTGAGAGAACGCAAGTGGTGGACGTTCTGCGCCGCCATCGCCACCGACACGCCGATGCTGGTGAGCCCGAACCTGCGCGTGCTGTAAGCGGCGTAGCGACGGCAAAAAACAAGGGGCGCTTTCCAGCGCCCCGAACGGCAGCACGGCTGCCTTTCCCCTCTGCCCTCCAGCGGCGCCCGCGCCGCGTCTTCGACGGTCGCAAGGACCGTGTGCGCGCCAGGTCGCCGTCGGCGATGTTGCCCAGGGTTCCCACTTTTGTAAACGGAGCGCCGCAGCGAACCTGAACGCTCAGCGGCGCTCGATCCAGTACAGGGCGCCGAGCGCCACGGTGAGCACGACCATGCTGGGCAAGGCGGCGATGACCACGGGCGGCCACGTGTTGAGCAGGCCCAGATGGGCGAACAGCTTGTTCAGCGCGTAGAACAGCACGCCGATCATCACGCCGGTGAAGATCTTCAGGCTCACGCTGCCGGCCCGCACGTGCAGGTAGGCAAACGGCAGCGCGAGCACCATCATGACCAGCACGGCGAGAGGATAGAAAACCTTGTTCCAGAGCGCGATCTCGTAGCGGTCGGTCTGCTCGTGGTTCTCCGCCAAGTGCTGGATGTACTGCGCGAGGTCGAGCGCCGCCATGCGCTCGGGCTGCACGAGCAGCACGCCGAAGATCTCGGGCCGCAGATCCGAGATCCACAGGCGCTCGGGATCGTGCACGATCTCCGTGCGCAGCGGCGACGGCGCCATGTCCGTCGGGTCGACGACGGGCAGGCGCGTTTCGACCACGTCCTTCAGGCGCCAGCCGTGCTGGCCGCGTTCGTCGACGAAGCGGCCTTCGGCGGCACGACTGATCGACCGCAGCCGGAAGTCGCGGTCGAACTCGAACACCCGCCAGCCCTCCACCGAAATGTCGGGCTGCACCCGCGCCACGTTGATGAAGCGCAGCCGTTCGATCCGGCCATCCGGCCCCTTGAGGGCGTCGCGCACCCAGATTCCGGAACGGAACTGCTGGGCGAGCGTCGAGCCGGTCGCCACGAGCTTGCTTTGCCGCGCGAGGCGCTCGGCCGGCGGCGCGATGAACTCGCCCAG
>Ga0335077_10004572_pt1 | contig 16890 bp, 13 predicted proteins | sample Lox_Sample_31_FD_207151 | JGI IMG/M metagenome (GOLD analysis project Ga0335077, IMG submission 207151) | Soil microbial communities from Loxahatchee National Wildlife Refuge, Florida, United States - Lox_Sample_3.1 | ecosystem: Environmental > Terrestrial > Soil > Wetlands | place: USA...
GGGACACCGAGACGCCGGTCAGCGCCTTCCTCAAGCTGCCCACGCCGTCGCACGCGTTTCTCCTCGAATCCGTCCAGGGAGGCGAGCGGTGGGGCCGCTACTCCTTCCTCGGCGACGAGCCGATCGCACTCATCCGCCAGGGCCCGGACGGCACCGTGGTCGAGCAGGCCGGTTCGCGCACCTTCGAGGACCAGCTGCCGCCGCTCGAGGCGCTCCGCGAGCTGATGGACGCCTTCCAGTTCGTCCGGCCCGACGGCGCTCCACCCTTCGTCGGCGGCCTCATCGGCTACCTCGGACATGGCGCCGTCCGCTGGTTCGAGCCCCGGGTCCCGCAGCGCCACGGCCCCGACCCCGACTTCCCCGACGGGGAGTGGATGCTGGTCGACCGCTGCGCCGTGTTCGACAACCTGAGCCACCGGCTCCGCATCTGGGCCTCGGTCCACCTGCCGCTCTACCCGAGCGTCGAGGCCGCGTACCGCGCGGCGATGGCCCGCGCCGACGCGCTCGCCGAGGCCCTGCAGCGGCCACTTCCTCTCGACCAGCCGGCGCCACGGCTGGGTGGGCTCGAGGATGGCTGGGAACGCCCCGGATTCGAGGCCGCGGTGGCCCGGGCGCGCGAGTACATCGCCGCGGGCGACTGCTACCAGGTCGTCCTCTCGAGGAGGCTCTCCGCCGACTACCAGGGTGACCCGTTCGAGCTCTACCGCGCGCTCCGCCGCGTCTCCCCCACCCCCTACCTCTTCTTCCTCCGCTTCGGGGAACGGGCCCTGGCCGGCGCCTCGCCCGAGCTCCTGGTCCGACTCTCCGGGGAGACGGTGACGGTCCGCCCCATCGCCGGCACCCGGAAGCGAGGTGCCACCCCGGCCGAGGACGCCGCGCTGGAGGCCGAGCTCAAGGCCGACCCCAAGGAGCGTGCCGAGCACATCATGCTCGTCGACCTCGGGCGGAACGACGTCGGCCGGGTCAGCCGCCCCGGGACGGTGATGGTCGAGGAGCGCGAGGTCATCGAGCGCTACAGCCACGTGATGCACATGGTCAGCCAGGTCTCGGGGACGCTCGACCCCGGTCTCGACGCCTGGGACGTCATCGCCGCCTCGTTCCCCGCCGGGACCGTCAGCGGCGCACCCAAGGTCCGCGCGCTGGAGATCATCGACGAGCTGGAGCCCGTCTCGCGCGGGCCGTACGCCGGGGCGGCCGGCTACGTCGGTTTCGATGGCGACATGGACCTGGCGATCGTCATCCGCAGCGTCGCGCTCAGCGGGCGACGCCTCCGCTTCCAGGCCGGAGCCGGCATCGTGCACGACAGCACTCCCGAGGCCGAGTACCAGGAGACGGCGCACAAGCTGCGGGCCGCTCTGGTCGCCATCGCCGGGGACGAGGCGGGCCAGTGATCCTCGTCGTCGACAACTACGACTCCTTCACCTTCAACCTGGTCCAGGCGCTCCAGTCGCTCGGGGCCGAGGTCGAGGTCCACCGCAACGACGAGATCGCGGTGGGCGACGTGCGCGCGCTCCGGCCGGAGGCGGTGGTCCTCAGCCCTGGCCCCTGCACCCCCGCCGAGGCCGGCGTCTCGGTGCCGCTGATCCAGGCGCTCAGCGGCTCGGTCCCCATCCTCGGGGTCTGCCTCGGCCACCAGTCCATCGGCGCCGCCTTCGGAGGCGTGGTGCGGCGCGCGAGCCGGGTGGTGCACGGCAAGACCTCTCCCGTCGCCCACGAGGGAACGGGCCTGTTCTCCGGCCTGCCCCGCCCGCTCGAGGTCGGGCGTTACCACTCCCTCGTCGTCGACCGACCCACCCTTCCCGGGGTGCTGGAGGTGACGGCCCTCTCCACCGACGACGGCGAGGTGATGGCGCTCCGCCACCGCACCCACCCCACGGTGGGGGTGCAGTTCCATCCCGAGAGCGTGCTCACCCCCGACGGACCGGCGCTCCTCCGGAACTTCCTCCAGGGGCGGCTCGGGCCATGAAGGCCCTCCTCCAGAAGCTCGTCGAGGGCTCGGACCTCACGCCGGCGGAGGTCGAGTCCGCCTTCGAGTCCATCTTCCAGGGCGAGGCCACCCCGGCGCAGATGGGCGCGTTCCTCGTCGCGCTGCGGATGAAGGGCGAGACCCCGGCGGAGATCGCCGCCGCGGCCACGGTCATGCGCCGCCGGGCCACGCCGGTCCGCCTCCCTCCCGGGCGGGTGGTGCTGGACACGTGCGGGACGGGCGGCGACGGCGCCGGCACCTTCAACATCTCCACCGCCGCCGCGCTGGTGGTCGCCGGCGCCGGGGTCACCGTCGCCAAGCACGGCAACCGGAGCGTCTCCTCCCGGAGCGGTAGCGCCGACCTCCTCACCGCCTGCGGCGTCCAGGTGGACGCTCCGGTGGAGACGGTGGAGCGGTGCCTCGCCGAGGTGCAGATCGGCTTCCTCTACGCCCCCGCCCTGCACGCGGCGATGCGCCACGTGGCCCCGGTGCGCCGCGAGGTCGGCGTCCGGAGCGTCTTCAACCTCCTCGGTCCGCTGGCCAACCCGGCGCGGGCCCCGCGGCAGCTGCTGGGCGTCTACGCCGCGTCGCTGGTCCCCGTGGTCGCCGAGACGCTGGCCCGGCTCGGCACCGAGCGGGCGCTGGTGGTCCACGGCCTCGAGGGGCTGGACGAGATCTCCCCCAGCGGGCCCACCCGGGCCGCCTGGGTCGAGGCCGGGCAGGTCCGCGAGGTGGAGCTCCACCCGGAGGACGGCGGGCTCCGCCCGGTGCACGGCACGGCCATCCGCGGCGGGACGCCGGAGGAGAACGCCGCCGTCCTTGCCGCGCTGCTCGAGGGTCACGCCGGCGCGGTGCGGGACGCAGTCCTCCTCAACGCCGGAGCGGCGCTGTGGGTGGCGGATGCGGTGCAGACGCTCGCCGAGGGCGTGCTGCGCGCGGCGGAGAGCATCGACTCGGGCGCGGCACGGACCCGGTTGGAGCGCCTGATCGCCCTCACCCGGGCGGGCGTGGCGGCGTGACCCCCGGCGATCCCGAGACACGGGCCTGGCGCCCCCCCCGAGGTGTCCTGGCCGAGCTGGTCGCCGGTGCCCGCGAGGACTGCGCCCGGCGAATGCGCCAGCGCCCCCACCTCCTCTCCGAGGTCGCCAGCCGACCCCGCCGCTCGCCGCGCTTCGAGGCCGCGCTCCGGGGTGGCAGCGGCTTCCCCCTGATCTGCGAGGTGAAGCGAGCCTCGCCCTCCGCCGGCGACATCCGCGCGGTGGATGCCACCTCGCAGGCCCGGGCCTACGTCGCCGGTGGGGCGCGCTGCGTGAGCGTGCTCACCGAGGAGCGCCGGTTCGGTGGGCGTCTGGAGGACCTGCGGGCGGTCCGCGCCGCGATCGACGTGCCCCTGCTCCGCAAGGACTTCGTGGTCGAGCCCTACATGCTCGCCGAGGCGGTGGACGCGGGGGCGGACGCGGTGCTGCTGCTCGCCGCCGCGGTCGAGCCGCCGGTCCTGCTGCACCTCTGGGCGACGGCGCTGGAGCTGGGGCTCGACGTCCTGCTCGAGGTGGTGCAGCCGTTCGAGCTCGGGGCCCCGGACCTGCTCGGAGCCCGGCTGGTGGGGGTGAACGCCCGGGACCTCGAGACGCTCGAGGTGGACCGGGGGCGCTTCGAGCGGATCGCCCCGGAGCTCGCCCGGCCGACACGAATCCTCGTCGCCGAGAGCGGGATCCGCACCGCCGACGACGTGCGGCGCCTCGCCCGCGCGGGGGCCGGCGCGGCGCTGGTCGGAGAGAGCCTGATGCGCGCAGCGGACCCGGTCGCCGCGGTCCGGGCACTGGTGGAGGCCAGGTGAGGACCCGCGTCAAGGTGTGCGGGATGACCCGCCTCGAGGACGCGTTGCTCGCCGTCGAGGCCGGAGCGGACGCGGTCGGCTTCAACTTCTGGCCGGGCAGCAAGCGCCACGTCCCGCTCGCCCGCGCGGTGGAGATCGCCTCGCAGCTTCCCGCGGGAGTCCTCCGGGTCGGCGTCTTCGTGCGCGCCCCGCCCGAGGCGGTGCGTGCCGCGGTCGGCGCGGCGAGGCTGGGCGCGGTCCAGCTCCACGGCGACGAGGACCCTGCCGACTACGCCGGGGTCGGAGCACCGCTCTGGCAGGTGCTGCGCATCGACGCCTCCCTGCCGCCGTCGGTTTCGCCGCGGGCGACCGAGCTGCTCCTCGACGCCCGGGTGGAGGGCTTCGGAGGATCGGGCCGGAGCTTCGACTGGACGCTGGCCCACGGAGCACGGCGCTTCGGCGTCCCGTTCTGGCTTGCTGGTGGCCTCACGCCGTCGAACGTGGCAGAGGCGATCCGGCGTGCGGCACCGGGCGGGGTCGACGTCGCCTCCGGGGTGGAGTCCCGCCCCGGGGTGAAGGACCCGGCCCTCGTCCGGGCGTTCGTGACCGCGGTCCGCGCGGCGGAGGAGCGATGAGTCAGCCGGAGCAGCAGCCCGGGCGGTTCGGACGGTACGGTGGGCGCTACGTCCCGGAGACGCTCATTCCCGCCCTGGACGCACTCGCCGCCGCCTGGGCCGAGGCGCGGGTCGACCCCGCCTACCGCGCCGCCGTCGCCGCCGACCTCCGCGACTGGGCCGGGCGTCCCACGCCGCTCACCTTCGCCGCGCGACTCACCGGGTCCTTCGGCGGGGCCGAGGTGTGGCTCAAGCGCGAGGACCTGCTCCACACCGGGGCCCACAAGGTGAACAACACCGTGGGGCAGGTCCGGCTCGCGCTCCGGATGGGCAAGACGCGGGTCATCGCCGAGACGGGCGCCGGGCAGCACGGAGTGGCCACCGCCGCCTCGTGCGCGCGGGTCGGCCTTCCCTGCGAGGTGTTCATGGGCGCCGAGGACGTGCGGCGCCAGGCGCCCAACGTCCAGCGGATGCGTCTCTTCGGCGCCACGGTGCGCCCGGTGGAGAGCGGCAGCCGGACGCTCAAGGACGCGATGAACGAGGCCATCCGCGACTGGGTGACCCACGTGGAGACGACCTTCTACGTCATCGGAAGCGTCGCCGGCCCGCATCCCTACCCGAGCATGGTCCGGGACCTGCAGCGGATCATCGGCGACGAGGCACGCGCGCAGTGGACCGAGCGGCTCGGCGGGCTCCCCGACGCGATCGTGGCCTGCGTGGGCGGCGGCTCGAACGCGATGGGCGCGTTCACCGCATTCCTCGAAGATGCCTCGGTGCGCCTGGTGGCGGTGGAGGCGGGTGGCGAGGGGCTGGCCTCCGGCAAGCACGGCGCTTCGCTGACCGCCGGGAAGTTCGGCGTGCTCCACGGAAGCGCCAGCTCGGTGCTCCAGACCGAAGAGGGGCAGGTGGCCGAGGCCCACTCGGTGAGCGCCGGGCTGGACTACCCCGGCGTCGGTCCCGAGCTGGCCCAGCTCCGCGACAGCGGGCGGCTCGACGTCCGCACGGCGACCGACGACGAGGCGCTGGCCGCGCTCCAGGAGTGCTGCCGCCTCGAGGGCATCCTTCCGGCGCTGGAGACGGCGCACGCGCTGGCGCGGGCCCGCGACGTCGCGCGCGAGCTCGGCCGCGGAAGGCGGCTGCTGGTCAATCTCTCGGGTCGCGGTGACAAGGACCTCCTCCACGTTCTCGCCGAGCTCGAGCGGCGAGCCCCCGGGGTACGCACGTGACACTCGCCACGCCAGGACGCTGGACCTCCCTCGCCGCGCTCCTCCTCGCGGCCTGCGCCTCCTCTCCTCCTCCCGCGCCCGGTCCCGGGACCCGCGCCGAACCGTCCGCGCCCGCGGCAGCGTCCGCGGTTCCGGTGCCACCCCCTGCCCTCCGCCTGCCCACCGACGTCCGCCCCACGGCGGAGCGCCTCTCGCTCCGGCTCGATCCGCGCCAGTCCACCTTCACCGGGACGGTGCGGATCCAGCTCACGCTGGCCGCGGCGGTCCCGGCGTTCTGGCTGTACGCGCAGGACCTCACCATCCGCCGGGCGACCATGTTCCAGGCCGGCGTCGAGAAGCCGGTGCGGACCGCCACCGCTCCCCCGGACCTCCTGGCCATCGTGCCAGCGACGCCGCTCATCGCCGGCGATGCCGAGCTGGTCCTCGAGTACGAGGGCCCGCTCGACAGCGAGCGCAGCCGGGGCCTCTACAAGGTGAGCGAGGGAGACACCCCGTACCTCTACACGTTCTTCGAGCCGGTCGACGCCCGCCGCGCGTTCCCCTGCTTCGACGAGCCGGTGTTCAAGATTCCCTGGGAGCTGGACATCTCGGTGCCTCCGGGAAATGGCGCGTTCGCCAACGCGCCCGAGGCCAGCCGGCAGACCGCGCCCGACGGCTGGGTCACGATCCGTTTCGAGCAGAGCCGTCCGCTCCCGAGCTACCTCGTCGCGTTCGCCGCCGGGCCGTTCGACGTGGTGCCGGGCGATCCGGCGGGTCACCACGGAACGCCTCTGCGCTTCATCGCTCCCCAGGGCCACCGTGACGAGCTCGGCTACGCAAAGAGCATCCTCCCGCGGATCATCCGCCTGCTGGAGGACGCCACCGAGGTTCCCTACCCGTACCGGAAGCTCGACGTCCTGGTCGTCCCTCGCTTCTGGGGGACGATGGAGCATCCGGGACTGGTGGCGCTCGGCCAGCCGCTGATGCTCTTCCACCCCGGGGTCGAGGCGCTGGCCCGGCAGCAGCGCGGCGCCAACATCGCCATCCACGAGCTGGCCCACTACTGGTACGGCGACCTGGTCACCACCGCCTGGTGGGACGACACCTGGCTCAACGAGTCCTTCGGCAGCTGGCTGGACGGCAAGGTGACCGACCGGTTCGAGCCCGCCTGGCGCTGGCGCCGGCGCACGCTCCAGGCCCGCGAGACCGCCATGGACGCCGACGCGCTCCCGACCGCCAAGCGGATCCGCCAGCCGATCCGCACCCGGGAGGACATCGAGGCCTCCTTCGACGGCGCGCTGACCTACGCCAAGGGACGGACCGTCATCGGCATGTTCGAGCGCTGGATCGGCGAGGACACCTGGCGGAGGGCGCTGGCCAGCTACCTGCGCACCTACTCCGATCGCGCCGCGACCTCGGAGGACCTCTTCGCCGCGCTGGACTCGGCGCTGCGCCGCAACGTCTCCAGCGCGCTGGCGACCTTCGTCGATCAGCCGGGGTTCCCGCTGGTGCGCGGATCGCTCCGCTGCAGCTCGACCGGGCCGGCGGTCGTCGACCTCTCCCAGGAACCGTTCCTCGCCGAGCAGCCCGGAGGAGCCGACCGGACGTGGCGGGTGCCGGTCTGCGCGCGGGCCGGGAAAGGCCGCAAGGTGGAACGGGTCTGCACGCTGCTCGAGGGGCGCAAGGGCACGCTCGAGCTGCCGGCGTCGCTGGGCTGCCCCGCCTGGGTGGCGCTCGACGACGCGGGCATCGGCTACTACCGGGTGGCCTACGACGCCCCGCTGCGCAAGACGCTGCTGCGGGCACCCGCCGGAACGCTCACCGGCGAGGAGCAGATCTCGTTCCTCTCCGACCTCTCGGCGCTGGTCGACCGCGACGAGGTGCCGGTGGCCGACCTGCTCGACCGGGCGCTGGTCATGACCAAGGCGGCGGACTCGGACGTCGCCATCGCCGGGTCGAAGGTGATCGACGGCTGGCTCCGGAAGGACCGCCTTCCGAGGGAGAGCGCCTCCCGGAGGGTCGAGCTCTTCCGGGCCCTCGGCTCGACGCGGGCGCGGGCGATCGGCTGGACCGCCCGGCCGAAGGACTCGCTGGACACCCGCGAGCTCCGGCACTCCCTCGTTCCGATGGTCGCGCTCGGAGCCGAGGACCACGAGCTCCAGTCCAGCGCGCTCCGGCTCGCCCGGGCCTGGCTCGACGGGAAGGGGAAGCTGGACGAGTCGAGCATCGAGCCCGTGCTCCACGTGGCGGCCGCCCGCGGCGATGCGCACCTCTTCGAGGCGATGACCCGCGAGGCGATCGCGCCTTCCCGTGCCCGGAACGACCGGACCCGCATCATCGACGCCATCGGCTGGTTCGAGGATCCGGCCCTGGCCGCTCGAGCCCGCACGCTGCTCGACGACAACCGCTTCGAGATCCGGGACACCGCCCGGATGCTGAGCGAGCAGCTCTCCCGGAGCGAGACCCGCCCCGAGGCGTGGGCGTTCCTCCGGGATCGGGCCGGGAGCCTGGTCCGGCGGCTCCGCGACGACGAGGCGCAGCGGATGATTGCCAACATCGGCAAGGCCTGCGACCGGCGCATCGCCGAGGAGGCCAGGGCCACCATCGGTCCCCTGATGGAGAAGATCGACGGCGGCCCCTTCGCCTTCCAGCAGGCGGTGGGTCGCATCGAGCGCTGCGCCGCGATCCACGACCGCGCGGACGCCGCGCTCCAGACCTGGCTCGCGGGCAAGACACGCCCAGGGGTGGCGCGGCGGTGAACCGCCTGGAGCGACAGCTCGGGGCCGCACGGAGCGGCGGACGGCGGTCGCTCATCGTCTACCTCTGCGCGGGCGATCCGGACCTCGCCGCCACCGAGCGGCTGGTTCCGGCGCTCGCTGAAGCCGGTGCGGACGTCGTCGAGCTCGGAGTCCCCTTCTCCGATCCCCTGGCCGACGGGCCCACCATCCAGGCGGCATCGGAGCGGGCCCTTCGCTCCGGCACGACGCTCCCGGGCATCCTCGAGCTCGTGACCCGGCTCCGGCGCCAGGGCTGCGAGGTCCCGCTGGTCCTGATGGGGTACATGAATCCCATCGTCCGGATGGGGGTCGAGGCCTTCGTCGGCCGGTCGGCCGAGGCCGGGGTGGACGGGTTCATCGTCCCCGACCTGCCGCTGGAGGAGGCGGGCGCGCTCGGCGAGGCGGCGGCGGCGAGGGACGTCTCGCTGGTCCTGCTCGCGGCGCCGACCACACCTCCGGACCGGCTGAGAAGGATCGGCGCCCGGACCCGTGGCTTCCTCTACTTCGTGAGCCTCACCGGCGTGACCGGGGCGCGCGCGACGCTGCCGGCGGATCTGCCCGCACGGCTCGACGCGGCGCGGGCGGCGAGCACCGCCCCGGTGGCGGTCGGGTTCGGGATCTCCACCCCCGAGCAGGCGCGTGCGCTCGCCGAGCACGCCGATGGCGTCGTGGTGGGAAGCGCGCTTGTCGCGGAGATCGCCCGGTCCGGTGGGAGCATCGAGCGCCCGGTCGCCCTGGTGCGCGCGCTGGCCGAGGCGGTGCACTCGGTCCAGGCCACCCCACCGGTCCGCTGAGCAGCGCCGTCAGGGCAGGACGGCGGCCGCCGCGGCGGCGAATCGCGCGGCGGAGCCGGGGCTCGTGGCGAGGAAGAGCGAGGGCTCGACCAGCTCCAGCTCCATGATCTCCAGCCTCCCGCGGCGGACCACGCCATCGACGCGGGCGTAGAGCGTCTTCTGCCCCGCGACCTCGAGCGCCTGGCTCGCCCCGGCGACCACCTCGCGCGGCGGCTCCGCGGGGGTGAACACGCCGCCGAACTCCTCCTGCACCCGGAAGTCGCCCGACACCGGGCGCTTGAGCACCGCGTGGCTGTAGCGGCCCTGGACGAAGAGGAGCGACCATTCCCCCGCCGAGACCAGCTCGGGGAGGAAGGGCTGGACGAGGCAGTCCATGCGCTCGAGCTGCCGCGCGAACCGCACCGCGTCCGCCTCGTTCGGCTCCGCGCGCCAGGTCTCGAACGCGCCGCCCGAGACCACGGGCTTCACCACCGCCGCCTCCCAGCCTGCGTCCTGGAGCAGCGCTGGAAGCCGATGTCCGGAGCCGCGCGCGACGTGTCGGGTGGGAACGATGGGGACGCCCCGGGCCTCGACCTCGAGGAGGTAGCGCTTGTCGACGTTCCAGCGGACGGTGGCCGGTGGGTTCCAGAGCGGCGGCCCGAGCGTCTCGACCCGGTCCACCCAGGCCAGGAACTCGGCGAGCCGCAGGTGGTAGTCCCAGGTGGAGCGGAGGATCAACGCGTCGAGCGTATCCGGGAGCGGCTCGCTCCAGACCACCGGGACCACCTCGAGCCCCCGGGCGCCAAACGCCTCGATCGCGGTCCGGTCGTCCGGCGTCAGCGCGCGGTACTGGTCCGAAGTCACGAAGCCGACCCGAAGCGTGCCGCGCTTGGCCATCGAGGCTGTAGCCTAGCGAAGTCACTGGACTCGCGGCCGGAACAGTTCCGCACGCCCGGCGAGCCGGTCTCCACGTCACCGCCGCGCTCGGCGGGCTCGTCGCCTGCCCCTGCTTCCCCCTCAGCTCGAGCTGCCGCCGGTCCTCCAGAACGTTGCCAGCGCCTGCACGCACCGCTCGAGCCAGCGGACGCGGTCGGGAGTGAAGGCCTGGGCGTTGGCGCTCTCCACGTCCAGCGTCCCCACGACTCCCGACGGGCCGGACACCGGGAAGATGGCCTCGGCCCGCGTGCCCTCGAGCGTGGCGAGGTGGCGTGGGTCCCCGCGCACGTCCTGGACGATGACCGGCTGCCCGCTGGCCACCGCGGCGCCGGTCAGCCCGTCGGTGCGCGGAAGGCGCGGATGCGCCGGCGGACCGGGGCCCGCCCATCCTCGCACCTCCACCTCGGTCGCTCCCACGTCGTAGATCGCGACCCAGCGGAACCGGCCCGCTCTGCGGACGATCTGCGCCAGCTCCCGGGCGACCACGTCCCGCTCGTCCGGGCGAGCCAGTCGCTCCGCCAGCTCCACCGCCGTTTCCTCCGCGCCCTGCTCGGGCCCCGGCGCGATCTCCAGCAGGAGCTCCAGGGCCTCCAGGTACGAGTCGAGCCCCCGGCCGGCGCAGAGCGCGGCCCGCACGTCGGCCAGCACGCTCACCCGCCGCCACGGCTCGCGCCGGGTCACGTCGGAGAGGTGCACCTCGATGCAGGGGAGCGACACCGCGCCGACCGCGTCGCGCAGGGACCAGGCGTAGTGGGTGAGCGCGCCAGGATTGAAGAGGATGCCGTCGGCCCAGCGCCGCTCGGCATGCAACCGGTCGATGAGCGCGCCCTCGTGGTTGCTCTGGAAGGTGCGGACCTCCGCGCCGAGGTGGCGGCCCCGCTCGCCGATCCGGGCGTCGATCTCCTCCAGCGTGGCCCGGCCATACACCGCGGGCTCGCGCTCGCCGAGGAGGTTCAGGTTGGGCCCGTGGAGCACCAGAACCCGCATCACAGCCTCTCCAGCGCCCGGTCGATGGCGAACGCCAGGAGGTCCTCGGAGAGCGCGGGCTCGATCGCCCCGCGCCCGATGCCCTCGAGCACGACGTAGCGGATCTTCCCCGCGCTCGCCTTCTTGTCCCGCCCGAGCGCGGTCCGCACCGCGTCGCGCGACGGCCGGGGCACCGAACGTGGCTGCGGGAACCGGTCCAGCACGGCGGAGATCCGCCGCGACTCCTCCGGGCCGATCCGCCCCAGCCGCTCCGAGACGGCGGCCGCGGCCCGCATCCCCAGCGCCACCGCCTCACCGTGGGTCAGGGGCCCGTGTCCGGTCGCCGCCTCCAGCGCATGCCCGACGGTGTGACCGAAGTTGAGGAGCATCCGCGGGCCACGCTCCAGCTCGTCCTCCGAGACCAGCCGGGCCTTGAGCGCTGCGGTGCGGCCGACCACCCCGGCCCAGCCCTCGTCGTCCTCGCTTCCGTTTCCGAGCGCCGGCAGGGCGGTCTCCAGCTCCTCGAACAGCTCGCCGTCCAGCACCAGCGCGGTCTTCACCACCTCCGCCAGGCCGTTCCAGCGCTCGCGGTCGGGCAGCGTGCGGAGGGTCGAGACGTCGGACACCACCCTGACCGGAGGGTGGAACGCGCCGATGAGGTTCTTCCCCAGGGGATGATCGATGGCGACCTTTCCCCCGATGGAGGCGTCGACCTGCGAGAGGAGCGTGGTGGGCGCCTGGATCCATCGCATCCCCCGGTGGAAGGTCGCGGCCACGAAGCCGGCCAGGTCCCCGACCACGCCTCCGCCGAGCGCGAGCACGGTGTCCCCGCGTCCGAAGCCCGCCTCGATCAGCCGCGTCCACAGCGCCTCGGCCCGAGCCAGGGTCTTGCTCCCCTCGCCCGGCGGAATCTCCAGCAGGATCGGGTCGACGCCGGCGCACGCGAGCCGGGACCGGAGCTGGTCTCCCCAGAGCGGGCGGACGTGCCCGTCGGTGACCAAGGCCACCCGTCCGCCGAGGTCGAAGGCAGCCGGATCCTCGGCGAGAGCTCGGAGCAGGCCCGGCGCCACCTCGACGAGATAGGGGCCGGCCCGTGACTGCACCGTGATCCTCACGGCGTCGCCCCCGGTCGGACCAGCGGGCCCTGCAGCGTGCGAAGCAACCCCACCAGCGCACCCGCCACCTGGTCCAGGTCGAGGCCATCGGTGTCGAGGGTCAGATCCGCCCGCCGGTAGAGATGGCGGCGATCGCGGAGGAGCGTCTCCAGCGCGGCGCGAGCGTCGCCGGAGAGGAGCGGACGGCTCGCCGTCCCCGCGCCCAACCGCTGGAGCAACGTCTCGGGACGAGCCGCGAGGCCGAGCACGACCCCGCTCGCGCGCATGGTTCGCCACGCCGGCTCGCCCACCACGACCCCGCCGCCGGTGCCCACCACTGCCGCGGGACCCTTCGCCGCGGAGCCAACCGCCTCCGCCTCGAGAGCCCGGAAGCGAGACTCGCCTTCGGCGCGGAAGAGCTCGGTCACCGAACGCCCGGCGCGCTCCTCCACCACCGCGTCGAGGTCGACGAACGGCAAGTCCAGGAGAACCGCGAGGCGACGACCCGCCTCGGTCTTGCCCGCACCCATCGGGCCGACCAGCCACACGTGCCCGGGCCGGGTGCGCGGCGCGAGGCGCAGGCGGGCGAAGGCCGGGCGCAGCGCGTCCAGGGTGTCGCCGCCGAGCGCCTCGAGCACCGCGTCCGCCAGGACCAGCGAGACCACCGCCTCGGTCACCACCCCGGCCGCGGGCACGGCGCAGGTGTCGCTCCGCTCGACGTGGGCCGGGACCAGCTCCAGCGAGCCCAGGTGGACCGAGGGCAGCGCCGCCGGTACGGTGGAGATGGGCTTCATCACCGCCCGGAGCACCACCGGCTCGCCGTTGGTGACACCACCCTCCAGACCGCCGGCGCGGTTGCTGGTTCGGGCGAGGCGGTCGGCGGCGAGCACGATGGGGTCGTGGGTCTCGCTCCCGTACGCCCGGCCACCGCGGATGCCGTCGCCGATCTCCACCGCCTTGATCGCCTGGATGGAGAGAAGCGCTCCTCCCAGCCTCCCGTCGAGCTTCCGGTCCGCATGCACGTGCGAGCCGAGGCCAGGTGGCACACCGGTGGCGACGACCTCGACCACGCCGCCGAGGGTGTCGCGGCGGCGCTGGGCCTCCTGGATCGCCTCCACCAGGCGCGCGGATCCGGCGGCGGTGAGCGCCCGGGTCTCGGTCTGGTCGGCCCGGAGCGCCAGCGCCTCGGCGTCGTCGCGGAGCAGCTCGGGCGCCACGTCCGCCGCGGCGTCGGCGTCGGCGTTGCCGATGCTCCTGACGTAGCTCCCCACCTGGATGCCCAGCTCGCGGAGGAGCGCACGGGCCGCCGCGCCCAGCGCCACCCGCATCGCGGTCTCCCGGGCCGAGGCCCGCTCGAGGATGTCCCGGAGGTCCGCGGTGCGTCCGTACTTCAGCGCGCCGGCGAGGTCGGTGTGGCCCGGACGGGGAACCTGCACTGGCTTCGGATCGGGCCCGCCCGGCAGGGGGCTCATCCGCTCGGTCCAGTTCTCCCAGTCGCGGTTCCGGATCAGGAGCCCCAGCGGGGAGCCGAGCGTCTCGCCGAAACGGACCCCGGCGAGGATCTCGGCCGCGTCCTGCTCGATGCGCATCCGGCCGCCCCGTCCGTAGCCCTGCTGGCGGCGGGCGAGGTCGCGGTCGATGAGCGCGGCGGTGAGCGGGACGCCCGCGGGCAAGCCCTCGAGGATGCCGAGGAGCGCCTGCCCGTGGCTCTCGCCCGCGGTGAGCGCCCGGAGTCGCCGGAGCGTCATCCGGCCTCCGCGAGGTGGGCATGGAGCGCATCCGCCAGCCCGTCGCTCGCCGTCGCGCCGGTCCAGAGCCGGAGCTGGGCCAGGCCCTGGAACACCAGCATCCAGAGCCCGTCCACGGTGCGCGCGCCGGCGCTCTCGGCGTCCCGCAGCAGCTTCGTCCGGAGCGGGCGGTAGACCATGTCCATGACCGTCAGCCGCTCGTGTAGCACGCAGTCCGGGGGCAGCGGCGAGTCCCCCGGCGCGTCGAGGCCCACCGAGGTGGCCTGGATCACGAGATTCACCGCCGGGAGCACCGGGGCGAGGGCCTCGGCGGTGAGCGGGAGCGCCTCGCCATCGAAGGCGCTGGCCAGCGTCAGCGCGCGCCTCGGGTTCCGGTTGGCGATCCACAGCCGACCGCCGCCGCCCTCGCGCACCGCCACCGCCGCTGCTCGCGCGGCCCCGCCGGCGCCGAGGAGGAGCACCGTCGCTCCACGCAGGGAGAGGCCGTGCCGGGCGAGCGCGCCGATCACTCCCTCGAGGTCGGTGTTGTGCGCGACCAGCCGGCCGTCGGCGCCGCGGACGAGGCAGTTCGCCGCACCCGCACGGGTCGCCCGTGGATCCGCGCGGTCGGCGAGGACCAGGGCGTCATGCTTGTGGGGAAGCGTGACCGACAGGCCGTCCCACCGGCCCGCCCGCGTCTCCTCCAGGAACGCGGCCAGCGCCTCCTGCGGCACCCGGACCGCCTCGTAGGTCAGCGCCAGCCCGAGCCGCTCTCCCAGCCAGCGGAACATCCGCGGGGAGGCCGAGTGGACGACCGGATCTCCGATGACGGCGAAGCGAGGCACGAGCGGGAGGAGGCCTTTCAGTCCCCCGGCGGCCGGACCCCGACCGCTGGAAGGGCCGACTGTACCGCCTCGGGGGCCCGGCTCGACGTGACGTCGGTTGGAGTCCGCCGGCCCCGAGTCCTGCACCCTGAGCGCCATTCCTTTTCTGCATGGATGAGTGGAACCGAAGATCTTGGACGCCCACCCCGCCGGGACGCATGTTGGTCTCACAAGGAGGAAGCACCATGGCGACGTTCTGGAAGAAGCTGTTCACGCAGAATCCCCGTCTCGGTTTCTCGGCGACCCTGCCCGAGCTCGACGGGATGCCCTGAGCTTGCTGGTCGTGGCGCGCCCTTGCGCGCTTCCGGTCAGGGGAAGGTGTACGCCTCGGCCAGGCTTCGAAACGCAGCGGCCACCGGTCCGAGGCGTCGCGCCTTCCAGCGAATCCAGGACAGGGTCCGCCGGAGGGCGAAGTCGGGGACGTCGAGGCGCTTCAGCCGTCCCAGCTGGAGCTCGTCCCGGACGATCCGGGCGGATAGCACGGCCCAGCCCACGCCCGCGGCGATCAGACCCTTGATGGCCTCCGTGCTGTTCACCTCGAACACCCGCCGTGGCGTCCACCGGCGCCGGCGCAGGGCGGCGAGCATCACCTCTCGCGTCCCGGCCCCTTCCTCGCGGAGGACCAGGGGCTCCTCCATGAGCTGAGGGCCCGTGACCCGCTTGGCCCGGGCCAGCGGATGGCTCGGAGCCACCAGCACGAGTAGCTCGTCCTCGCGCCAGGGCCGCACCTCGAGGCGGCCGTCCTGCACCGGCCCCTCGACCAAGCCGAGCTCCACCTGGTGGTCGAGCACCGCGCTCACGACGGTTCGGGCGTTGGCCGAGAGAAGCTGGAGATCGATGCCCGGGTGAGCCCGATACAGCTCTCCCAGGATGGGCGGCAGGAAGAACGCGGCGAGCGTGGTGCTGGCGCCCACCCGAAGCACTCCCCGGCGAAGGCCGCGCAGCGATTCGAGCTGCTCCTCGGCCGCGCGCTCCTCGGCGAACAGCGCCCGGGCGTGCTCGGCGAGGAGCGCACCGGCCTCGGTGAGCACGACCCCCGTGGGGGAACGCACCAGGAGCTGCGCCCCGCTCTGCTGCTCGAGCAGCCGAACCGCCTTGGAGATCGCGGGCTGGCTCACCCCGGTGATGCGGGCTGCGCGCGAGAAGCCTCCGTGCGTTCCGACGGCCAGGAAGAGCCGGAGGGAGTTCAGGTTGAGCGCCATATCCCAAGGTTATCGAGAATGGCGGCTCACGTCCTGGCACGACAAGTCAGGACAGCCTGGTCTTCACTGACAACCAGGAACGAGGTCTCCAGGAACGAGGTCTCCAGGAACGAGGTCTCAGAGAACTCGTCAGGGCCCCGGGGCCAGCGCGTGTGCCGTCGCCGTCCCCAGGTGCCGGAAGAAGCCCGGGTACGAGATGTCCGCCCACTCGGCGCCGTCGACCTCGGTCTCGCCGTCGGCCACGAGGCCGGCGATCGCGAATGCCATCGCGATGCGATGGTCGTGGGCGGCGTCGATCGCCGCCGCGTGGAGCCGGCTCGGACCGCGGAGGACGAAGCCGTCGGGCAGCTCGTCGATCTCCGCGCCCATCGCCCGCAGCCCGACGACGAGCTGCAGCAGCCGGTCAGACTCCTTGACCCGCAGCTCCCGGGCGCCGGTCACCCGCGTCTCCCCCGAGGCCTGGCTCGCGACCACCGCGAGGAGCGGGATCTCGTCCAGGAGCGACGGCACCTCGGCGGGGAGGATCTCGGTCCCGCGCAGCGCCTGGCCCCCGATCACCCGCAGCGTCGCCACCGGATCGCCCGCGCGCGACGCCTCCGGCTCGAGCTCCACCCGGGCGCCCATCCGCGCCAGCACCGAGAGGAAGCCGGTCCGCGTCGGGTTCACGTCCACCCCGCGAACCACGACGCTCGCCCCGGGCACGAGCAGTCCCGCGCCGACCCAGAAGGCGGCCGACGAAGGATCGCCCGGGACGTCGAGCGCCTCGGGGAGCACGAGCGGCCTCTGGAGGCGACTGACCACCACTTCCCCCGCCTCGACCCGGACCGGCGCTCCCCAGGCGCCGAGCATCCGCTCGGTGTGGTCCCGCGACGCCTCGGGCTCGCTCACCCGGGTCTCTCCCTCGGCGGCGAGGCCGGCCAGGACGATGGC
>Ga0335077_10004574_pt1 | contig 16888 bp, 13 predicted proteins | sample Lox_Sample_31_FD_207151 | JGI IMG/M metagenome (GOLD analysis project Ga0335077, IMG submission 207151) | Soil microbial communities from Loxahatchee National Wildlife Refuge, Florida, United States - Lox_Sample_3.1 | ecosystem: Environmental > Terrestrial > Soil > Wetlands | place: USA...
GACGCCGTTCGTGCCGGGGCGCGAGCTCGAGATCTTCGAGCGGCTCGAGCGCGCCGCCACGGGGCCGTTCCCGCGCAGCGCCGTGCGCAAGGTGTTCCGCGAGATCATCTCGGCGTCGATCGCCCTCCAGCGCGGTGTGTCGGTCGCGTTCCTCGGCCCGCAGGCGACGTACACGCACCAGGCCGCGATCCAGCAGTTCGGCCAGATGGCCGATCTCCGCCCCGCCGCGACCACCGACGCGATCTTCGAGCAGGTCGAGACCGGCGCCGCGGAGTTCGGCGTCGTGCCGATCGAGAACTCGAACGAGGGCGTGGTCTCGCACACGCTCGACCTCCTGGTCGACTCGCCGCTCACGATCGCGGCCGAGATTCACGTGCCGATCCACCACGACCTGTTGTCGAAGAGCGGCGAGCTGCGCGCGATTCGCGCCGTGCACTCGCACCCGCAGGCGCTCGCGCAGTGCCGCGCGTGGCTCGAGCTCAACCTGCCGAACACGCCGCAGCAGACCACGCACTCGACCGCGCAGGCGGCCGAGCTCGCCGCGCGCAACGAGGAGATCGCGGCCATCGCGAGCCCCGTCGCCGCCGGGCTGTACGGCCTGCGCGTGGTGCACTCCGGCATCGAGGACCGCGCGGACAACACGACGCGGTTCCTCGTCATCGCGCGCCAGGCGCCGCGGCGCAGCTCGCGCGACATCACGTCGATCCTGTTCTCGATCAGGCGCGACCAGGTCGGCGCCCTCTACAAGGCGCTCGAGCCCTTCCACGACCACGCCGTGAACCTGACGCGCATCGAGTCGCGGCCCACGCGCGTGCGCGCCTGGGAGTACGTGTTCTTCTGCGACTTCGAAGGCCACGTCGACGACGCGAAGGTCGCGAGCGCCATCGCCGAGCTGCGGCCGCGCTGCGACTTCGTGAAGGTGCTCGGCAGCTACCCCGAGGCCGAGGTGAAGCGGTGAAGCTGCGCGACCTGGTCAACCCGCACATCCGCGATCTGGCGCCGTACGTGCCGGGCAAGCCGGTCGAGGAGCTCGAGCGCGAGCTCGGCATCTCGAGCGCCGTGAAGCTCGCCTCGAACGAGAGCCCGCTGGGTCCGTCGCGCCGCGCCGTCGAGGCGATCTTCGCCGCGGTGGAGAGCCTGAACCGCTACCCGGACGACACGTGCTTCGTGCTGCGCGACCGGCTGGCGACACAGCTCGGTGTAGCCAAGGATCAGCTCTGTTTCGCGGGCGGCTCGGACGGCATCCTGGAGCTGCTCGCCAAGTGCTTCCTCGCGCCCGGCGACGAGGCGCTGTTCCCTTGGCCGAGCTTCGCGATGTATCCGATCATGACGCGCGGCGCGGGCGCGACGCCCGTGCAGGTGCAGCTCGATCGCGAGTTCCGCGCCGACGTCTCGGCCCTGCTCGCCGCGGTGACTCCGCGCACGCGACTGCTCCTGCTCGCGAACCCGAACAATCCCACGGGCACGTCGATCGGCGCCGCCGACTTCGCGCGGCTCGTGCGCGAGCTGCCCGAGCGCGTCGTGCTCGCCGCCGACGAGGCGTACGTCGAGTTCGTGCGCCGGTCCGACTACCCCGACAGCGTGCGCATGCTCCGCGAGCGCCAGACGCTCGTCGTGCTGCGCACGTTCTCGAAGTCGCACGCGCTCGCCGGGCTGCGGATCGGCTACGCGATCGCGGACCGCGAGCTGATCGAGTTCCTCGAGCGCGCTCGCCACCCGTTCATCGTGAACAGCCTGGCGCAGGTCGCCGCTGCGGCCGCACTCGCCGACACCGCGCACACGGATCGGATCCGCGAGCTGACCCACGCCGGCATCGCCCAGCTCGAGACCGGGCTGCGCCAGCTCGGGCTCTCGTTCGCGAACACCGACGCGAACTTCGTGCTCGTGGAGGTCGGCGCGAACGCGGACTCCCTGCAGGAGCAGCTCCTCCGCCACGGCGTGATCACCCGGCCGCTGGGCGGCTTCGGCATGAAGACCCACCTGCGGGTGTCGGTCGGCACGCGCGAGGAGAACGAGCGGTTCCTGAAGGCGCTGGCCGACGAGCTGGGGCGTTGACCCGACCTCGGCTCGAGCGCCTGGCCGTGATCGGCCTGGGCCTGATGGGCGGGTCCGTCGCCCTGGGCGCGCTGCGCCGGGGGATCGCCCGCGAGGTGCGGGGCGTCGACCCCGCCCTCGACCGCGCGGGACCCGTTCCGCTCGTCTCGTTGGCCGAAGCGGCCGCCTGGGCCGACCTGGTCGTGTTCGCCGTCCCCCTCGAGGCCATGGAGGAGGTCTTCCTCGCCGCCGCCCCGCACCTGGGTCCGGAGACGCTCCTGACCGACCTGGCCAGCGTGAAGGCGCCGGTGGCGGAGCTGGCGCGCCGGCACCTGCCGCGACCCGATCTGTGCGTCGGCGCCCACCCCATGACGGGCAGCCACGCGCCGGGCTTCGCGGCGGCCGATCCCGAGCTCTTCGCGGGCGCGCCCTGCATTCTGGCGCTCTCCGGCGGAGAGGCCCCTTATGTGGTGGACCGCATTGAGGATTTCTGGCAGTGTCTCGGGGCCTTCACGGTTCGGAAGTCGCCCGAGGAGCACGACGCCATCGCGGCCGCGCTCTCGCATCTGCCTCACGCCGTTGCGTTTGCCTACGCGGTGGGGCTCCCCGGGGACGAGAGACTCGAGCTGGCGGGTCCGGGCCTGCGAGATTTCATCCGCATCGCGCGCTCCAACCCCAAGCTCTGGTGCGAGATCTTGCTCATGAATCGCAAGCGCGTGGCCGAAGAGGCAGCGCGCTTTTCGAAGAATCTCGGGGGCATCCTGGAAGTATTGGAACGCGGGGATCGGACCGAGCTCGAGCGGGTGCTCGCGCAGGGGTTCGAGCGCGCGAGTGCACTCGACCGACGACAGCGAACGAACGCCACAGGAGAACGACGCAGGTAATGTCAGCCCAATCGCAAACCCCCACCCCCACCTCCGAAGAATCCTTTGCGGAGCTCTTCGAGAGCAGCCAGTCACTCGTCAAGGAAGGGCAGGTCGTCTCCGGCACCGTGCTCTCCGTCGACCCCGACCACGTGTTGGTCGACGTCGGGTGCAAATCCGAAGGAATGATCGCTACCTGGGAATTCGCCGACGAAGACGGCGTCGCGCGCATCCAGGTCGGCCAGAGAGTCGAAGTTCTCGTCGAGCAGTCCGAGAACGAAGACGGCGTGATCGTCCTCTCCAAGGAGAAGGCCGATCGACTGCGCGTCTGGGACCACCTGCAGAGCGCCTACGACAACTCGGAAGTGGTCGAGGGCATGATCAACGGCCGCGTGAAGGGCGGCCTGTCGGTGAACCTGAAGGGCGTGAAGGCATTCCTGCCCGGCTCGCAGGTCGACCTGCGGCCCGTGCGCAACCTGGACCGCATGATCGGCGAGCCTCACAAGTTCAAGATCATCAAGTTCAACAAGCGGCGCGGGAACATCGTGCTGTCGCGCCGCGCGCTGCTCGAGACCGAGCGCCAGTCCCTGCGCCAGAAGACGCTCGAGATCCTGAAGGAAGGCCTCGTCGTCGAGGGCATCGTCAAGAACATCACCGATTACGGCGCGTTCATCGATCTGGGCGGCATCGACGGCCTGCTCCACATCACGGACATGTCGTGGGGGCGCATCTCGCACCCGAGCGAGGTGTTCCAGGTCGGCGATCAGGTGCGCGTGCGCGTGTTGAAGTTCGACCCCGAGACGGAACGCGTCTCGCTGGGACTGAAACAGACGCAGCCCGACCCGTGGATCTCGATCGGCGACCGCTACCCGATCGGCCTGCGCATCCGCGGCAAGGTCGTATCGCTCGCAGACTACGGCGCGTTCGTCGAGCTCGAGCCCGGCATCGAGGGGCTCATCCACATCAGTGAGATGAGCTGGACCAAGCGCGTGAAGCACCCGTCGAAGGTGGTCGCGATCGGCGACGAGGTCGACGTGCTCGTGCTCGAGGTCGACCCGCAGAACCGGAAGATCTCGCTCGGCATGAAGCAGACCGAGCCCAACCCATGGAGCCTGCTCGAGGAGCGCTACCCGCCCGGCACGAAGGTGCGCGGCGTGGTGCGCAACGTGACGAACTTCGGCGTGTTCGTCGGGATCGAGGACGGGATCGATGGCTTGATCCACGTCTCCGACATCTCCTGGACGCAGAAGATCCGCGACCCCAAGGAGCTGTTCAAGAAGGGCGACGAGCTCGAGGCCATGGTGCTGAAGGTCGACACCGAGAGCGAGAAGTTCTCGCTGGGCCTGAAGCAGCTGCAGCCGAACCCGTGGGACGAGGTGCCGCGCAAGTACCCCGTCGGCTCCAAGATCAAGGGCAAGGTCACGAGCATCGCCGACTTCGGCGTCTTCGTGGAAGTGGAAGAGGGCATCGAGGGCCTCGTCTACGCCTCGGAGGTCGGCCGCAACGTCGAGAACATCAGCGACGTGGTGAAGGTCGGCGACGAGGTCGAGGCGCTCGTGGTCCGCGTCGATGCGGCGGAGCAGAAGATCGCCCTCTCGATGCGCGCGATCCAGGAGCGCGAAGAGCGCGCCGCGATCAAGCGCGTGGCCGCCCAGTCGGGCACGCAGAAGGCGACGCTCGGCGATCTGCTGAATCCCGACGCGCTCTCGAAGCTGCGCGGAGGCGGCTCCAGCAGCTCGTCGAGTGGCGAGGATTCGTGAGGTAAGAACTCTAGATGGACGGAGACACGCGGGTGGGGGATCTCTCCGGCATGACCAAGAGTGACTTGATCGAGCGTGTGGCGGTCAAGGTGCCGCACATCTCGAAAAAGGACACGGAGACCGTCGTCAACACCATCTTCGATTGCATGACCGAGTCCCTGCGCAAGGGCGATCGGATCGAGATCCGGGGCTTCGGCAGCTTCCAGGTGAAGGTGCGCGAAGCGCGCGAGGGACGGAATCCGAAGACCGGCGAGGAAGTGAAGATCCCCGCGAAGCGCACGCCCTTCTTCAAGGTCGGCAAGGAATTGAAGGAGCGCATCGAGGCCAAGCGCAAGCAGGAGGTCGGGGGCTCGGGCGCGCGGCCCAGCGCCGGAGCGGGACCGCGCAGCTGAGCGACGAACGCGGTTCGCGGCCGCTCTGGGCGCCCTGGCGCATCGAGTACATCGAGCGCGCGCGCGGCGGCGAGAAGCCCTGCATCTTCTGCGAGCCCGAGGCGAAGGTCGCCGACCGCGAGCGCCTCATCGTGCACCGCGGCAAGAGCGCCTTCGTGCTCTTGAACCGCTATCCGTACTCGGCGGGGCACCTCATGGTCGCGCCCTACGCGCACGAGTCGCGGATCGGCGCGCTCGACCCGGCCACGCAGGCCGAGATCATGGCGCTTCTGGGCCGCTCCGCGCGCATCCTCGAGACGACCTACAATTGTGACGGCCTGAACGTGGGCGCGAACCTGGGCGCCGCGGCCGGCGCCGGCTTCGCGGACCACGTGCACTTCCATCTCGTGCCCCGCTGGCGGGGCGACGTGAACTTCATGACGAGCGTGGGCGAGGTTCGAGTCATCCCGGCGCACATCGAGCGGATCCTCGACGAGCTCCTGGCCGCGTTCGCGAAGGGAGGCGAGCCGTGAGGTTCTGGGTCGGGCTGATCGCAGCGCTCTTGCTCCTGCTCGTGATCCTCTTCCTCGTGAAGAGCAACACGCAGGACGTGAAGGTCGATCTCCTCGTCGTGCAGTACGACACACAGGTGTGGGCCGCGATGGTCGGCGCCGCGCTGGTCGGCGCGGCCGCGACGGCGCTGTTCCTCGCGTGGCCGCTCGCGCGCCTGAAGCTCCACACGCGCCGCCACCGCAAGCGCATCGGCGAGCTCGAGCAAGAGGTGCACGGCCTGCGCACGCTGCCCATCGCGAGCGATCCGGCGCGCCCGTCGGACGAGCAGACGCAGAAGGTCTAGCGTGAGGGACTGGCTGCGCCGCCGCACCGCGAAGCCCGCGCCCGAGCGCACGGCCACGGCGCAGCTGCGGAGCGCGCTGCACCTCGTGCTGGCGGGCGACCTGTCGGGCGCGGAGTCGGAGCTGGCGGAGGCCGCCCGGCTCGACTCGTCGTCGTCGGACGTCTACCTGTCGCTCGCGAACCTGTACCGCCTGCGCGGCGACATCGGCCGCGCGATCCAAGTGCACCAGAACCTGTTGTTGCGGCCCGACATCGCCGACGAGCTGCGGCGCGAGGCGTTGCTGGGGCTGGCGCTCGACTTCCGCGCGGGGGGATTCCTGAAGCGCGCGGCGGCGTCGTTCGAGGACCTCTTGCGGCTCGAGCCCGACAACCTCGAGGCACTGCGTGCGCTCGAGCGGATCCGCATCGACAGCGGCGAATGGGAGGCCGCGCTCGAGGTGCGCCAGCGGATCGGCGCGCGAGATCCCACGACGCGCAAGGTGCTCGCGCACCTCCTCACGGGCCACGGCCGCGCGCGGGCTGCGCGCGGTGCCGAGGCCGAAGCCCGCCGCGCGTTCAAGCGCGCGCTGGCGCAGGACTCCGAGTGCGCCGAGGCGTATCTCGCGCTGGGCGACCAGCGCCTGCGCGAGGGCAGCGGCAAGAAGGCGATCGGTCTGTTCAAGCGCGCGTTGGGTCTGCACCCGGCCATCGGGCGGCTGCTCTATCCGCGTCTCTTCGACGTGCACCAGAAGCTCGCGAACCTGCCCGGGCTCGAGCGCATCCTGCGCGAGCGCCTCGACGCCGCGCCCGACGACGCCGACGCGTCGCTCTGGCTCGCGCGCGCGATCGCGGCGCAGGGCCGCGCGGACGAGGCGCTCACCTTGCTGCGCCGGCTGCTCGACGACCACCCGGGGGAGCTCGCGCTGCACGGCGAGATCGGGCACGTGCTCCTGCGCGAGCACCGCGAGTCCGAGGCGAACAAGGCGCTCGAGGAGCTGCTCGAGCACCTGCCGAACGAGCCGCGCGCGCTCGTGTGCCGCGGCTGCGGCGCACAGGATGTGACGCTGTACTTCCGCTGCCCGCAGTGTGGCGCCTGGGACAGCTTCAGCTGACGCCCGCGAGCGCGGCGCCCAGGCTCGCCGCCAAGCTCGTCGCGGTGAACGGCTTCTGCACGAAGCCCGCGATGCCGAGTGACTCGAGGCGCGCGAGCGCGTCGTCCTCCGCGTAGCCGCTGATCGCGAGCACGGGCATCTCGGGCGCGGCCGCGCGCACCGCGGCGAGCACCGCCTCGCCCGACTCCTGGCCGAGCCGCAGGTCGAGCACGATCGCGCGGATCGCCGCGCCGTGCTCGCGGAGCTGCGCGACCGCGGCGCTGCCGTCCGCCGCGAGGAGCACCGCGTAGCCGAAGCTCTCCAGCGCGCGCCGCGCCACTTCGCGAACGCCGCGCTCGTCGTCGACGACGAGGATCGTGCCGTGGCCGCGCGGCGCGGCGCGCGAGTCGGTGCTGCCCGGCGCCGCAGCGCCGACGCGGTCGCCCGCCGGCAGCAGCACGCGGATCCGCGTGCCCTTGCCGAGCGCGCTCTCGAGCTCCACGGCACCGCCGTGTGCGCGCACGATGCCGTGCGCCACCGCCAGGCCGAGCCCGCGCCCCGCCCCCTTCGTCGAGAAGAACGGGTCGAAGATCTGCCCGAGCGCCGCGGCGTCGATGCCGTGGCCGTCGTCGGAGACCTCGACCGCCACCGCCGGCACGCCGACGGGGAGCGTCGCGTCCTGGCGCGTCACGGCGACACTCACGAGCCCGCCGGTCTCGGGCAGCGCCTCGCACGCGTTCACGATCAGGTTCATGACGACCTGGCGCAGCTGCGTCGCGTCGCCGTCGACCCACACGGGCGAGCTCGGCGAGCCCCAGTCGAGCTTCGCGCGCGGGGGCAGTGCGCGGCGCAGCGAGTCGAGCGTCTCGTCGACGACGCCGCGCAGGTCGATGCGCGCGCGCTGGATCCGCTCGCGGCCCGCGAACGCCAGGATCTGGCGCACCAGCCCGGCCGCACGATCGCCCGCGCGCCGGATCTCCTCCACGTAGTCGCGCAGCTGCGGGTCGGCGGTGCCGCGCTGCAGCGCGAGGTCGGCGTTGCCGAGGATGCCCACGAGCAGGTTGTTGAAGTCGTGCGCCACACCGCCCGCGAGCAGGCCGAGGCTCTCCAGGTGCTTTGCCTCGCGCAGACGCGCTTCGAGCTCGGCCCGCTCCGCCGCTTCCCGGTGGCGCGCGCTCACGTCCGCGACGACGCCGATCGCACGGCCGTCGAGCGCGGGCATGCCGTGGCCGCGCATCAGGATCCAGCGCTCGGGCTCGCCCTCGGGGCGCAGCAGCCGGAACTCGAGCTCGAACGGCTCGCCGCGCGCCGTCTTGCCGTAGGCGAGCTCGCGAGCCACGGCCAGATCGGCGGGGTGGACGAGGCGCGCCATCGCCTCGGTCGAGGTCGGCATCTGCTGGCCGTCGGGCAGCCCGAACACGCGCGCTGGATCTCCCACCCACTTCACGTAGCCCTGGGGCGCGTTCCACTCCCACGTGCACATGTCCGACGCCGCGAGCGCGAGCCGCAGGCGCTCCTCGCTCTGGGCCAGCGCCGCGTCGCTCGCGCGCTTCTCGGACAGGTCGGTGAGCGTCGCGAGCCAGCCCGCGAAGGCACCCGATTCGTCGTGCTCGGGCACGGCCTGCGTCAGCACCCAGCGCACTTCGCCGTCGGGGCGGAGGATGCGCTGCTCGACGCGCAGCGGCTTGCCTTCGAGGAGGGCACGGCGCGAAACCTCGAGGATCTTGCCGTCGTCTTCGGGGTGGAGCGGGCGCACGCCGGGGTTCGACATGGCGTCGGCGATCGAGATGCCGGTGATCTCGCTCCAGCGCTCGTTCAAGTAGACGTGCCGGCCCTTGTGGTCGATGCGGAAGATGCCGACCGGTGCGGCGCGCGCGAGGCTCTGGAAGCGCGCCTCGCTCCGGCGCAGTTCCTCGAGCGCGCGCTGTTGCTCGGTGACGTCGCGCGAGGAGAGCACCACGCGGTCCTCGCCCGGGCGCGTCTTGGTACGGCGGCCGCGCGTGTGCAGCCAGCGCCACTCGCCGTCGCGGTGGCGGATGCGCTGCAGGAGCTCGATCGTCTCCGGGAACTCGCCGGAAGCCATGAGCGCCTCGGCGCGCGGCAGATCGTCCGGGTGAGTGAGCTCGGCTGCGCGCGGGCCGAACTCGGCGAGCCACTCCGCTTGCGTGTAGCCGAGCACGCGCTCGACGCTCGGACTCACATAGACGAGCTCACCGCGCGCCGTGTATTCGCTGATGATGTCGGAGGAGTTCTCCGCGAGTCTGCGGTAGCGCTCCTCGCTCTCCGCGAGTGTCTCCTGCGCGCGCCGCGCGAGGCTGCGGTCCCGGCCGTGCACGAGGATGCAATCCGCGCCGAGGAAGCGCACCAGTGCGATCCAGACTTCCACGTCGAGCGGAGAGCCGTCGGCTGCGAGGAGGCGCACGTCGAAGAGCAGGTTCGCGTTGCCGTGCTCGTGGACCCGCGACATCTCGAGCCGCGCATTGTCGCGGTCGTCCGGATGGATGATCTCGTACACCGAGCGCCCGACCAGGTCCGAGGGCTTCGCGAGCCCGAGCATGCGAAGGGTCGCCGTGTTCGCAAACACGATCCGCTCGTCGCGGATCAGGCCGATCAGGTTCGGCGCCGCGTCGAGCATCTTGCGCAGCGCGGCGAAGTCGCCGCGGCGATCGCGTTTGCGGCCGAACCAGCGCTGCCACACCCGGGTCACGCGGCGATCCTACCACCACGCGCGCAGCGATCCGCTGCATTTCGGTAGCCGCGGCCCGGTGGAAGCTTCGCCGGCCATGGGGAAGACGCAGGGGCTCGCGGGAGGCTGTCTCGTCTGGGCGGGAATCTCGTTCTGGCTCGCCTGGTTTCTGATGCCGTTGCCCGGCACCACCGATCCCGCGTTCATTCTCGAGCAGGTCGGGCTCGCGTCCGAGAGCGTGTTCGCGTCGGTCGCCGTGCAGATGCTGTGCTGTGCGCTCTTCGTGCCGGGGCTGCTCGGACTCGCGCTGCTGCCCTCGATGCGTGACTCGACGGCGAGCTTCGTCGGCACCTCACTCACCGGGATCGGAGTCACCGGCTTCGCAGCGGATGCGATCTACCACCTGGCCGCGTTCGAGATGTCGCGCCCGGGTATCGCGCGCGAGGCCATGCTGCCCGTGATGACGCGCCTGCAATCGGCCGATCTCGCGTTCATCGTGCCGCAGCTCTTCGCACTGGCGATCGGCGTGGCCGTGCTCGCGCGTGCGGCGGCCCGCGCAGGCGTGGCACCTCCGCGCGTGCCGCGCGAGCTGTTGGGGGCGCTCGTGCTCGCAGTCGCGGGCGGCGCGGCGGTGCGCGCCCTCGGCGCGGGGCGGCGCGAGCTGGTGCTGGCGGTGCTCGCGCTCTTCTCGCTGGCGCTCGCGGAGCTCGGGGCCGCGCTCGCGCGCGCTAGATCGTGATCTGCATGCCGAGCTCGACGGCGCGGCCGGGCGGAATACCGAAATAGCCGGCGGCGGGTTGCGCCGTGTAGTGCAACGCCGCGAACAGGCGCTTGCGCCAGCCGGCCATCTCGCCCTTTTCCGAGGCGAGCACGGTCACCCGTCCGAGGAAGAAGCTCGTCGTGTCGACCCCGACCGGCACGCCGGTCGTCGCGATCTGGCGCACGATGTCCGAGATCGAGGGCGTCTGGGTGAAGCCGTAGCGCGCCGCCACGCGCACGAAGCCCTCGCCGAGGAACTCGACGCGCACGCGGTCGTTGCGCGGCACGACGGGCACGTGCTCGGTGGTGATCGACAGCAGCACGATCCGCTCGTGCAACACCTTCGAGTGTTTGAAGTGGTGGCCCAGCGCGAGCGGCAGGCCGTCCGGGTAGCCCGACATGAACACCGCCGTGCCCGGCACGCGCTGCGGCTTCTCGCGCGCGACGTCGGCGATGAACGCCGTGAGCGGCAGGGTCACCGCATTCAAGTGTTGGTTCAACAAGTCGGTGCCCCGCTTCCACGTCGTCATCACCGTGAAGAGCATGAGCCCCATCGCGACGGGGAACGCACCGCCGTGCGGCGTCTTCGGCAGGTTGGCACCGAAGAGCGACAGGTCGACGGTGAGGAAGAGCGCGCCCAGCGCGAACGCGGCCGGCCAGCCCAGCCGCTGCGCCGCGACCGGCACGAACAGGAACGTGGTCACGGCCATCGTGCCCGTCACCGCGATGCCGTACGCCGACGCGAGGCCCGACGAGCCGCGGAACTCGAGCACCAGGAAGATGCACGCGAACATCAGGAACCAGTTCACGGCGGGCACGTAGATCTGGCCCTCCTGCCGGCTCGACGTGTGGACGATCTGCATGCGCGGCAGGTAGCCGAGCTGGATCGCCTGCGCGGTGAGCGAGTACGAGCCCGAGATGACGGCCTGCGACGCGACGATCGTGGCCAGCGTCGCGAGGCCCACCATCGGCAGCACGCTCCAGCCGGGCAACATGTCGAAGAACGGGTTGTCGATGCCGGCCGAGCCGACGTGCAACAGGTACGCGCCCTGGCCGAAGTAAGACAGGAGCAGCGACGGGAACACGACCGTGTACCACGCGATCGCGATGGGCGTGCGGCCGAAGTGGCCGAGGTCGGCGTAGAGCGCTTCGGCGCCCGTCACGCACAGCACGACGGCGCCCAGGATGAGGAACCCCGGGCCCGCGTGGTCGGCGAGGAGCGCGACGGCGTGCACCGGGTTCACGGCCGCGGCGATGGCCGGCTCGCGCACGATCCAGGGCACACCGGCGATCGCGATCGAGGCGAACCACAACAGCGAGATCGGCCCGAACCAGGCACCGATCCGCGCCGTACCGCCGCGCTGCACGAGGAACAGCCCGATCAGGATGAACAGCGCGATCGGCCACACGAGTGGCTCGAGCCCCGGCACGGCGACCGCGAGACCTTCGACCGCCGACAGCACCGAGATCGCCGGCGTGATCATGCCGTCGCCGTAGAGCAGCGCGGTGCCGGCCAGCGCCACGAGGAACGCCAGCGTCGCGAAGCGGCCCGTCGTGCCGAAGTTGCGGTTCACGAGCGCGAGCAGCGCGAGCACGCCGCCCTCGCCGCGGTTGTCGGCGCGCATGACCGTCAGCAGGTACTTCAGCATGACGACGAGCACGAGCGTCCAGAACACGAGCGACAGCACGCCGAGCACGCTCTCGTGCGTGGCCGCGGCGCTGTGCGGGCCGTTGAAGCACTCGCGCAACGCATAGAGCGGCGATGTGCCGATGTCGCCGTACACGATGCCCAGGGCGGCGATCGCCAGCTGGCGGAGTGCGAGCGCCGAGTGGGACCCGTCGGACGCACCGTCATGCACGGGCCCTTCGGATAGCACGTCGAATGGGAGCGCGCAGCAGAGGGCGCGCGTTCGGTTGACCCCCGGGCGCGCGCGCAGCGAGAATCGCGCCGAGGGAGATTCCGCCATGACCGAGCCCGCGCGCCCGCCCGACATCCTCTCGCTCCACGCGAAGCTCCAGCCACAAAAGCTGGCCGTGATTCACGATTCGCCCGACGGCAAGCTCTTGCGCTGGACCTTCGCGGAGCTCGAGGCACAGGCGAACAAGCTCGCGAACGGGCTGGCCGCGCTCGGGCTCTCGCGCGGCGAGAAGCTGGTGTGGTGCGGCCAGAACTCGCCCGGCATCGTCCGCGTGATCCACGCCGCGCGCAAGCTCGGCGCCGTCGCCGTGCCGCTCAACTACCGGCTCTCGCCGGAGGAGGCGCAGTACGTGGTCGACAACTCGGACGCGGTCGTCGTGTACGTCGACGCCGAGTACGCGCCGCTCTTCGCGAAGATCCGGGGCGAGCTCAACAAGGTGCGCGAGATCGTCGTGTTCGACGGCCCGCCGCCCGCCGGCATGCGCGACGGCGACGCGCTGCTCGAGGTCGCCGCCGCGACCGAGCCCGTGATCCGCGGCGCAGCCGAAGCCGCCGGCACGATGATCTACACCTCGGGCACGACGGGGAAGCCGAAGGGCGCCGTGCGCGGGGCCGCGCCGGTCGCGCAGTCGGCCGCGCTGCTGCAGCTCGTCGGCTACGTGCCGGACGACGTGTACCTGACCACCGGGCCGCTCTACCACTCCGGCCCGGGCGGCTTCATGGCCGTCGCGCACGGGCTCGGCAACACGGTCGTGCTGCAGAAGAAATTCGACGCCGAGGACTGGCTGAGGCTCGTCGAGAAGTACCGCGTGACGACCACCTTCTCGGCGCCCACGCCCGTGCGACTCGTGTGCAACCTGCCCGCCGCCACCAAGGCGAAGTACGACAAGAGCTCCATGAAACGGTTCATCGCCAACGCCGCGCCCTGGTCGTTCGCGCTGAAGCAGATGTACCTGGCCGACTTCCCCGGCGACTCGCTGTTCGAGATCTACGGCTCGACGGAGCTCGGCGTGAACACCGTGCTGCGGCCCGAGGACCAGCTGCGCAAGCCCGGCTCGTGCGGCAAGCCCGCGCCGCTGGTCGAGATCAAGCTCTTCGACGACGAGGGCCGCGAAGTGACACAGCCGCGTGTACCCGGTGAGCTCGCCGTGAAGAGCCCCGGCGTGTTCGACGCGTACCACAAGGCCAAGGAGAAGTACGACGAGGACCGCCGCGGCGAGTACCACACCGTCGGCGACGTCGCCTACTTCGACGAAGAGGGGTACTACTACATCTGCGACCGCAAGAAGGACATGATCATCTCGGGCGGCGTGAACATCTACCCCGCCGAGATCGAAGCCGTGCTCGACGCGCACCCGAAGGTGCTCGACGTCGCCGTGATCGGCATCCCGAACGAGGAATGGGGCGAGAGCGTGCACGCGATCGTGGTGTGTCTGCCCGACCAGCAGCTCAGCGAGCAGGAGATGCTCGCATACGGCCGCGAGCACCTGGCGGGCTACAAGATCCCGCGCTCCGTCTCGTTCGCCGAGGAGATCCCGCGCAACGCCTCCGGCAAGATCCTGAAGAAGGTGCTCCGCGAGCCGTTCTGGAAGGGCCGCGAGACGCGCGTCTAAAGCCGGGCACGGCCGAGGGTGACAGCCTTCGCTCGGCTGCGCCTCGCTGTCAGCCGAGCGCGCGAATCACTTCGGACGGCGCCTGCACGAGCTCGATCAGCACGCCTTCGCCCGACGCGGGCGACTCCGGGCTGCCCTTCGGGTGGATGAAGCAGACGTCGTAGCCGGCGGCGCCCTTGCGGATGCCGCCCGGCGTGAAGCGCATGCCCTGCTGCTCGAGCCAGGCGACGGCGGCGCGCAGGTCGTCGACCCACAGACCCACGTGGTTCAACGCCGGGTCGTGTACGCGCGGGCGCTTCTCGGCGTCGAGCGGCGCCATGAGGTCGACCTCGACGGCGAGGAGTCCCGTGCCCGCCTTGGCGATGTCCTCGTCGACGTTCTCGCTCTCGCTCTTGTACGTGCCCGCGGGCGCGAGGCCGAGCAGGTCGATCCACAGGCGGCGCAGCGCGGCCTTGTCGGTCGAGCCGACCGCGATCTGCTGCACGCCCAACACGCGGAACGGGCGGGTCGTCATGGCCGCGAATCCTAGCAGGGTCGCGCTGCGAGCTCCGCCGCCGCTTCGCGCAACAGCGCCTCGGTGTCGCTCCAGCCGAGGCAGGGATCGGTGATCGACACGCCGTAGGCGAGCGGCGCGCCGGTGGCGAGCTCCTGGCGCCCCGGCGCGAGCTGGCTCTCGAGCATGGCGCCGAGGATCGGCGTGCCCGGCGCCGCGAATTGCGCGAGCACGTCGCGCAGCACGGCGGGCTGGCGCGCCGGATCTCTGCGCGAGTTTGCGTGCGAGCAGTCGATCAGCACGGGTCGCGCGAGCGCGAGCGGCGCGAGCTTCTCGGCCGCGCGCGCGACGTCGGCGGGCGAGTGGTTCGGGCCGCTCGCGCCTCCCCGCAGCACGAGGTGCGCGTCGGGATTGCCGTGCGTCTCGATGCGCGCGAAGCCGCCCGCGGCCGAGACGCCCAGGTGCCGGTGCGGGCTGCGCGCGGCCAGGATGCCGTCGAGCGCGGGAGCCAGGTCGCCCGACGTCGCGTTCTTGAGTCCGACGGGCAGCGGCAGCCCGCTCGCCATCTCGCGGTGGATCTGGCTCTCGCTCGTGCGCGCGCCGATGCACGCCCACGCCAGGAGGTCGCCGGTGTAGTGACGCACGATCGGATCGAGGACCTCGCTCCCGCAGGGCAGCCCGAGCTCGTTCACGGCGCAGAGCAGCGCCCGCGCACGCGCGAGGCCGAGGGCCAGATCGCACGAGCCGTCGAGCCGCGGGTCCGAGATGAGGCCCTTCCAGCCGAGCGCAGTGCGCGGCTTCTCGAAGTACGTGCGCATGACGACGACGAGCGCGTCGCCGAGCTCGTCGGCCAGAGGCGCGAGCCGGCGCGCGTAGTCGAGCGCGGCGTCGGGGTCGTGGATCGAGCACGGACCGACGATCGCCACGAAGCGCGGGTCCTTGCCGTGCAGCGCGTCGCGCAGCGCGCGGCGGCCGCGCAGGACGGTGGCTTCGGCACGCGCGCTGCGCGGCAAGCGCGCGGCGAGCTCGGCGGGCGAGGGCAGTTCGGTCTCCATGTCGTCTCCACGACCGCCCGGGCACAAAAAAGCCCCGAGAGGTCTCTCGGGGCTCCGCGGTTCGGCTGGCTCTGCGCGCTGGCTAGCGAGCGCCTCCCTCGGCCCCGATGCCGGGCCAAAAGTAGAAGCCGAAGTAGAAGCTCTGGGCACTCACGGCCGCAGCTTGTACCGCACCGGCTCGGCGCCCGTCAATCGCCGGCCAAGTTAGACTCGCGCGATGAGCGCGCCGCGCAGCGAAACGCCGATGATGCGGCAGTACCGCGAGCTGAAGCGGCGCGCCGGCGACGCCCTGCTGTTCTACCGGCTCGGCGACTTCTATGAGCTGTTCGACGCCGACGCAGAGCGCGCGGCGCCGCTGCTCGACCTGGTGCTCACCACGCGCGACCGCGACACGCCGGAGCCCACGCCGATGTGCGGCGTGCCGTTCCACGCGCTCGAGGGCTACGTGCGCCGCTGCCTGGCCGCCGGGCTGTCGGTGGCGATCGCCGAGCAGACCGAGGACCCCAAGACGACGAAGGGCCTGGTGCGGCGCGAGATCACGGAGGTGGTCACCCCCGGCCTGGTCGCGAACGCGGAGCGTCTCGAGGGCGCGGGCGCGAACTACCTGGTCGCCGTACTGTCGGACGGCGGCCGACACGGAATTGCGTACCTCGACCTGTCGACCGGCGAGTTCGCGGCCACCGAGACGGACCGGCGCGAGGTGTTCGCCGCCGAGCTCGACCGGCTGGCGCCGCGCGAGCTCGTGGCGCGCGACGCCGAGAAGGAGCTGCCCGCCGGCGCGCCCGTGCGGCGCGTGTCGGACGCCGACTTCGACCCCAAGCGCGTGGCCGAGCGCGTCGGCAGGCTGCCGCACGGGCTCGCGGGCGCCGAGACGGCGGCAGCCGCGCGCGCCGCCGCGGCGCTCGTCGCGGCGGTGGCGGAGCTGCAGCCGGCTTCGCTGGCGCAGCTCGGCGCGCTGCGCCGCTACCGCGCGAGCGAGCACCTCCTGGTCGACCGCTCGACGCGCCGGCACCTGGAGCTCTTCCAGAACCTGCGCGACGGCGGAGTGGACGGCACGCTGTTCGCCGCGCTCGACCACACGCGCACCCCGCTCGGGCGCCGCAGGCTCGCCGCCTGGCTCGGCGAGCCGCTCGTCGACTGCGCGGCCATCGCGCAGCGCCAGGACCGCGTCGCCGCATGGCTCGAGCCCGACAGCCGCCGGCAGGCGCTCCGCGACGCGCTCCGCAGCGTGGGCGACCTCGAGCGCGCCGCGACGCGCGCGCTCCTGCCGACGGGCGGCCCGCGCGAGCTGGCCCAGCTGCGCAGCTGCCTCGCCGGCGCCGCGCGCGTGGCCCAGGTGACACCGATTGGTGACGCACTCGCGGACCTGCACGCGGAGCTCGAGCGCGTGCTCGCCGAGGAGCCGCCGCCG